>Ga0210395_10000029_pt1 | contig 173278 bp, 162 predicted proteins | sample IncBWH4OmetaG_FD_150861 | JGI IMG/M metagenome (GOLD analysis project Ga0210395, IMG submission 150861) | Forest soil microbial communities from Barre Woods Harvard Forest LTER site, Petersham, Massachusetts, United States - Inc-BW-H-4-O ... | reverse complement strand
CGACCTTCACCGATACGACTGGCGGGCAGCCGTCGCTGATCCAGAGCACCGCCGGCACAGCGGGCACGGTGACCAACGAAGGCACCTATGTGCTGGACAACAACCTCACCTCCGCGATCGCGGTCGCCTTCGACAACGACGGCATTGTCAATGTCGAAGCCGGCACGCTGAACCTGGCGGCCGGTGGCACCGACGTGGGCGCCACCTACGAAGGTGCCGGCACGATCGAGTTCAGCGCGTCGCACACGCTCAACAGCACGTCGAGCATCACTTCGCACGCGCTGTTCAGCGGCGGGACGACGACGGTGAACGGCAGTTACGACGCGCTGGGCACCGCTGTGAGCGCCGGTACGGCGAACCTGGATGGCACGGTAACGAGCCTCGGCGCCGTAGATATCAGCGCCGGCACGCTGAACCTCAATGGGACGTCGACGAATGCGACGAGCTTCACGCTCTCCGGCGGGACGCTGACGGAGAGCGGGACACTGACGGTGAGCGGGGCGACGAACTTCTCCGGAACGGCGACGGTGACCGGGAGCGGAACTGGAACGATCGTTGCCGACGGTGGGGCCGCATTCTCCAACAACTTCATAGTCGTGACGCTCAGCGGCGAGACGCTGGATCTGTACGGGACGAACACGTGGTCGGGGAGCGCTCCCGAGATTAATTTGAACAGCGGCTCCTCACTTGTGATCGAGAGCGGGGCGACCTTCACCGATACGACTGGCGGGCAGCCGTCGCTGATCCAGAGCACCGCCGGCACAGCGGGCACGGTGACCAACGAAGGCACCTATGTGCTGGACAACAACCTCACCTCCGCGATCGCGGTCGCTTTCAACAATACCGGTATCGTGAACGTCGAGGCTGGCGTGCTGAAGCTGACCGGCGGCCTTACCAATAACGGCGAACTCGAAGTGTCCGGCGGTAAGATCGACGTGACCACCGCGGTTACCGGAAGCGGCGGTACGGTTTCGGTCAGCGGTGGTGGCACGGCCGAGTTCGACGGTGCATTTAAACAAAGCGCGAGTTTCACAGGGTCCGGCGCACTGCTGCTGAGCGCAGCCGATTCCGGTTCTATTGGCGGTTTCGGATCGGGTGACGTGCTCGATCTGATGAACATCGCCTATATGGCAGGCGATTATGCGGTGTGGTTGCAGGGCGCCGGGACGTTGCAGATCTTCGCGAGCGGCGGCGGATCACCGCTGGAAACATTCAATCTGTCCGGCACCTACACCACCGCAAACTTCACAGTAGTTGGCGACGGCGGTGGTGGTACGTCGGGGCACGCCGAAGTGACATTCGCCACCCAGCCGCCCGTGCTGGGCGGCGCCACCTCAACGACTGTAACTCAAGACAGCTTGGCAACCCTCGGCGCTACCGATACAGCATCTTCGAGTGTCGATACCCTGGGTAATGTGACCATCACGGGCTTGCCAGGTGACTTGACGCAAGGTGATTTCAACGGTGGCACCTATACGCCGGGTACAAACGGCGCGACGGGAAGCTGGATCGGCTCGGCGCAAGCCTTCAATGCGCTCGCGTTTACCGTGAGCGAGCCTAGCCAATTTACGCTCGACATTTCTGCCGCGACGGTAGGGGCGGCCACGCCAGCGACGGAAGATTACACCCTGATTGTTTCATCGGGCACCGATAACTGGCTCGCCACGACCGGCGACTGGAATACGGACGGCGATTGGAGCCTAGGCTCGCCCCCTGGGCAGGATAGCTCGGCCGCCATCGGCAGCACGGGCGATCCGTCGATCAGCAATGAGACCGTGACGCTCGATGGCGTCACACTGACGGTGCAGTCGGGCGGCCTAATCGAGATCGGCACCGACGGTAAGCTTGTTCTCATTGATGCTGCCGAGATCGACGGCGGCGATCTGGTGTTCGACAACGCCACCGGAACACTGACCGTCGATTCCGGCAGCGATGGCACCGGCGCAGTTCTCGATAGCGTCCATGTCATCGGTCAGAGTGGAGATATTGTCCAGGTCATCGACCACGTCGATCTGACGTTAAGCAACAACACTTTCATCGGTGACGTTGAGTTGTCAATCGACTCGACAAGCACGGTCGAGATCAGCAGCACGACGGGCGCGCTGTTCGACGACGTCAACGTGGTCGACGACGATACGCTTCAAATCGACGCGAGCTCCGTGCTGGTGCTCGGCGGCGGGAGCGACATCAGCGGCACCGGTCAGATCGTCAATTTCGCCACGGTCTATATCGACAATTCCGTAACCATCAGTGACAGCATCTCTCTGTCGGGGGGCACTGTCGCGCTCACCAGCGGTGCCGATCTCACGCTCGACGATGTCAACGCATCCAACACTGCGATTACTGCCGGTACCTTCGTCGCGCTTACCGATCCGGATGTAGCCACGACGATCTATTACGATATGCAGGCGGTGGCTGTCGACAGCGCCGGCGCCGTGGTCGGTACCTATGTCGATACGAATTTTGCCGATCGTTCTTTTATCTACAGTAACGGTGGGTATACCGCGATCGACGATCCCGATGCGCCGCTGCCATCAAATTCGGAATCTACAGTCGGTACGGTCGCCACGAGCATCAACGATGAGGGCCAGATTGCCGGCTACTATTACGGCAGCGACGGTGGGGCGCACGGCTTCATCGCTACGGACTCCGTGGAGGGTTATACTTACGTCACGGTCGACGATCCAAACGCAGTTAGCGGCATCGTCAACGATCTCCCCAGCGGAACCTTCGTTACGTCGATCAACACCGCGAGCGAAGTCGCCGGCTATTACGAGAGCGCCAGTTCCGGTTTTTATAATGCCTTCATCTATGACAGCACCACATCGACGTTCACGGAATTGACTGGTCCGACAGGATCCGACAGCGTTGATTCCGCCGCACCCATCCTTATCAACAACAACGGTCAAGTTGCCGGCACCTATTCCGGAGCGAGCGGCACCTACGGTTTCATTTATAGTGGTGGCGCGAGCGGAAGTTACACAACGATTATCGACACCGCTTCGAATGCCGCCAGCGACGTGCCTGGCTTTGGTACCATCATCGAAGGCCTCAACGATTCTGGCGCCGTAGTCGGCTATTACCTCGGTACCGACGGCGTAGATCACGGATTTGTGGCCACGCCGAACGGGTCGGGCGGGTACACTTACGTCGAGCTGACCGATCCGAATGCTGCCTCCAGCAGCACCTACGCCCAAGCCATCGGCGATACCGGCGAGATAGTCGGCTATTACCTTGATGCGGATGGCAACGAACATCCCTTCCTCTATACCGGCGGCACAAACGGCACCTATTACGACCTGACTTCCTCTGACGGTGAAGCTCTTGCCATCAACGGCAATGATCAAATCGTTGGCTGGTATCAGCCGGGTAACAACGAGGTCGGCTTCATTTCCAATTCGGTTGAGGATGCGACTGTGCTGCTCGGCAGCGGCACGATCGTCAGCGACAGCACGCTGACCATAGGCGGTACGGATATTCTCGATGTCGAAACCGCGGGCAACTCGCCGGTGACGCTCGATGATGTCACGGTTTCGAACGGCAACAGGATCGACATCGGCGCTGCGGAGGCGCAGTCCTACTTGCTCATAACGAATGGCTCGGTTGTGACCGACGGCGTGCTCGTCATTAACGCTGGCGCCCAGCTCGAAATCCAGGAGGCAATCAACGGAGGTGCCACTTTCGATGGCGTTGATGTGAACAACGATGGTGGTCTCGTTCAGATTGACAACGATGCTACGCTTACCCTGATCGACGATGCTCAGATCATCAACAATTCCGACACCGGCGCCACTCTGACCATCGGTGCCGACGGCGTGCTCGACGTCGAAGGTGGCGAGGACAACGACGGCTTGGGCACTTATCTCGCAGATATAACCGTCACCAATAACAACGGGTATATCGAAGTCGGGCAGTCCACCTCGAATGCGCTGTTGACGCTGTTCGAAAGCACCTCGGTCACCGGCGGCACGTTGATAATCGACAGCGCGGCCACGGTCGATGCTGTTGGCGATATTTACGGCAACCCGACGCTCGATAACGTCGTCGTCAATAATTCCGGCACGCTTCAGGTCAATGCAGGTTCGACCCTATTCATCGGCGGCGTGGTGACGCTGGAAGGCGGTGGGACGGTCCAGTTGCAGCAGCCTGGAACCGAGCAGGCCGCACCGACCATCAGCGGCCTGAACGTCGGCGCTCCCACGCTGGATAACATGAACAACACGATCAGCGGGACAGGGCAGATTGGTGATGACAATAATTCGCTAACCTTCAACAACAGCGGCACCGTCGATGCTGACGTCGCAAGCTCAATTCTTGCCATCGACACCGGTAATCCCGTTACCAATAACGGCCTGATGGAAGCAACGAATGGTGGTATTCTGACGATCGATGACACTCTCGATAGCAGTGGCCAAGTCGTGATTGGCCTGAGTAGCAACGTCAGCACGCTAAATTTGGCCGGTGCAGGAGCCAGCACCGTTGATACGATCACCGATGACAGCGGTGTGGTGAATGTCGAGGAAGGCTCTCTTACCGTCGTTCACGGCGTCATTGGCGTGGGCGGCGACTTTGATATCGGTGTGGGCGCGACGCTGATCTTCGATGGGTCCGTTCCTGCCAACGATGTCGTGCAATTCTCCGGCAGCAGCGGGACACTTGTCTTGGCGCAGCCGTCGGCCTTTGACGGCATCATTTCGGGAATTACGCCAGGCGACGCAAATCAAGTCTTGGACCTCGGCGGATTTTCCTCGCAATCCGGCGATTCTTTCACCGTCACTCCAACGTTCAGCAGCGGCGACTACGAGACTTCGCTGCTCGTAACCGACACGACTCGCGGAACCTCGGAGACCGTCAGTATGATCGGCGACGAAACGGCCAGCAACGGCTTTAGCTGGACAGCGACCGCCGATGGTAATGGCGGCGCCGATGTGGTGGATCCCGCAACAACCCCTGTTGTGGTCGCCATCGATCCGCCCATCGTCGTCGCAGACGGCGCAAGCGTCCATATCGCCACGCAGTCCAGCGAAACCGTTACCTTTGCCGGCGGCACGGGCTCGCTGGTGCTCAACGACCCGGCGGGCTTTAGCGGACAGATCGTCGGATTCACCGGCACCGCGCCCGACGTGGCGCATTCGGACGCGATTAATCTCGTCGGGATCAACTACGATTCGACGCTGTTTGCAGAGACCTACAATTCCCAAACGGGCTTGCTCACGGTAACCGATGGGACGCACACGGCGTCTATAACTTTTGACGATTTCAATGCCACGCTCGATTTCGCCTCCGACGGCCATGGGGGCACCCTGATCACCGATCCGCCGGCGACGGATTCTGAGCCCAGTGTGCCCAACGAAGGCAATCCGTCGGGCGGCTTTGCGTTCATGCCCGGTCACGATCAGATCGATTTGGCGTTCGAGCGAGCGCCGACGCCTCAAGATGCTAATGCCAGCGATGACCAAAACATCGCAACGATGCCGAACCAACCAACATTGGTGTCAATCGGCGGACCCGAAAATGATCATTTTGTGTTTGCGTCTAGCATCGGCGCCGACTCGCCCGGCAACCTCAACCCAAATCACGAACTGATCGAAAACCGCCCCACCGAGGTGCAAACCGTCCAGGAATTGCACTCGCTCGTGACTCCGGATCCCCATAGCGATGCGATCACCAATTTTGTCCATGATGATAGCATCACGCTGCCAGGATTGAATTCACCGGAGGTGCAGCAGCTCATCCATGCGAACCACGTCTTGCTGCATTAGGGGCCGCTATTACAAGAGCCGCGGAATTCCGAGTTTTTCGACCTCCGCCAGTACGGCGGCAGTATTTTGGTGACCACCGCCGAAATGGCTTTTCGGATCGGTCAGCGCCACCGTGTGCACGCCGTCGAGCCGGTAATGCTTGTCATGGACCAAGCAGCGATCGCGAATGAGCGGCCATAGCATCTGACCAAGCATGCGCTGGTCATGACCGTACTTTGCCGTCGGCCCAAATTTGAAATAGCGCCGCATGAGCGCAACGATATCGATGCCGCAGTCAGTACGTCCGCCCCACAGACAGCCAATCATCAACTCGTTGTGCAGAACATGATCGCGCACCGCGTGGAACGGATGGCCGCTGTCGATCCATTGCTGCACCAGATCGGCTTCAGCTGCCGAGAGCCGCGCGTCGCAGTCACGCACTAGAAACCGGCCGACCTCGGGGTCGCTCATTACCAGAAAGCGCTGGAACAGTCCGACGCCCGGATATTCGTCTTCGATATTGCGCACGTCGCCGCCATGGTCGCGCAGGAATGCGACGCAGGCGCGCGGTACGGCGGCGTCGACATAAAAGCGGCAGCTCCACTCCGGATAGAATTTGCCGGCGAGCACGAGATTGATCATGGCGCCGTAACCGTAGAAAGGCGCCGCGCCCCACAGCGAGAATGACAGCACATTTTTTCCGGCGGGCGCCGTGTCCGGGACCGACACGGTGGCGGGCGGCGGCTCGCGGCAGGCCTCGCTGTCGCGCAACTCGATGGCGCGCTGGCCGTATTCGACTGCCTGTTCGGTCTTGCCGGTGTAGAAATGCGCGACCTTCAGCGCGTCGAGGATGGTGAGATCCTCGCCATGCCGCACGATATACTGAAAGGCCCGCGCGATCGCCTCGTCATAACGTTTGATGTTCGACAAAGTCGCGATCAGGGCCTTCTCCAACCGTGGGATGTCCGGCTGGCGCCGGTTCAATTCCTCGGCCAAGGCGAGCGCAGGCGGCCAATCGCGTTTCTGAAAGAATGCGTCGAATAGCAGTTCCTTGGCGACGAGATCGTCCGGCGTGGCGATAGCAATCGCGCAGGCCTTAACGATGGCCTCATCGTTTTTGCCGGCTCGAAGCAGCGCGCGAATGGCGTCGTAGGGCTGCGGCGCTAACCGTTTCGGTGCTCCATTCGCGACATTGGACATTGGCAACCCCGTAGAACGGGCCGGTGATGATCGTCTACTGGGTTAGAATCTAGCGCTAAGAGAGGGCTTTGGCGACGGAAAGGCCAACGCAGCGGCTATCTTTCGCGCACATCATGGATTGGCCTGTTGATCACAGTTTCGGCCGTGAGCCGTGGCGCACGGCATTGCAACGGACACATTGTTTGCCTTCTGGGAAAGTCGGACCGGTACTTTTCTCGGCGTACCTATGGTTTGCCTCGCAGCGCGGCGAGGTCGAGCCAGAGGATTTGTCCGGCAATCTCGTCGTGCGGTGAGGTCTCGTGATCGCGCAGCTAAATCAATCTGTAGTTGTTATACAGCAAGAATTCGCAAAGCCAATTTCTTGTTGTTTTTCTGCTAGTTGGCGACCAGCCGCTTGGGTTTACGCGGGGTTCAGCCACCGTCCACACTCAGCGTTTGCCTTGTAGGAGTTCTGTAAAAAATGAGAATGTTCCTGCCGGGCTTGGGATCTCACGGACGAGAATCCCAGCGGAGAACGCAATCTGCACACGTGGGATTCGCCACAGGATCCTGGGCCCGAGCATGAACATCGTCGAGCCCGTCCTTTTCTAAGCTAGGTATCACCTGGGAGCGCCGGCACTCTGCGAACTGGGCAAGTACATTTTAACGTATGCACAGCTTCGCACTCAGATGAACAACGTTACGCGTCGCGCGGCCGCGTGCGGCCTCAAGCGCGGTAGCATCGTTGCCTTATCGACCAACCAGCCGATGGTGGAAGCAGTGCTCATTCTCGGCCTCACCCAGGTCGGGATCATCCCGGTGTCAGCCTCGATGTCTCCTCCGGCCGGGCTGAAAGTCGACGCCGTGATCGGCACCACCAAACATCCATTTGCTCCAGCCGCGCAACATCTACCACAGGATAATTCCTGGATCATGGGCGATGGCGGTCTGGTCGAGACAATGTACGACGGACAATCGAAGAGCGACGAGGTCTGTCGGATCGTTCCGACCTTCGGAACCACCCGCGATCCGAAGGCCGTGGCTATGACCCACGCCATGGGGGAGGTCATCAGACTACGGTTGAAGGAGCTGGCCACCGCTGTTGTCAATTCCTGATGATCTAAAAAATCCGTCGGAGCAGTTTGAACCGCGGGGAAATTACTAGAGACCCCTCGGCGATCTCGGCCCGGGTACGATACGCTGCTATACATGCTATTATCTTTTCTACAATGTATGATGTTTCAAATTTGCTTGCCGCGAGCCGAAATTCGGCAGCCGCGGCCATCAACAGAAAAGTGAGTTTCTGCGATGTGGAAACGTAGCTTATTGCGCACTAAGAAACGGGCGAAGGAAACAAAGGAGACAAAAGAAATGAGTTCGCAATCTGCAGCTCCGATCGCCAATTCGGCGACCACTACTGTGCCGGCGTCACCGGCAACCGCCGCTCCGAGCGAGCGGCAACCGGCAGCAATTAAGTACGTCGATCGCGATGACATGGGTGAAACTTTCGCCGATTCGATCATTGGTCTAGGGTTTGATGGGCAGACGCTGCGAATCGAATTTGGCGTCACCCGTCTCGATGAGATCAAGGCCAATGCGCCGATCACCGGACGTCGCTATCCTGCCTGCCGGCTCGTGTTACCGCCTGCGGCGGCAGTCGACCTCATCAATCGCATTCAGCAGATCGCGACGGCGTTGACGCAGGCCGGCATAGTGAAGACTGCTCCCCGGGCCTAATGAATATAGCTATCTATACGCGGTGATTTGCGTCCGGCATTGTGTTTGCCATCATCGCCATTGTTCTTTGTGTGTCGCCTGGCTGACACTCGTCTTGGCACTATCCGAGTGGCTGCCGAGGCCTCGCGCTGTATTAGCGTCGGCGGCCGGGCGGGGAGGCCTTCAAAGATCAAATCTACTTTCCCGAAAATGATTGGCTAATGGCGCTAAGCCGCTCACTGGTGCCCGCGGGGCCTGGTAGCCCTGAACCGTTGACCATTTGACTGCATGCCCGATGGTCTAGTCCAATCGAGCCTCCAACGTTATCGAATTTAAAGCGCTCACATGCGCCATCTGGGCGCTCGATGAGGATGCTGCCTATTTTCGTATTTGCGAAGGTGTCGGACGGCTCGTTGTCCGCTTCGAGTCTGGAGCTCGCAACAAATACGGCCAGAGCGGCTAGGCCGGTAAGTGCGATTGAGAAAGCGAACACGATCAGCCATTGGCACGATGACAGGTCATCTCGAGTATTTCTTCTGACAGTCCGGGCGGTCATTATATTCTTGTCTGAGGTCAAGTCGCGCAATAAAGATGACGGCGCATCAAGCACTCTACCGTTAGTGTTTTGTAGGCGAGGACGCATGGCTTGCGGCGGCTATTTCTTCGCGCGTTCGGTAGAAGCTTAAAATGTGCTGTGCCGTTTTTGGCTCTATCCGCTCAAAGCCCAGGCGGCATTGCGCAATTTCGTTGTAAGGAATGAGCCCGTGCTCCGCGCGCCTTTCCAAAATCATCTTGACTGTCGACCAAGAGATGCCGTGGGCTTTTGTAAGTAAGAGCAGAGCCTCGGATCGTCGTTGTTGCATTGCGTTTTCGACAAACACGACCGGCATCTGACAGACTTTGGCAAGGATGAGCGTAAGATCGTTCAATGCGCCTGACTGTGCAACTTGGCGCAGTTTGAGATCTTTAATGTTGTCGATCTTGTGAGGTTCTCCCTCGTTGACTGTCGGTAGGACCGGGTTCTCCAGTCGCTTCCTTTCGATGCGCTGGGCGACCTCGGCTACGGTTTCTTCAATGAGCTCGGAGAGGCCGGGATGCGAAGCCCTCAGCTTCGTCCGAACGATTTCGCTGGCGCGCTCGATGAGTTGCCGAAATACGTGCGGTGGAATGTCTTGCCGTTCGCCGACGCAAATGGTGAGCGCCTCGTCGGTATCCGAACGACTTGCAAGACGGGAAAAGCCAGCAACAGAAATTTTGGCGCCGGCGTTTTGGGCTGTGCTCAGGAGAACTTGCCGGTCGCCGCGTTCGATCAATATGTCGGTCACGGCTTCTCCCAGTGTGCGTCGACGTGATATTGCGAGCATATGATCCTGTCCTTTGAGCTTCGCGCTTTCGATCAGCGCCGCTTCGGTCAGGCGTTCCGATTGACTGAGGACCGGTCCCGCAACTTCGATTTCGTCGTCGAAGGCGAGCTTATGAATCGTGCGAGGCGGCGCATGAGGGATCGGTGCTAGCCGCATCGACAAGAGGGCCCTCGCTCTGGTCTCGATTTCGACTGTCAGGCGGAGGATGACGTCGTCAAAGAGCGCAATTTCATCCTCCGAGAGTCGTGATCCCCGGAGAACGAACAGGTCCGTTACATGGCTAAGTATTTCGGCGCGCCTGGCCGAAGGACCAATTTTTGCGATATTCATGAGCTCGCCGACAAGGTTGTGTTCAGCGCTCATGGTGGACCTAACAGATCTCGTTTCCGGGGGCCCGGCGATCCGGCAGTGAAGGCGCAAGACGACTCAGTCGATGCGCTGCGAGTTCGCTTAGTCTCAGACCCAGCCCCGTCTAATATTCATCCCCGCATCACGTTAATATTCAGTTCAATAAACACCTTTTGGTAACCCCAATTGCTCGGTGCACAACAGAGGAAGGCCGAACCCCAGGGAATCTAGCGGCATGTTTCCGGTGCATTTGCTCAGGTTCGAAGCGAAGCCCGGTCGCAGCCTTGCTTAACTCCACGTCCCGTGGAGAGCGGAAATAGGAAGGATACAGGACGAAGCTCCGCCTCGGCGAGAATAGCCCCCGCCGAAGCGTTTTTCGGGTCGATCAGCATGACCGCGCGTTCATTGCCCTTGGAGCTTGCGAATCTTCTTTCGTAAGCTCGAGACGGCCCGCCGTTCGTAGCGATCGAGCGCTTCGAGATCGGGCACAATCGCGGCCATCGCCGTAGCTATCTGCTCTTCCGCAGTGACGGGTTCAGCTTCACTATGAAGCATCTTTCCGATTTGCTCATTGAGCATGTCGGCGCGCGCACGCTGAACGCGTGTAACCTCGCACTGGTCCTTCGCGGCGGAGCGGATCATTTCCCGCACTTCGCCAAACATGCGTTCGAGCTCAGCCATAACGTCCGTTAGTTCTTGAACTTCAACGTCGTCGATGCCGAGTGGAACGGCTAGACCGTGTTTGCGCGAATTTTGCCGCGACTGCGCTTTTCCGTGGGCGGTTTTTGGGCCAGTGCTTTGCAGTGCGTTGCGGCGATTTGCTCTAATTTTCGCCTCGGATGTCATCTTCCACTCTCCTTGCCCGACGCGGGCTCGGTGGTTGAGCGCTTCGCATTCGTATTCGTCGACGTGGCCTCACGGTCAACGTGGGGTTTCAAGTATTTCAGCCACTGGTTCCCCTCACTGATCGTCTTCAACTCCTTGGCCCGCATCCCCGGGTTCTTGTGCCGTGCCTCCCGCATTTGCTCGAACTGGCGCATAGCACTGTTTAGGCGCTTCAACGCGTTAGAAACAACATTGTCGGCGAAAATGTGCGCCCGAATGTCATCCATCAACTGCTTTGCGGCAAATGCATCGAAGCCGAGGGTTCCAGCGTGTTTCTCGACGAGCGAGCGCATGGCTTCATTTCCCGAGGCCGCAGCGAAGACGACTTGGCGCCATTGCCGCGAGTGAGATTTGCGTTCTTCGCTCGATTGACTTTCAGCTTCGCCACCGCTCTCGCTGAGCCGATCGACCAGGCCCGCCGCGATCGCGGCATTCAGCAGGGATCCTTGCACGCCGCTGAAGGTGAGAATCTTCCATTGCTCGTCGACGATTTGCTTCAGCACTATGACCTCGTTGAAGTCATGCGGAATCAGGTCGCCGAGGGCCGCAGTGACCAACTCATAGTATTCCGCCGCCGATTGGCCAAGTATGATCGGCGGGTGGCGGAAGAGAGCCCGGATGTAAGCGCCGATGACCGGCGACATCGTGTCGGCGATTCTGTTGAGCAATTGAATCTGCTCCCGCACGGGGCGGGCCGTGAAGGCCTGCCGCAGAGAAGCGTCAATGTCGATTGATGCGGGGAGAGAGGTCGCGACAGACTCGGTCTTTGCCGGGGCGGCTGAAGCCTCGACCAGGGCCTCGGCATCGGATGGCGGCCGGACGCTTGACGCGGCGGGTGCCTGGACCACAAGTGCCGCGCCGGGCGCCGCCTCGGCAAATACTTCAGTCGCTACGTCCTGAAACGCAGTTCCGACCGGGAGTAGGGTTCTGGATGACGGCCGCCCGAGTTCCGTGACCGCATCGACGACGGCGTCCGTCGGCGCATCTATCAACTCACTCGCTGTTTGTTTTGGTGCAGCAACTGTCGGCGGAGCTGCGCTCGGCAGATTTTGCGCTGTTGGATGTGGCACTTGAACATCGGCGCGGCGGTCTTGACTGGAATTCATGGCAGCCTCCTGAAGCGAGCCGCGGGATCGCGGCCCTTAAGAGGCGCGTAAACAAGGAGTCAAACACCGTTCTCTATTTGTTCAAGAGGGAGGGGTCTTTTCTCAGTTGGCAGAACGAACCCAAGTTGAATTCGCCAGTATAATCAGAGATTCCCAGGGCGGTGTGTCGCTCCAAGGCAAGCTAGCACACCCCCGGCCAGCTCCTGCTTGGATTTTCGGTATCGGAAGTAGCTTTGAAATTTCCACAAGCCATGCCGACGCGAACATGAAGCCTCGTCGATCGGCTCAATAGCTGCCCGGGTCGGAAAAAATGTGCCTGGCGAAACGAACCAAGCCTACCTCACGTTGAGAATTATAAAGAAGTGCTGTGACGACGACGAGCGCGAAAGGCACGGGGGGCTAGGGGCCCCATGCGCTGTAGCATCGTACAGGACATTTGGCAGAACGAAGCCAAATCGAATTGCGTTGGAGAAATCAGGAGATACGCGGGCTCGCTATGCGCTGACAGGCAGCGCTACTTGCCCCAGCCGAAGTGATAGTTCAGTCCGGCGCGGACCACGTCCTCGTGCATCGAGACATTGTCGGTCGGCGCGATGCCGCAATTGGCCCCGCAATTCATGCGGCCCAGATCGACATGCAGATATTCGGCTTTCGCCGTCCAATTGCCGGGTAGCGCGAATTCCAGACCGCCGCCGACGGTCCATCCGGCATTGGTGGTGCTGTCGCCGGCAAAGCCGGGGGTCGAGGCACGGATATCGCCGACGGCCAAGCCGCCCGTGACATAGGGCATGACGCCGCCAAAGGCGTAACCGGCGCGGCCGCGCACGGTTGAGAGCCAGGTATTGCTGCTGGTGCAGCCGCTCGGGCACAGCGAGGTGGTGGACGTGCCTTTCAGGCTCGACCAATCGATGTCGCCCTCGACGCCAAGCACCGCATTGCCGTATTGCCAGTTGTAGCCGGCGGTGCCGCCGGCTTGGCCGCCCGAAAGGTTAATGCCGGTGGCGTTGGCGTCCCAGGAGGAGTGGCCCCAGCCACCGCCGCCGTTCACGCCGAGATAGAATCCGGTCCAGTTGTAAGCCGGGCTCACCGGCACCGGCGGCGGCGCCTTATAGATCGGCGCAACCGACAGGTCGGCCGCGGACGCGCATTGCGCTGCAATCAGCGCTCCAAACGCAAAGCATCCGGCGACAATCTTCTTCATCATTACGGGTCCCCAGCCTCCACATGCATCGGCTTTTTAAAGGCCGCCGTTTGCAGGTAGGACAGTGCACAGAATTTCGTTACCCCCAGCTTACCGGTATGGTTAAAGCCGCTGGAGTTGTCGCCTCTGGTTGCTAGTGTATTGACCAGAAAGGCAAAATTGCGCCACTCGCGAGGCCTGACCTGGGCCTCACGAGGGCGGGCGAACCACGGTCAAACGGGAACCTATTTGCCCCCGCTGATAGAGCTAATGCCGCAGCCGCGCCTGAGTTCCGCCGCGACAGGAGGATGAGTGTCCTGGGTCGTCTTTGCCTTTTCCGGTCCGGTGCTGTGGGCAATTTCCGTCCATCTCGACAAGTACCTGGTCGAGCGGTTCTTCAAGGAAAGCAACGTCGCGGTGATGCTTCTGTTCACTGCTTTTGTCGGGGTTCTGCCGTTGCCGTTCATCTGGCTCTACGAGCCGTCGGTGACCGCGCCCGGTCTCGGCAGCATCGCCCTCATTATTCTTGCCGGCATTCTCTACATGGTGGCGATGCTGCTCTATCTGCAGGCGCTGCAAACCGAGGAGGCCTCTGTCGTCGCACCCTATTTCCAGGCCGGTCCGCTGTTCGGCTATGGGCTCGCATATCTCGTGCTTGGCGAAACGCTGACCGGGCGGCAATTGGCCGGCGGCGTCCTGATCGTCCTCGGTGCGCTGAGCGTCTCGGTCCGCTTCGCTTACGGCGCCCGCATGTTCAAGACCCGCCTGGTGGTCCTGATGCTGACCTGCGGCTTCGCCGGCGCGCTCGCCGGGCTGATTTTCAAGATTTTTGCGCTCGATGTCGAATTCTGGACCACGACGTTCTGGATGTATGCCGGCGAGGCGATCTTTGGCTGCGCCTTGCTTCTGGTTCCAACCTACCGCCGGCAACTTTTGGCCACGTTGCGGGTCAATACCGCTGCTCTGTTGTCGATCAACGGTTCCAACGAGCTGATCAATCTCGGCGGTGGGCTGGGCAACCGTTATGCGCTGATGTTCGCGCCGCTCAGCATCGTCCAGGCCATTGGTTCGACGACGACGTTGTTTGTGTTTGCCTTCGGCGTTGTCTTGAGCCTGCTATGGCCGGGGCTCGGCCGGGAAGATCTGTCAGGCCGCGAGCTTCTTAAAAAGGGCATCGCGGCCGCTCTGGTGGCCGTTGGCGTGGCGCTGGTGACGCATTGATATGGTTTGCATGAGCGGGAAGACAAGATGACTGAACAGATCGACGACAGTGTCGAAATCGTCGGCACGCACGAAGTCTATGGCGGCTGGAGCAAGTTATTGGTGGCCACCATCCGGATGCCGGATGGCCGCGTCCTCAAGCGCGAGATCGAGGATCACGGCGAAGCCGTCTGTGTGCTGCCCTATCATCCGTTCCGCAAGACGGCGGTACTGGTGCGGCAATGGCGCGTCCCGGTGCTCTACGCCTCAAGGCGACGACAGCACTCGCTGGAAGCGGTTGCCGGCGTCATCGAGGATGTCGATGCCGCGACCTGCGCACATCGCGAAGTGATGGAAGAAGCGCTGTTGAAGCTCGATTCGCTTGAGCACGTCTTCACCGCCTGGACCATGCCCGGCCTGTCGACCGAACATATGCATTTCTTTCTCGCGACCTATTCGGGCGGGCCGCGGCCGGAAATGCGGGGCGGCGTCGACGAGGACGAAGACACCGTCGCCGTCGAGTTCGCGCTTGCCGACCTGGCGCGCATGGCCGACGAGAACCGGCTGCCGGATTCCAAGACGCTCGTGCTGCTGCAGACATTGCGCCTGCGCCGGCCGGACCTATTTCTCTGATCTGCGCAAGCCGTGCGGCACCACGGCTGAGTGCCCGGAATTGGCCGCGATTGGCGGCAATCGTTAATTGGTGCCGGATTCGTCTCGGCCTTCGGGCGTGCTATAGTGGAGGCCGAAAAAATCACCGAATTTCAGTGCAGAAGGCACGTGTAGGAACGGGTCACGCGTAGATGAATTGGATTTCCAATGTGGTGCGGCCGAAGATTCGCAGCTTTTTGAAGCGCGAAACGCCGGAGAATTTGTGGATCAAATGTCCGGAATCCGGCCAGCTCGTCTTCTATAAGGACGTCGAGGCTAACCAGTTCGTCATTCCCGGCTCCAATTATCACATGCGCATGAGCTCGACGGCGCGGCTGAAGGCGATGTTCGACAATGCCACCTGGTTCGACATCGCCGTGCCGGAAGTGCCGGTCGATCCACTGAAATTCCGCGACGAGCGCCGCTATGTCGATCGTTTGAAGGACGCGCGCACCAAGACCGGCCTCAACGATGCGGTGAAGCTCGGCTACGGCAAGCTCGACAGCCTCGCCATCGTCATCGGCGTGCAGGATTTCGATTTCATGGGCGGCTCGCTCGGCATGGCGGCGGGCGAGGCGGTGATCAAGGGCCTCGACACCGCGGCCGAGAAAGGCTGTCCGTTCGTGCTATTCGCTGCATCGGGCGGAGCGCGCATGCAGGAAGGCATTCTGTCGCTGATGCAGATGCCGCGCACCACGATCGCGGTGCAGAACCTGCGTGCGGCGAAGAAGCCCTATATCGTCGTACTCACCAATCCGACCACCGGCGGCGTCACCGCCTCCTACGCGATGCTCGGCGACGTGCAACTCGCCGAGCCCGGCGCCTTGATCGGCTTCGCCGGACCGCGCGTCATCGAGCAGACCATCCGCGAGAAATTGCCGGATGGATTCCAAAAGGCTGAATATTTGCGCGACCACGGTATGGTCGACATGGTGGTACATCGCCATGAGATGCGCGCGATCATCGCCAATCTCTGCCGGTTGCTGACCAAGGCGCCCGCCGCCGAAGCGCCGCGCATGCTGGCGGTGCCCGCAACCGCGATCACGTGAGCGCGCAACCGGCCAGCGCGGCGCCGTTCGACGCCATGCTGGCGCGGCTCTTGGCGCTACATCCCAAGCGGATCGACCTCGGGCTCGACCGCATGGAGCTCATTCTGGCTGCGCTCGATCATCCGGAGCGGCGTCTGCCGCCGGTTATTCATGTCGCCGGCACCAACGGCAAAGGCTCCTCCATCGCCTTCATGCGCGCGATCCTCGAAGCCGCGGGCAAACACGTTCACGTTTACACTTCGCCGAATCTCGTGCGCATCAACGAACGATTTCGTATCGGACAGGAGGGCGGCGGCAAGCTCGTCGACGACGACGAACTTTCCGACGCGCTTGCCGAATGCGAGGCTAAGAACGGCAGCGCGCCGATCACGGTATTCGAGATCGAGACCGCGGCCGGCTTTCTGTTGTTTGCGCGCCATCCGGCCGATGTGGTGTTGCTTGAAGTTGGTCTCGGCGGCCGGCTCGACGCCACGAATGTCGTCGAGCGCCCCATTGCCAGCGTCATCACCAAACTGTCGCTCGACCACCGCGACTTTCTCGGCGACACGCTCGTCGACATCGCGGCGGAGAAAGCCGGCATTCTCAAACGCGATGTTCCGGCCGTTACCGTGAACCAGATGCGCGAGGCGCTCGCCGTCATCGAACGGCAGGCGGCGCGCATGCATGCGCCGCTGTCGATCGCGGGCGAGGACTGGACCGCGACCGAAGAACGCGGCCGGCTGGTCTATCAGGACAATATGGGCCTGCTCGATCTGCCGGCGCCGAAACTTTATGGGCGGCATCAGTACGAGAATGCCGGTGCCGCCATCGCGGCATTGCGGGTGAGCGGTCTGAAACTGCCCGCTGCTGCTTTCGAGGCCGGCATGACGCGGGTCGAGTGGCCGGCGCGCATGCAGCGTCTTGCGCATGGTAAGCTCGCCGACTTGGCGTCGCCGGATAGCGAGCTGTGGCTCGACGGCGGCCACAATGCCGACGGCGGCCAAGCCATTGCGGCGGCGCTTGCCGATCTCGAAGAGCGCGTGTCGCGCCCGCTCGTGCTCATCGTCGGCATGCTGTCGACCAAGGACAGCGCGGGCTTCCTCAAGAACTTTGCCGGCCTCGCGAGAAAAGTGATCGCGGTGCCGATCCATCAGGAAAAAACCGTGCCGGCACCCGAGCTCGCCGAAATCGCGGCGTCTGTCGGCATTCCGTCGCTGGCGCGCGACACCCTCGAAAGCGCAATCAAGGTCGCGGGCAAGCTCGATCTCGATCCCGCGCCGCGCATCCTGATCACCGGCTCGCTTTATCTCGCCGGTGAGGTTCTGGCCGCTAACGGCACGCCGCCGGAATAGAGCATGATCCCGAAAACTAGAGACCGGTTTTCGGAAAAGATCATGCTCAAAACCTAATCATTCCAGCTTGATATCGGCGTCGCGGATGATTTTGGCCCATTTGTCGCGCTCGGCTCTTATGTAGGCGGCGAATTCATCTGGCGGCCCCGCCATCGATTCGAACATCTGCGGATCGACGAAGCGCGCGCGGAACGCGGGATCGCTGAAAATCCGGATGACTTCAGTGTCGATCTTCATGAGCACATCGTGCGGCAGGCCGGCCGGGCCGAACAGGCCGAACCAGGCGGTGGCCTGAAAGCCAGGCAGTCCGCTTTCGTCGACGGTCGGCACGTCGGGGAGCTGTGACATGCGTTTGGGGCTCGCCACCCCGAGCATCTTGATTTGTCCTGCCTGATAGGCGGGAAGTCCGGAGGCGACACTGACTGTCATAGTATTAATCTGGCCGCCGATCAGATCGTTCAAGGCCGGTGTCGCGCCGCGATAATGCACCGGGATGATCTTGACGCCCGCCATGCTGTTGAACAATTCCATGTTCATGTGCAAGGCCGAGCCGACGCCGGCGGTGCCGTAGGTCAACTGTCCCGGCTTCTGCTTGGCGAGCGCGATCAACTCGGCGGCATTCGCAACTGGCAGCCCACGGTCGGCGAGAAGCGCCTGATAGATCCGCACCAGCCCGGTGATCGGTTGAAAATCCTTATCTGGGTCGTAGGGCAGCTTGTCCTTGGGATAGAGCGTCGGATTGACGGTGAAAGTGCCGGACTCGCCGACCAAGAGCGTATAGCCGTCGGGCGCCGCCGTCGCCGCCGCTTGCGCGCCAATGATATGCGCAGCGCCGCCTTTGTTCTCGACGATGATCGGCTGGCCCCAAGCCTTCGACAATTCCTGCGCCAGCGCCCGCCCAGTGACATCCGTCACGCCGCCAGGAACGGAGGTGATGATCATGGTGACCTGACGGCTGGGATAGGACGCCGTCTGCGCGGCGCACAGGCCGCTCAACAGCGGCAGCGCAATCAACGCGCCGAGCAATCTGGTCATGCGCGATTTCATTAGGGCGATTTCCTTGGGACGTTTTCTCTGGTCGATTTATGTTCGATCAGTTCGGCTCGATGCCGGCAGCTTGCACCGCTTTTTGCGCTTCGTCGACCTGGGCGCGGAAGAATTCCGCAACCTGCGCCGGTGTGCGGTCGTCGGGGACATAGCCGGATTTCCGCACCACATTGACGACAGCCGGCACCGTCAACGCATGCCGCACGGCAGCGTTGAGCTTGTCGACGAGCGCAGCCGGCGTCTTGGCCGGGGCGAAGAAGATGCCCCAGCCTTTGACCGGCGGATAATCCGGCACGGTATCCTTCATCAGCGGCACGTCGGGTAATTCCGGAAACGGCCTCGATCCCGTGAACGCGAGCGCGCGCAACTGGCCGCTTTTGACAAGGCCTATGACCGAAGGCGGCGTCACGAACATGACGTTGATATCGCCGCCGAGAAGCGCGGCCGAGACCTCGGATGCGCCTTTGAACGGCACGTGCTCCATGTGCAGCCCGGTCGTCTTATTGAACAAAGCGGCGGCGAGATGCAGCCCATTGCCGATACCCGGCGAACCGTAGAACACGGGGTTTTTCTTGGCGTAGTCGATGAACTCCTTGACGTTGTGCGCGGGCGACGACGGATTGACCAGCATCAGGAGCCCGTCGAGCACGCCGACGGTCGCGATCGGGGCCAGGTCCTTGAAGACGTCATAGGGCAGGCTTTTGTAGATGAACGGCGTCGGCGCGATGGAATCGCTGGTGTAAAGCAGCGTGTAGCCGTCGGGCGCGGCTTGCGCGACTACGCCTGATGCAATGGTGCCGTTCGCGCCCGGGCGATTCTCGACGATGAAATTCTGTCCGAGATCGGCGCCGAGTTGCGCCGCCACGGCGCGCGCCAGCACGTCTGGCCCGCTACCGGCGGCGAAACCGACGAGAATATGCACCGGGCGATCCGGGTAGGTTTGCGCTTGTGTCGCCGTCGCAAAAGCAATGCAGGCGGCAATACAGATAAAAGCGCGCGCAAGCCACGTGCCGAGCGGCCGATCGATGGTCATGATGGATTTCACTTTGCGAAGTTGAGCTTCAGTCTTAGTTCTACAGCCTTGGGTTTACAGTCTGATGTCGCCGAGATTGATGCTGGGGCCGAGGCTCGTTTCCACGACTTTCGAGCGGCCGCTGGCATAAATCTGCACGGCATAAGCGCCGGAATCCTCGTCGAGTCTGTCGAACTTGAAGTCACCGTAATTGTCGGTTGTCGTCACCGCGACGGAAGCGCCGTCCTTGACCAGTTGTACGCTCGCGCCTTCGACGCAATCAATGGCGCCGTCTTTCTCTTCCGACACCGAGCCGCCGATGAAGCATTTCGAATAGCGCCACAGATTACGATAATAGACCCGCGGCTTGGCTTTCAGTTCAGGCTTCATGACTTCGAGGCTCTGCTCGCTCGCCATCCGCGCCATGTCCGAGTCCTCGACGCAGACCGCGCGCATCGCGCCGGTCGGGCAGGACTGCTGGCCGCGGGTCTGCTGCCAGCCTTGATCGATCAGGTGGGCGTCGAAGGTCCAGGCCTGCGGCAGCTGCAATTCCTCGTTCCACCAGATGTGACCGTAGGGACAGGCGTCGACGAGCTGCTTTTGGCCCTTCGCCCGTTTTGGATCTATCAGCACGATGCCATCCCCGCGCTTCCTGATCACACCTTTCGGCGCGGCCTTCATGCAAGGGGCGTCGTCGCAGTGATTGCACATGGTCGGAACGTAGGCGATGTCGATCATCGGCACCTGCCCGCGCTCCTTCTGCAAAATGTTGATCCACTTGTGGCCGTGCTTGGGCATCGGCGCCGAATAGCCTCGCCACTCATTGCCGATATATTCGTCCATGGCGGCGAGCGTGCACAGATTGCAGTTCGTGCATTCGGCCACGTCGATGATCAGGTTCCATTTTTTCATTTTGCCGGCACCAGTTGCGCCTCGTTGGGCGTGCGCTTGATGTTCGCATCCCGCGGCGTGTCTTTTGCCATGGCGGCGAACGCCGCCGACATGTGTTCGGTGCGGCGGTCCCACAGCGCGATCTGCACCAGCGAGTTCGCGCCGGCGAGCGAATGGGTGCTCTTGGTCTGGGTGCGTTCGGGCGTAAGCAGATTGAGGCAGCCGCCGCGATCGACCGACTTTCCGGGCTCGCCCATCGGGTCATAGACCGCCGAGGATTCGTAGCCATGCGCGACGCCGCGGGGCAGGCGCTGCGTCGGCAGCGCGGCGCAGATCACCGCGCCGCGGTCGTTGAAGACTTTGACGAGGTCGTGCTTGTTGATGCCGCGTTCCTTGGCGTCGTCGGCATTCATGCGCACGATCCAATAATAATAGCCGTCCACATTGACGCGGTGGTCTTCGATATTGAGCAGGAACGAATCCTTGCCGTCGCCTTGGGTATGGAACGAATATTTGGAATGCGGCGTGAGTAATTGCAGCGGATAGCGCGTGAACAAGTCGCCGGAATGCGGGCCCTCCCATGACGGCTCGTATTTTACGATCGGCGGCCGTTCCGGGTCGTTGAATCGCTTCAACGAATTGCACTCGAATTCAAGCTTGCCGGACTGGGTCTGCAAGCCGCGCAGATATTCTTCCGTGTAGTCGGACGGCAGCGGCTGCGCCTCCGGTACGTCCTTTTTACGGTTCTCGAAGAACCAGCGGAACGACACCGGCGCGCGCAGTTTCTCTTTCTCGGCCGGCACGACGAAATAGCCGCGTTTCAAGAATCTCTTCCAAGAGATGTGCTGCGGCAGGTCGGAGGCGAGAAAGGCGCGCTTGACCCAGTCGATCTCATTGCAGCCTTCGGAGAAATAATTGGCCAGCCCGAGCGGCTTGCACAATTCGTTGAAGATCCAGAAATCTGATTTCGATTCGCCGAGCGGCTTGATCGCCGGCGCTTGAAACACGATGACGCGGTGATTGAGCTGCTGCTGACCGTGGTGGCCGTAGCCGCCAAGTCCCGCCCATTCACTGATATCGGTGCGCTCGAAATTGGTGCAGGCCGGCAGGATGACGTCGGCGAATTTCGCTTCGCCCTCGAACCAGATCGACTGGTTGACCACGAATTCGAGATTCTCCGACTGATACATCCGCACCCAGCGGTTGGTATTGTTCATGGTCGAGAGGATCGAGCCGCCGTATTTGTAAAGCATGTGCACCGGCGAATGGCCGGCCGCCGGATAAGTGAATTTCGGAAACTGATGCTCGATCGATTTGCCGACCCACGGATAGCCTTCGGCTTTGCCGTCGAGGACCGCTTCCGGCACGAAGATGCGCGGGATGCGCTGGCCGTTGGAATTCATGGTCGGCAATTGCGGCATGCGCTGGTAGAGCTCGACCGGCATCGAGGTGTTTTCGAGATCGCCCGACATGCCGCCGTCGGCATAGCCGGGGAAATAAAAGTTAAAGTCGATCGGCGTGCCCCATTGCAGATTGCCCATATTGATGCCGGGCTTGCCGAGGCCCTGCATGGCGACGAGGCACACCATGACCCGCGCCCAGGGAATGCCGGTCTGATTGCGGCAGGCGCCGCCATGGCCGTTGCCCCAGCCACCGGGTGCGAGATAGACGCGCTTCTTCCCCCATTCACGCGCCAGCGCACGCACGTCTTTCGCCGGTACGCCGGTTTCCTTCTCCTGCCATTCCGGCGTTTTCGGAATGCCGTCGTCTTCGCCGAGAAGATAAGATTTCCACTTGTCGAAGCCGACAGTATGGGTCTCGACATATTGTTTGTCGTAGAGGCCTTCCTTGATCCAGACGTAAGCGATAGCCATGGCCATCGCGACCGACGTGGTCGGCTTCGGGGCGAACCATTTGCCGGGCAGGAATTGTGCGGAAGCGTTGTAATAGGGATCGACGTGGACGACCTTGATGCCGATCTTGGGATCTTTCAGCCACTGCCGCCGCGTGGTGCCTTCCTGAGCGCCGTAAGAACCTGACGTCGATTCAGGATCGGCCGCCCAGAACACGATCATGTCGCAGTTCTGCAGACAGTCCTCGACGGTGCCGTAAGTTTCCGATTGGCCGACGCGCAGCGTATGGCCCCAATGGTGCACCGCGCCCCAGTACCAGCCCTCCCAGGAATCCGGGTTGTGATGGATGCGGGTCATGCCGACGGCATTGGCGAAGCGAAACAGCGCCGAGAGGTAGTAGCCGATATTGCCCCAGGTGTGATGCGAGCCGTGCGAGAAGGTGATGGCGCCCGGGCCATATTCGCGCTTCTGCCGCTTGATCTCTCCGGTGACGATCTTGATCGCCTCGTCCCATGAGATGCGCACGTAACCGGACTTGCCACGGTTCTGCGGATTGCGCGCGCCGTTCGGATCGAAGTCGACGCGCTTCATCGGATAGAGCAGGCGGTCGGGCGAATAGACGATCGACTTGGCATTCTGGCCGTGCGGGGCCAAGGTCGTCTTGCGCGGCGGCGTCAGTTTCAGTCCCTTGGCCGCGATGGTCCATGACGCGCCGTCGTCGTCGGCGAGATCGATCGGCGTCATGCGCAGGATCTTGCCGTCTTTCACGTCGACAAAGACCGGCCCGCCATTGGTCATATTGCAATAGCGCCGCACGCCGCGGCGCAGCTTCTTGCCGTATGTGAGCCCGGCCGACTGGCTCAGCATCAAGGTTTGCGCGAACCAGTTGGTGAGATGCTCGGGCCCTTCGACAGTGAGCGTGAAATCCTTTTGTGCGTTGATCTGCGCCAGCCAGTCGATCGGCGGCGTCAGCAGCGACGCACCGGTCTTCGCGTTCTTGAACATCAATTTGATGTCCGGCTTGTCGTGGAAGCCCGCGCGCGAAGTGACTTGGCCATCCTTGAATTCGATCCAGCGTCCGATCGCTTCGTCGCGGGTCATGATCTGGGCGACGAAATTGTGCTCCTCGACGCGCGCCTTGAAGTCCGGATGCCGCCGCGCCGCATATTTGAGGAGTTGCGCCGCGCCGAACAGAACGACCGGCAATTTGAGCGTGGCAAGCGACATGAGGCTTCCTCCACTTTCCCGAGGCAATGCGTCGCGGGGCATATCCCCTTTTTATGCGGCGACCCGGGAATGGTAGATTTTGCAACAATTTCCAAGACTTGCAAACAGGTCTTGGAAACCGGGGCTCGGAAATGGCGGGACTGCGCTAGGCGCACCGCTTACGGCGCCTGGCGTGGCACGATATTTTGCATGTCGCCGCGTTTGCCGCCGAGGAATAGCCGCATATTGTCGACAATGAGCGGCATCACGAAATCCTCGTATTCGACGACATAACCGCCGACATGCGGGGTGATGAACACGTTCGGCAATTGCCAGAACGGGCTCTCCGGCGGCAGCGGCTCGGCCTGGAACACGTCGAAGCCGGCGCCGGCAATGCGGCGCTCACGCAGCGCTGCGGCGAGCGCGTCTTCGTCAACCGTCTGCCCGCGGCCGGCGCTGATGTAATAGGCCGAAGGCTTCATCGCGCCGAACACTTTGGCGCCGAACAGTCCGATATTGTCGGTGCTCGCCGGCAGCACATTGACCAGATAATCGGCTTTGGCCGCCGCTTCGGGCAGTTGCGCCGACGACATGACCTCGTCAAATCCGGCAATCTTGCGCGGCGTGCGGGTGACGCCGATCGTGCGCATGCCGAAGGCTTCGAGCAATTCGCCGATCGCCTCGCCGACGATGCCGGTGCCGACGATCACCGCGGTCTTGCCGTGCAACGTGCTCCATAGCCGGCGCTGCCAGATGCGATGCTGATGGTCTTCGACCTGACGCGTGGCATCGCGGCTTACCGCCATCATGAGATAGACGACCTGCTCGCGCATCGGCGGCCCGTGAATGCCGCGTCCGCTGGTGATCAGCACATCCGGCTTGAGCGACGGGCAGCGCAGGAAATGGTCGACGCCGGTGGCGAGCGACTGGATCCATTTCAGCTTTGGTGCGCCGGCCAACATCTCGTCGCGCACTTCAATACCGAACATGATCATGACGTCGACGTCGGACAGGTCTCCGGTCACCGCAGCCGCGTTCTTGAACAGCGCGAACCGCAGCGCCGGAAATTGCGCCTGCAGCCGGTCGCGATACATCTCGGCGTGGACGTCGACGATAAGGACTTTGGTGCTCATGAAGCGAAAGCGGGTGAGGGGTCAGTTTTTCGCGAGGCCGAAACACTTCACGGCATTGTTGAAGGCGATATCCGCGCGCACCTTATCCGTGAGCGGCGTGTGATCGAGAAATTCGCCCGCTTCCTCGGCCACTTCGAACGGATAGTCCGCAGCGAACATCACGTGCTCATGGCCGAGTGCTGAGATCGAGCAGTTCAGCGGCTCAGCCGAGCACATGCCGGATGTCGTGACCAGAATGTTCTCCTTGATATAGGCCGACGGCGGCTTGGCGAGTGTGACGCTGTAAAGCTTGGCGCGGCTATCGAAGCGCCACAGCAGATAGGGCAGGGTTTCGCCGAGATGGCCGAGCACGACCTTGGCGCGGGGAAAGCGGTCGAACAGGCCGCCGAAGACAAGCCGCAGCGCGTGCGAGCCGGTCTCAAAGCCCCATTCCCAAGTGGCCCGGCGCAACCCGGTATAGCCGTCGAGCACAGGGGCGGGCGTCACCGGATCGGTCGGGTGGATATAGATCGGCGCTCCGAGCGCTTCGGCGCGCTCCCAAAACGGATGCAGCGAGGGATGATCGAGATATTGGCCGTTGGTGTGGCCGTTGATCATCGCGCCGCAGAATTTCAGCTCGCGCATGCAGCGTTCGAGCTCGTCGGCCGCAGTCTTCGCGTCTTGCATCGCCAAATGCGCGAAGCCTGCATAGCGGTCCGGGCGTTTAGCGACTTCCCTGGCGAGAAAGTCATTGGCGGCTTTGGCGTTGCGGATGGCAGTCGCGGTGTCATGCTCGATCTGCACGCCAGGCCCCGCCAGGCTGAGCACGGAGCGCGCAATCCCGGCTCCGTCCATCGACGCCAGACGCGCTTCGCCGAAATCGGTCAGCGCTGCGAGCAATTTGGCGGCGTGTTTGGGATCGACGTGACCGACGGTAGAGCGCCAATAGCCTTCAAAGCCGGGCGGGAGAAAGTGCTCTTCAAGCGCGATCTTGTGCACCATGTAACCCCCCGATCGTGCGGCGCCGGTTCTTCCCGCCGGCGCAATGCTCTGTACCGTATTGCGGTGATCCTGTATCAAAGCACGAACCGGGCAGCAAGATTGCGTGGACCAAGCTCTGCTCCAGGAGCAGGGCGGCAGGTGGGAGCATCATCAGGGCATCATATGCGGACAACGGGCACGCGCGCTTCAAGCGACAAAAGCGGCGACAAGAACGGCGACAAGAGTCAGGTCCAAGTGATCGCGCGCGCCGCCGCCATCCTGCGCATCCTTGAAGATGAAGCGGACGGCTTGAGCCTCGGCCAGATCGCGCAACGCGTCGATCTGGCGCGTTCAACGGTGCAGCGCATTGTCGGCGCACTGGCGGCGGAGAAATTTCTGATCGCGGCGTCTCCGAACGGCCGGGTGCGGCTCGGCCCGACGATCCTGCGGCTTGCCGCATCGGCGCGCACCGATTTCGTCGCCGCAGCGCGGCCGTTTCTGGCGCAGCTTTCGAGCGAGCTTAAGGAAACCGCTGATCTCGCCGTGATCAAGAACGATCATCTCGTCTTCGTCGACCAGGTGATCGGCTCGCAGCGGCTGCGTACGGTGTCCGCGGTCGGCGAAACCTTTCCGCTCTATTGCACGGCGAACGGCAAAGCCTATCTCGCCGAGCTTGACGATGCCGCCGTCGCGCGCCTGATCGGCGCCGCCTATCCGCGCCGCACGTCGCACACGCTGACGCGGCTCGATCATTTGCTCAGAGATCTTAAATCGGTGCGCAAGACCGGCGTCGCCATCGATCGCGAGGAGCACACCGACGGCATCTGCGCCGCCGGCATCGTGACGCGCGATCCGCTCGGTAATAGTCTGGCGATCTCGGTGCCGGTGCCGGCGCAACGCTTCTACGACCACCAGAAAACGATCATCGATCGATTGCGCGCGACCAAGGAGGCGCTGGAGCGGCATCTGTTGGCGGCCGCCGCGTAACACCGGGGCGGCTTGTCCGCCCGACCGTAATTCGATACAAGTGTACCGAATAGCAGTACAGACTGCGACCGCAACGCGGGCGCCGACGAAACCGGGAGGAAGAGATCGTGACGCAAAAGATCCGCGGAGTGACGTTCGAGGAAAACCTCGACAACGCGATGGGGCTTGAGTTCTACAACCTGTCGCATCGCTTCGGTTATCAGTCGCCGAACTGGCCTTATTTCGAAGACGTCAAGATCGAACGCATCCATTACATGGCCAAATCGGGCGTGCTGTCGCAGCGCATCACGACCTCGATGCATAATACCACCCATATCGACGCACCGGCGCATGTAGTGCAGGGCACGCCGTTCATCGACGAAGTGCCGCTGCCGCATTTCTTCGGCTCCGGCATCGTGATCTCGATCCCGAAGAAGAAATGGGAGCAGATCACCTATGACGATCTGGAAAAGGCCGCCGGCAAGATCGTGCGGCCGCGCGACGTCGTTATCGTCAATACCGGTTGGCACAAGCTCTACGAAGACAGCGAGGATTATTTCTGCCGCTCGCCCGGCTTCGTGCCGTCGGCCGGCAAATGGTTTGTTGAAAAGCAGGTCAAGGTCGTCGGCCATGATACCCAGGCCAACGATCATCCGCTCGCCACCGCGATCGGCCCGCAGCGCAACGGGCCGCTGCATCCGCATCTCGCCGCCGAATACAAGGAATGGTCCGGCGGCCGCGACTGGAAGGACGATTTCCCGGAATGGGAGCCGGTCCATCGCATCCTGTTCAACAACGGCATTCTGGGGATCGAGAATGTCGGCGGCGACATCGACAAGGTCACCGGCAAGCGCTGCACCTTCGCCTTCTTCCCGTGGAACTGGGATCGCGGCGACGGTTGCATCATCCGCCTGGTCGCGATCATCGATCCGAAAGGCACCTATCGCATCGAGAAAGGGGAGACGTTCGCATGATCGTGCGCAAATTCTCCGAAGCAAAGCCGTACGACGCGCCGAACCATCGCGACTACAAATCGTTCCGCGTCTTCGGCGCCGAGATGGGCGTTTCGCAGACGCTGGTGTTCGGCATCTCGCATTTCCTGCCGGGCGGCGGCGCTGGTCCCGACGCTTCGCCGCCGGAGAAGATATATTACGTGTTGGCCGGCGAACTCACCGTGATTGTCGGCGGCAAGGAGTCAGTGATCAAGGCGGGCGACAGCTGTTACATCGGTCCGAACGAAAGCCGCGAGATCATCAATCGCGGCCATGACGTTTGCACCATCGCAGTTGCCGTGGCGCCGGTAAAATAACTTCCGCTCTCCGTCATCCTGAGGTGGCCGCCACGCTCGCACCCCGGGTGACGGATCACACACGGAGAACGATTGTGTCCGAAGATATCCTGAAAAACCCGCTGTCACTGTTCGACGTGCGCGGCAAGAGCGCGATCGTCACTGGCGCGACCGGCGCCTTCGGCGCCGTCGCGGCAAAGACTTTGGCGGCTGCGGGCGCCAATGTCATCGTCGCCGCCAACAATGCGGAAGGGCTGAAGAAGCTCGCCGCGGACTGCATTAAGCTCGGCGGCAAGGCCGAGGTGGTCGCCAAGCGTCCAAGCTCCGAAGCCAATTGCGACGCTATTGTCGCGGCGGCGATCGATAAATTCGGCGGCCTCGATATTCTGGTCGTGGCCTCGGGCCAGAACAAAGTGGCCAAGATCGTCGATCAGAAGGCCGAAGACTTTCTCGACGTGATGGACGCCAATGTCACGCAGTCCTGGCTGATGGCGCGCGCCGCGGCGCGGCAGATGATCAAGCAGGGGCGCGGTGGAAAAATCATCTTGATGTCTTCGGCGCGCGGCCTGCTCGGCCATCCGGCCGGCTACACCGCCTATTGCGCGTCGAAATCCGCGGTCGACGGCATCACCAAGGCGCTGGGCTGCGAGCTCGGCGCGACGGGCATCACGGTCAATGCGCTCGGGCCGACGGTTTTCCGCTCGCCGCTGACCGAATGGATGTTCGCCGATGACGAGCGCGGCAAAACCGTTCGCGCCGGCTTTCTCACCAGGGTGCCGAAGGGCCGCCTTGGCGAGCCGGAAGATCTCGCCGGCCCGCTGCTGTTCCTCGCCTCCAAAGCGTCGGATTTCTATACCGGCCACATTCTCTATGCCGACGGCGGCTATACGGCAGGCTGACCATGGCGGTGGATGTGGCAAAAGCGCGGATTGCGGTTATCGGCGCCGGTCTGATGGGCCACGGCATCGCGCAAGTCTTTGCGCTTGCCGGTCACAAGGTGACGATCACCGACACGTTCGCCAAGAACCTCGAAACGGTAAAGACGCGCATCTCGGCAAACCTGAAAGATCTTGGCGACGACCCCTCGGCTGTCGACCGCGTCACGCCGCAGGCCGATCTTGCCGTGGCTGTGCGTGACGCCGATTACGTCGTCGAGGCGGTGCTGGAAGATCTGCCGCTCAAGCAAAAGCTATTTGCCGAGATCGAACGCCATGTGCGCGCTGATGCGATTCTTGCCAGCAACACCTCGGTCATTCCGATCACCGCGATCATGCAGGGCCTGAGCCGGCGTGAGCGCGCAGTCGGCACGCATTGGTGGAACCCGCCGTTCCTGGTGCCGCTCGTCGAAGTGATCGAGACGCAATGGACATCGCCGCAGACTGTTGGCTTCACAATGGAACTGCATCAGCGCGCCGGCAAGAAGCCGGCGCACGTGAAAAAGGACGTGCCGGGCTTCATCGGCAACCGGCTGCAACACGCGCTATGGCGCGAGGCAATCTCGCTGGTCGAGAACGGCATCTGCGACGCCGAGACCGTGGATGCGGTCATCAAGGCTTCGTTCGGTCGGCGTATCGCGGTGCTCGGTCCGCTGGAAAATGCCGATCTCGTCGGCACCGATCTGACGCTCGCCATTCACGAGACCGTGCTGCCGGCGATCGACAGCCGGCCGGGGCCGTCGCCCTATCTGAAGAAGCTTGTCGCCGACGGCAAGCTCGGCTTCAAATCGGGCGAGGGCTTTCGCAAGTGGAGCACCGAAGAGCAGGCGGTCTTGCGGGCCAAGGTGGTGGCGCATTTGAAAGCGTCGCGCGACAAGTGATTGCCTTCTCTCTAGGAGAAGGAAAAGAAACGAGCCGGGTCCAGGGGAGGGTTCTAATGACCAACGACAAGACGCGGTCCGCCGCCAAATTGTCCGCCATTGATCGCCGCAGCGTTGTCGCCGGCACTCTCGGCGCGATCGTCGCGCCGTCGGTACTGCGTATCATCCCCGCCAATGCGCAATCCAAGGGCGTTAAGCTCGGCCTCGTCAGTCCGCATACCGGCCCGCTCGCGGGCTTCGGTGAGGCGGACGGTTTCATTCTCGACCAGGTGAAGGGCATCCTGGCCAAGGGCCTGCCGATCGGCGGTAAGACCTATCAGGTTGAGATCGTCGCCAAGGACAGCCAGTCGAGCGGCACCCGGGCTGCCGAGGTCGCATCCGAGTTGATCCTGCACGACAAGGTCGATCTTCTGCTCGCGCAAGGCACGCCCGACACCACCAATCCGGTCGCAGATCAGGCAGAAGTCAATGAAGTGCCCTGCGTCACCACCAATTGTCCATGGCAGCCTTATTTCTTCGGCAGGAACGGCGATCCGAAAAAGGGCTTCACCTGGACCTATCATTTCTTCTGGGGCCTGGAAGATGTCATCGCCGCGTTCCTGGCGCTCTGGGACGGCGCGCCGGTCAACAAAGTGGTTGGCGGTTTGTTTCCCAATGATGCCGACGGCAATGCCTGGGGCGATCAGAAGCTCGGCCTGCCGCCGGCGCTGGCGCAAGCCGGCTACAAGCTGATCGATCCCGGGCGTTATCAGGTCATGAACAACGACTTCACCTCGCAGATCTCGCAATTCAGAGCGGCCGGCTGCGAGATCGTCACCGGCAATATGATCCCGCCGGATTTCTCAACCTTCTGGTCGCAGGCAGCGCAGCAGGGCTTTCATCCCAAGATCGTGACTATCGGCAAGGCGCTGTTGTTTCCCTCGGTGGTCAATTCGCTCGGTCCGCGCGGCAACGGGCTCACCAGCGAAATCTGGTGGACTCCGAACCATCCGTTCAAATCGGGGCTCACGGGAGACAGCGCGCGCTCGCTTACGGACGCCTATGTCGCGGCCACCAAGCGGCCGTGGTCGCAACCGATTGGCTACCAGCACGCTCTGTTCGAAGTGGCGATCGACGTGCTCAAGCGAACGAAAAGCATCGATCCGAAAGCAATCCTCGATGCGATCATCGCGACCAATTACAATTCGATCGTCGGGCCGGTGCGCTGGACCGGCCAGCCGGTCAAGAGTGTGAGCAAGACGCCTTTGGTCGCCGGCCAATGGCAACGCAACGGCGGCGAATTCGATCTGGTAATCATTGCGAACAAGCCGGCGCCGGAAATTCCGGTCGGCGGCAAGCTGCAATTGCTGTCTTAAGTCCAATTGCTGCCTTGAGTCCAATTGCTGTCTTGAGTCACTGTCCGACGGCGTGAGATTTCACACTGTCCCACCACGGACAGACGCCGGACATGACTTGGTAATTGCCGTCGAGCACCTGGACCGGACGGCGAAAGCCGTCTTCGGCGTTTTTCAGCCGCAGCGCGCGGGCCTTGGCGTTGTCTTCCGGCGACAGCCAGGAGCGGTCATGGCCCCACATGCTCGGACCTTCCTTGCGCTCATAGGCCTGCCAATTGCCGACATCGATCGAGCGCGCCCCCCAGCCATATTCGACCATGAATTCAGACGGCGTCCAGCTGTAGAATGAGGTGATGAAATCGCTGGTGTGGCGGCCGAGCGTCACCGCGACGCGATCTTTTTCGCCGAGAGCGAGATCGTAGCCCTGGCCGACATCGTCGAAGCTGAACACTTCCATCATGAGGTGATGCACCGCGTTCTTGCCGGTCTGGATGAAGGCGAGGCTGTGATGGCGCGGGTTCAGATGCAGGAAGCGGGCGACGAAAGGGTGCGAATAGTAATCCGTCAGCCGGAAGCCGAGCATGTCGCGATAGAACGCCATCAGGCGGTCGATGGTTTGCGGCGCATCGACATTGAGCACGGCGTGGCCGAGCCCGAGCGGGCCAGTGCGGAAGCCTGAAATGGCGCGACCGGGCTTGAACGGCTCCGTCGCCGTCTCGGCGCCGTGAAAGATTTCGAGCCGGTTGCCGACCGGGTCGTCGAGCACAATCAGATCGATAACGTGGCGTTGGTCGGCGAGTGCGCGCGTGCCGCGCGTGACCCTGATCCCGCTTCGTTCGAGACGTGCGGCGATCGCATCGAGTGCCGCGGCGTCCGCGGCCTCCCACCCGAAAAAGCCGATGCCCGCACCGCCGTCGGCCTCGACCAGAAGCCGCTGCTTGCGATCGTCCATGCGGAAGGCCAGCGTCGCGCGCGATTTGTCGACGCGCTGTAGGCCGAGCAGGCCCGCGCCGTAGCTTGCCCAATCGCCCAGGTCCTTGGCGCGGACGCCGATATAGCCGAGCGCCTGCGGGGCACAGGTTATGGAAACCGAATCGGCCTTTTGCTCGGTCATGTTTTGCTCCGGGTTCATACGGCGTGCCCAGGGCTCATAGAGGGCTCATGGTTTTACCCGGTCACAGCGGCGAGCGGAATGTCCCGGGCCACCCTCCCAAGTCGGGTCGGGCGAAGTACGAGAATCGCGTTCGCAACGGGACCGCCGCTCTTGCCTGCTGTAAACACGACGCATAGCATGGCGTCCGAGGGGCGCGCTTCAAACGATCTGGATATTCTCCCAGTCCGGGCCTGGGCGATCCGGTATCGCGCATTTGTTTGAGACCCTGTTCGTGAATTTAGGCCCGTTTTTCACCGCCAGGCTGCCTGCCGACGCCGCCGACCGCGAACCAGTGATCTGGTTCGAGGTCGAGGATTTTCTGCGCTATTTCGATCATTTCCGTAATCCGACCGGTCTGCAGCGCGTGCCGTTCGAGATCTATGTCGAGGCGATGCGGCTTTACGGGCGCACCGGTCGCGTGCGGTTCTGCCGGCTGAGTATCTACAGCAAGCAACTGCGCGCTATCAGCTTTGACGCGATCACGTCGGCCTATTTGAAGCCGCCCGGAGCACGGGCGCCGTGGCGAACGATCTGGGCGCCGGCCAAGCTGCTGAGCAGCTTCCCCAGCATGGTGCCGGTGATCATGCGCAATCCGCGGTTCTTCATGTCGATCTTCAAGACCGCGTTGTGCGATCTCGTCGGCATGCTCAGCGGAATGGGGGCGCGGCGGCATCGTTTCGAGCAGTTCGTTCGTCCCGGCGACATCATCGTCTCGCTCGGCGCCGGCTGGGGTGTGCCGCATTACGTCAAGCACATCGCCGAAGCGAAACGGCGCTACGGCATAAAATTCTCGACGCTGATTCACGATCTCATTCCGCTCGAATATGAATCGCTGGTCGAAGAGCGCCATGTCGTGCAATTTCGTGATTGGCTGCAGGAGGCGCTGCCGGTCGCCGATGTGGTACTCACCACGTCGAAACATTCACGCAACGCGCTGATCAAGCTCGCCGCTGACGCCAGATGGCCGCTGCCGCGGGTCGAAGTGGTGGAGCCCGGTTCGGGCTTGAACAATCAGGTGCTGTCGGGCGACCAGGGCACGATCAATTTTCCCAAGCCCTATGTGCTGTTCGTGTCCACGATCGAGATACGCAAGAACCACCGCCTCCTGGTCAGGATCTGGCGCCGCCTCTTGGAGCGCCACGGTCCGGACGCGGTGCCGAGCCTGATCTTCGCGGGCCAGATCGGCTGGCTGGTCGACGATCTGTTGGCCGACCTCATGGCGAGCGACTATCTCGGCGGCAAGATCGTGCTGATGCCAGGTCTGTCCGACGCCGAATTGCGCCAGGCTTACCGTTCGTCTTTGTTCACCGTCTTTCCGAGCCTGTGCGAGGGCTGGGGCCTGCCGATCGCGGAAAGCCTGATGCACGGCAAATTCTGCGTGGCGTCGAACCGCACCTCGATCCCGGAGGTGGGCGGCGATCTGGTCGATTATTTCGACCCGGCCAACGAGGACGATGTGCTGGCCAAGATCGAGCGGCTGTTGCTCGATCCCGGCTATCTGAAGGCGCGAGAGGCGCGGTTACAGGCCGAATACCGGCCGCGAACCTGGACCGACTGCGTCCATGCCCTTATCGGCTATCTCGAGCAGACGCTGACGGCTGACGCCCGCGTTTCGGCCGAACCTTTGAAGCAATAGCCGGGAAGCAATGAAGCGTTTTGTCGTTCGCGGCTAAGCCCACGGCGCAAGCCGAACGGGACACGCGACAGCGCTGCAAACGGCGTTGTGCCGAACCGGTATCGCTCAGACTTGAGAGTCGCTCTGCCTTAGAGCTTGTGCTGCACGTGCGACTTCGAGCCGTAGCCGTAATCGAAATCCTCGTCGGCTTCGAGTTCGGCCTGGTTGAACAGCCGTTCCCAGCTCTGCAGCATCTGGCGTTGCTCTTTGGATTGCGCGCGAAGCGCCCAACGCCGGCACCGGTCAGCCCACTCGCCGATCTCTTCCGCAGCGGACTTGAACATGGCAGCCGCCTCTCAAGTCGTCGATGGCAAGGTGAATGCAGGACCGAGTAAATGCCTTCCACGTACCAGCGTTGCCCGCGCGGCGCGCGCGTCGAGCGCCGTTTGGAAGAGAGCCGGCAATTCCTTCGGTTGCCGCAGCACCGAGCGGAGCATGGCGCCGATATTGGTGGTGCCGTTCGGCCGCATCGCTGCGACCGCAGAGGCTGGCAATGCGCGCTTGGCGGGATCGGTGATGACGCGGATCGCCGCAACCGGAAGTTCGTGCGCGAAGCCAACCGCGGCGACGATATGGGATTCCATATCGACGGCGATGGCACCGGTTTTCATGTAGAGCTCGCGCTTCTCGTCGGGATTAGCGATCGGCGCCGGCACGCCAAGCAACACGCCCGGAATGGCGTCCGGGATGGTCTGCAAAAGCTTCTGCGACCATTCCGCGCTGATCGGCATCCGCTTTTCGCCAGAGATAACCGCCGACCCGACCACGCAAGTGCCCGGACGCAATTGCGGCGCCAGCCCCCCGGCGACGCCGAAACTGATAATGCCCGGACAACCTTGAACGCGCTTACGGGCGTCTGCGATCGCCGCCGTTAGTTTGGCGGCAAGATTGCGCCCATCGCCACTGCAGATGACACGCACTCCCGGCCCTGCGGCAATGCGTGCTTCAAATGCCAGTCCGACGACGATTATCACGTGGCCCCCACCTGAACTTCAATCACACCGCGATCGATCACGCCGTGATCAATCAACGCGGCGCGACAACTTCAAAAGGATCGCCTGCGGGAGCGGCCGAACATGCCCGTCATCACGTCGGCCGTTTCGCGGCTAAGCGAATTAGCCCTTAGTGACGACCGGCGGAGGCGCTTTGCCTTTGCCAACTTGTGCACAGCCAGCCATGCTGAGAAGTGCGAGAACAACCGCCGTTCCGAACGCGAGCTTTTTCATTTTTGCCCCCTTGCTGAGACGTTAAAAAACAAAGATAGAAGGGGCGTCCAGGGTCCACTAGTGCAGAAAAGCCACACCTCACAGCTGAATCGGTGCTGTTGCACCTCCGCGCCAGTCTGCCTCTGAGATAATTCCTATATGGCCTGGAAATGACGGCGGTCAGATGAGGATTTTTGCCCCTATTTTCGGGATCGCCGGGCTCGCGCTATTGACCGGCTTAGTTGCTTATTTCGGCTTTGCATCGGTCGTGCAGGCGGTCCTGAGCTCGGAATGGGGCTCCGCGCTGGTGGTGCTGGCGCGTGCGATTGCGCTGTGCGGCTGCGGCGTCGGCTGGTGGTTTTTGCTGACGCCGAAAGGGCCGCCCCCACGCATCTTTGTCGCACTCCGATTTATTCGCGAAGCGATCAATGGGCTGCTGCCGTTTGCCGTCGTCGGCGGCGACATTATCGGTGCGCGGCTCTTGTCTCATTTCGGCACCGCGATGAGCCTGGCGATCGCGAGCGTGCTGATCGATATTTTCGTGCAGGTCGTGAGCCTCCTGATCTATGTCGCCGCGGGCGTCGGCATTGTGCTTGATGTGCCCGGGCCGCATCGGCTCAGCACCGTGACCTTCGTGATGCTGGCGATCGCTTTGCCGGCCGTGGCGGGTTTCTTCCTGGCGTTGAATTTCGGTGCTTTCGATCCGGTGGTGCGCCGGCTCGTCGCCGTTGGCGAGAAGCGGCGCTGGTCGATGTTCGCGCATGTGGTCGATCTCGGCGACCGGCTGCAGCAGATCTGGCGCAATCACCGCGGCCTCTCTGGCTCGTTTTTCGTACATTTGGTTACGGTCTTCTTCGGCGCCGTCGAAGTTTGGATCGCGTTCTTCTTCATGGGCCATCCGGTGAGCGTCGGTGCTGCCATTGCAATCGAAAGCATCGGCCAGGGCGGCAAGGCGGTCGCCTTCATGTTGCCCGGCGGTATCGGTGTGCAGGACGGCACCATGATCGCGGCCGCCGCGATCTTCGGCGTTCCGGCCGAGGTCGCGCTCGCCATGGCGCTGATCAAACGCGTCCCGGATTTGGCGCTTGGCATCCCCTCATTGCTGCTGTGGCAAGCCCTCGAGGGGCGGCGGATGTTTGCCCGGAGAAAATCGGTCAGCGGCTAGGCCAGGCCGGCGTCCACAGGGCGGGCTTAGTTCCGCCATTTGTTTTGCGCCATTTGTTGCGTGCATGAGATGATGCAGCGCCATATAATCGGGGCGTTCCCGGGCCGGAGGAGGTCCATGGGGAGCGGGGGCATGGACGGGTTTTTCGCTGAATGCAGCTTTGCGGCGTCGCTGGCCTGTTATGCAGCGGCCGCGTTCGGCTGCCTCTATGCGCTTGTCGCCGCCTATGCCGCGCGCCGCTTTGCCGCGGCGGCGAATGGCGTGTCTGACGCTGACACCCCCGCCGTCACCATCCTCAAGCCGCTGCACGGTGCCGAGCCGGATCTGTTCGCCAATCTGAGACGCTTTTGCCTGCAGGATTATCCAGGCCCGGTACAAATCGTGTTCGGCGTCAGCGATCGCGCCGACCCGGCCATCGAGGTGGTGCGTGAAATCGTCGCGGCATTCCCCGGACACGAGCTGAAGCTCGTGATCAATTCGCGCCGCCACGGCAGCAACCGCAAGATTTCCAATCTGGTGAACATGGTGGTGGAAGCGAGCCACGACATTTTGGTTATTTCCGACAGCGATATCGTCGTTGACTCGGCCTACCTGAAAAACGTGGTCGCAAGCCTGCAACAGCCGGGCGTTGGGCTGGTTACCTGCCTCTATCGCGGGGTCGCGGCCCAAGATGCAGGACAAGACGCAGGGCGAGGCATCTGGGCCAAGCTCTCGGCAGCCGCCATCGACTATCACTTCCTGCCCAGCGTCCTGGTCGGGCTTCTGCTCAGGCTTGCCGCGCCCTGCTTCGGTTCGACCATCGCCATCCGCAAGGAGACGCTCGCCGAGATCGGCGGATTGCAATCGGTTGCCGATCAGCTGGCGGACGATTATGCGCTCGGGGCCGCCGTGCGCCGTGCCGGATTCAGCATCGCCATTCCTGCCTACATTGTCGGCCACCAATGCACGCAAAGCACAGCGCATGGGCTCCTGCGTCATGAGTTGCGCTGGGCGCGCACCATCCGCTCGGTGGACCCGGCGGGCTTTGCCGGAACCGTCATTACGCATGCTTGGCCGCTGGCCTTGCTCGGGCTTCTGCTGGGCGGTATGACGCCGCTCGCCGTGCTCGTTCCAATAGCTTTGGTCTGCCGCGCGGCGCTGCAGATGGAACTCGATCGCGCCTTCCATCTGCGTCGGGGCTTTTACTGGTGGGGACCGTTGCGCGACCTGCTGTCGTTTGCGGTTTTTGTCGCGAGCTTCTTCGGCCGGGGCGTCGAATGGCGCGGCCATCGCTACGGCGTTCAGGCCGACAACACGCTTGCTTATTACGGTGAGGTTGAAACGTGATGCGTGCACTGTTCCTTCAGGCGCCTTCGTTCGACGGCTTCGACGGCGGAGCGGGCGCGCGCTACCAGATGAAGCGCGAGGTGAAGTCGTTCTGGTTTCCGACTTGGCTGGCGCAGGCCGCCGCCATGGTGCCGGGCTCCAAGATCATCGACGCACCGCCGCACGATCTGACCTTCGAGGACATCGAAGACGATGTGAAGTCGCACGACTTCATTGTCATCCATACCTCGACCCCGAGCTTCAAGTCGGACGTGAAGTCCGCCGCCATGATCCGCGAACTCAACCCGACCGCCAAGATCGGCTTCATCGGCGCCAAGGTCGCGGTCGAGCCGCAGCAAAGCCTCGAAGCGGCTCCGGCGATCGATTTCGTCTGCCGCAACGAATACGAATACACCGTCAAGGAGCTTGCCGAGGGCGCCGATTGGTCCACGATCAAGGGCCTGTCCTATCGCGGAACGGACGGCAAGATCGTCCACAATCCCGAGCGCGAAATCCTGATGGACATGGACCAGCTGCCGTCCGTGCTTCCGGTCTACAAGCAGCTCAAGGTCGAGAAGTATTTCGGCGGCTATCTCAAGCATCCTTATATGAGCTGGTATACCGGCCGCGGCTGCAAATCGCGCTGCACCTTCTGTCTGTGGCCGCAGACCATCGGCGGGCACAAATACCGCGCCCAGTCGATCGAGCGCGTGGCCGAAGACGTCAAATACGTCATGAAGGAATTTCCGCAGGTGAAGGAAGTCTTCTTCGACGACGACACGCTGACCGACGACCATCCGCGCGTCGAGGCGCTGGCCCGCGCGCTCGGCCCGCTCGGTGTCGCCTGGTCGTGCAATGCCAAAGCCAATGTGCCGCGCAAGACGCTCGAAGTGATGAAGGAGAACGGTCTGCGGCTTCTCCTTGTCGGCTACGAATCCGGCAATCAGAAAATCCTGCACAACATCAAGAAGGGCCTCCTGGTCGACGTGGCGCGCCGCTTCGCGAGGGACTGTCACGAACTCGGCATCATCGTGCACGGCACCTTCATCCTCGGCCTGCCGGGCGAGACGCGTGAGACCATCCAGGAGACGTTGCAGTTCGCCAAGGACGTCAATCCGCGCACCCTGCAGGTGTCATTGGCCGCGCCCTATCCCGGCACCTTCCTCTACAAGCAGGCCAAGGAGAACGGCTGGTTCGCCGCCGACACCGACCTGCTCACCGACGGCGGCACGCAGATTGCGCCGCTCGACTATGCGCATCTCGGCCATACCGAGATCTTCGATTCGGTGGAGGAGTTCTACAAGAAGTTCTACTTCCGTCCCTCCAAGATCGCCGAGATCCTGGGCGAGATGCTGACCAGCCGCGACATGCTGGTGCGCCGGCTGCGCGAGGGCGTCGAGTTTTTCCACTTCCTGCGCGCGCGCAAAGAGACGGCGCACTAGCTTTTCAAGTAGCCGTTCTGCCGGAACCAGGCGATGGCGTCGGCGATCGCCCGGCCATAGGGACGCGCGCGATAGCCGAGTTCGCGCTCGGCCTTGGCCGAGGTGAAGAACATCAGATCCTTGGCAAGCTTTAAGCCGGTCGTGGTGACAAACGGCTCCTTGCCGGTGAAATAGGCGATCGCTTCGGCGCCATAGGCAATCGGGAAAATCAGCCGGCGCGGGATGCGCAGCTTCGGCGGTGCGCGGCCGATCTGGCGGGCGATTTCGGCGAGCATGTCGCCGAGCAGTACATCCTGGCCGCCGAGAATATAGCGTTCGCCGATGCGGCCCTTCCGCCAGGCAGCGATATGGCCTGCGGCAACGTCCTCGACGTGAACGAGGTTGAGGCCGGTGTCGACAAATCCGGGCATGCGGCCCGACGCCGCTTCGACGATGATCCGCCCGGTCGGCGTCGGCCGCACATCGCTCGGTCCGATCGGGGTCGAGGGATTGACGATGACGGCGGGCAGTTTCCGTTCGGCGACCATCTGTTCGACCAGGCGTTCGGCGACGACCTTGCTGTATTTGTAAGCGCCGACCGCGGATTGCGGCTCAAGCCTCGATGTTTCATCGCTTGGTGTGCCGTCCGGCTGCGCCTTCAGTGTCGCAACGCTCGACGTATAGACGATGCGTTCGACGCCTGCGCGTATCGCCACTTCCATCAACGCGCGGGTGCCTTCGACATTGGTGCGGATGATTTCATTGTCGTCGCGCGCCCACAGCCGGTAATCGGCGGCGACATGAAAGAGCACGCGCACGTTCTGCATGGCGCGATCGAGCGACGGCGCGTCGCGCAGATCGCCCTGCGCGATTTCAAGTCTCGGATCGGCGAGATTGACGCGCGAACTGGTGGATCGCACCAAGACGCGCACCTGTTCTCCGGCCTGCGCCAATTGGCGAGCGACGGCTGAGCCGACGAACCCGCTGGCGCCGGTGACCAGGATCATTTCCGCCCCCTTTTGCGTCCGCGGACTGTATAATCTGGCCCATGGCGATTGATATTCAAGCAAGTGGCTTCGCACCGAATGAATGAGACTTGGAGCATGATTGCATTTCGCCGATTAGTGACGGCCTCCGCCATTTGCGGCATGGTCTGTCTTGCCGTTGTAACCCCCATCGGTCATGCGGCCGCTCAGACCGGCACCAAGTCTGCAGTCGCGGCGCGGCCGGTTGAGGTCGATCTGTTTCGCGGCCTTGCCGACATTTTCTCGCGCGGTATGGACACGCTGACCGAAAAGCTCAATCGGCAGGGTTATAGCGCGCGGGTCTATAGCCATACCAATTGGCAATCTGTAGCGCAGCGCATCGCCGCACGATATGCGCGCGGCGACAAGCCCATTGTAGTCCTCATCGGCCATTCGCTTGGCGCCGACGCTACACTGCAAATCGCCCATGCGCTCGCCAAGTCGAATGTTCCCATTGAGCTGATCGTTACTTTCGATGGCACGCATCCGCATCAAGTGCCCGACAATGTTCGCCACTTGGTGAATTTTTATCAGAACAATGGCTTTGGCAAAAGAATCAGCCCGGGTCCAGGTTTTGTCGGCGAGCTCAATAATGTCGACCTCACCGCCGATACCAGCCTATCGCATGTGACGATCGACAAATCGCACCGGCTGCACGCCCAAGTCATCGCCAAGATCGCCGATATCGCGAACAAGGATATTGCTGCGGCACGGCAAGCGAGTGAGCCGAAAAAGCCGCGAACGGCGAAGCCGAAGGCCGCCAAAGCGCAAACGGGGAAACAATGAAACTGCCCAGCCGCATCGTCGATCTGTCGTCGCCGCTTGAAAACGAAACGGTTTACGATCCGCCGTTTATGCGGCCGCAGATCAAATACGTCAGCAATGCTGAGACCGCGCCGCTCTTGGCCGAATTATTTCCGGGCCTGCGTGTGGAAGATCTGCCCGATGGCGAAGGCTGGGCCATCGAGCAGATCGCGCTCACCACGCATAACGGCACGCATATGGACGCGCCGATCCATTTCCAGTCAAAGACCATCGACGGCAAGCCGATGATGACCATCGATCAGGTGCCGCTCGACTGGTTCTTCCACCCAGGCGTCAAGCTCGACTTCCGCAAAGTGCCCGACGGGCATGTCGTCACCGCCGCCGAGGTCGAGGCCGAATTGAAACGCATCGGCCATGAGCTCAAGCCGTTCGACATCGTTCTGGTCAATACGCGGGCCTCGATCTGCATCGGCACCGACGAATATCTCACCGCCGGCTGCGGCATGGGCCGCGAGGCGACGCTTTATCTGACGTCGCGCGGCGTGCGCGTTACCGGCATCGATGCCTGGGGCTGGGACGTGCCCTTCGCGCATACCCGCGAGCGCTGGCTCAAGACGCATGATCCTTCCATCATCTGGGAAGGGCACAAGGCCGGGCGCGAGATTCCGTATTGCCACATGGAGAAACTGTGCAATCTGGAACAGCTTCCTGATCACGGTTTCACCGTGGCCTGCTTCCCTTACAAGGTGAAGGCCGGTTCGGCCGGATGGACGCGGGCGGTGGCGCTGTTCGATTAATTTTTTGAACGCCATTGAACGCGAGGCGCGCCGACCTAAATAGGGTGCGCCTTGAGCTAAGCTCAAAAGGGTTTGCGCCAAAGGCGGCCAAAAGGTGGGTCACATGACCTTCTTATCCTTTGCACTCAATATTCTTTGGATCGTGTTCGGCGGTCTGTGGATGGCTGTCGGCTGGCTGATCGCCGCCGTGATCATGGCCATCACCATTATCGGTCTGCCTTGGGCGTGGTCCGCCTTCAACATCGCGTCCTATACGCTGTTACCATTCGGCCGGAAGGCGGTGTCGCGCGCCGAATATTCCGGCCATGACATCGGCACCGGCCCGTTCGGCCTTTTGGGCAATATCATCTGGCTGGTGCTGGCCGGCTGGTGGCTCGCGCTCGGCCATCTGATCACGGCGGTGATGCTCGCGATCACAATCGTCGGCATTCCGTTCGCCTGGGCGCATCTGAAACTTGCCGGCATCGCGCTGTGGCCGATCGGCAAGGAAATCGTACCGGTGGATGCTACGCCGGCGCGGCTGCCGCGCGTTGGCGCTTAAGCTTTCCGCAGCCAAACTTTGTTGTCGTGAAACGCCGCGCCGCCGAACGGCGCAATGGAGTCGGCGCCGGTGAGCGTATTGATGCCGCGGCCGTCGACGAAAGCCGAATTAGGCCAGATCGATTCTGCGATCAGGACGCCGCGGCGCACGCCGTCGAATAGCTTGGCGTGCAAGCGCACCTGGCCACGCCGGTTGCCGAGCGTCACCATATCGCCGGTCTCGATGCCGAGCGTCGCCGCGTCGTCGGGATGGATCATCACGTCCGGCCGCCGCTCGATGGAGAGCGACGTCGGCGTCTCGGTGAAGCTCGTATTGAGAAAGCCGCGCGCCGGCGAGGTCGCAAGCCGGAACGGATGTTCGGCGTCGGCCTCTTCGATGACCTGCCAATGATCCGGCAGCCCCGGTAGCGCGGCCTCGGTCACGTTCCGGTGCCAGCGCCGGAACGGCACATTGGGCCAATCCGGCTTGAAGCGGAATTTGCCGTCGGGATAGGCGAAGCCATTGATGTAATGCGCCGTGGCAAAATCCGGCTGGCAGTCGATCCAGCGATTGGCTTCGAGTTCTTCCAGCGTACCCCAGCCGGATTTTTGCAGCGTGGCGTCGATCAATTGGCGCGGCGTCATGGCAAAGCCCGGATGCTCCGCGCTGAGCCTTTTGCCGAGTCCGCAGATCACCTCGTGATTGTTGCGGCATTCGCCGCGCGGCTCGATCAGCTTCGGCCCGAGCAGAATGTATTGGCTGCCGCCGGCGGTATAGATGTCGTCGTGCTCGACAAACATGGTGGCGGGCAAGACGATATCCGCCATTTTGGCGGTGTCGGTCATGACCTGCTCGTGCACGCAGACGAACAGATCGTCGCGGGCAAAGCCGCGCTTGACGGTCTCCTGATCGGGAGCGACCGCAACCGGATTGGTGTTCTGGATCAGCATCGCGGTGACCGGCGGGCCGCCGAATAGCGAAGCCTTGTCGCCGGTCAGAATCGGCCCGATGCGCGATTGATCGAGCATGCGGACAGACGCATCCTTGATGTCGCTACCGTCGATCAGGCTGATGTCGAGGTGGAAGATGGCGCCGTTGTTGTGAAAGGCGCCGCCGCCTTCGTAGCGCCAAGCGCCGATCACGGCCGGGATGCAGCTTGCCGCGTGCATATTGACCGCGCCGTTGCGCGAGCGCGAGAAGCCATAGCCGAGGCGGAAGAAGGCGCGCGGCCGCTCGCCGATCAGCCGGGCAAAAGCTTCGATCGTCTCGGCGGCGCAGCCGGTAATCTTTGCCGCCCAGTCCGGACCACGGCTTTGCACGTGCGCGGCGAGTTCATGCGGCGCATCGGTATAGTGATTGAGATAATCCCAGTCGGCTTTGCCGTCGCGGAACAGGCAATGCATCACCGCGCAAGCGAGCGCGGCGTCGGTGCCGGGGCGGATCAGCACCGGCAGGTCGGCCTGCTTCATCGTCGCATTCATGTAGACGTCGACCACCGCGAGCTTGGCGTGGCGCTCTTTGCGCGCCCGCGTCGTATGCGTCATCACATTGATCTGGGTGTTCGCGGCATTGGTGCCCCAGATCACGACCAGATCGGATTTGGCCATTTCGCGCGGATCGGCGCCGGCAAGCTTGCCGGTGCCGGCGATATATCCAGTCCAGGCCGGATTGACACAGATGGTCGAGAAGAAGCCGGAATATTTCTTGGCGTGGCGCAGGCGATGGATGCCGTCGCGCATCACGTAGCCCATGGTGCCGGCATAGAGATAGGGCCAGACCGCGAGCGGACCGTGCTTCTGCTCGGCGCGAACAAAATTTTCGGCGACAAGATCGAGTGCGTCGTCCCAGGAAATTTGCTCGAAGCGGCCGCTGCCTTTGGGGCCGACGCGGCGCAGCGGATGCAACAGGCGGTCGGGATGGTCGACACGCTCGGCATAGCGCGCGACCTTGGCGCAGATCACGCCGGCGGTATAGGCATTATCCGCGGCGCCGCGGATGCGGCCGATAGTTTGGTCGTCAAAAACCTCGACCTCGAGCGCGCAAGTCGACGGGCAGTCGTGCGGGCAGGCGGACGCTGCAATGCGCGGGCGGACGAGCTGGTTCATCGGCCTTTTTTGTCGGATATCGATTCCAGCATTGTAGACGATATCGCCCGGCCGCGGTACCGCAACCAGGGAGCAAATTCCCGCAAAAAGCGGCCTAAAGCCGAGCGCGCAGCCGCCTCGCCGCCTCGACCATGACGCGCAGCTTTTCATGCGCCAGTGCCCGGCTGATGGTCATCAGCCCGCAATCGGGCGCCAGCCAGACCTGTTTGGGCTCGATATGATCGAGCGCCTCGCCGACGCGCCGCTCGATGGCCTCGACCGTGGGCGCGGGTGAATCGCCCGGGTCGACGCAACCGAACATGACGATGCGGTTGCCGCACATTTTCAGGACCTGCGGATCGAATGTGCTGCGGCCGAATTCGACGGTGAAGCCGCCGATGCGCGTCTCCACCAGATGCGGCAGCAGGTCCTTGTATTCATACTGGTGCTGCCGATAGCCGCCGCCCGGATAGCCGTAGCAAAGATGAACGACGGTCGGCACGGTGATGCCGTCGAGGCAGCGGTCCAGCGCTTTGGCGCCATAGGCGACGACTTTGTCATGGTAGCGCGTCATCGCCGGCTCGTCGATTTGCAGCGCGTCGCAGCCCGCGGCCTGCAAGTCGCGCAGCTCGCCGTTGATCGCTGCCGCGGCATCGAAGGCCAATTCCTCCTCACTGGCGTAGAACTCGTTCGCCGCGCTGTCGGCGACAGTCATCGGTCCGGGCACCGCCATTTTCAGCGGGCGCCCGGTATGCGATCTGGCGACGCGCAGATCGTCGACCGATGCCGCATCGCGCCGGGCGATCTTGCCGGTGATGCGCGGCACCATGCGATTGGCGGTGCGATTGCGATAGATCGTCTTGTTGACGAGATTTCTGGTGTCGATGCCGTCCCATTGGCCGGCGATATGAAAGATGAAATGCGTCCGTCGCATCTCGCCGTCGGTCAGGATATCGAGGCCCAGTTCCTCCTGCTCGCGCAGCACCACGACAGTGGCGTCGTCCAAGGCCTCCTTGAGCGGCGCGCCGGTCATGCGGAAGGTCGCTTCGCTGCGCTGGGTCTCGGCAAGCCAACCCGGACGGGGAAAACTGCCGACGCTGGTCGTGGCAAGGGCTTCGAACGAGGCTCGTATGGGCGTTGCATCGGTCATGACTATTCCACTGCTTTGGTCTATTGCACTGCGCGTCGGACGATAACACGGCCGTCATTGCACAATAGACGGCGCGCAGCCCCGACATGTAATCTGGCAATAGCAGATAGATCGCATCCGGGAGAGACACGATGAAAGCCGCCGTTCTCGGCGACAGCGGGGTCGAAGTTCGCGACCTGCCCAAGCCCGAGCCCAAGTCGAATGAAATCCTGATCCGAGTGCGGGCTTCGAGCCTCAACCGCGCCGACCTTCTGGTGGCATCCGGGCACCAGCACGGCAGTGTCGGCGGCGTCGGGGCGCGGATCGGGCTTGAATGTTCCGGCGAGGTCGAGGCGGTCGGCAGCGAGGTGAAGGATATCAAGGCCGGCGACCGGGTCATGGCCTCGGCGCCGGGCGGCTTTGCCGAATATGTCGTCACCGATGCCGGGCGGGCGCACCGCATCCCCGGCAACAATATGAGCTACGAACAGGCGGCCTGTTTTCCGGTCGCGTTGCAGACCATGCACAATGCAGTCGCAACCGCAGGCCGGCTCAAGCGTGGCGAGACCATGCTGATGCAGGGTGCCAGCGCCGGCGTCGGCCTGATGGGCATGCAGATCGCCAAGATTCTCGGCGCGTCGCTGGTGCTCGGAACGTCGACAAATGCGGAACGCCGGGCGCGGCTTGCCGAATATGGCTGCGATGTCGCGATCGACACGACGGACTCGTCCTGGCCGGATCGCGTCAAGGCAGCCACCGATGGTAAGGGTGTTAACCTCATTGTCGATCTGGTCTCGGGCGGCGTCGCCAACGGCAATCTCGCGGCGGCGACGCTTCTGGGCCGCATCGTCAATGTCGGCCGGCTTGGCGGCATGAAGGGCGAATTCGATTACGATCTGCATGCACTCAAGCGCATCGACTATATCGGCGTGACGTTCCGCACCCGCAGCCCCGAAGAAGTCCGCGAGATCAATCGCTTGATGCGCGCAGATCTTTGGCCTGCGATCGAAGCGGGAAAATTGTCGCTGCCGATCTACAAAACTTATAAGCTTGCCGCCATCGCCGACGCGCTGGCGCTGATGCGCGCCAACCAGCATTTCGGCAAGATCGTCATCGCTGTGTCATGAAAAAGAAACAGCCGAAGAAGCAGCCGAAGAGGCAGCCTGGGCGCAAGCGGAAGCCAGCAAAGAAAAAGGCTTCCACAACACGCGCATCTAAGCGTGAATACCGGCTTGCTCTTGGCGAATCAGTCCGGCATAGATTTCATATGACTGATTCGGCCAAAGGCCCCGTGCCGATATTGGCTGCGGGCGGAATCGTCTTACGCGGCACATCAAGACCACGCATCGCCGTCGTGCGGATGCGACGGGAAAAGGCCTGGGTCCTGCCCAAGGGCAAGCTCATGTCGCGCGAGCATCCGCGCGACGCTGCCAAGCGAGAAGTCGTGGAAGAAACCGGGCACGAAGTCTCGGTCCATGAATTCCTCGGCTCGATGTCCTACGCCGTCGAAGGCAAGGTCAAGATCGTGCAGTTCTGGCTGATGCGCGCCATGGGGCCGCCGGTCCACGAACTGATGGACGATGTCAAAGCGGTGAAATGGCTGCCGCTGAAAGAAGCGGTGAAGACGCTGACTCGCCCGCACGAAAAGGTGTTTCTCACCCATGTCGGGCCGATCGCGCTCAGTCACGTGAAGAGGGTGCTGCACGAAAAGACGCGGTCCGCTTCCCGCAAAGGCCCGGCACGGCGCCGACGCCGCGTAGCATCGCCTGCACCGGCCGCGCCGGTCGAACACGTGATTGCGATGGACTATGAAAAGGCGCGGCCCAGCACTTTCGTCAAGGCGCTGGGCACATGGATCGGCCGCGTCGCGCATGGCAGCGCGCGCCGGGTAGGCTGAGCCCGCAAAGTGGACGTCAAGGGCGCCCTCTGCTCTACACCATGGCCGGCCTGATGGTGACCTTCGCCGGCTTTTCCGCAATTCTTTTGAGCGTACGACAAGCGGCAGGTGCCCGGCTCTCGGTGCTCGACCGTTACCTTGCACGGACTGTGTTCGTCCATCTCTTCGCGCTGACGGCGGCCGCACTGCTGCCTCCGTTGCTGTCGCTCTACGACATTCCCGAATCTGCTGTTTGGAAAATCGCGGCAGCGATATTCGGCCTGCCGATGCTGCTTTTGCTACTGACCTATCCGCAGCGGCGCCGCAAAGTGGTCGGCGGCCCGCCGCCGGCGATCCTTTTTGCGGTGTTTATCGTTCTCGGTTCGGCAGTGCTCGCGGCGATGATGATCTACGTCTGGGCCGGTTTCCAATATGCCGCCGCGGCCTATATCACGGCCGTGGCGGTCAATTTCTTCACCACCGCTTTCGCCTTCATCACCGCGCTCGAAGTCATTCTTAAGGATCCGGCTGAGCAGCCGCAGTAGCGCTAACTTCAGCCCGCGCTTTTCAGGCGTTCGATGGCTTGGCGCACCGTCGGATCGAGGCCCGCGCCGCCTTTGTCCAGATGCGTGAGGATCGCCGCGCGTCGAAGGCCGCGGCGGCGCGCCCGCCTCCTGCGCCATGCCGGTCGCATCTGCTGATCGAACACGATCAGGAACGCCGATGGTCCGATCGGGTATTTTTGTTTTTTGCCGCCGTCCGCTTCTTGCTGCTTGCGGAATTTGCCGGGTCGCTGGCCACGGCGGATGGCTGTTCGAGGATTTTGGCAAGCTGGCGCGCTTCGGCGAGCAATGCCGTGATCAGCGGTGTGGTCGGCTCGCGGTCGGGGACGACGAGACCGACCGCATGGGTGACGAGGGGGGCGACGATCGGGATCGAGCGGACATTGTCGGTCAGGCCCAACGTCTCGGCGAGCTTGGCCGGCATGATGGTGGCCCAGCGGCCGCTGCGAACGTGCGAAAACAGCACGATGACGGAATTCGACTCCAATGTCGGCGCGGGCTCGTTGCCGGCCACGCGCAGCAATCCATCGAGGATGCGCCGGTTCTGCATGTCGGATGTCAGCAGACAGAGCGGAATATTCGCCACTTCCGCCCAGGTCACCTGATCGCGGTCGCCGAGCGGCGCGGAGCTCGACGTCAAAAGCCGATATTCTTCCTGATACAGCGTCACCGATTTGACGCGGCCGAGCGGCTCGTTGTCGAGATAGGTGAGGCCGGCATCGACCTCCAGATTCTCGATCATGTTCAGGATCTGGATCGACGTCCGCGACAGTATCGTGAAGCGCACGTCGGGATGCTTGGCGCGGAACGGCGTCGTCAGCATGGCGCTCATGCCGAGCATGGTCGGGATCGCGGCGATACGAATGTGCCCGACCAAGCCGCGCTTGAGCGCGTCAATATCCTGGCGCATGGCCCGCGCATCGCCGACGATGCGGCGCGCCCATTCCAAGACGCGCTCACCTTCCGGTGTGAAGCCGCCGAAGCGCGAGCCGCGCTGCACCAAGAGCACGCCGAACATGTCTTCCAGATATTTGATGCCGGCCGACAGCGTCGGCTGGCTGACGCGGCAGGTTTCGGCGGCGCGGCCGAAATGCTCTTCGCGGGCAAGCGCAAGAATGAATTCGAGCCTGTCGATCATCTAAATATGTGCACTTCGGCGTCTGGACGCCCGGCGAATCCCACAGAAATATAGCAAGTTGGGACGGCCGCCAATCCAAAGCAGGCGATTGGCCGATAGGCCAATTGCGAAATCAAATCACGGCTCGCTAAGCGCCTCTTCGGCTCCTGCATCCTCGCTCGCGTCGGTTAGGCTCGGGGAAGGAACGCCGGGCGTGCCGTCGGGCTCGACTTCGTGGAACAGGCTGTAATCGAGCACGAGCCTGCCTTCCACCGAAAGGCTGGTGATATCTTTATAGCGGTGATTCCAGCGGATATCGCGGCAAGAATACATCTTGCGGGCGTGGAGTTGTTGCGCCGAATTATCGTCAACGCCGCTGACATTGAGCGCCAGCGCGGCATCGGTCGAGGCGAGGTCATCAGGCGCGAGGTCGTAAAGCGCGCTGGACTCGTCGATGATGTGGAACAGTGTCCAGCTCAGCGAGAAGACCGGGTGCTCTCGGCGGTCGAGCTTGAGCTCGTAAAAGCGGCGGAGCTGATGGCCCTCGTTCATATTCTCGAGCTTGAACAGCCACAGCCGCGCGGTCGCCTGCGAGATCGTATTGGTGCGCGCATTGGCGATGCGGATCATCAACGTCGGCCGGCCCTGCTGCATCGTGACGACGGGATGTTCGGCGAACAGGAAACGGGCGCGCGGCCGCGAGAAGCGGGCAAAGATCAGCCCGGTCATCACCGCGAGAAAGCTCATCCCGGTGAAAATCTCGACCGTAGCGACGAGATGGCCGTAATCGGAGCGCGGATGCATGTCGCCATAGCCGACAGTGGCGAGGGTCTCGATCGAGAAATAGAACAGACTCATTACCAGCGGCAGATCGGACGAGACATTGGCGATCGGGTCCTTGCCCAGCCAGAACAAGAAGGCAAAGACGGCATTGAGCGCGATGAAGATCGCGGCCGCGCTGGCGAAGAAGACCGGCCAGTAGACGGTCAGCGAGCGGTGATAGAGGTCGGTCCAGAATCCGGCAGCAAGGCCCCGGGTTTCGATCTCACGCGCGCCAATGCGCACGACGCGCGTTTTGCTCGGTTCACCCGGGGCCGTTGTTATCGGATTTTTCGCCAACGGGTTCCCTTCCGTGCGGAGGCCTTACGCCGGCAGTTTGAGCCGGCCATAGACCTTGCGTGCATTGCCTTCGAAGATCTTCTTCTTGTCGGCATCGCTGATCGGGGCCTTGTCGACATAGCGCTTAGTGTCATCAAAGCCGAAGCCGGTCTTGGGATCGTTGCCCTTCACCGCGCCGACCATTTCCGAGGCGAACAGGATGTTGTCGATCGGCACCACTTTGGTGAGCAGGTCGATGCCGGGCTGATGATAGACGCAGGTGTCGAAGAAGATGTTGTCGCCCATGATCTCGGCCAGTTCGGGCTTTCCGTTGTTAAGCGCGATGCCGCGGAAGCGACCCCAGTGGAACGGCACCGCACCACCGCCATGCGGGATGATGAATTTCAGCTTGGGGAAGGTCTTGAACAGGTCGGATAGGAGAACCTGCATGAACACCATGGTGTCGGCGTTCAGATAATAGGAGCCGGTGGTGTGCATCGCCGGATTGCAGCAGCCGGAGACATGGATCATGCACGGCACGTCGAGCTCGATCATCTTTTCGTAGAGAGGAAACCACGACTTGTCGGTCATCGGCGGCGAATTGAAATAACCGCCGGATGGGTCCGGATTGAGGTTGCAGCCGACGAAGCCCATTTTCACGCAACGCTCGAGTTCGGCGGCCGAGTGTTCCGGCGGCACGCCGGGCGATTGCGGCAATTGGCACACGCCGATGAAATTCTTCGGATAGAGCGAGACGACGCGGGCGATCAGATCGTTGCAGATCTGCGACCATTCGAGGCTCACGCTCTCGTCGCCGATATGGTGGCCCATGCCCGAGGCGCGCGGGGAGAAGATGGTCACGTCGGTGCCGCGGTCGCGCTGCAATTTGAGCTGGTTCTGCTCGATGCTTTCGCGGATCTCGTCGTCGGACATTTTCAGCGAAGCCCGCGACGGCATCGCCATCTTGTCTTTGGCATTGGCGGCCGCGGTCTGTTCCTTGCGGAAGCGATGCAGGTCCTTGGGCTCGGTGGTGTAATGGCCGTGGCAATCGATGATCATGACTTCGCCGAATGAGGGGTTGGAGGATGCGCGATGCTACGGCCCGGAGCGAGATTGTCAAACGGTGACAACCATCTATAAGGAGGGCCATTATCGCATGGGAGGCTCGAAAATGGCTGAACTGCCGCGGCTCAACGGCATCATTCGCGCGCTGGAAAGTGGCCAGCACGCCCTGACCTGTTTCACCCCGGCCGAGGTCAGCAGCGCCGTGGCCATGGCCACCTCCAAATATGACGGTTGCGTGTTCGAGATGGAGCATCAGCCGTGGGATGGCCGCCTGCTGCGGGACTGCCTGCAATACATGCTCAACCGCGCCCAGATCGCTAAGGCCGCCTCCGTGGTGCCGGGCGTCACCCCGCTCGTGCGCATTCCGGTCAACGGCGTCGAGATGGCGCAATGGCACGCCAAACAGGCTCTCGATATGGGCTGCTATGGTGTCGTATTCCCGCACATCTCGACCGTCGAAGAGGCGGCCAATGCAGTCGGCGCCTGCCGTTATCCGCGATTGAAAAGCGCGGCGCATTTCGATCCGCCCGGCATTCGTGGCGACGGCCCGACCACCGCGGCGCGTTATTGGGGTCTCTCGCAGCAAGATTATTATCAGAAGGCCGACGTCTGGCCGCTCAACCCGCAGGGCGAGATTTTCTGCATTCTGCAGATCGAGGACACCCGCGGCGTCGAGAACCTCGACGACATGCTCAAGAACGTGCCGGGCATCGGCTGCATTCTGATCGGCGAAGGCGACCTGTCGCAGGAGCTCGGCTATCCGCGGCAATACGAGCACAAAGTCGTGCTCGAATGGATGAAGCGCATCGTCGACACCTGCAAGAAGCACAATGTCATCGTCGGCCATCCGCATGTCGAAGTGCACAATGTCGAGCGCGTGGTCTCCGAAGGCTATCGCTTCCTGATGTGCGCGCCGGTGCAGAGCTACGGCCATCTCGACAAGACGCGGCAAGTTGTCGGGCGAACGTAACAGTTTCTCGTTGCGCCAACCCTAGCGCAGTCAAGCATAGGTCTCGCGTTTTGCCGCGAGCGTGTGTGCTATTTCTCGTCCGCTTCGGAGCGCGAACCGACGACGCTGCCGGCGGCCGAGTTTGGAAGGCGCGTATCTCAAGGAGTTCGCCGTGGGTCTGTTCATGGGTCTGATCAAGAGGTTTCTCAAGGACGTGAACGCGGCAACAGCGATCGAATATGGGCTCATCGCCACCGGTATCGCGGTCGCGATCATTCCAGTGCTCACGGGGCTCGGCACCAAGCTCAAGACTACGTTTTCGTCGATCTCGACGGCGCTGAAATAGGGCCGGCCAGCGGCGCTGACGGAGCGCTTTCGCGCCCACGCAAAAACTGCCAGAAAGCGTCCATGACCGAAGGGGCGTGCCGTTGCGGCGCGGCCCGGTGGTTGTTTTACGTTTTAGGGTCGGATGGAGCCAGTCGATCAATTCGCCGTCGTGCTCGGCCTTGCGGCCGTGATCGGCTGCATCAACCACGTCTGGATCAAGCTGCCGCCGGCCATCGGCATGCTGCTCGGCTCGCTCGCCGTGTCGTTTCTGATCGTCGCCAGCGATCATGTGCTGCATCTGCATGTGATGGGCTGGTTCCGCGACACGCTCGGCGACGCCGATCTGCCGGATTTCTTTCTCGACGGCGTTCTCGCCTTCCTGTTGTTCGCCGGCAGCCTGCATGTCGACGTTGCCGAGCTCAGCCGGCGGAAATGGCTGATCCTGATTCTGGCCACCGCGAGCGTGATTATCTCGACGCTGATCTTCGGCGCTGGCATGTGGCTTGCCTTCGGTCTGATCGGCGCGGCCATTCCGTTCGTTTGGTGCGTTCTGCTCGGTGCGATCCTGGCGCCGACCGATGCGGTCGTCATCGAAAATCTCATGCGCAAGATCGCGCTGCCGCCAGCGCTGCGCGCCGCTATCATCGGCGAGAGTCTGTTCAATGACGGCGCCGGCGTCGTGCTGTTTTTATTGGCGCTTGGAGTCACGCAGGGCGACGTCATTCACCTCGGCCACGGGCGGGTGCTGCTCGCGCTGGTCCGCGAGATCGCCGGCGGTGCGTTGATTGGGCTCGCCGCGGGCTGGCTCGCGGCCTTGTTGTTGCACGCGGTCCGCGATCGCGGTCTGCAGCTTCTGATATCGATCGCGCTGGTGCTGGGCTGCTATCGGCTGGCGCTGCAGTTTGATCTGTCGGGCCCCATTGCCGTGGTGACCGCCGGGCTCTGCGTCGGGTCGCCGCCATACCGCTCCGTGCTCAATCCTGATATCCGCACAACACTGGTCGGTTTCTGGTCGCCGCTGAACGAGCTTCTGAACACGATGCTGTTTCTGTTCATGGGCTTGCACATTCTCGGCCTGATCGTTACGCCGAGCGCGCTGGCGTTGATCATATTCGCGGTGCCGCTCGCGATCATGTCGCGGCTGGTCAGCGTCGCCATGCCGATCGCCTTCATCCGCGAGACCCTGCGCGAAAAATTCTCCGGTATCGCCGTCCTGACCTGGGCCGGGATGCGCGGCGGCATTTCGATTGCGCTGGCGTTGACGCTGCCGGCCTCGCCGTGGCGCACCGATCTACTGGTCGTGACCTATGCGGTAGTCGTGTTCACCATTGTCGTGCAGGGCCTGACCTTCGCCCGCGTGTTGCACGCGGCCTATGGCGGCGAAAAGGCCGTTTGATCGCTGATTATGCCGCGGCGCTGCCCTTCGGCAGGTCGTACATGTCTTCCGGCAGCGTGTCGAGAAATGCCAGCACTTCGGAGGTCTTCACCACGTCGGCATATTTTGCGTTCATGTCGCACAGGTTGATGGCGTGGCTTGCCTGCGAGCGGTCGAAGCAGCCTTCCTCGGCAAGCGCGACGCGATAGTTGAGGCTGAAAGCGTCGAGCACGGTCGCGCGCACGCAGCCTGAAGTGGTCGTGCCGGTGACGATCAGGCTGTCGCAGCCGAGCAGTGTCAGATAGCTCGCCAGATTGGTGCCGAAGAAGCCCGACGGCTTTTGTTTGAGCACTACAATGTCCTTTGGGCCGGGCGCGATCGGCGTGACGATCTCGTTGCCGTCGAGATTGGTCACGATGGTCTGGCGATCCTCGTCGCCGCGCGAATTCTTCCACAGCCAGGAGCCGGAATCCCAATTGTCCTCGCGGCGCACGCCGGTGGTGTAAAGAACCGGCACGCCCTTGCCGCGGCACTTGTCGATCAGCGAGCGGATATAGGGCAGCGCGACCCAGGCATCCTCGCCGCAGGAATTGCGCCAGCGCTTGATCGATTCCAGGATCGGCTCGGGCCGGTCGCCGCAGAACGCCCAATTCACGTCGATGACGAGAAGCGCAGGCCGCTTGCCGAAGCCGCCGCGGGCGCCGTAGCCCGACGTGTTGAACACAGCCTTGTCGCGTTCGGTGAGAAACTGGTTCCAGATGGGCTCGGACATGATGGCATTTCCTTTCGCGGCGACTTTCGAAACTGAGGCGGGCGGGACTATAGCGTGGCGCGGACGCTTTCGACGAAGCTCATGTCGATGATTTCATCGTAGCTGACATCCGTCTTCAAGAGGCCGGCGCCCATGACCACGGCTTTTGCGGTGTCCCATGAGGCGCGGCTCACCATGCCGTCCTTGCTCCACAGATTATCGCTGAACGAGCGATCGAGCGTCGCCTTGAGATCGTCGAGCGACATGGTTGGGAACTGCTTCTTGGCGATCTCGGCGGTCTCGTCCTTGTTGGCATCGACGAATTTCAAGGCCTTCATCATGCCGCGCACGAAGCCGCGCACCAGTTCCGGCTCCTTCTGGACCGAGTCGAGCCGCACATTGAAGGTCGAATAGGCGTAGGGCCCGAGCTCTTTCGGAATATTGTAGAATGGCTCGCCCCAGACGCCGTTGCGGATACCCTGGGTGATGAAAGGCTCGGTCGGATTGCCGATCTGGGCCTGGCCGTTTTTCACCGCCGGCATGATCGCCGAATTGGCCGTCTCGACCAGCGTCACGTCGGTCTTGGCATCGAGCTTCCACTTGTTGAGGAGATAACGCGTGATCGAGTTTGGCGTGCCGCCATAAGGTCCGCAGGCGATGGACTTACCCCTGAAATAGGCCGCCCAATCGGTATTGGTCGGCTCGGAACCTTTGGCGGCGCAGAAATAGACATTGCCGCGATCGACGCAGTTCACCACCGAGCGCAATTCGGCGCCCTTGGCCTTGGCATAGGCGTCGTGCTCGGGTCCGCCGATGAAGGCAAAGGCCTGGCCGGACAGCACCGCATTGGTGTGACCGCCGCCGGATTCGATGGTGACGAGGTTGACGGTGACGTCGTCGAACAAATTCTTCGCCATGCCGACGTAGAGCGGCAGATAGCCCATGCCGTGAACCGGCTCGGCGATCAGCACGGACTTGGCGTCGGGCCGTCCGATCATCGGGCGCGCGATCACCGTGCCGCCCGCAACCAAGGCGGTGCCGAGCACCCGCCGTCTGCTCCAATGATGTGCGCCGCGCCGCTTCGTCGTATCCATGACTGCTACTCCTGTATTTCGATTGCTATTGCCTGACGCCTTTGCGCAGCGCGCTCTCGATCCACGACACCGTCACATACATGACGACGGCGAGCGTCGAGAGCACCAGCACCGCGACCCAGACCAAGGCGATGTCGTAGGTCTGCCCGGCATAGAGGATTTGCCGGCCGAGCCCGTGCTGCGAGGCGATGAATTCGCCGACAATGGCGCCAGTGAGCGCGAGCCCGATATTCACGCGCAGCACCGAGATGATCCACGGCAGGCAGAACGGCACGATCAGCTTGCGGAATACCTGCAGGCGGCTGGCGCCAAGCGAATAGAACAGGCGTTCCTGATCCGGATCGACCGCCTTGACGCCGGCATAAGCGGTCAGCGTCGAAACGACGAGCGTCAGCGCGGTGGCGATGGCGACCTTGGACGCAAGTCCCATCCCGAACACCAGGATCACAAGCGGCGCCAGCGCGAGCTTCGGCAGCGACTCAAAACAAATGACGAATGGCTGCGCGATAGCGGCGTAATTGCGCGACCACCAGAACGACAGCCCAAGCATGGAGCCGACCGAGGTGCCGATGAGAAAGCCGATGATGGTCGAACGGAAGGTGAAGCCGATATCGGTGAAAGCGTCGCCGTCGGTGAAGAATGTGATCAGCGTCTGCCAAATCGCGCTTGGCTTCGACCAGAAGAAGCCGTCGATCCAGCCGCGATCGGCCGCGACCTGCCACAGCGCGATGATGATGACCAGAATGCCGATCTGGGTGGCGATGAGCGCCCAGAGCGGCCAATCTTTCTGCACCGGGAGGCGGCGGATTTTTCGCGCCGGACGCAGCGTCAACGTTGGCTCCGCGCGGGCGCCGTCGCTAGCGCCTGCAATGCCGGACGCGGCCCGTATCGTGCCTTTGATCGTGTCCTGGATCGTCATGCCGCCTCGTCGACATGCGAGTCATGTGCCGCTGTCAGCAATTGCAAACAGCGCTCCTTGATCGCGATGAATTCAGGCGTGAGCGTCACGCTGCGCGGCCGCGGCCGCGCAATCGGCACCGGAATCGATTCAACGATGCGGCCGGGCCGCGTCGCCATCACATTGACCTCGTCGGAAAGATAGATCGCCTCCTCGACGTCGTGGGTGACGAAGACCACGGTCTTGCCGAAGTCGCTCCACAGCTGCAACAGCCATTCCTGCATTTGCAATTTGGTCTGGGCGTCGAGCGCGCCGAACGGCTCGTCGAGCAGAATGACGTCGGTATCGAACATCAGCGTGCGCAACAGCGCGGCGCGCTGGCGCATGCCGCCGGACAGCGCGCTTGGATAAAGATGTTCGAAGCCGGCTAATCCGTAACGGCGCAGAAGCGGCAGCGCCCGGTCGCGCGCGGCCTGCAACGGCACGCCTTGGATCTCCATGCCGAGAATGACGTTGTCGAGCACCGTGCGCCACGGCAGCAGCAAGTCCTTTTGCAGCATGTAGCCGACGCGGCCGATCGTGCCGGTTGCATCGACGCTGTCGATCACGACGCGTCCGCCACTCGGCTCGAGCAATCCGGCGATGACATTGAACAGCGTGCTCTTGCCGCACCCCGATGGGCCGATCAGGCTGACGAAACGGCCTTGCCGAATCGCCAATGTCACAGGCGCGAGCGCCTCGAAGACGCCGCGCGGCGTCTTGAAGGTCATGCTTACATCTTCCAGGCGAAGCTTTACGGGTTGCAACATCGCGCCACCGGCTATCGTTCACGCAGCGCCGCAAGAACTATGCCAGCAAAAAACGCAGCCGTCGTGGGGGTCTGTGCAGGCCGCTGCATAATCTTGCAGCAGCGCTGCCGTTCCAGCCGTCGCCGCCGCAATGTTGCCGGGAAGGCTAATTTCAACTCCGGATTGGCCCGCTTTTGCGCAATTCGACCTCTTGCGGCAGCAGTGCTGCTGCGAAGGCGCTGGCAATGGCATCCTTGCTTTTGCCGGCGCGAACGGCGTCGCCAATGACGCTGATTTTCTGGCCCGGCCGCACGAGCTTGCGAACGCGGCCGCCGGTGGCAATGCGGGCATCGTAGTAGAACCAATTGCGCAGCTTCGGCATCGAGAACAGCCGCGCCATGCCGGAAGCGCGCGCCAGCCCACGGTCGAGCATCCAGGTGGCGAGGCGGCCGAAATCGCGATGGCGATAGTTCGCCCCAGTCGCGACAACGACCCGGTCGAACGGTTCAAGCAAAGCCGGATGCGCGGCGATGTCGGTCGCGTAGTGGAATTTTACGCCGTGCCTTTCGCAGGCCGCGACCATGTTCGCGATATAGCGCACGAAGCTTTGGTCATTCGCCTCGACCTCCTGGAACAGCGACGCCTTGCCGGCATAGCGAAACGCGCCACCGGCGACACTGTCTTTCTCATAGACCGTCACTTGATTGTCTGCGGCCACGAGCGAAGCGTAAGTGAGCCCGGCCGGCCCGGCGCCGATCACGGCGATGCGCTCGCCGCGCGGCGGCGCTGCCGCGGCAAACGCGGTCTCGCGGCCGGCAGCACCGTTGACGACGCAGCCGATGCGGGCGCCGCCGCGCATTTCGTTGATGCAAGTGTTGCAGGCGAGGCAGCGCCGTACCGGCTCGTCGCGGCTGACTTTCTCCACCCATTGCGGATCGGCGATCAGCGTGCGGCCGAGCGCAATGAAATCGGCCTTGCCGTCTTCGACGGCGGCGCGCGCAATGGCCGGATCGCCGAGTCGGCCGACGGCGATCACCGGAACGCTGACTTCTTTCCTTATCACGGCGGCGAAATCGAGAAAGGGCGCATCCGGAAAACTCATCGGCGGCAGCACGATCTGCGCCGATGGCAGCGAGCGATAATGGCCGGCGGTGATATGCAACGCATCGGCGCCGGCCTGCGCCGCCCACAGTGCGACCTGCCGGCCTTCGCTGAAGGGCATGCCGCCCGGAAAATAATCTTCGACCGAAAGCCGATAGATCACGGCAATGCCGGGTACGTTCTCCTTCACCGCGCGCAACACATTGAGACCGAAGCGGGCGCGGTTAACGAGACTACCGCCGAACTCATCGGTGCGGAGGTTCTCGAACGGTGCGTGGAATTGCGAGATCAAATAGCCGTGCGCGGCATGGATCTCGACGCAATCGAAGCCGGCTGTTTTGGCGCGCTGTGCTGACGTAACATAAGCGGCGGTCGTTTGTTCAATGCGCGCCTTGGTCATCGCTTCCGGAATAATGGTCTCGAACGTCGTTTCGTAGACCGGATGCGGAATCGCGGACGGCGCAATCGGCGTCTCGCCGCAAATGTCGATCCGCGTGTGCCCGCCGCCATGTCCGAGCTGAATCGAGGCCTTGGCGCCGCCGCGATGGATTTCGTCGACCAGTCGCGTGAGGCCGGGAACAAAACGGTCGTCGTAAATGCCGACCTCGCGGCGGCGGTGCCGCCCGGCCCTTTCCGGCGACGCCATCTCGACAGTGATAAGGCCGGTGCCGCCGCGCACCCGCGCCAAGTAATAGGCGATCGAGTCCTCGGTGACGAAACCCTCGTCGTCCGCCGTGCGCGTTGTCATCGGCGGCATGACGATGCGGTTTTTGATCTCGACCGGGCCGATCCGCGCTGGCGTCAGAAGGATATTCATGAGCTGTTCATTGGGCTCGCGCCACGCCGCAATTCACATTGCCGCAACTTACAGAACCGGGATCTCACCGCCGTCGAGATCGATCGTGGTGCCATGCAGCCACGAGGCGCGCGACGAGACGATGAAGGTGACGAGATTGCCGACATCCTCGACCGTGCCGAAGCGGATGGTGTTGTTGAACTCGCGAATGATGTCGTCGCGGATGTCCTTTTCCGATCGGCCGGTGCGCTCGATCTCGGCCTTGATCCGCCGCCGTGTGCGGTCGGTCTCGACCACGCTCGGATGAATGCAGTTCACATGAACGCCGTCGGTCTTGCCGCGATCGGCAAGGCATTTGGTGAAGGCGGCGACCGCGGCATTGACCGAACTGCCGATGGTGAACTGTGCGGTCGGCTTGCGCCCACCGGTGCCCCCGATCGACACCAGCGAGCCATGCCGCGCCTTCAACAGCGGCCAAGCGGCGCGGGCGAGCCGCATGTGGGCAAAAAATTTCAGCGCATAACCGTCCTGCCAGTCGGCGTCGGTGAGCTCGAGAAAATCGCCGCGCTTGGTGGCGCCGGCATTGTTGACCAGAATATCGAGGCCGCCGAATTCGCGCGTGACGTGATCGATCAGTTTCTCGGTGGCGCCCGGCTCGCGCAGATCGAGCGTCGAGGTTGCAGCGCGGCGGCCTTTGGCGCGGATCGCGCCTGCCGCCTCTTCGAGCGATTTCTCGTCGCGGCCCGTGAGCATGAGGTCGCAGCCCTCGGCGGCCAGCGCTTCTGCAATGCCGCGGCCGATGCCGCGGCTCGATCCGGTCACCAGCGCGATTTTGCCGTTCAGTCCCAGTTCCATATTTTGTCGTCCTCTTGCTCAATTCATTATTACGTCACGGCCCGAGGCAAAGCGACGACGCGATCCAGACGACGCCGCAGGCTGAATCGCCGCGCTTGTTCGCAATGACGCTTTCCGATCGCTCCGCCTATTCGAGTTTCAGCCCGAGCTTCTTGACGAGGTCGGCCCACTTGCCTTCCTCGTGCTGAATATTGGCGGCATATTCTTCGGGCGTGGAGGGGGTGGGATCGCTGCCGGCGTCGACAAGCAGCTTCTTCATGTCGTCGGCGGCAAGAATGGCGCGCAATTCCGTGTTGAGCCGCTCGACGATCGGGCGCGGCGTTCCGGCCGGTGCCGCAAGTCCATAATATTGCACCGCCTCGAAGCCGGGGAGACCTGCTTCCGCCGCCGTCGGCACATTCGGCAGCGCCGCCGAGCGCTTTGCCGCCGCCACCGCGATGCCGTGCAGGGCGCCTGCCGCGATATTGCTCACCGAGGCCGGGATGGTGTTGAAGCCGATCTGGACGTGGCCGCCGAGGAGGTCATTGGTGAGCGGGCCGGTGCCCTTATAGGTCACGACCGTGATTTGCGTGCCGGCCATCACATTGAACAATTCGGCGGCGAAGTAATTCACCGTCGGTGCCGGGGGCGTGCCGGCCGAATATTTTCCCGGCTCTTTCTTGGCAAGCGCAACGATGTCACTCAACGAATTCGCCGCCACTGAGGGATGGGTGACGACGATGATCGGTGTCGAAGCGACAAGCCCGATCGGCGCGAAATCCTTGTTGACGTCATAGCCGGTATTGGCGCCGAGGCTGATGCCGGTGAGCAGCATGACAAGCGTATAACCGTCGGGCGTGGCGCGCGCGGCATCGCGGGTGCCGATCATGCCGCCGGCGCCGCCGCGGTTCTCGATGACGACCTGTTGGCCGAGCGCCACCGACAGTTTCTGCCCGACCAGGCGCCCCATCACATCGACGCCGCCGCCGGCGGGGTAGGGCACGATCAGGGTGATCGGACGGGTCGGGTAGTCCTGTGCGGCCGCCGGCTGCGACGTCCCGAAAATCACAACGGCCGCAAGCGCGCAGGCTAAAAGCCCCGCGAGAATACTCCGGTGTATCATTATTTTTTCCTCCCTTAATCCCACTATAGCTCCCGGCGCCGGCCCTGCGCTACATTGCCTGCCGCCGCCTCGAGAACGGCGCAGTCCAGGGAGCCGCTCAATGCAGTTCGGATTATTCGGCAGCGCCACTGCGCGCCACGGGGGACCGGACGTCGATTCCGGCCAGGGCTATAAGCAGTTCGTCGAATATAATGTCGAGGCCGAGGCACTCGGCTATCACGCGACTTTTCTGGTCGAGCATCATTTCACCGGCTTCGGCCAGGTTTCGGCGAGCCTGACGCTGCTCACCTGGGTAGCGGCGAAAACCAAGACGTTGCGGCTCGGCACGGCGGTTCTGGTTCTGCCCTGGCACAATCCGGTTCTGGTCGCCGAACAGGCGGCGACCATCGATCTGCTGTCCGGCGGCCGGCTCGATTTCGGCGTCGGCAAGGGCTACCGGCACAATGAATTCGCCGGCTTCTGCCTGCCGATCGAGGAGGCCGATGCGCGCTTCAACGAATCGCTCGACGTGATCGTGAAGGCCTGGACGTCGAAGCAGCGTTTCTCGCATCACGGCAAGTATTGGCGCTTCGAGGACATCATCGTCGAGCCGCCGACGGCGCAAAGGCCGCATCCGCCGATGTGGATGGCGGCCGGTAGCCCGGATTCGATCCGTCAAGTCGCGGCGCGCGGCTTCAATCTTTTGCTCGACCAGTTCGCGTCGATCGAGCAGGTCGGCGAGCGCATTGCGATCTTCAAGGAAGCAGTCGAGACGCGCGGCCGCGTCTTCAACCCGATGGATGTCGGCGTCGCCCGTGCCTATTTCGTCGCCAAGGATCAGGCCGACAAGGATTCGGCGCTCGAGCGGCGGCTCGAAGCGCAGCGCCGGCTCGCCGCGATTTCCAATTCGCCGGACGGCACCAAGAACAAGGCGAGCATCATGGCGTTCTCCGACACGCGCGAAGCAAGCGAGGAGAGCGCGCTCTACGGCACGCCGGACGAAATCGCGCGCAAGCTTGAAAAGCTTCGCGATGCCGGTGTCGGCTATATCCTGCTCAATGGCGGCGGGCCGGCGGAAGAGAGCTTGCGGCGTTTCGCCCGCGAGGTGATGCCGGCCTTTGTCAAAGAGTCGCGGGCGAAAGTGGTCGGGTAGAAGCTCAATAACACCGTCACCGAAATTTCGATGATCAACAAGATCGTTCAATCCATGGCCGACGCCATGGCCGGCATTCGCGACGGCGCGGTGGTGCTGCTCGGTGGCTTCGGCAATATCGGTCAGCCGCATGCTCTGCTCGAGGGTCTGATCGAGCAGGGCGCGAAGAATTTGACCGTCGTCTCCAACAATGCCGGCGTCGGCCGCGCTGGGCTAGCGCGGCTGCTCGATCTCGGCCGCGTGCGCAAGATCATCTGCTCTTATCCGCGCACTGCCGATCCGGTGGTGTTCGAGGAGCTTTATCGCGCCGGCAAGATCGAGCTTGAAATCGTGCCGCAGGGCACGATGGCGGAGCGCATCCGCGCCGCGGGCGCCGGCATTCCAGCCTTCTATACGGCGACCGCGGTCGGCACCAAGCTCGCAGCCGGCAAGGAGGAGCGCGAGATCAAGGGCCGCAAATATCTGCTCGAAGAAGCGCTCGCCGGCGATGTCGCGCTGGTCGAGGCCTGGGAGGCGGACCGCTGGGGCAACTTGACCTATCGCGCCTCCGGCCAGAATTTCAATCCGATCATGGCGATGGCGGCGCAATTGACCGTCGTGCAGGCCCAGCACCTCATCGAGCTCGGCGCGCTCGATCCGGAGAAAGTCATGACGCCGGGCATCTACGTCAATCGGGTGGTCCACGTGCCCTATGGCGATCCGATGGTGCCGTGATTTGTTTGCGCACGTCCTTGTCGGAAAACCAGCGTCCACTTTTCCGGGACATGCGCTGAGGAGGTGTCGATGAGCCTATTCGCTGCCTGCAAGCCGCTCAGCCGCAACGAAATGGCGGAACGTCTCGCTCGAGACATTCCCGAAGGCTGGTATGTCAATCTCGGTATCGGCGCGCCGCTGAAGGTCGCCGATTACGTGCCGATGGAGCGCGAAGTTATTTTCCAATCCGAGAACGGTATTCTCGGCATGGGGCCGATGCCCGAGCCCGACAAGATCGACCGCTGGGTCATCAATGCCGGCAAGCAATATGTCACGCTGCGCGCCGGCGGCTCCTATATGCATCACGCCGACAGTTTCGCGCTCATTCGCGGCGGCCATCTCGATCTCTGCGTGCTCGGCGCTTTTCAAGTTGCCGAGAACGGCGACATCGCCAATTGGTCGATGTCGGACAACGATTCCGCGCCGGCAGTCGGCGGCGCCATGGATCTTGCCGCCGGCGCCCGGCAACTCTGGGTGGTCATGGAGCATCAGACCAAATCCGGCGAGAGCCGGCTGGTGCGCCGCTGCAGCTATCCGCTCACCGCGATCGGCGCCGTGACCCGCGTCTATACCAATCTCGCGGTGCTCGATATTACCGACGATGGTTTCGCGGTGCGCGAAATGGTGCCGGGCCTGACGCTTCAAGCCTTGCAGCAAGTCACCGATGCGCCGCTGCGCATGGCAGTGGGACACGCCTAAAACGTAATCTCACGTTCGCGCGCTAGCCGGTTGCGCCACCGGACTTTCGAAGCCGCGGCTGAGTCGTTGCCCTTGCGCCAAATAATGCGCGGCTTCGGCGATATTGGTCACATGATCGCCGATCAGCTCGATGTTCTTGGCGCAAAACAAAAGCTGCACCGCCGACGGACTCATGGTCGGGTCCGCCATCATATAGGTCAGCAATTCGCGGCACAGGCCGGCATACATTTCGTCGATCTCATTGTCGGTGCGCCACAGGCTGTGCGCCTTGGCGGCGTCGCCGCGAATCACGCTTTCGACGACCTCGCGCAACCTTTGCGACGCGGCGCGCGCGAAGCGGCGCAGCGCATTGGCCGGCTGCGGCGTCTCGTAGTCGCCGCCAAGCGTGACCACGCTCTTAGCAATGTTCCTCGCCAGCGCGCCGACGCGCCGCAACTCGATTGCCGTTTCCCATACCGCGACGATGAGACGAAGGTCATAGGCGACCGGCTGCCGGCGCGCGATCAAGAGCGTCGCATCAGTCTCGATGTCGCGCTGCATCGTCTCATTGTTGTCGTCGCGCGCGATCACGGTCTTTGCCAGTTCGAGATCTCGGTTCAACAGCGCGTCGACCGCGTCCTTCAACTGCTTTTCCGTCAGATCGCCCATGTCGGCGATCGTGCGCGTCATTTTTGCGAGATCCGCGTCAAAGGCCTTCACCGTGTGATCGGCCATTTTTTGATCTGAGACTTCGGTCATCTTACGCCTCGGAAACTGCCGTATGTTGGCTGCATCAGTAGCATGATTTTTGTGACATTATTACGCGGGTCAAACGGCAGGACGGTTGGAGGCTTTCCGGCCTGGAACGTCTTTTACGGCGCCGCGATGGCCGAAGCCGCCGTTTACCGATTTAATCTGAAACCGGCTTGCGTCGCGAGCGCCGCTCGGCCTTGATGTGGCCGTTCAGGGTCTGGTTCGGGTGACGCAAATGTTGCGGGTATTGGCGACGGTGACTTTCGTCTATGAGCCGCGCGAGGATCGGATCGCGGCGGCCATCAATGCCGGCCGCCCCGAGGCTTGGTCGTGCTGGCTGACGCGGCGGCTGGCTCTGGCTTTGCTCGAACACGCGTCCGGCTATCTGACCAAAACCTCCGATTTGGCACAGCAGGCGCCGGCCGAGATGCGCGGCGAATTCGTGGCCTTCGAGCGCGAAGCCGCAATGGTTTCAACCGCCGGCGCGATGACCAAGACACCGCCCGAAATCCTCAAATCGAGCGCCATTCGCGCCGAGCTTGCCGACCGGGTGACGATCTCGCGGCATGACAAGGGCGGATTCAAGTTCGAACTGCTCGGCCAAAGCGGCGAGGGCGCGGCTGGCGTGCTGACCCGCGCCGAGATGCAGCGCGTGTTGCAGATGCTGGCGAGCATCGTCGCTCAGGCCGGCTGGACGCCGCAGCAAGCGCAAGCGGCGCCGGCCACAGCCGCAAGCGTACCGAAGCCGGTTCGGCATTGAGGTATTGCGCGACCTAAGCCTTGAGCATCCCCGTTGTCATTGGCCAGGTGCTTGGCCTAACGTGGCGGGTGCGACAGGGAGAAACGCCATGACAAACGCAAAAATCACTTGGGATCACATTCATCTGCGTACGCCCAACCCGGAAGGCATGGCGCAATGGTTCGAGAAGATGCTCGGCGCCGAAGTCAAGCGAAGCATGCAGCAGGGCAAAGAGCGCATCGACTTGAAGCTCGGCGGCGCCAATATTTTCATCGCCCCGATCGGCGACGGCGAGAACGTCAATGCCGCGCCGAAGATTCCCTATCGCGGTCTCGATCACTTCGGACTTGCCGTCAGCGGCATCGACGAGATCGCTGCCGGCCTCAAAGCCAAAGGCGTCGAATTCACCAAGGAGCCGACCACGGTGCGACCCGGCGTGCGCATTTGCTTCATTAAGGCTCCTGAGGGTGTGTCGATCGAATTGCTCGATCGCGATCCACGCCATCAGTAAAACGGTATCGGTTAAAGACATCAATAGCCGCCGTCGCGGCGGCCGGCCCTCATAGTTGGGGAATATGGCGGACGACACGCGCGCGATCGAAGCGGCGCTCGCAGCCCGTTTCGGCGAGAAGCTCAAGGTCGACTGCGGACTGCCGGGCCTGGACGAGCTGGCGCGGATCGCCGGTCATCGCTCGCAGCGGTATTTTCAGCCGCGCGCGATCGCGCCGGACCTGCTCAAACTGCTATGCGCCTGCGCGCTGTCGGCGCCGTCGAAGAGCGACCTGCAGCAATGCGACATTGTCGTCGTCAGTGACCAGGGGATCCGCCAGGGCATCGTCGCCACCATTCCGGATATGCCCTGGATCATGGATGCGCCGGTTTTCCTGGTCTTTGTCGGCAACGGCGCGCGGCTGCCTGAAATCGCAAAGCTGCGCGACAAGCCGTTCCCGAACGATCATCTCGACCAGTTTTTCAATGCGGCGGTGGATGCTGCGATCGTGATGGCGATGTTCATTCGCGCCGCCGAAGCAGTCGGGCTCGGCTGCTGCCCGATCAGCGCCATTCGCGATCGCCCGCAGATTGTCAGCGATCTGCTGCGTCTGCCGCAGCGTGTCGTCCCGGTCGCCGGGCTTTGCGTCGGCTGGCCGGCGCAGGAGGGCGAGATCACGCCGCGGCTGTCGCTTGCGACGACGGTCGTCGAGAATGCCTATGGCGAACGCAACCTTGCCGGCGAGATCGATGCCTACGACCGGCGGCGCGCGCAGTTTCGGCCTTATCGGCGTCAGCGCGATGTCGCGCGCTGGGGCGAGGCGCCGTTCTATGGCTGGTCCGAAGACAAGGCACGGCAATATGCCGAGCCGACCCGCACGGATTTCGGCGGTTTTGTGCGCGGCAAGGGTTTCCGTCTCGATTGACGCAGCAGCGAAGCCGCGCTGTGTGAGCCGCCTAATTCACTACCACCGGCGTTGAGAGCTTCACCCGGCCGTAAAGGTCGGTGATGTCTTCATTGCTCAGCCGGATACAGCCGAAGGCGACGGCATTGCCGATGGTCTTGGGTGCATTGGTGCCGTTGATGCGCGAACGGCCGTCGTCGAGTTGCAGCATGCGCGCGCCGAGCGGATTGCCGGGGCCGCCCGGCAGCGGACTGGGATTGCGGTTGAGCATTTCCGGCGGCGGCTGCCAGATCGGCCATTCCGCCATGTTCGCAACATGCTTCATGCCGGCGAGATCGGAGCATTGCGTGCCGACCGCGATGCCGTAGCGCAGCGCGACATTGTTGGGCTGGATCAGATAGAGAAAACGCTGCAGTTTGTCGACGATGATGGTGCCGACCGGTTGCAGCGTGCGGTAGAAGGTCGGTTGCCGGCGGAACACATATTGCAGATCGGGATCGAAGGCGCCGCCGTCGATGCCGGGCGCAAGCTCGCCGTTCTTCGCGCCGTTGACGGCGGCAAGATTTGGCGCGGCCGTCTTTTGTGCCGTGGCGGCGTTGGGCGCAGCGGTGGCAGGCGTCGTTGTGCTTTGCGCTTGGTTGCCGGCTGGCGGCGCGGATTTCTTGCCCGACAGGAAGATATAGCCGCCGGCGCCGAGCGCAGCCACGATGACGGCAATTGCGACCCACGCCATCGTGCCCATTCCGGACGACTCAAGGGGCTCATCCTCGGACGGAGCCGCGCCGTCGGTCTGATCGTCGGGCGGCGGCACGACGACGGTGCGGTTGGGCCGAGGCCTCAGGTTTCGAGCTGTCTCGGTCCAAGCCAATTCGGCTTCGATGCGCTCGATCGCGGCCTCGAGCTTGGCTTCTTCAGCTGCAATCTGGGCGAGCGGCGGCTGCGGCCGCAGGCCGTGCATTCGCGCCGTCAGCATCTGCCGCGACCGATCGTAAATGTCGCGCCGCCATTGCGCATCGCCCGCGCCGGGCGCGGTCACCGCACGCAACAGGATCGAATAATAATCGACCATTGGGCTACCGTTTCTTATACGGCCACTTTAGCCAAAAACTCCAAGACGCGCGCATTGGTCGCGTCCTCGCTCTGCCGCTCGACCGGCATGTCCCAATATTCCGAAAGCGGCAAGCATTCGTCCAGATAGCGCGCCGCCGAGGTCGCATGCGAATCGTCGTGTCCGGGCACGATAAGGGCCGGTATTTCGGTATGGGCCAGGTCTTCCGGCGGAGCGCCCGGCGCGGTATCGCGGTCGAACAGCGCATCGCGCATGGTCTCGCAGATACGAATATAGCGATCCGGATCTTGCGCGGCGTAGGACTTGGCGAAAGCCGCATCGTGCTTGATCACCGAGGCCCAGGGCCCGCCGCGCGGATCGGCGCCGAACGGCTTGCCCTCGCGCTGTACCAGTTCGACGACGGCTTTGAGTCCTTCGCCCCGCACGAAGCCGAGATGCTCGGCAAAGCGCTTGTGGCTCGACAGCCGATATTTGTAACCGCCGACCGGCCAGAACAGGATCAAGCTCGCGACCACGTGCGGATGCGCCACGCCGAACGCTGCAACCGGGCCGCAGCCCATGCAGCCGCCCATGAGATGCGCGCGCGCAATGCCCAAGTGATCGAGCAAGCCTTTGCCCTGTGCGACAAAATGCATCCAGGTGATGGGCTCGACGCGGCCGCCGGATTGGCCGCATTCGCGGCGGTCGAACAGGATGCAGGTGAATTTTTGCGGCAGATGGTCGAGCAGTTTGATCTTGGCGTAGATGCCAAGCGTCGACCAGGCTTCGATGGTCGCGTTGAAGCCGCCCGGCGCATACATCAAAAGCGGCGGGCCCGAGCCCAATTCAGGGCCAATGATCTCGTAGCGCGTCACGATGCCGTCGATATCAACGTTCGGCATTTTGCTCAGCCCTTGATCTGACGGCCGGCGCGCGCATCGTCGATCAGCGCGGCAAAGGCGGTAAGCGCGGCCTTGGCGGTGTTGGTATAGGTGTCGGTCTTGGAGTCGAGCCACTTCTCGCCATAGCCGAGCGCGGTGTGGACGAGCCGCACCCGGCCGTCGAGCCACGGTCCGCCGCCGAAGCCGCCGATCACCGGGATTTTCACCGCCGCCACCACGGCGGCGCCGGCAACCGGTCCGGAATTGGTGAAGTCGAGCAGGCTCGCGCCGGCATCCTCGAGAAGCTTGGCTTCCTCGACAAGCTTGGCCGCGGCTTGCGCCGTGGCCCGTGCTTCAAGCGAGTTCTGTGCGCTATAGGGAATGCCGTATTTGCCGGCGGTCTGCGGCGTCAGCCCGAATTGCGCGAAGACCGGAATGCCTTCGCGCACCAAAGCGCGCACGACTTGCGGATATTCGGCCGCGGCATCGACCTTGATCATGTCGGCGCCGCCGTCTTTGACGAGGCGCACCGCCGCGGCGAGCGCCGCATCGGGGCCCTGTTGCGCCGGGCCGTAGGGCATGTCGCAACTCACCAGTGCGCGGGAGGTGCCGCGCCGCACCGCCTTGCAGCAGACCAGCATCTCGTCGAGCGTGACGTCGAGCACGTCGTCGCGGCCCCACAGATTGACGCCGACGGAATCGCCGACCGAGATGAAATCGAATCCGGCGCGGTCGGCAATGCGCGCGATCTGATAGTCCCAGGCGACAAGCCCGATACTCTTCTTGCCTTCGCGCTTCATCGCCTGCAGCGCGGCAATCGTTACTTTACCGTCCATGCGTCCCAGCACCTCTCTTGCGGGCGTGTTCTAGCATGTGGGCGGTTGAACGGAATATGTCCCGCTGCGGTTGAGGAGGGAGACGACTGCAGGGCGGTAGAAGGCGCGCTGGTTTCGGCGCAAGAACGCCGTCTTCACGTCCGCAGGACGATCTCGCAAACCAGCCCTTCCGGGTGCCAGTCGAAGCGCGTTTTGCCCTTGAGCTGTCGGATCATCCGATCGATGACCCGGCTCCCGAAACCTTCGCGTGTCGGGACTTGCACCGCCGGACCGCCCGTCTCGGTCCAGCGCATGACGAGCCGTTTGTCCTCGCCGTGCACCCACGTCAACTCGACCCGGCCGCCGGGTCCGGACAAAGACCCGTATTTGGCGGCATTCGTCGCCAGTTCGTGCAAGGTCACCGCGACGGCCTGGGCGGCATTGGGCTCCAACAAGACCGGCGGCCCCTCAATGCGCACCCGTTCCTTCGCGGCATAGGGGTCGAGTTCCTGGGCTGCAATCGTCGACAGTTCGGCGCCGATCCAGCGGCTTTCGACGAATAACGAGTGAACATTCGCCAGGGCCCGGATGCGGCCTTCAATGGCCTGCTTCAGACCTTCGGGTGTATCGGCGCGGGAAAGATTGACCGCGGCTTGGACGCTGGCGAGCACGTTCTTGCTCCGATGCTCGGCCTCCCGCGCCAGCGTGGCAATTCGCTCCTGGCTGCGCTTCTGCTCGGTGATATCCCTCGCGATCTTCGACGCGCCGATGATTTTGCCTTCGGCGTTTTTGACCGGCGAAACGGTCAGTGAAACGTTGATCAGGCTGCCGTGCCGGCGCTGCCGCACCGTCTCGAAATGATCGATGCGCTCGCCGCGCCGGATACGCGTCAGGATCTCGCGCTCTTCGCTTTGCCGATCTTGCGGAATCACGATCATGATGGGCTGTCCGACCGCTTCCTCGGCGGTGTAGCCGAAGATGCGTTCGGCGCCCCTGTTCCAGCTGGTGATGATGCCGTCGAGGTTTTTGCTGACGATGGCATCGTCGCTGGATTCCACGATCGCGGCCACGTAGCGCAACCGTTGTTCGCTGTCTCGCAGATCGGCTTCGACCCGCTTGCGTTCGCTAATATCGACTCCGGTCGGGTACAAGAACATGATGGCGCCCGACTGATTACGAATGGGATGCATTGCGAAGTCGACGACGCGCTCGCTGCCGTCCGCGGTCCAGTAGGGAAGCTCTTCGCGAAATTCGAGGCCTGCGAGCGCCTGCTGGGTGGCGAAGCGAATCCTCGCTTTCGCCTCGTCCGTGCCGCGCCACCACGGGGTGTCCCAGAATGGCCGATCCAGAACTTCTTCCCGCCTATAGCCGCACCAATCCACGGCCAGATCGTTCACCTCCTGCATATAGCCTTGCAGATCCAGGATGCCGGCAAAAACGCCGGACTGGTTGAACAGCGCCTCGAATTTGGCCGCCGTCATCGCGTGATTGCGCAATAGCTCGGCTTGCCGCGCTATGAGCGCCTCGACCTCGGTACAATCACGATTGGCCTCGAGTACGGTCTTGTCGCCGAGCAATTGCATGCGGCTGTCGACGACGACTTCGCGGCCGTCCTTGCAGATGTGGCACAACTCGCCGGACCAGCAGCCGCTGCTGCAAAGCTCCGCGCGAAATTCGGCGAATTCGATCGGGAATTTGGTTTGCAGGAGCGCGTGGCTGAAGCGCCCGACGGCCTCGCCCGGTGTAAAGCCGTAAAGCCTTTCGGCCCCGGCATTCCAAAACTCGATAGGCCCGTCCAGTGACCACGCGAACATCGGCTCATAGGACAACGTGATGAGATCGGCCAAACGTTCGGCGGATTGGCGTTCGCTCAGAAATGCGACGTCGCGCTGCACTATACTCGTCCCTGTTACTTCTCGACTGGCACCCGTGCCGGCGCCAGCGGGACCGTGCTTACGGCTCGGCCCCAAATTCCTTCAGTGTCTGCTGCAGCAATGTGGGTTGATCGCGAATCCCGCGTTGGACCAATTCAATGATCTTGGCGGCCACATGTCGCGTGGCGGGATCGTCGACGATCTTGAGTTGCAAGACCTCGCACGCTCCTTCGAACGCTCGCGACATGTTGCTTATCACCTCAGGCTCAAATGCCTGGTTGGTGAGAAACCCAAGGATCTGCAATCGGCTGTTTCTCTCGTCGGGCGGCGTGACGAGCGGTTTTGCAAACGGCGACATCGCGGCTCCGATTACGGTGGGAGCGCGGGTCGGCCCATCGCCGGCGCGTCACAGCCGGCCTGCGCATCCCATGTGCAAATGATGACGCTCAAAATCCGGCGACGCAATCCAGCCTTGTCTATCTTGACTACTTATGAGTGGCGCGCGCCTCCGGCCCCCTTGGGGGCCTTGAGCACGCTGTAGTCGCCGGATTTGACGCCGCCGTTATCCGGCACGGCGCCTGCGGCTGCAATGCCATGGCGTAACAGTTCGCGAACAGCCGCCGCTCGGCTCGGCATGCGGTGCTCGAATCGAAAATTATCTACGGCTTTAAGTTCTTGAGGTGAAAGCATAATTTGGAGCCTCACCTCTCTCGTCAGACCGTGCGTTCCGTTGGAGTTTTTCATGACAAATCTCCATCGAATTAGATGAATTAAGTCAGTTAGCCTCAGTTGCTTAATATGCTTCTTACTCATTCTTGGCAAGGGCCTAACTATAAAAAGCTACGATAAGCGCAGGCCGCGTTCCGGCGCTATGTCCCGCCAAGATGTGCGCCGCCGATTGAATGCGTTCGACGCGCGGTCGCATGCGATCGAGGTCGCGACAAGCCGACCATGGCGGAGTACGTTATGTGAGAAGGACTACTGCGCCGGAGTCGGCGGCTTCGGCTTCTTTTGCGCCGTGCCGGAGGCCGGATTGGCAGCGGACGCCGATGACGGCGTGTAATGAATATTGCTGCCGGTCGGTTTGCCGGTCTTGGCTTGTCCGGTGACGGTCGCGGCGCCGTCAGCGGCGGGGGTTACCGCCGCTGCCTTGGTGTCAGCCTTGGCGCCAGCCTTCGCGGCCTTCTTCTTGGCTTTCTTCGGGGCAGGATCGGCCGCCTCGGGCAGAGCTGCAAGCGCGTCCACCTGCGCTGCGGAGCGCGTCGGCCCGGTATAAACGATGGTCGGCACGACCGGACCGGCATCGGGCAGCAAAGCGAGATTTTTCGGTGTCGGCGCGCGCAGCGCCGATAGCAGCACGGAAAACTGCGACGGCGACGCATTGCTGTTGGCGTTCGGATTGGCGTTGTTGCTGTTGTCGTCGATCGCGTCCGGGTCGTCCTCTTCGGTGGCCGCTCGCTTGCGATGCGGGCCGCACATCTCGTCTTTCAGGTTCGGCGGTGTGGCGTCCATCGGCTGCAACTGATCGACGGTGCCGAGCGACGGCGTCAGCCAAGACAAGGATTTTTGCTGGAAGCCGCCTTCAAGAAGCTCTGCCGCTTTCACCGCGCGCGCCGAAGACGACGGGGCGCCGAGCACCACCGCGATAAGCTGCTTGTTGTCGCGCGTGGCTGTGGCCACCATGTTGAAGCCCGAGGCGCAGATGAAGCCCGTCTTCATGCCGTCGGCGCCGGTATAACGGCCGAGCAGCGGATTGTAATTGCGCACAACGCGGCGGCCATATTTGATCGCCGGAACGTGCCAGTAGAAGCTGTATTGCGGGAATTCGCGAATGAGCGCGCGGGCGAGAATGGCAAGGTCGCGCGCCGACATGATCTGACCGTCGGCCGGCAGCCCGTTCGGATTGACGAAATTGGATTCCGTCATGCCGAGTCGGTGCGCGGTGTCGGTCATCTGCTGGGCGAAATCGTCGATCGAGCCGCCGACGCCTTCGGCGAGAACCACCGCCATATCGTTAGCAGACTTCACCATCATCATCTTGATGACGTTATCGACGGTGATCTGCGTACCGATCGGGAAGCCCATCTTCACCGGCGCCTGTGCGCTCGCATTCGGCGACACCGTGAACAATGTATCCGCCGTGATGCGATGGTCGCGAATGGCGCTCAAGGTCATGTAGAGCGTCATCAGCTTGGTGGTCGAGGCCGGATACCACGGGTAAGTGGCGTTCTCGGCGCGCAGCACCTTTCCGCTGTCGGCGTCGACCAGGATCAGCGCTTCGGCGCGGACCGGCGCAGCCTCGAGGGCAACAGCCCCAAAGGCGATCGAAGCCAAAACAATGCCGAGCACCTGCGCCCGGGAAACAGCTTTACCAGTCACGTGTCGCGGTCCGTTTGGTTGGTCGGGCCCTGATTTCGCACCTGATTTCTCAGTCGAGGGCCGCAAAGGGGTCGGTTCACGTAGCGCGGGCGCATCCCTATCTAAACCAAAGCCGGGCTTAAACGCAAAGGTGAATAGCGCTACGCTCGGCCGCTTTGTGGATTCCAATGAGCCCTAAGCCAAGGAAAAACGACGAAAATTCGGCAAAGTGCTGCGGCGAAAACGCAAATGACGCAACTTGAGAGAGGGCAGCGATTATGACGGCCTGCATCGTGGGTTGGGCGCACACGCCCTTCGGCAAGCTTTCCGGAGAAACCGTCGAGAGCCTCGTCGTGCGGGTGGCGAGCGAAGCGCTGGCCGATGCCGGAATTGCGGCGAAAGACGTCGACGAGATCCTGCTCGGTCATTTCAATGCGGGCTTTTCCGCGCAGGATTTTACCGCCTCGCTGGTTTTGCAGGCTTCGCCTGATTTGCGCTTCAAGCGCGCCACACGCGTCGAGAATGCCTGCGCCACGGGTTCCGCCGCAGTCCACGGCGCGCTCCAAGCGATCGCATCGCGGGCGGCTAGAATTGCGCTTGTGGTCGGGGTTGAGCAGATGACGACGACTGCGCCCGCGGAAATCGGGCGCAATCTTCTCAAAGCCTCCTATGTGCGCGAAGAGGCCGATATCGACGGCGGCTTTGCCGGCATATTCGGCCAGATCGCCGGCCGTTATTTCCAGCGCTGGGGCGATCAGTCCGATGCGCTCGCCCGCATCGCCGCCAAGAACCACAAGAACGGCGTCGATAATCCCTATGCACAGATCAGAAAGGATCTCGGTTACGACTTTTGCCGCGCCGAGAGCGACAAGAATCCGATCGTCGCCGGCCCGCTCAAGCGCACCGATTGCTCGCTCGTGTCCGACGGCGCCGCGGCGCTGGTTCTGGCCGACGTCGAGACCGCGCTCACGCTCGACAAGGCGGTGGTGTTCCGCGCCGCGCAGCATGTGCAGGATTTCCTGCCAATGTCGCGGCGCGATATTTTGAAATTCGAGGGCTGCAGCTTGGCTTGGCAGCGCGCGCTGGCGCAGGCTGGCATCGTGCTGAACGATCTCTCCTTTGCCGAGGTGCACGATTGCTTCACCATCGCCGAACTCATCGAATACGAGGCAATGGGGCTTGCGCCGGAAGGGCAGGGCGCGCGCGTCATCGCTGACGGCATCGTCAATAAAGACGGCAAACTGCCGATCAATCCGTCGGGTGGGCTCAAAGCCAAAGGCCATCCGATCGGCGCCACCGGCGTGTCGATGCACGCAATCACGGCGATGCAGCTTATGGGCTCTGCCGGCGACATGCAGGTGAAGAACGCCAAGATCGGCGGCATTTTCAATATGGGCGGCGCCGCCGTGGCGAATTACGTCAGCATTCTGGAGCGGCTGCGGTAACTCCCTCTCCCCGTGCAGCGGGGGGAAGTGAGGGCAACGAAAACTGCGCTTCCACGAGCTCGGCAAAAGATCCGCCGCGTTGCACGAGTTCGTCGAACGTGCCCGACTCGATAATCCGGCCGTCCTTGAACACCAGAATGCGCGTCGCGTTGCGCACGGTGGCAAGGCGATGGGCGATCACGAAAGTGGTGCGCCCTCGCATCACTTCGTCGAGCGCCTGCGTCACTTTGGCTTCGGTGACCGGATCGAGCGCGCTGGTCGCTTCGTCGAGAATGAGGATCGGCGGGTTTTTCAATAGCGCACGCGCGATGGCGAGCCGCTGGCGCTCGCCGCCGGAGAGCAATCGCCCGCGTTCACCGATCGGCGCGTCGAAGCCTTCCGGCTTGCGCGAGATGAAATCCATCGCCTGGGCGCGGGTCGCGGCCTCGCGCATCTCGGCAACGGTTGCGTCCGGCTTGCCGACGCGCAGGTTCTCCGCGATCGAGCGGTTGAACAGCAGCGTCTCCTGGAACACGACGCCGATATTGCGGCGCAGCCCCGTCAGCGTGTAGCTGCGGATATCGGCGCCGTCGACTTTGATGATGCCGGATTGCGGGTCGAAGGCGCGGTGCAGAAGCGCAAGCGCCGTCGACTTGCCGCTGCCGGTCGGGCCGACCAGCGCAATGGTCTCGCCCGGCAACGCTGTGAAAGTGAGGTCGGTCGCTGCGGAGCGCTTGCCGTCATAGGAAAACGATACATCGGAGAATTCGACCAGGCCGCGCACGCGGCCGGGATCCGTTGCGTCAGGCCGGTCGCGCACCGCCGGCACCGTGTCCATCACTTCGAAGAATTCGGCGAGCCGCGGCGCGTCCATGAACAGCCGATTGGCGAAGCTCACGATCTGCTCGAGACGGGAGATCAAGAGCGAGGCGATGCTCATGAAGCTCACGATCTCGCCGACGGACGCCAGGCCGACGAGCTTGAGATAGGTTCCGGAAACGAGGATCACTAGCAAAGTCAGCGTGGTCGCCGCGCGCGTCAGCACCGCGGCAATCGCCCACCACGACAGAACCGGCATCTGTGCGCGCAGCAGCGAATTGACCAGCGTCTTCAGCCCCGACACTTCGATCTCGATGCGTGCGTAGCTCTGCACCAGCGCGACATTGCCGAGCGCATCGGCGGCGGTCTCGGCCAGATCGGAATAATGCCGCTCGACGGTGCGCTGCAGCCCGGTCGCCTTGTTGACCACCACCACGGTCAGCAAAGTGAAAGCGACGCACAGCACGAGCAGCGGCAAAGCCAGCCGCCAGTTCAGGATCAGCGTTGCCGGCAACAGCACGCAGATGAAGACGAAAGCGGCGAAGTGCTCACGGAAGAACTGCACCCACAGCCACCACAGCGTATCGGTCCCGGTGAGCATGATCTTCATCTGCCGCCCGGAATGCGCGCCGGAATGATAGGCGAGGGGGAGTTGTAGGACGTGCTCGAAGAAATCCGCCAACACCAGGTTGCGGCGGCGATGCGCCATGCGGTCGGCGAACCAGGCGACCAGCGCGCCGGCAAAGATGATGAAGAGGCCGAAGGCGATCCACGCCCCGATCAGCGGTGCGAGCGCGTGAGCGGCGGCGCCTAAGCCCGCGGGCAATGTGCCCGACAGGGCGTCGATGATGCGGCCGAACAGAACCGGCTCGACGAACTGCGCGCCGGCCAGAACGATATTGGCCAGCGCCAATGTCACCGCGAGACGCGCATCGGTATGCAGGAGGCCGAGGACGCGGAGATAGGTGCGCAGAAAGGACATGGCGGGTTTTTAGCAGCGGCCGGCGCGTTTCGCGCGGCTTTCGCCGGTTTGCCAAAAAGCAGCTTGACGGGCCCGCGGCGCCAATGTATTAAACCGATCGGTTATTTAACTGAATGGTAAAATGACGCTCGATACCACCTTCTCAGCCCTGGCCGATCCCACCCGGCGGGCCATCCTGGCCCGCCTGGCGCTGGGCGAGACCTCGGTCACCGAGCTCGCCAAGCCCTTCGCCATGAGCCTTCCGGCGGTGTCGAAACATCTGAAGGTTCTGGAGCGCGCCGGCCTCATCACCCGCGGCCGCGAGGCGCAATGGCGGCCCTGCCGCATCGAGCCCAAGGCGCTCAAAGACATCGACGACTGGCTCGGCGACTACCGCCGGTTCTTCGAAGGCAGCCTCGACCGCCTCGACGACTACTTGAAGACACTCAAGGCCGAAGAGTCCCAAATCAGTTCCAGCTTAGGGAAGGACAGCGACGATGGCGACGGCAAATAGTCTCGATCTCGACAAGGATCCGCGCGCGATCGTCGGCACGCGGATTTTCGATGCGCCGCGCGAACTGGTGTTCTCGGCCTTCACCGAGCCGAAGCATCTGGCGCAATGGTGGGGACCGAACGGCTTCACCACGACGACGCGCGAGTTCGATTTCCGCCCCGGTGGCCGCTGGCGCTTTGTCATGCACGGGCCCGACGGCCGCGACTATCAGAACTTGATCACGTTCGAGGAGATCGTGCGGCCGGAGCGCATCGTCTATTGGCATCGTGATCGAAGTGACGATCCGGCCGACAAGGACGTCGAGCCGGTGCGGTTCCGGATTACTGTCAATTTCGAAGAGCTTGGCGGCAAAACGCGTCTCGTGTGGAGCAACAATTTCCCATCGGCCGCCGAACGCGATCGCGTGATCAAAGAATACGGCGCGGCCCAAGGCCTGGTGCAGACCATGGCGCGGCTCGCCGAATTTGTTGCGGCGAAGGTTGGCTGAAGCGATGCGCGCGAGAGTGAAACATGTCAACAAAGTTCACGCAGAGTGGCGCGCAGCGTGTCGGCACTCAATCGTGTCAGTGCGCGTTCCGCCGCCGCATGCTCGCGGACCCAAATGGGCGCCGCGGCTGCGAGCAGCGCCCGGCCCGAAGACGTCAGGATCAGGCGACGCCCGCGTCTGTCGCTCTTGTCGATATTGACCTTGACGAGGCCGCGGCGCTCGAGCGGCTTGAGATTTGCAGTCAACGTGGTGCGGTCCATCGCCAACAGCGACGCGACGTCCTTCATGTTCGGCGGTTCAGGACGATTGAGCGACATCAACAGCGAGAATTGGCCTTGCGTCAGGCCAATCGGACGCAACGCATCGTCAAAGCGCCGCGCCAGCGCACGCGCAGCACGTTGGATGTGCAGGCACAGACAATGGTCGCGCACATGCAGCGTCATGGCGAACGGCACTTCGCCGACGTCCGCGGCGCAGGCCGCAGCAGTCTTTGCCTTCGCTCGGGCTGCAGAATTTGACATGAGTTAATTATGTTGATATCAACGCAATTGTCAACCATGCCACCAGCATAAAACGGGGATAACCATGCAAGTTCAGCCCTATCTGTTCTTCAACGGCCGTTGCGACGAGGCGCTCGATTTTTACAAGAAGGCGGTCGGCGCCGCGCCCAAAATGCTGATGCGGTTCAAGGACTCGCCCGACAAATCCATGATCTCGCCCGGCAGCGAGGACAAGGTTATGCATGCCGCGGTCGATATCGGCGATACCACCGTACTGATGTCGGACGGCCGCTGTACCGGACAAGCGAATTTCCAGGGCTTTTCGCTGGTCGTCTCCGCGGCAAGCGAGACGGAGGGCGACAGGATATTTGGCGCGCTCGGCGAAGGCGGCCAGGTGACGATGCCGATGGCTAAGGCTTTCTTTGCGAAGCGCTTTGGCATGCTCACCGACAAGTTCGGTGTCGGCTGGATGGTCATCGTTCCGCAGCAGTGAGCGGACAGGTTCAACACAACACTGGAAATCGAAAGAGGTGAGTCATGGTTGCCGCCGAAGCGAAGAGCAGGGACTTTGTGACCACGCGCGTGTTCGACGCGCCGCCCGAGCTGCTTTGGAAATGCTTCACCGAGCCCGAGCGTATGAAACACTGGTTTGGCCCGAAAGGCTCAGTCGTCGTCTCGTCAAAAATGGATCTGCGGGTCGGCGGTACCTATCACGGCGCCATGCGCGATTCCGAAGGCCGCGTGATGTGGGCCAAGTTCGTCTATCGCGAGGTCACCCCGCCGCGGCGACTGGTCTGGGAGCATTCGTTTTCCGACGAAGCGGGTGGGCTTACCCGCCATCCATTGGCTGCGACTTGGCCACTCAAATTACTCACAACCGTAACGCTCGAAGATGCGCCGGGCGGCAAGTGCAAGCTCACGCTGACCTGGTCGCCGCTCGATGCAACGCCAGAAGAACAGGCCACGTTCGATGCAGCGCACGACGGCATGCGCGGCGGCTGGGGCGGCTCGTTCGAGCGGCTTGACGCTTATCTCGCCGCGGCGAGGTGAAAGCAGATCCAAGCACAAGGAGTCCGTTATGGCGGCGCTCAAGCAGAAGATCACGCCGTGTCTGTGGTTCGACAATGAGGCCGAAGACGCGGCGAAGCTCTACACCACGGTCTTCGCCAATTCGCTGATCAAACAGATCAGCCGCTACACCGAGGCCGGCCGCGAGATTCACGGCAAGCCGCCGGGCTCGGTGATGGTCGTCGAGTTCGAGCTCGAAGGGCAAACGTTCACGGCCCTCAACGGCGGGCCGCAATTCAAGTTCGACGAGGCCGTGTCGTTCCAGGTGGTGTGCGATACCCAAGCCGAGATTGATCATTTCTGGGCGAGGCTTTCCGAGGGCGGCAAGGAGAGCATGTGCGGCTGGTTGAAAGACAGATTCGGCCTGTCTTGGCAGGTCGTGCCGTCGGTTCTACCGCTGATGATGAAAGACGCCGATGGCGCGAAAGCCGGCAGAGTCATGAACGCCGTCATGACAATGAAGAAGTTCGATCTGGACGCCTTGCAGCGCGCCTATTCGGGGCAGGCCTGAGATCACGGGGGATCACATGATCACGACAATGCTCATTATCATCGCCGTCGCGCTAACGGTCGCGATCATTGCGATGCTGCTCTATGCCGCGACCGCGCCCGACACATTTCTGGTCAGCCGTTCGGCAGTGATGGCCGCGCCGCCGGAAAGGATCTTTCCGATGATCAACGACCTTCACGCGCAGTCGGCGTGGTCGCCGTTCGAGAAGGATCCAAATATGAAGCGCAATCATAGCGGCGCGCCGGCCGGCGCGGGCGCGGTCTATGAATGGGACGGCAACCGCAATGTTGGCGCCGGACGCATCGCGATCACCGATTCCGTTCCACCATCGCGGGTGTCGCTCAAGCTCGACATGTCGCGGCCGTTCGAGGCGCACAACATGGTCGATTTCGTGCTCGAGCAAAACGGTGCCGGCACCAAAGTGACAACCAAAGTCACCTGGGCCATGCAGGGCCGCCAGCCCTTCATGGCGAAGCTCGTGAGCCTGTTCATCAATTGCGACAAGATGGTCGGCGGCGAGTTCGAGCAGGGCCTCGCCAAGCTCAAGACACTCGTCGAGGCTTGAGCCGTCGCACAAAGCGGAAGCGGCTTCGGAAACAAAGAAATTTCAGCAAACCGATCCAAGCAGCTAGTTGTTCGTAATATTCTGCCCGAACCAATCAAGCTTGTAGTTCACGCCGAGTTCGAGCGTATCGACGGATTGTGATATTCCCATGCGCTGCGTGTTGATGATCGGGAACGTCGGAAATGATGGCGTCACGTTCGCCAGACCGATGTGGTCATATTCAAAACGCGTCGTCCAATGATCGGTGATGGCATATTCGAGACCGATGCCGGCGACCCAACCGAGCGTATCGATGTGGGAACTCGCCTGCCCGAGCGACAGCGCGAAAGTGTTGCCATCGAGATTATAGGTCGTGTTGGTCCAGGCGCCGCCACCTTTGAGATAGAGGAGCGACCGATCCCACGCAAAGCCAACGCGGCCGGCGAGCGTGGCCAGAGCATTGACAACGTGCTCGCAATTGATGCCGCCCAGCCCCGAGAAACAGGTGTTGTCGCCGCGCAGCGTCGTATAGCTGGCCTCGCCTTCGAGGCCGTAGACCCACGGACCGAATTGCCAATTGGCGCCGGCCTGGCCGCCGCCGAGCGGGCCATGCGCTTTGGTGACGTCGCCGAAATACGGAACGTTCTCGGAGCCGTCGCCGCTCACCGTCGGGCCGAACGGATCAGCCCATGCCGCGGTGCTCCACGCGCCGCCAAGATGGCCGCCGACATAAAGGCCGCTCCAGTTCATCGGTCTGCGGGTAAACGCCGGCGCATCGGCGTTGCTGCGTGTCGTGTCACCCCAGTGATAGCCCGACTGGATGAAGGCGCCGTAGCGGCGGGTGTCATAGTTATCCGGCTCGGGCGAAGGCGGCCCCGACCCCGGCGTCGCAACAACGGACTCCGAGGTGCCGTGGCGCATGGTCCAGGCCCAGTAGCGTCCGCCGGCGCCGACGTCCCAATGGTCGGTGATGTTATAGGCGAAGAACGCCTCCATCATGGTGCCGTAGCCGTCGGAATCTGTTTCCGGGAAATAAGCCCCGCGCGCATTGTGATTGTCGACGCCGCTCATATTCACGAGCGGCACGTAAGCCGCATCGGCGCTGAATTTCAGCCGGTCGGTCAGCATGAACTCGGCCGAGAGGCCGACGCGCATGGAATTGTACTGATCATCGTTCGAAATGATGAGGTAGTTCGGCTCGACACCGAAACACGTGTCGCCGTCGACTATTTCCTTGCAGCCATGGGCGATGGTTTGCTGGCTGTAGAAATTGTAACCGACGAAGGCGCCGAGCTTGGCGCCGGGTGCTTTGAGGAATGTGTAGCCGACATCGACCGTCGCATAGCCGAGGCTGCCCGTGACTTTCGAGGCTGTATTGGAATAGCCGCTGGCGGCGCTGAAGGCCGGGAAATCCTCGTCGTTCAGGGTGCCGTTGAAGACTCCGCCGGCGCCGAGAATGCCTTTGACAAACCAGCCGCTGGCGTGATCGACGCGGCCATAGGTCTCGCCGGCCAGCGAATTCAGATTGCCCCAAAACAATCGCGACAGGACGATGGGGGGAACGCCGTACAAAGGATTCGATTCAGCATCGAGCCCATTACTGAAAAAGGCCCGCATGCCGAAGTCGAATTCCCAATTGTATTTGTTCCAGATCGAGCCGCTGTCCCGCGGCGCAAACGTTCCGCCGCCACCGGCCGCGGTTGCCGGGTCGCTGCCGCCGAAGCGATAATCGAGACCGAGCCGCACGATGTCGGCTTTGAGGTCGGCGCTCTGCGTCACCACCTGCGTCGGATCGATGGTCGAGACTTGCTTCGCCGTCAGGCGGCCGAAGCTGACGTGCTGATATTCCGCCCGCGCACTCCAATTGCTGTCGATGGCGTATTCGACGCCGCCGCCCGCGGCGTAACCGGCATGAAGGCCTTCGAGTGCGCCCGACTGCGCGAAACGGTAATCGCCGCCTATCAGTACGGTGGTGAGGGCAAAGTCATCATCGAATTCCGTGAGGGCCAGACCGCCGGTCACGTAATAGAGCCAATTGCCCGAGGCAAAGCCGAGGCGCGGCCGCAACGTCGCGACCCAATTCGCATTGTCGTAGGCGTTGATCACCCCGGTATTGGTGTTGAAGGGCGAGAACGGAACATAGCTGCGCGAGGAAAAATTCAAATGCAGATAGCTGACATCGCTCTCGATGCCGGCGACCCAGGAGCCGGATTGCCAGTTGTAGCCTCCTTGCATGCCGCCTGTGAAACCGAACGGCCCGGCGTTCTGCGGTCCTGCAGCATTGAGCAGCGCAACGGCGCCGGGGTTAGTGATCGAGCCGCCCGTAACCGTCGAGGTCACCGGGTCGAACTGTCCCCAGGCAATGCCCGCATTCAAGCCAATGTAGAAGCCGCTCCAGTCATGAACTGCAGGAGGCGGTGGGGCCTCGACAGCCGGGATCTTGGCGGGTTTTTTCGCAGCAGCGCCGCCGACGGCGGTAAAAACAGCCAAGGAAGCAATGGCGATGCGGAGCGAAATCGCGGGCTTCACAACGCCCCCCAACTGAGAACTCAAAATGACATGACGGTGATAGGCGAGCGTTGCAGAAGCTGCGGGCGAGGTGAAGCGCGAAATCGGTTTGTCGCCTGGTTTTCCAAGCGGTGTTGCAGACGCGCTACTTTGCGGCGGCGAGGGTTTTTCAAGACATCCGTTGCGCACCCCTCCCGGAATTTCGCGGGAGGGGATAAATTACAGCAATGACCGCGCCCGATTCTGGGCTACCGATTTTTCACGCGCCGTTCGCTCCGCCGGACGAGGATCTCGCCGCGGCGCTCCTGGCTGATGCTGCGCGCGACGCGGACGCCGAAAGCCGGATCGATATCCGCGCCGAAAAGCTCGTCGAGGCGATCCGCGCCAAGGCCGGCGGCGTCGGTGGCATCGACGATTTCCTTCACGCCTACTCGCTGTCGACCAAAGAGGGCTTGGCGCTGATGGTGCTCGCGGAGGCGCTGCTTCGCGTGCCTGACACCGCTACCGCCGATCGGCTGATCGAGGACAAGCTCGCCGCCGGCCGCTGGCTCGACGGCGACATGCGTTCGACCGCGATTCTGGTCTCGGCTTCGGCCTGGACGCTCGGCATCGCCGCGCGCGTCATTCATCCGGGCGAGACGCCTGAGACGATCCTCGACAACGTCGCGCATCGCCTTGGTCTGCCGGTGATGCGGGCGGCGACGCGGCAGGCGATGCGGCTTCTCGGCTCGCATTTCGTGCTCGGGCAGACCATCGATGAGGCGCTCTCGCGGGCCCGCGCACATGCGCAGATGCGCTATTCGTTCGACATGCTGGGCGAGGGCGCGCGCACCGCGGACGATGCCGACACTTATTTTGACGCCTATGCCGGAGCGATCGCAGCAATCGGCAAGGGCGCCAAAGGCGCAGCGCCGGCGCGGCCCGGCATTTCCGTCAAGCTCTCGGCGCTGCATCCGCGTTATGAGGCGGTTTCGCGCGAGCGAGTCCTCGATGAACTCGTGCCGCGCCTGATCGAACTCGCGCAACTGGCCAAAGCGCACGATCTTCAATTCACCATCGATGCCGAAGAGGCCGACCGGCTCGAATTGTCGCTCGACATTATCGCGGCGACGCTCGGCGATGCTTCGCTTGCCGGCTGGGACGGCTTTGGCCTTGCGGTGCAGGCCTATCAGAAACGCGCGCTCGCGGTCGTCGGTTGGATCGAGGATGTCGCGGACGCCAAGAACCGCCGGCTCACGGTGCGGCTGGTCAAAGGCGCTTATTGGGACACCGAGATCAAGCGCGGGCAGGAACGGGGCCTGCCCGACTATCCGGTCTTCACGCGCAAAGCCATGACCGACCTCTGCTACATGGCCTGCGTGCGGCGGCTGCTCGCGGCGCGCAACAGACTCTTTCCGCAATTCGCCACCCACAACGCCCTCACGGTCGCAAGCGTCATCGAAGATGCCGGCAGCGTCGACGGCTTTGAGTTTCAGCGGCTCTACGGCATGGGCGAGCCGCTCTATGACGCGCTGCGTGCCGAATTTCCGGCGGCAGCCTGCCGCATCTATGCGCCGGTCGGCGGCCATCGTGATCTCTTGGCTTATCTGGTGCGGCGCCTCCTCGAGAACGGCGCCAATTCGTCTTTCGTCTCGGTTGCCGCCGACGCGCGCGTGCCCGTCGCCGATATTCTGCGCCGGCCGCAGAGCCGGATCGCCTCCGCCGAGGACGCACGCAACAAAAAGATTCCGCTGCCGGGCGATCTCTATGAACCGGAACGGCAAAACTCCGCCGGCGTGGAATTTGGCGAGCGCAAGAGTCTTGACGCGCTACTCGCCGAAGTGGGCGAGGGCGCGTCGGCATCGGCGGGTGCCGCGCCGCTACTCGACGGTGTCGCGCTCGCCGGCATCGAGCGAGAAATAATTTCGCCAATCGATGGCAGCATTGTCGGCACCGTGTATGACGGCGACGATGCGGTGGCGCGGTCGGCCGTCGCCGCCGCGGCTGCCGGTTTCCCGGCTTGGGCGACGACGCCGCCGGAAGAACGCGCTTCTGCGCTCGAACGCGCCGCCGATCGTCTTGAAGTCAATCGCGGTCGATTGCTCGCCTTGTTGCAGAACGAGGCCGGCAAGACGCTTGACGACGCGCTCGCCGAGTTGCGCGAGGCGGTGGACTATTGCCGCTACTATGCCGCGCAAGCCCGCACGACGCTCGCGCCGCAACAGATGCCGGGGCCGACCGGCGAGAGCAATGTGCTGCGCTATCGCGGGCGCGGCGTGTTCGCCTGCATCAGTCCGTGGAATTTTCCGCTGGCGATCTTTCTCGGCCAGGTCAGCGCGGCGCTCGCCGCGGGCAACACCGTGGTCGCCAAGCCGGCCGAGCAGACGCCGCTGATTGCCGCGTTTGCGGTCGCGCTGTTGCATGAAGCCGGTGTGCCAAAGACGGCGTTGCATCTCGTTCCGGGCGACGGCGCGGTCGGCGCGAGCCTTGTCGCTCATCCGCATGTTGCGGGCGTGGTCTTCACCGGTTCGACCGAGACCGGCCGGACCATCAATCGCGCGCTCGCGGCAAGGGATGGACCGATCGTGCCGCTGATCGCCGAGACCGGCGGCATCAATGCCATGATCGTCGACGCCACCGCGCTCCCCGAGCAGGTCAGCGATGATGTTGTCACCTCAGCCTTCCGTTCCGCCGGGCAACGCTGCTCGGCGTTGCGGCTGTTGTGCCTGCAGGACGATGTCGCCGAGCGTATGTTGGACATGATAATTGGCGCGGCGCGCGAGCTGAAAGTCGGCGACCCGCGGCAGATCGCTACTCACGTCGGCCCGGTGATCGACTTGGACGCCAAGGCCAAGCTCGACAACTGGATCGCCGCCAACGAACGCGCCGGCCGGCTGCGCTTCCACGCTGCGGCCGCACCGCCCTCGGGAGGCAATTACGTCGTTCCGACAATCATCGAGCTCGATCGCGCTCTCGATCTCAAACAGGAAATCTTTGGTCCAGTGCTTCATGTGGCCCGGTTCGGGGCCGGACAGCTTGAGGCCCTGGTCGACGACATTGCGGCCAATGGCACGGCTTTGACGCTCGGCATCCACTCCCGCATCGACCTGACAATTGGCCGCATCGTCGCGCGGCTCCCGCACGGCAATGTCTACGTCAACCGCAACATGATCGGCGCGGTGGTCGGCACCCAACCCTTTGGCGGCACTCATTTGTCCGGCACCGGGCCGAAGGCCGGGGGGCCCAATTACCTGCGCCGCTTCACCGCCGAGCAAGTGGTGACGGTCAATACGGCAGCCGCTGGCGGCAATGCCGGGTTGCTCGCCCAGGATGATTGAAACCGTAAGATTCCATATGGCATTAACACAATCGCGACATGATCGCGTTATTCTGATTGGCTATGAGTGATTCGAGATGAGCGATTCAATCACACGGCTGTTCCAGGCGGTCCACGCCTGCCGCCACGACGATCCGTCGACCTCGCGGACGGCGCGGCTGCTTCGCGCGGGCCGTAGCAAGATGGCCAAGAAGCTTGCCGAAGAAGCGGTCGAGGTCGTGATCGACGCCATGAATGGCGACCGTGAGGCCGTGGTCAAAGAGAGCGCCGACCTCATCTATAACCTCGTGGTGCTGTGGGTCTCCTCCGGCATCCGCCCCGAAGACGTCTGGAAGGAAATGGATCGCCGCGAGCGGCTGCTCGGCATTGCCGAGAAAGTGCCGAAGAAGCTGCCGGAAGATTTTCCTCGCCGGCAAATCGTCATGCTGGAAGGCCGCCGCGGCCGCAAGCGGCGCTGATTTTTCCTCTCCGCGACGGCGAAGCGATGCTTGAACACGTGATGTCGGTGCTCGTGTCCGCGATTGTCGAGGTGATCTCGGCCGCCGGATATCTGGGTATCGTGATCCTGATGGCGATCGAGTCGGCCTGCATCCCGCTGCCGTCGGAGATCATCATGCCTTTCGCCGGCTATCTGGTGTCGACCGGCCGCTTCACCTTGGTCGGCGCGGCAACCGCAGGCGCACTTGGCTGTAATCTCGGATCGACGATCGCCTATTACGTCGCCGCGAGCGGCGGCCGGAAGGCGTTCGAGCGCTGGGGCGCCTACGTGTTCATCAGCCATGCTGAGATCGACCACGCCGAGCGGTTCTTTGCCCGCTACGGGTCGGTCACCGTCTTCATCGGTCGGCTGCTTCCGGTGATCCGCACCTTCATCGCCTTCCCCGCGGGTCTCGCCCGGATGCCGATGATGAAATTCCAGGTCTACACGTTTCTCGGCTCATGGCCGTGGTGCTTCGGCTTGGCCTATATCGGCTTCGTCCTGGGCCAGCGCTGGGATAGCGATCCGACCTTCCGGACCCTGTTTCACAAATTCGATGTCCTAGTTGTCGGCCTCCTGCTTGCCGCTTTGGCCTGGTTCATCTGGTCGCGCTGGCGGGCGCGGTAGCCAATAAAGCGGCCCCAGAAAACCGGCCCCCGGACCTGGGATTTGGAACCCTTTATCGTTGGCCATGCCGCTCCGGTGCGGATATCTTGGTGCGGACATTGTGACCTTGTTGCCGCCCTAATTTGATTGCCTCATTTGTTGTCAGGACAGGTGTTCGGTCAGAGAGTTAACGGGGTCGGGGCCCCCGGCGGGCGAACCAAACGGCAAGCGGGATCGCCCATTGCGCGATGGCTTTGTTCATCGAGCAATCATCCGGTGGCCATGACGGAGTGGCCGTGACGCGAAGCAATATCAGTTGGACACAGTGCCGATGCGCAGCCTGCGGGCTCGCCGCGGCGGTATTGTTGTGCGCGGCCGCGAGCCTCGCGCAGGCCCAGATCTTTGGGCAGAACAATAATGCCCAGAACAATGCGCCGCCTGCAGCCGGGCTGGCGCCGTCCGGCGATGCCAAGCCGGCGGCCGTTGCGCCGCCGCAAGCCGCCAATCAAGGCCAAGCTCCGAGCCAAGCTCCCAACCAGGCGGCCACAACTGGTGCAAACCAACCTGGTGCAAACCAGCCTGCGGCCAACCAACCGGATGCAAATCAAGCCTCGGCTCCATCGACGGCACCGGAAGAGAAGCGCGGCTTTTTGAACGGGCTCGGCCAGTGGTGGGACGAGTCCGTCGCCAATTTCAACGCCAAGTTCAAAGAGCAGCAGGCTAAGCTCGATGAATTCAACAAGAAGCAGAGCGACGCCGCCAAGGACGCGACGCAGGCGATGAAGAATGCCGCCGACGCCATGTTCTCGACCTCAAAGCTGATCGAGACCCAGCAACTCTGCCCGATCGCCGGCAACGGCGCGCCCGATTGCGCAAGTGCGGCCACCAATGTCTGCAAAGCCAAGGGCTTCAGCGATGGCCGGCCGATCGATATCCGCACCGCGGAGCGGTGCAAGGCGTCGCTGTGGATCTCGGGCCAAAATCCATCGACCGCCAATTGTCCGGTCGAGACGGTGCTGCTGCGCGTCGCCTGCCAGCAATGAGCCGTCCGCGCGGCGCGGACGGACTCACCTACATAACAAATGTGCTAAGGCTCTTCCCCAATCGTTAGGAGGGAGGAGTTCCGTCATGATGTCCGACGCTGATCGCAGCAAGGCCGCCGATATTCTCATCAACGCCGAGAGGGAACGAAAGCAGGCGACGCAACTCTCCAAGACCTGGCCTGACATTGCGATCGAGGATTCGTATGCGATTTCGAGCGAGGTCGCCAAGCGCAAGATCGCGGCCGGGGCCCAATTGATCGGCCACAAGGTCGGCCTCACGTCGAAGGCGATGCAGCGCTCGTCGCAGATCGATGAGCCGGATTACGGCCATCTCCTCGACAATATGATGGTCGCCGATGGCGCCAGCGTTTCGCATGCGGGCTATTGCCTGCCGCGGGTCGAGATCGAGCTTGCTTTCGTCATGGGCAAGCCGCTCAAGGGGCCGGGCATCAATCTCACCGACGTGCTGCGCGCCACCGAATATGTCGTGCCGGCGATCGAGATCGTCGACGCGCGCTTGCAGGATCAGCGCAAGATTTTCGACACGGTCGCAGACAACGGCGCCGCCGCCGGCATCGTCATGGGCGGCCGGCCGATCAAGCCGCTCGATGTCGATCTGCGCTGGGTTGGCGGCGTCATGTATCGCAACGCCGAAATCGAAGAGACGGGAGTGGCTGCAGGCGTGCTTGGTCATCCGGCGCTCGGCGTGGCCTGGCTTGCCAACAAGCTCGGAGCGCATGGCGTGACGCTCGAAGCCGGCCATATCGTGCTGGCCGGCTCGTTCACGCGTGTCGTCTTCGCGCGCAAAGGCGACACGCTGCACGCCGATTTCGGCAATCTCGGCGGCATCGCGGTGCAATTCGTCTGACATGTCGCGATAACCGATCGATAGGCAAGTTGAGAGGATTAAACGAACAGCCGAGAGGGTGTCATGAATGCGTCGCCACGCCTGAAATCTTTCGCACCGCAATTGCTCGTGGACGACCTGCCAAGTGCGATTAAATTCTATCAAGACGTTCTTGGTTTCTCGTTCGGCCCGACATGGCACGGATTTTACGCCATCGGCGCGCGGGACGGTGTCGAGATCCATCTCAAATGCGCGCCCAAGACGATCGAGGATCGCGCTCATCGGCGGCACAACGAACATCTCGATATTTACGCGAGCGTCATCGGCGTAGCTGCACTCTATGATGCATGCACGGCAAAAGGCGCGGCGATCCTTAAGCCTTTGGAACGGACGCCGTGGGGAACAAAAGATTTTTATATTGCCGATCCCGAAGGATACATCATTGCCTTTGGCGAGGCCGATAATCCGAACTAGGACGCTCCGACGGCGGAGAGTCTTGAACATCCGGTGCCGCGGCGCGATCATGCGCCGGTTCTGGCGCTTAATGGTGGCTCGGCCGTGCTGTTCCGCGATCGTGGGCAATGGGTTCTGGCGGCGGTGGTTATTGCCGTCTCGGCGACGGCGCTTCATGCCGCGCTGCCGACCGTGCCCGACGTTTCCGGCCGCACCTCGACCGAGGGCGAGCTTCTGATCGCGTCGCCAGATCTGCCCGCGCCGTTCGATCACGCCGTGGTGCTGATGGCGCAGCACAATCGCGACGGCGCCCTCGGCATCGTCATCAATCATCCCGCCGGCAGCCGCCCCATCGCCGAAGTGCTCACGGCGATGGGCTCGGACTCGAGCGGCGTGGCCAACGACGTGCTGATGTTTCTTGGCGGGCCGGTCAGCCCGGAAATCGCCTTCGTGCTGCACTCGACCGATTATCGCAAGCCCGACACAATCGATATCGACGGCAATGTGGCGCTGACCGACGCTGCCGAAGCTCTGCGCGATATCGGCCTCGGCAAAGGCCCGCGAAAGAGTCTGGTCGCCTTCGGCTATGCCGGCTGGGCGGCGTCGCAGCTCGACGACGAGATCAAAAGCGGTGCATGGATCACGGTTCCAGAGAATCCGGCTTTGGTGTTCGACGACGATCGGTCTAAAGTATGGGCCGACGCACTCGCCTTACAAAAAGCCGGCAAATGAAAGAGCTTCACGGCGTCCTGCCCTATCTGGTGTCCCCGGTCGATAGCGAGGGACGCGTGAAGACCAATGTGCTCTGCGAACTGGTCAATGATCTGATCGAAGCCGGCGTGCACGGCGTCACCCCGCTCGGTTCGACGGGCGAATTCGCTTATCTGCGGACGGTGCAGCGCGCCGACGTGGTGCGTGCGACCATCGAAGCCGCCGCCGGCCGCGTGCCGGTGGTGGCGGGTGTCGCAGCGACCGCGACGGGGGATGCGGTCAACCAGGCAAAGGGCTACCAAAAACTCGGCGCCAGCGGCATTCTTGCCATTCTCGTACCCTACTTCCCGCTCGCCGAGCCACAGGTCGAAAGCTATTTCCGCGCCATCGCCGACGCGGTCGATGTGCCGGTCATTCTCTATACCAATCCGCAGTTCCAGCGCACCGATCTCACGCTCGACGTCATCGCCCGGCTGAGCGAGCATCCGCGCATCCGCTACATCAAGGACGCTTCAACCAATACCGGGCGGCTGTTGTCGATCGCTAACCGCTGCCCGGATATGAAAATGTTCTCGGCGTCGGCGCATATCCCGGCCTGCGTCATGCTGATCGGCGGCGTCGGCTGGATGGCGGGGCCGGCCTGCGTCATTCCGCGGCAGAGCGTGAGGCTCTACGAGCTCTGTCGCGACGGGCGCTGGAAGGAAGCGATGGAACTGCAGCGCCGGCTCTGGCAGATCAACGAAATCTTCGCCCGCTATAACCTCGCGGCCTGCATCAAGGCGGCGCTCGAAATTAAGGGTTATGACGTCGGCGATCCGGTGCCGCCGCAGCCGCGGCTCGGCAGCAAGGAGCGCGATATTATCGCCGCTTCGCTGTCGGACGTCGAAGAACTCGTCGCAGTCTTCTAGATTCTTCGTTGGAGCACGATCTTTTTCCGAAAACTGATTCCCACTTTTCGGGATCATGCTCCGCGATTCGCTGCCCAATTCGTTAATTTCTTCCAACCGATTCTTAACGCTTCCTTGCTAAAGCTGCCGGCTTCCTGATTTCGCGCGCGTGCGTTTTGGCGCCGCGGTCGGCTCGTTAGCTTGGTTGTTGTCTTGGCATCCATCGATTCGGATTACGCTCCGCGTACTGCCTTGAAGGGAACCGTTGCGGCGATCGCCAGCGCCCGCCGCGCCGTTCTCGCCGACCGCTATCCGATCAGGTCGTTTGCCGTGGAATGGCGCTGGCTCGCCGATCTTGTCGCGGTGGCGGACGAATGGCGGTGCCTTGCCGCGCGCGCGCTCGAACCCAACGTGTTTTACGAGCCGGCCTTCGCGTTGGCCGCCGGCGCGGTGTTCGGCCGCGATGTCGGCGCCGTGCTGGTGTGGTCGGGCGATGCGCCGAGGAAGCTCCTTGGCTTTTTCCCGGCGCGCGTGGTGCGCCGCCGCTACGGTCTGACGTTGCCGGTTCTGCAAGCCTGGACGCATCCTTATGCGCCGCTCGGCACGCCGCTTGTCGAGCGCGAGGCGGCGGATCCCGTGATCTCCGCCTGGCTCGCTTATCTTGCACGCGATCGGGCGCTGCCCGGCCTGCTGCTGCTGCCGCTGATTGTCGAAGACGGTCATTTTGCGATTGCGCTAACGGCGGCGCTGCGCCGCCTGCAGATGCCGTTCGCCGATTTTGCCCGTCACAGCCGGCCGCAGCTGGTGCCGGGCGACGATCGCGCGGCCTATCTTGAACAAGCGATCTCGGCGCACCGGCATCGCGAATTACGCCGCAGCATGCGCCGCCTCGGCGATCTCGGCGCGCTGTTGTTCACCGCGAGCACCGCGCCGCAAGCGGTCACCAGAGAGATCGAGGATTTCTTCGCGCTCGAGGCCAGCGGCTGGAAGGGCAATAGTGGCACCGCCGCCGCACATCACGACGAGGTGCAGAGCTTTATGAAGATCGCGATCCAGGCGCTCGCCGCTGAAGGCAAGGTCGCAGTCAATCGCATTCTCATCGACGGCCGTGCGGTTGCCGCCGCCGTCACGCTACGCAGCGGCGACGGCGCCTGGTACTGGAAAACGGCCTATGACGAAACGCTGGCGCGCTTTGCGCCCGGCGTTCTGCTCTCGGCCGCGCTCACCGAGGGCCTCGCCGAAAATCCCGCGATCTCGCGCACCGATTCCTGCGCGGCGCCGGGCAATCCGATCCTCGACAATCTCTGGCGCGAGCGGCTTCCTCTTTGCGATCGCCTGATCGCCGTCCGCTCCGGCGCCTCGTTCACAATCGCCCGCCACCTCGAAAGCCTGCGTGGCGCATCGATTGGAGCGGCAAAATCGCTCCGCAGGCAGCTCGGCCATCGTTGACTTTTGCCCGCGTTTCCAGCGTATCTCCCGGCATTCACGATGAGGCGTGATCTTTTTCGGAAAGCCGGTTTCCGCTCTTCCGGATCATGCCTTGGGAAACGCAAGGGCACTGCAAGACCAAATGGCCAAACCGATTGCAATCCGCATGGGCGGTTATGGGCCGCCGACCACCTCGTTCTCACGCTCGCTCAAACTGATCGGCGACACGCTGCAGGCGCAGTTCGGCGACCGCATCGATGTCAAGTATGTCTGGAACATCATGGATTTCGGCTACCGCGCCGAAGAGATTCTGTGGCTGGTCGAGGATGGCGTGCTCTCGCTCGGCTACCAGTCGTCGAGTTATTTGACCGACCGCGTGCCGGAACTCGGCTTTGTCGATCTGCCGTTTCTGTTCGAGAAGCGCGATCAGGCGCGCTCAGCGATCGACGGTGCGCTCGGCAAATATCTCGCCGAGCGCATCGAGGCGCGGGTGAATTACCGTATCCTCGGCTATTTCGAGAACGGCTTCCGTCATATCTCCAACCGGCTGCGCACCTTGCACACGCCGGCCGATCTCAAGGGCATGCGCATCCGCGTGCTGCCGAGCGAGGTGCAGGCGCGCACTTTTGAGCTGCTCGGCGCCGTGCCGCTGCGCTGGGATCTCACCGAAGCCATCGCTGCGATCAAAGCCGGAACGATCGACGCGCAGGAAAATCCGTTCGCCAATACCGTCACCTATGGCGTGCACAAATTTCACCACTTCCACACCGTGACCAACCATTTCTACATTTCGCGGCCGGTCTTCCTCAATCGCACGCAATTCGACGCCTGGCCGAAGGACCTGCAAGAGGCGATGCGCGCGGCCGTCGACAGGGCCGTCGCCTTCCAGCGCAATCTCGCCATCGAAGAAGACCGCGAAGCGCGCGCCGCCATCGAAGCGGCCGGCTGCGAGATCGGGATGCTGACCTCGGACGAGCACGCGCAATTCCGCGCGGCAGTGACGCCGCTTCTCGACGACGCGCGCAAAAGCTATGACGCCAAGATGTTCGAGATGATCTAACGTCGAGGTGGCGTCACTGCTTTTTGTTAGATTTTACGGCGAATATGCGGGCCGAAGTCCCAGGGCAATCAAGCTGCCAATGATTATTCCACCGGACATTGAAACAAAAAGTACGAAGATACTCAGCATTGTCAAACCAAATTGTATCGATATTGGTCCCCAGAACGACTTCGTATTGGAAGCGCGGTGCATGGCTTCGCCAAAGAGGATGCACCAATTAACAGCTATAGCTATTACTGCTCCGGCAATGAATCCCTCCAAGCCACCAGGCTGAGGCTTGGTCCAGAAATTTGGTGTCCAAAAATCTGGCGGCGGCGTTAGTCGTCCGAACAGGAGAATCAATGTCAAAAGGTAGATCGCGACGCAACAGGCAATCCATACGATAAGCACGAGAGAAAGGCGCGGCTCACGACCGCGCATTTTCCTCCGCCATAGTATTGCTAAAAGAACTGCGACCAGAATCGCTGCTAATCTGGTACTAAACCCAAATATGAAACGCTCAATGAATTCGAAAGTGGACACCTTAATCCAACCTCAGTTGGCAGCCGCTTTCATTTCGTAATAAACAGATCGCTCATGACTAGGCGTGGCGGGTAAACAGCGCAAGAACTATCCATTTCGAGGCCGAGGCGACACGCGATCCTCAGCTCTTGTGATCGTCCGGCTTGGCCATGATCAGCGACCAATACACTTTGTATTTCGACTTCGGCGTATAGACCGCCGCGATCCCCATATGGGTCACGCTCGCATTGAGCATATTGGCGCGATGCGGCGGTGAATCGCGCCAGCCGGAAAACGCTTCTGCGAGCGTGTGGTAACCGGCGCCGATATTCTCCACGGCGACGCTTGCATTGTAGCCGGACTTGCGCAGTCGCTCAGGAAACGGATGCGCGGCATCGTGATCGAGCTTGTCGCGCGCCGCCATGGCTTGCGCCTGATCGCTGGCAAGCCGCATCAGGTCGGGATCGATGGTGAGCGGGCCGAGACCGTTATTGCCGCGGTAGCCGGAGATCATCGACTGTGCCGCATTGGCATCGAGCACCGTGCCGGGCTGTGAGAGATCGATATAGAAACTCGGCTGGCCGCTCGGCGGCGCATTGTCGGTGCAGCCCGCCAGCGGCGCCGCACAGAGCAGAAGGCCGCTGAACACAAGCGCGGCGGTCGGCCGGATCATCATAGCTCCCCCAGGTCTTCCGACAGTTCGGCGAAAAAGATGACCGAACCATGAAGGCGTAATCTCCGGCACTGCAAGTCCCCTGAAGACGCGATCGGAATGCCCTTTTCCATGCGACTTTCAGGCAGCTTTCCTACCCTGGCGCCGCCTCAAGCGCTCAACTAGCATCGTCGGCCGCGCCGTCCCGTATCGTGCCGAGGAGTTATCCACATGACCGCAGACTCAAGTCGTCCGGCTGCTTCGGCCCCATCCGCCCGCACGCCGGGCGCTAAACGGGCCGGCGCCGGCGAATACCTCTTCAACCTCGCCAATGTGAATCATATTCTCGGTGGTCCGGATTATTCGACGGCGAATGGCGCCTGCGTCGAGGGCGATCGCATGATCGTCGGCCTCATGCGCATGCCGGCGGGCACCGGCGCCGCCGCGCATTCGCACCCCAACGAGCAATGGATTTACATCCTCGAAGGCACCTTCCACGCCACGATCGGCGGCCTGACGGTCGAGGCCAAGCCCGGCTCGGTACTCTACATTCCCGCCGACACGGTGCATGACGGCAGAGCCGGCCCCGGCGCCGATGTCGTGTTCTTTACCGTCAAGGACGCCTCGCACAGCCTGCACGGCATAAAAGCTGCATGACGGGCTGGATCGGCATGTGCCTGTGGGCCGCCTGAGGGCTGAGTGAGGTGTGATGCGTAAGTCAAAGCCGTGGTTTTGTATTGTCTTGTTTGCTGTGGCGGCGGCGGTGCTGGCCAGGCCGGCAGCGGCGCAAGACTGGCCGGCGAAACCGATCAGAGCCTTCATTCCATTCGCCGCCGGCAGCGCCACCGACATTATTCCCCGCGCGGTGTTCGATCAGTTGAGCCCGGTGCTCGGGCAGCCGATCGTCATCGAGAACCGCGGTGGGGCGGGCGGTGCGCTCGGCGTCGGTGAGGTGACACGCGCCGAGCCCGATGGCTATACGATTCTTGCTGACTCTTCCGCGCTCACCGTCGCGCCCTGGATCGTGACGGATTTGCCTTACGACACGGCCAAAGATCTTTCCGCCGTCATCCCGCTCGGCAAGAACGGCAATGTGCTGGTGGTCAATCCGGCGAAGGGCTGGAAGACAGTGCAGGACCTGGTTGCGGCAGCGAAGGCTAATCCCGGCACGATCAATTACGGCTCGGCCGGTGTCGGCACCGCGACCCATGTCAGCGCCGAGCGCTTTCGCGCCAGCGCCGGATTTGAGGCGACGCATATTCCTTATAAAGGCGGTGCGGAGGCGCTGACCGACCTGTTGGGCGGACGGATCGACTTCTACTTCTGTCCGATCTCGACGGCGCTGCCGCTGATCCACGACGGCAGGCTTACCGCGCTCGCTATTTCGACGCCGACGCGCGCGTCCGATCTGCCGGATGTTCCGACCACGCTCGAAGCCGGCTATCCCGATTCCGATTACACAGTGTGGTACGGCGTGTTCATGCCGGCGAAAACACCGCGCGACATCGTGCAGAAATTCTACGCGGTGGCGAGCCGCGTGTTGCAGTCGCCGGCGATGCAGCAAAAGCTCAAGCAGCTTGCGGTCGATCCGTTCCCCATGAGGCCCGAGCAATTCGATCAATATGTCGTCAAAGACTTGGACACAAATGGCAGGCTGTTCCGGACCGCTACCAAAAAATGAAAAGACGCATATGAAATAGACGTCGACGTATTTCAGCGGCCCCGCACGTACGGTGCCGCGAAATGAAACGGGAGGAACGCATGAGGTTCATGAAAGTTATGCTTGCCGCGCTGCTGTGCGTTGCGACGGGCGCGGCGTTCGGGCAAGCGCCAGATAAATATCCATCGCGGCCGGTGAAGATCGTCGTGCCTTACGCGCCGGGCGGCGCGACCGATATCGTGGCGCGCATTCTCGCCGACCAGCTCGGCAAGGCGCTCGGCCAGTCGTTCTTCGTCGAAAACAAGCCCGGCGCTTTCGGCATGCTCGCGATCGAGGAAATGGTGCATTCGCCGGCCGACGGCTACACGCTGATGATCGGCAATGTCTCGACCAATGCGATCACGCCGATCATCTATGCGCAGAAGCTGACCTTCGATTACATCAAAGATGTCGTGCCGATCACCAATACGGTCGACATTCCGGCGTTCCTGGTCGCGACCACGAAGAATTTTGATGTCAACACGGTGCCGCAGCTCGTCGATTACGCCAAGAAGAATCCGGGGCAGGTGCGCTACGGCACCGTCGGCAACGGCAGCTACCCGCATTACGACATGGCCTATTTCGCCAAACGCGCCGGCGATCTCGATATGGTCGCCATCCCCAACAAGGCTGGCGCCTCCGGCGTCATCAACGACATGCTTTCGGGCTCGACGCAGGTCGCCTTTCTCAATCTCGCCTCGACCGCGCCGCAGGTAAAGGCCGGCAGCCTGCGCCCGCTCGCGCTTGTCGATCACGCGCGGCTGCCCGACTATCCCGATCTGCCGACCATGCAGGAGATCGGCTATCCCGGCGTTGGCACCGTTGCCTGGCAGGCTTTGTTCGCGCCGGCCGGCGTGCCCAAGGATGTGTTGCAGAAAATCTTTGACGCGACTGTCGCCGCATTGAAGTCACCCGAGGCCGCCGACTCGTTCCACAAGCAGACCTTCAACATCGTGCCCAATGCCTCGCTCGCCGACGCCAAGACCTGGCTGGCGCAGCAGATGGACACGTGGCGCAAGATCACGACCGATGTGAAAATCGACACGGAATGATAAAGTTGCAGAGCGCAGGTCAGGGAATAATCAGACGTGAATAAACCAGAGGTCATTGCCGCTCCCACTCATCCTATTGTCTTCGATCAGGATGTCGACGTGCCGATGCGTGACGGCGCGCGCCTGAAGGCGGATGTGTTCCGGCCCTATGGCGACGGCAAATATCCCGCCATTCTCAATCTCGGCCCCTATCAAAAAGACAAGCTCTGGATCGTGCCCGACTCGCTCGGCGAGCCGCAGAACGAATGGATGAACTGGGAGACCGTCAATCCGAAATGGTGGGTGCCGCGCGGTTACGCCGCCGTCCGTGTCGACGGCCGTGGCACCGGCAAGTCGCCCGGCCAATGCGAGCCGTGGTCGTTTGCCGAGGCCGTCGATTTCTACGACGCCATCGAATGGGCGGCGGCGCAGCCGTGGTGCAACGGCAATATCGGTCTGCTCGGCATTTCCTATTTCGCCATCAATCAATGGTTCGTCGCCAATCTCGCGCCGCCCTCGCTGAAGGCGATCATTCCGTGGGAGGGTTTTGCCGACATCTATCGCGATGCGCTTTATCACGGCGGTATTTTGAACCTATTCATGACCAACTGGTTCACCGCGCATCTGTTGCATCATCTGCTCGGGCGCGCCTCGGTGCATCAGCCCGACGGCTGGCAGATCAACACGCTGCATTTCTGGCTGCGCAACAATCTCGACACCGGCGTGTTCCGTGGCGCACAGGCGCAGTGGGACAAGATCAACGTGCCAATCTATTCAGTCGGCAATTGGTCGGGCATGGCGCTGCATTTGCGCGGCAATACCGAGGCCTTCATGCGCGCGGCGACGCCGCACAAGAAGCTCCGCATCCATCTCGGCTCGCACGTGCATCCCTTCTATACCGACGAAGGGCGCGACGATCAGATCCGCTTCTTCGATTATTGGCTCAAGGGTACCGACAACGGCGTGATGGACGAGCCGCCGGTGAAGCTTGCGATCCGCAAGGGCGGCGACGCGTTCGAATGGCGCGATGAGCACGAATGGCCGCTCAAGCGCACGCGCTGGACCAAGCTTTATCTCGACCTGTCGCCGCCGCAGGCGGAGCCACCTGCCGGCACGCCGCTCACTGGCGCTTTGGAGGTGAAAAATCCGGCTGCGGTCGGTTCGCGCAGCTATCCGGCGTCAAGCCTCGGCACCATGGGCTCGACCTCGGCGGCGTCCTCGCAAGTCATGGGCGGCGGCATCAAGCCGGGCATGGGCGTGGCGCTCGAAACGACAAAGCTCTCGGTCGATACCGAAATCACCGGGCCGCTCGCCTGCGTCTTGTGGGTGTCGAGCACGACCGAGGACATGGATCTGTTCCTGACCTTCCGCAATATCGGCCCCGATGGCACCGAGATTCTTGAAACCGGCCAGCAGGGCGCGCCGGTGCCGGTGGCCAAAGGGTGGCTCCGCGTCTCGCATCGCGAGCTCGATCCGGAACTGTCGCTGCCCTATCGGCCCTATCACAAGCATCTGCGCCGACTTTATCTGACGCCGGGCGAGATCGTGAAAGTCGAGGTCGAAATCTGGCCAACCTCGATGGTTTTCAAAAAAGGCCATCGCATCCGGCTCGACATCCAGCCGCGGGACGGCATCGGCAGCGCGCAATACCTGCACTATCACGCCGACTACAATAGCGGCGCCGTCAACACGATCTATGCCGGCGGCGACAGGGAATCTTATTTACTGCTGCCGGTGATCCCGCAAAGCTGATCGCGCGGTTCCGGGCCAATGGCCGATCCGGGTTGGCCGATTTAGATTTCGTTAAGGACTTTCGCTGGCAACTTGTTAACCGCAAGACAACGCCCGGCGAATATCTTGTGCGCGCTCATTCTCGTGACATCGGCGCGCGATGCTCAGCAGTTTCCAATTCTCCAAAGCCAGCCGCAACTGGAAGCTCGTCATCCTGGCGGGCGCGCTCGGATTTGTTGCCGGTTTTGCCGTTGTCTCGTTTTACGGTCCGGGCCGTCTGATGGCGGCGCTAAGCGCGGCGCCTGCGTCGATTACTGAAATCGCGCTGGCGGCGCCGTTCGGGCTCGGCGCTGCAGCGCTTGCCGGCCTAATGGTCAACGCGCTTCGCCGTTCGCATACACGTGTGTTGCGTACCGCGCTCAATCATATGACGCAGGGCCTCTGCATGTTCGACGCCGCGGGGCGTCTGTTGTTTTGCAACGAGCGCTATATCGAAATGTACGGCCTGGGCCCGAATGACGCCAAAGCCGGTACGCCGCTGCGGCAATTGTTAGTTCAGCGCGCGGCCTCCGGCACATTCACTGGGGACCCGGATGCCTATGTCGCCCAGGCGATGCGGCTGGTGGCCGCGGGACAGACCGAATCCAAGATCGTCGAGCTCGGCGACGGCCGCATGATCTCGCTGGTCAACTGTCCGATCCGCGGCAGCGGCTGGGTCGCCACCCATTTCGACGTTACCAACCGGCTGCGCGCCGAGAAGGAGCGCGACGCGCTGTTGCAGCGCGAGGAGCGGCGGCAGCAGACGGATACGGCGATTTCGTCGTTTCGCGCGCGAGTCGACGGCGGCCTCAAGACCGTAAGCCAGAGCGCCTCCGCCATGAAAGCCGCGGCCAAATCGCTGCTGACGACCTCGGATCATACTATGCAGCGCGCCGAGAGCGCGGTGCGCGGCTCCAATGAAGCTTCGACCAATGTCGAGACCGCGGCCGCGGCGGCGGCGGAGCTCTCGGTATCGATCAAGGAGATCAGCCGCCAGCTCAGCCAGACCAACGACGTTGTGCGCAGCGCGGCTGCCGACGCTGCGGCGACCAATGACGACATCACGGCGCTCGCCAATGTCGCGCAGAAGATCGGCGACGTGGTCAAGCTCATTCAGGACATCGCCGGCCAGACCAATCTGCTCGCGCTCAACGCCACCATCGAAGCGGCGCGGGCCGGCGAGGCCGGGCGCGGCTTCGCCGTCGTCGCTTCGGAAGTGAAATCGCTCGCCGTGCAAACCGCGAAGGCCACCGAAGAGATCACCCAGGAAATTCTCTCGGTGCAGAATTCAAGCGGCAAAGCAGTGTCGGCGATTCGCGACATCACCCAGCGCATGCAGGACATCAATACCTATACCAGTGCGGTTGCGATTTCCGTCGAGCAGCAGGACGCGGCGACAGGCGAGATTTCCCACAATGTTGCGAGCGCCGCGACCGGCGCCAAAGGCATCGCCATGGCGCTCGGCGAAGTGGCAAGCGGCGTCACGCAGACCAAAAGCTCGGCGGAGACGATGCTCAGCGCGTCCGAGGAAGTCGAGGACGCCACCGCGAAGCTCCGCCGCGAAGTCGAAGAGTTCCTGGCGACCGTCGCGGCGTAATCTACCGCCCCGCCGCGTAGCCTTGCATGCCGCGCGGATTGGCGGCGGCGCGGCGGCGGCGGCCGACGCGTGAAGCCGCGGTGAGGCGGCCTTCCGACCAGTCCGGACCCATCTCGACCTCATGACCGCGGCGCTTCAATTCGTCGACAGTTTTCTGCGGCACGCGGCCTTCGAGCACCAATACGCCGGGGCGTGACGTGCGCGGCCAGAACGAACTCGGGAAATGTTCGGAATGCCAAGCCGGCGCGTCGATCGCTTCCTGCAGATTCATGCCGCAATGGACGTGGCGCAGGAACATCTGCGTGATCCATTGATCCTGGCCGTCGCCGCCCGGCGAGCCCCAGGCGAGGTAAGGCTCGCCATCGCGGAGCGCCATGGTCGGCGAGAGAGTCGTGCGCGGCCGCTTGCCGGGCGCGAGCGCGGCAGGATGGCCTTCTTCGAGCCAGAACATCTGCGCGCGGGTGCCGAGACAGAAGCCGAGCTCGGGAATGACCGGCGACGAGTGCAGCCAGCCGCCCGACGGTGTCGACGACACAATGTTGCCGGCCTGATCGATGATGTCGAAATGCACGGTGTCGCCCCGCATCGCGCCCATCTTGCCGACGGTTGGCTCGCCGGCGCCGGCCGCCATGCGCGCGTTCTCGGGCACGCTCTCGCGGCGCAGCTTCACCACCGCGCCGAAACCTTCGATCGAGCCGGGGCGCAGTTCGAGCGAAGCCTTGTCGGTGACGAGCTTGCGGCGCTGCGCGTTATAGGCATCCGACAACAGCGTTGTCATCGGTACTTCGACGAAATCAGGATCGCCGTAGAAGGTTTCTCGGTCGGCATAAGCGAGCTTCGAACATTCGACGGTGAGATGGATGAAGTCGGGCCCGGTCGGATCGAGCCCGTCGAGGTCGAAACCTTTCAGCAGTGCGAGCTGCTGCAAGGTCACCGGCCCCTGGCCCCACGGGCCGGTCTTGCAGACGGTATAGCGGCCGTAGTCGTAGGTGAGCGGCGCCTCGATATGCGGCGTCCAGCGCGCCATGTCGTCGGCGGTGAGTACGCCGCGATGCTTGTGGCCGCTGGTGTCCATAATGTCTTGGGTGCGGCAGAAGCGGTCGATCGCTTCGGCGACAAAGCCGCGGCTCCACGATTGGCGCGCGCGCTCGATCTGGGCGACGCGGTCGCCACCGGCGCTCTCGGCTTCTTTGATGATGCGGGCGTAGGTCGACGCCAGCGCCGTATTGGCGAACAGGTCGCCGGTTGCCGGCACTTTATTGTGCGGCAGATAGACCGCGGCCGAAGTCGGCCAATAGTCGCGGAACAGTTCGGCGACGGTTGCGATCGTCGCATTGGTGCGCTCAAGCAGCGGATAGCCGTTCTGCGCATAGCCGATCGCCGGAGCGAGCACGTCGGCCAATTTCATCGTGCCGTAGTCGCGCAACAGCAGCATCCAGGTTTCGAACGTGCCGGGCACCACGGCGGCGAGCAGTCCGGTGCCGGGGACGAGATCGAGGCCTTCGCTTCTGTAATGCGCGATGGTGGCGCCGGCCGGCGCCACGCCCTGGCCGCAAATTACCTCGGTCTTGCCGCGTTTCACGTCATGGACAATGACCGGCACATCGCCGCCCGGGCCGTTCAAATGCGGCTCGACCACCTGCAAGGTGAACGCGGCGGCGGCCGCGGCGTCGAAAGCGTTGCCGCCTTTTTCCAACATGCTCATGCCCACCGCGGTCGCGATCCAATGGGTCGTTGCGACCACGCCGAACGTGCCTTCGATCTCCGGCCGCGTGGTGAAAGTGTTGGGATTGACGTTCGTCATAAATAATCTCTTGCCGAGTTCAGACATGCGCGCGTGCCGTCCAATTGGGTGTGGCCTGTTGCGCAGAACATGGCCAGCGCCTACAGACTTGTCCCAATCTACCGGGCCGCGCGGGGTCCGGCCAGAGCGGAGAAATATCGACGTGGCAGGGGAAGTTGCAAGGGGCGTAACGAGGGAAATTCTGAAAGTCGGGTTGGCGGGATTGGGCGCGGTTGGGCTCGAAGTGGCCCGCCGGCTCGAGGCCGGCATTCCGGGCTTGGCGCTTGCCGCCGTGTCGGCGCGCGATCAGGACAAGGCGCGGCGCAATCTGCCCGATGCCGGCAGCCGCATCCCGATCGTTGCGCCGGAGGCGCTGGCAGAGAACTGTGACGTTGTTGTCGAATGTCTGCCGCCGAAAATGTTCCGGTCGCTCGCGGAATCAGTGATCGCGCGCGGCCGGATTTTCATGCCGCTCAGCGTCGGCCAGCTTCTCGACAACTGGGATCTCGTGGATCTCGCCAAGGCGAAGGGCGCGCGCATTCTGGTGCCGACCGGCGCGCTCCTTGGCCTCGATGCGGTGCGCGCCGCCGCCGAAGGCGATATCCGCTCCGTGACCATGATCACGCGCAAGCCGCCGGGCGGCCTTGAGGGCGCGCCTTATCTGGTCGAGCACGATATTTCGGTGAAGGGTCTCACTGCGCCGAAGAAAGTGTTCGACGGTACGGCGCGCGAGGGCGCGCGCGGGTTCCCGGCCAATGTCAATGTCGCTGCCGCATTGAGCCTCGCCGGCATCGGACCCGACAAGACGCGGCTTGAAATCTGGGCTGATCCGGCGCTGACCCGCAACACCCATCGCATCGAGGTCGACGCCGATTCCGCGCATCTGTCGATGGCGATCGAGAACGTGCCGTCGTCGGAAAATCCGCGCACCGGCAAGATCACGGCCTTGAGCACGGTGGCCGCGCTCCGCGGGCTTGTCGCCGAACTGAAAGTCGGCACCTGAGGTCCGAATCATTTACAACGCACAGGTGGCGTAGAGGGAGCGTAGCAAACCGGTGCCTGCGGGCGGTGAAGGAAAATGGCCGACGTTGCACCTGTCTTTGCCGAGGCTCTAAAGCTGCATCAAGCCGGGCAATTGGCGGAGGCCGAGCTAGCCTATCAGCGCATTCTGGCAAGCGAGCCGGCGCATTTCGACAGCCTGCATCTGCTCGGCGTTATCTTCATGCAGCGCGGCGATCCGGTGGCCGCGATTGCGCAAATCGGCGCCGCCCTTAAAGTCGCGCCGCATCATATTCTGGCGCTCAACAATCGCGGCAATGCCTTTCAGCAGCTGCAGCGCTTCGGCGACGCGCTCGAGAGCTATGACCGGGCGCTCAGCGTACGGCCCGATTATGTCGAGGCGCTGATCAATCGCGGCGTCACGCTCAATGCGCTCAAGCGTTATGACGAGGCGCTGACGAGCTATGACCGGGCGATCGCGCTGCGGCCGGATGTCGTCGAAGCGCATTCCAACCGCGGCAATGTGCTCGCCGCCCTCGGCCGCCGCGACAGCGCGCTGGCGAGCTTCGATCGCGCCATTGCGCTGCGGCCCGATTATGCCGAGGCGCACTACAATCGTGGCAATCTGCTCTACGCCCTCAAGCGCTATGAGGAGGCGCTCAAAAGCCATGATCGCGCTGTGGCAATCAGGCCCGACTATGTCGATGCGCTCACCAATCGCGGCGCGACGCTGCATATGCTCGAGCTCGACGAGGGGGCGTTGGCGAGTATCGACCGCGCGCTGGCGCTCGATCCGGACAATGCCGAGGCCCTGACCAATCGCGGGGTCGCGTTGAACGCGCTCAAGCGCTACGCCGAGGCGCTCATCGGCTATGAACGCGCGCTCGCCCTCTGCCCGGACCATGCCGAGGCGCTCACCAATCGGGGTGTCGCGCAGCATGAGCTCGGCCGGCTTGACGAGGCGCTGAAGAGCTACGACCACGCGCTCGAACTGCGGCCGGACGATGCCGAGGCGCTGTCCAATCGCGGCCATACATTGCACGAGCTTGAGCGTTACCAAGAATCGTTGGCAAGCTGCGACCGCGCGCTACTGCTGCAGCCCGATCTCGCCGATGCGCACTGCAATCGCGGCAATGCTCTCAATGCCCTGCAGCGGTTCGATGAGGCGCTGGTGAGTTACGACCAGGCGCTGGCGTTGCGGCCCGATAACGCCAAGGCTCTCACCAATCGCGGCATCGCGCTCCATGCACTGAAGCGGTTCGACGACGAGCTGGCGAGCTATGCACGCGCTCTTGCCGTCGAGCCGGATTATGCCGACGCCCATTTCAATTCCGGCTGGTGCCGTATGCTGCACGGCGACTTCCGCGCCTTCAAGGACTACGAATGGCGGTGGAAGATCGACCGGCTGAAATCTTCCAAGCGCAATTTCGCGCAGCCGCACTGGACCGCCGCGGACGATGGCGCGAACAAGACCGTGCTTCTGCATGCCGAACAAGGGTTCGGTGACACGATCCAGTTCTGCCGTTACGCGCCGCTGGTTGCGCAACGCGCGGGGCGCCTGATCCTGGAAGTGCAAGAGCCGCTCCGCGATCTGGTCGGCGTTCTGCCCGGTGTGACGCAGGTCGTGTCAAGAGGCGAAGCACTTCCTGATTTCGATGTGCATTGTCCGTTGCTCAGTCTGCCGTTGTTAATGGAAACGGAGCTTGCGACCATACCGTCGCAAGTCCCTTATCTCGGCGCGAGTCCGCAAGGCGTGGCAGAGTGGGGTGCGCGGCTGGGCTCAAGGAGCCGGCCGCGCATTGGGCTCGCCTGGTCCGGCAACCCCACGCACAAAAACGATCGCAACCGTTCGGCCGCGCTTGCGGCCTTGCTGCCGCTCCTCGGTCTGGATGCGACCTATGTGAGCTTGCAACCCAGTGTGCGCGCTGCCGATGCCGAATTGTTGCGCAACCGCGACATCGTTCATTTCGGTGAGCAACTCAGGGATTTCTCGGACACGGCAGCGCTGATCGCGAATCTCGACCTCGTCATCTCGGTCGATACCGCCGTGGCTCATCTCGCTGGGGCGCTTGCCAAACCGGTCTGGGTGCTGCTGCCTTTCGTGCCGGATTGGCGCTGGCTGCTCGATCGCGACGACAGCCCATGGTATCCCACGATGCGGCTCTTTCGTCAGGACCAGAGCCGCACGTGGGACAATGTCATCGCGCGCGTCAGCGCCAGACTGCGCGATCAGTTCGTAGGCTGACGACGCGCCGTAGTATTATCATTGAGCATGGTCTTGTCGGAAAACCGGTTCCCACTTTTCCGGATCATGCTATTCGATCTGTGGGATTTTGGCGTCCCTCACCAGTTCCTTGAAGAACGGCACGTCTTTGGCGATCCGCGCCTTGGCCGTCGCGGCGTCGCCGACGATCGGCTCATAACCGACCTGACGAATGCGTTCTTTAAGTTCGTTGCTCGCCATTATCGCGAGCACGGCTTTGGTGAACTGATCGATGATCGGCTGCGGCGTTGCCGCGGGCGCCAGCAAAAAATGCTCGGTGGTGAGCGTGATGTCCGGAAAGCCCGCCTGGACGAAGGTCGGCACGTCGGGCAGCGTGCTCCAGCGCTCCGTCATCGTCAGCGCGATGCCTTTCATTACGCCGGCCTGCACTTGCGATTGCGCGCCGGGCAGTGCGGTCGAAAGCACATCCACGGTTCCGGTCAACAGTGCCTGCGTCGCCGGGCCACCGCCGTTATAGGCGATATTGGTGATGTCGACGCCGGCCTTCAGCTTGAATAGTTCCATGGTCAGCTGCGGTGTCGTGCCGTTGCCGGGGCTCGCATAATTCAGCTTGCCGGGATTGGCCTTGGCGCGCGTGATGACGTCGCTCAACGCATTGAGGCCGCTATTGGCTTTCACCGCGAAAATATTCGGCGCCACCGGAAGGGCGGCGATCGGCGCGAAATCTTTGAACGGATCATAGGGAATGGCCTTGTACAGCGCCGGATTGACGACGAAGGCGCTCGATGTAAGCAACAGTGTCAAGCCATCGGGGGTGGCGCGCGCGACTTCGGCGGTGCCGATATTGGTGCCGGCGCCGGCGCGATTCTCGACGATCACGGTCTCCTTGAGCTCCTGTTGCAGCGGCTGTTGGAGCAGCCGCGCCAGGGTGTCGGACGATCCCGCGGGCGCGAAAGGCACGATGATTCGGATCGTCTGGTTGGCGGCGAGCTGGGCTGAAGCCGGCGGTGCAGCCAAAAAAGTTGCGAGCAGAACAAATGCTGCAGATGCGAAATGAGTGGCCTGCCTACGTAATAAACGCTGTATAAACCCCGCAGCTAAAGGGGCTGCGCCACCACCAAACCAACTCATCTATTCCTCCCATTTGCCCGCATATTCGTTGCCGACATGCGGTTCCACACCTTTACGCATCGCAGAACTGCGTACAACGCCTGTTCAACGCATCGTGCTTTTGACCGGAGCCGATATCGCCGCTAGTTTAGATGCTTGCGCAGTATGTGCGCTGCTATGTCCTGCATCGCCTAACTCTGGAGAGAGCCCGGTGGTCACGATCGAAGTCAACGAAACACAACACCAGATCGACATCGAAGCCGACACCCCCCTGCTATGGGTTCTGCGCGATGTCATCGGTCTCACCGGAACCAAGTTCGGCTGCGGCATCGCCGAATGCGGCGCCTGCACCGTCCATATCGACGGCAAGCCGATGCGCTCCTGCTCGGTGCCGATCGGCCTTATTGACGGCGCCAAGGTGACGACCATCGAAGGCCTGTCGCCGGACTCGAGTCATCCGGTGCAAAAAGCCTGGATCGCCGAAGACGTGCCGCAATGCGGCTACTGCCAGTCCGGCCAGATCATGGCCGCGGTCGCGTTTCTGAAAGACTTCCCCAACCCGACCGACGCCGACATCGACGCCAATATCACCAATATCTGCCGTTGCGGCACCTATGAACGCCTGCGTCGCGCCATCCATCGCGCTGCCGACGCGATGAAAGCGTAAGGGAGGCCGCGATGAACGCAAATATTCCCGCTTCGGCTCTCACCCGTCGCCATTTCATTCTCACCTCCGCGACCGCCGCCGGCGGTTTGATGATCGGCATCGGCGCGGCGCCACAGGTCGCCGAAGCCGCTACCGTCGCGGCGCAGCCTTGGAACGACGACAACGCCTATAGCCCGAACGATATCGATGCCTGGATCGCCATTGATCCTGACGATTCCATTCTCATCCGCTATCAGCGCTCGGAAATGGGTCAGGGCAGCATGACGGCGCTGCCGATGATCATCACCGAGGAACTGCAGTGCGATTGGTCGAAAGTGCGCATCGAATATGCCTCGCCCAACCGCAACATCCGCGAAAACAAGGTCTATGGCGGCATGTTCTCGAACGGCAGCCGTTCGGTGCGGGCGTCGCAGAAGATGCTGCAGCAAGTCGGCGCCAGCGCCCGCGAGCGCCTAATCGCGGCCGCCGCGGCGCAGTGGAATGTGCCGGTGTCGGAATGCACGGCGGCGAACAGTGTGGTCACGCATGCCGCCTCCGGCCGCACGATTAATTACGGTGCGCTGGCTAGCGCGGCGGCACAGATCAAGCTTGCGGCCGAGCCCAAGATCAAGACCCCTGACAAGTTCACCTTCATCGGCACGCCGATGCCGCGCATCGATGTGCCGCGCAAGGTCAATGGATCGGCCAAGTTCGGGATTGACGCACAGGTTCCGGGCATGGTTTTCGCGGCGATCAATGCCTGTCCCGTCCAGGGCGGCAAATTGAAGAGCGTCGACGATTCGGTGCTGGCCGGGGCGCCCGGCATTCTCAAAGTGGTGCGGCTCGAACGCGCGGTCGCGGTGGTAGCGACCGACAGCTACTGGCGCGCCAAGCGGGCGCTCTCCCGGCTGCAGCCTCAATGGGATGTCGGCGAGGCCGGTAAGGTCGACAGCGATCAGTTGTCGAAAGCGTTCCATGCGGCGCTCAGCGAACCGATGCAGGCCGCGCGCAACGACGGCGATTTCGACAAGGCTATGTCGGGCGCGGCCAAGACGTTCGAGGCCGTTTACGAGACGCCTTATCTGTCGCACTCGCCGATGGAGCCGATGAACGCGACCGTGCACTTGCAGCCGGATCGGCTCGACGTGTGGGTCGGAACGCAGGCGGCGGACGAAGCGCTCGAGGCCGCGGCGCGCTTCTCCGGCCTGAAGCCCGAGCAGGTCTATATTCACAACGCTTTTGTCGGCGGCGGTTTCGGCCGGCGCGACGCAAACGACGAGGTCGAGCAGGCCATCGTCATCGCCAAAGCCGTGCAGCGGCCGGTCAAGCTGGTCTGGACGCGCGAGGAGGATACCCGCCAGGACAAGTTTCGTCCGCATGCAGTGGTGGCGTTCAAGGCCGGCGTCGGAACCGACGGTATGCCGACCGCCTGGTCGATGCGCGTCGTGACCTCCTCGATCTGGAATTCGGTCGGCAGGGCAGCTCCCGGTGGCAAACTCGAGCCACAGGCCACCGCCGGACTGGCCGACAACGGCTACCAAGTGCCGAACACCCGCGTCGAAGCGTTGATCAAGAACACGCATCTGCCGGTCTGGTTCTGGCGCGCGCCCGGTGCGAACCAGCACGTTTTCGCGATCGAGAGCTTCCTTGACGAGATGGTGGCGGCGAGTGGACTCGATCCCTATCAGGTGCGGCGCAAGCTCTTAGAAGGAAAGCCTGACTGGCTCAAGGTGCTGGATACCGCCGTCGAAAAAAGCGATTGGGGCAAGCCGCTGCCGAAGGGTAGAGGTCGTGGCATCGCGATCTGCGAGGACACCGACAGCCTCTGTGCCCAGGTTGCCGAAGTGACGGTCCGGCCGGACGGCGAGGTGAAAGTTGATCGTGTCACGGTCGCCCTTGACACGCGCTACATGGTCAATCCGCTGACCATCGCCGAGCAGGCCGAGGGCTCTGTGATCTACGGCTTGAGCGCCGCGCTCTTCGGCAAGCTCACCATCAAGAACGGTATCGTCGAGCAGGGCAATTTCGACACCTACCGTATGGTGCGCTTTGCGGAGGCGCCGAGGATCGATGTCCATCTCGTCCCGAGCGGTGGCAAGGTTTGGGGCGGCGCGGGTGAGCCCGCAACCCCGCCGATCGCGGCAGCGGTGGCGAACGCGATTTTCGCCGCGACCGGCAAGCGCATCCGCTCGCTGCCCATCAGCGATCACGATCTGGCAGGATCGGCATAGCCGGCGTAACGCGGGATTGATGATCCGCTTCGCGCCGGCTGAACATTTTCAACTCGTATCCGTTCAAACAAAGACGTCGCGCCGATGCCTGCTCCGGGAGCCGAGAAGAAGTGACAACGTTTTTAAGAATAGTTTTTTGCGCGCTGCTCATCACGTTTGGAACGGCCATTGCCCGCGCCGAAGACGCCGCGACGGTTCCGGAAAATCCGGGTGAATATCTGGCGCGCGCGGGCGATTGCGTGGCCTGCCACTCGGTGCCCGGCGGCAAGGCCTTTGCCGGCGGCCTGAAAATGGGCAGCCCGCTCGGTGCGATCTATTCGACCAATATCACGCCCGATCCCGAGACCGGCATCGGCAACTACACGCTGGAGGATTTCGATCGCGCGCTGCGCCAAGGCATCGCCAAGGACGGCCACCGGCTTTATCCGGCGATGCCCTATCCGTCTTACGCCAAGCTCACCGACGCGGACGTCAAGGCGCTCTACGATTTCTTCATGAAAGACGTGCCGCCGGTGCGGCAGGCCAACAAGCCGAATGAGATCCCCTCGTGGCTCGGCTTCCGTTGGCCGCTTGCGATCTGGGATGCGGTGTTCACGTCGAGCGGCAGCTATGTGAACAAGCCTGGGCACGACGCGGTGTGGAATCGCGGCGCCTATCTGGTGCAGGGACTCGGCCATTGCGGCGCCTGCCACACGCCGCGCGGCATCGCCTTTCAGGAGAAGGCACTCGACGAAGGCAGCTCGAATTATCTTGCCGGCGCGCTGCTCGACGCCTGGCTCGCGGCCAACCTGCGCGGTGACCCGCGTACTGGGCTCGGCCAATGGTCGCAGGCCGATCTCGCGACATTCCTCAAGTCCGGCCATAATCGCGACGGCACGGCCTTCGGCTCGATGATCGACGTCGTCAACAACAGCACGCCGTATTTGTCCGACAGCGACATCAATGCGATCGCGGTTTATCTGAAATCGCTCCCGGCAAGTGGATCCGAACCGGCTTATGCCTACGATGACGCGACCACGAATGATCTGCGTGGCGGCCATGCGGCCGAGCCGGGCGCTGGGGTCTATGCCACGCGCTGCGCCTCCTGCCACGGCCTCGATGCCAAGGGCTTTGCGCCCTATATGCCGCCGCTCGCCGGCAATCCGACGGTGCTCGGCAGCGATCCGTCCTCGCTGATCAACCTCGTTCTCAACGGCTCGACGCCGATTGTCGTCAAAGGCACTCCCGATGCCTATCGCATGCCGCAATTCCGGCTGCAGTTGTCGGACCAGCAGATCGCCGACGTGGTGAGCTACATCCGCGCCGGCTGGGGCAACCAGGCGTCGCCGGTGACCACCGCGCAGGTTGCCGATTTGCGCAAGTCAACCGATCCGACCAGCGATCAGGTTGTCATTCTCAAGATGCGCTGACGCTGCGTCGCGGCGAGCGCCGCGGACATATTGCCCATTTTGCTGCCGCTGCTACGGTCCTGCGCTGCGTACTTGCGGCGGGAAGCAGAGAATAGGCAATGGGCGCATCTTCGCCGTCAGAACCTTTTCGTGTCGAAGAGGCGACCATCGACGATCTGCACCAGGCGATCAAAACCGGTCGCACCACCTGCGCCGATGTGGTGCGCCAATACATCGCCCGTGCGCGAGCGTTTAACGGCGTTGCGACGCAACTCGTGACGCAAGATGGCGCACCGGTGCCGGCGCAGCCCGGCACGATGCGCGCCGGCGCGCCGCTCAAATTTCCGACCGAGACGGTGAAGGCCTCGTCTTTCCTGCCCGACCTCGACAAGTACCGGGGCCTGCCGCTCGAATACGGTCGTATGGAGCCGACGGCATCCGATCCGCAGGTCCATCAGCAGTTCGGCATGATCGCCGGCATTCCGAATGCCGGGCAGCTCAACGGGCTTGCTACGCTCAATATCCGCGGCGAGCGTTCGGTGACCTGCAAAGGCGAATTCGACCGCCACCCCTCGCTCGGCGCGCTGCCGCCCGGCGCGCCGCCGGTCTGCGAATATTTCCGGCAATTGCCGGACGCGCTCGAAACCGCGGAATCGCTCGACAAGGCGTTTGGCCGCAATCCCGATCTCGAAAAGATGCCGATGTATGGCGTCGTGTTCTCGTTCAAGGATCCGTTCGACACCAAGGATATGCGATCGACAGGCGCCGGTGACGCCGCCTACGACATCGACTTTCCGGCGCGCGATCACGTTCTCGTCGAGCAATTGCGCCAGAAGGGTGCGATCATCTACGCCAAGGCGCTCAACACCGAATATAACGGCCGCGCCGGCAATCCCGGCGGCCGCAATCACTCCGACAAAGTGCTGCCGTCGACGCTCGGTTATCAGCGCAGCACCTGGGCCGGCAATCCGGTCAACCCTTACGATACGACCCGCTCGGCTTCGCTTGGCTCGAGTTCGGGTTCGGGCGTCTCGGTCTCGACCAATCTGGTGATGGCGAGCCTCGGCGAGGAGACGCGCGCGTCGTGCCGTGGGCCCGCCAATCACAATGCGGTGGCACTGATCCTGCCGCACAAGGCGATGCTCGGCTTTGACGGTGGTGCGATCGGCGCCGACATCTATTGCGACAGAAGCGGCATTCTCTGCCGTACCGTTGCCGATTGCGCCAAAGTGCTCGATGCGCTCAAAGACGCCGACGCGGGCTATTACGATCCTCGCGATCCGTTCACGACGGTGCCGCGTGCCTCGGTGCTGAGCACGCCTTATGCAGGCCATGCGACCAATAGCGGCGCGCCGGGCGCGCTGAATGGTTTGCGCCTCGGCGTCATTCGCGAGTCGATGCTGATCAGGACGAATTCCAAGACCGAAGAGCCGATCGTGAGCGCCGCCGCGCGCGAGATCAAAACCGTTCTCGGCGCAAAGCTCGGTGCGGCGCTTGTCGAATCCTCCGATCCGTTGTGGGCGCGCGATCCTGGCGTCGAACAGATGAAAATCGATTTCCGCGTTGCGCTGGCGCGGCTCGTGCCGGTTTTCATGCCCGACCTGCTGTTCCGGCTCGGCCGCGACGGCAAGCCGCTGTTCAAGGAATTCGCCGCCGCGATCGCGCCGACCGAATTCGTGCCCGGCAAGATCTTTGGGTCTGGAAAAATGAAGCCGATCGATTATCTGGTCGAGCTTGCCGAAGGCAGCATCGCGCCGCCGACCAATCTCGACATCGCCACCATCCAGCAGCAGCAATTGGCGAATACGTTTCGCTTCCACATCCCGCAATACCTCACGCGACGCGCCGCGGATTGGAAGCAAGCCGGGTTCACCGAAACGCTCACTGATTTTGCCGCTCTCAATGCGCGCTCCAAATATTGGGGCGACGATCAGCGCGCCGCCTTCAAGAATTGGGAGGAGGTGTCGGACCCGCGCAATCCACTCGGCGGACGGCAGGGCGTCGATGAGCGCATCATGCTGCGCGAGCTGCTGCGCCGCGTCGACATGATGGTGATCTATGAAAACAAGCTCGACGCGCTGGTGCGGCTGCATACGCCGTGGCCGCCCGGGCTGATCGGGCACGCCTATCAATACGACATCGAAAGCAATCTCAGCCCGGAATCGCTTTACGGCCCCAATGCCGGCCTCACCGAAGTGCTGATCCCGGCCGGCTATGTCACGACAACCTACGATCCGGTCTATAAGCTCAACGACGACTGCACGCGCTATGTCTCGGCGCCGTCGCATAGGCCGACGACGATCCCTGCGCCGGGCCTACCGTTCTCATTGGTGTTCCGCGCCGAGCCCGGCAGGGAAGACCTGCTGTTGCAGATCGCTTCAGCTTATGAGAACGCCTCGAAGCGCCGCATTCCACCGCCCAATTTCGGGCCGCTGAGTCATTAATCGTGGACATGCGCTAATCGGTTGTCCGCAGGTTCCAACTGGCGTTGTCGACGTGCCGCTTGCTTTCGAGCCGCGCGACCAGCGCGTCGAGCTCGGCGGGATCGGCGGCGCTGCTGAGCAGGACCGCGACCAGTTCGGCGTCGCCTTGTTCGCGCTCGATGACCTCGATGTCCTGCGGCGGATAATTGGCGGCCTCGAGCTCGTCGCGAAGGAGCTCGCGGATATCGTCGAGATGTTCGTTCGCCGTCGTGACATGGACCTCGTAGATCGCTTCCGTCGCGCTTTGGTCGAGCGGAGCACGGTTGATGGCGTTGACCAGCGGCCGCAATAACGTATTGCCGGCGAGCACGAAAAAGGTCAGCGCGATGGCCTCGAAGGCGAGGTCTGCCCCGGCGCAGGCGCCGACCGCGGCCGAACACCACAGCGTTGCCGCGGTGTTCAATCCCCACACATTGTTGCCCTGCTTCATGATCACGCCGGCGCCGAGGAAGCCGACGCCTGACACGACGTAAGCGATGATCTGTGTCGCGCCGACATTGCCGTTAAGATGCTGGCCGATGTCGACGAAGGTCGCAGCGCCGACGGCGACCAAAACATGCGTGCGCAAGCCGCCGCCGCGCTGACGGTACTGCCGCTCGGCGCCGATTAGCGTGCCGAGCACGAACGCCGCGAACAGGCTTACCAGCGAATCGAGAAAGTCCGGCAGCGTGAAGGAATGAAGGAACGCCATTTGAACCCGCGGGCCGTGAACCCCGGTTGCTTGCGACAAACCGGAGATTTGCGCAAGCCCGCGATTCAGTTTTGCTTCGCCGCCAGGAGCTTTTGCACGATTTGCAGGAGGTCGCGCGGCCGGTACGGCTTGGCGATATAGGCGTCGCAGCCCGCGGCGCTTGCCTTCTGATCGTCGCCGCTCAATGCGAAGGAAGTCACGGCGACGATCGGGATGCTGCGCAGGTCCGGCCGCGCCTTGATCCGCCGCGTCGCTTCGAGCCCGGAAATGCGCGGCAGCTGAATATCCATCAAGATCAGATCCGGCCGCTCGCGCTCGGCGGCGGCGAGTGCTTCTTCGCCGTCGAACACTTCGACGACCTCATAGCCCTGGAATTCCAGGAGATCCCGCACGATCATGCGGTTGGCGGCATTGTCTTCGACATGGAGAATGCGCACGCTCATTGCTTCCTCGCAGTCGTCACCGTGGCATCCATCAGCGAAGATGCCGTGACCCGACGCGGCACGACGACATGGAATGTCGAGCCGACATTGAACGTGCTCTCGGCCCAGATGCGGCCGCCATGCATGGAGACGAAACGCTTGGCGATGGTCAGGCCGAGGCCGGTGCCGGCGAATTCCTTGGCGATGGCCGGGTCGCCGCGGCCGAACTCCTCGAAGATCGAGCCGAGTTCCTCCGGCGGGATGCCGACCCCGGTATCCCTGACCATGTAGTGAACGTCGCCGTTCGACGGCTCGACGGCGACGTTAATGCCGCCGTGCCGCGTGAATTTGATGGCGTTGCCGGTGAGATTGAGCAGAATCTGATAGATGCGCTTGCTGTCACCATAGCAATTGCCGATCCGGCCCCCGGCCGAGACACGAAACGCCAATCCTTTGGCCTGCGCCAGCGGATAGGCGGTGGCTTGCAGCGCCTCGACGATCTCGTCGACATTGTATTCGGCAAGATCGAGATCGAGGCGGCCGGCTTCGATCTTCGACAAATCGAGCACGTCGTTGATCAGGCGCAACAGGTGCTGGCCGTTCATCTGCAATTGGTCGACCGGCTTCTTCAGGCGCGGGTCGAGGTCGCCATAGATGCCGTCGAGCATCAAATCGGTGAAGCCGAGAATGGCATTCATCGGCGTGCGTAATTCGTGGCTCATATTGGCGAGGAACTGCGACTTGTGCTGATTGGCGAGCTGCAGCGCCTGGTTTTTCTGGCCGACTTCATAGAATAGCCGGGCGTGCTCGATGGCGATGGTACAGCCATTGGCGAAGGTGCGCAGAAGCTCGATTTCTTTCGCGCTGTAGCCGCCGGCGGACTTGCGCCCGAGCACGATGCCGCCCAGCACGCGTTTACTGCGGATCATCGGAATAGCAAGCGTTGATCGATAACCCTCCGCGAGCACCGGCGTGTTGGTCGGCGGCGACGCGGCGGCGGCGGTGTCGGGGATGTTTTGCGGCTCGCCCAGCACGGCGGCACGGCCGATAATGCTGTCGATCAGAGTGGGCGGCTCGGCCACCAGCCGCGTGACGAATTCCGGCCGCAGCAAATGGCCGGCGCGAAAACGAAAAACCTGCGCCGCTTCGTCGAATTCGTAGATCACGCCGCCGTCGGATCCGGAGATCTCGGTGGCGTGGACCACGATGGTCTGCAACACGTTCTGTAGATCGAGCGAGGCGCCCACAGTCTGCAGCGTATCGCTGAGCGCCTTGACCTCGTCCAGCGATTGTTCGAGCGCCTGTGTTCGTTCCGCGACTTTTTGTTCAAGTCCGGCATGCGCCTCCTGCAGCCGCGCCGCCATGCGGTTGAAGTCCTCGGCCAGGTCCTCGAATTCGTCGCCGGTTTTCAGGTGCAGCCGCGCATCGAGATCGCCCGACTCGAGCCGACCGGCGCCCTGGCGCAAGGCCTCGATGGGTTTGACCACGCGGCGACGCAGCCGCACCACCGCGACGACTGCCAATACGAAGAGCGCGAGCAAGATGCCGGCGATGCGGCCGAGCGATAGCAGCACCGGCGCATAGGCTTCCATCAGCGGTTGTTCGACCAGCACCGTCCAGCCGATGCTCGGAATGCGCTGATAGGCGACGAGCACGCGCTCGCCGCTCAGGCTGGTGAATTGCCCGGTTCCGGCCTCGCCGCTGTCCGCGTTGCGCAACTGAGCGACCTGCGGCAGGTCGGAGAGATCCTTGTGCTGCAGCACCAGGTGCAGCTCGGGATGAGCGATCAGAGTTCCGTCATTGCTGACGACATAGGCGTAGCCGGATTTACCGATATGGATGTTCTGGACGACATCCCAGACGTAGCGGACATTGACCTCGGCCGCGAGCACGCCGGCGACTTCGCCGGCGAAAGGCTCGATCGGGACAGAGATGACGATGCGCGGCTCGAGTGAATCGCGCGGAAAACTGACCGGGCCATAATAGGTCTCGCCGGCGCGGGCGGCGGTGAAAAACGGCTCGTGGGAATGGTCGGCGGCGGTGTCGGGGATCGAAGCTGCGATCCGCGATTCGCGGTATTGCTCGCGACCGTCCAGGCCGACCGCAAAGACGTCGCGAACGGCAGGCGCGTTCTTAAGCAGCGTGCGCAGGTTGAACAGATAATCGTTGGTGAGACGGCCATTGTTGAGGCTGCGCGGCGGCGCCGCTATACGCAGGGCATCGGCAATATCCCCGACGTAATTCTGAATGCGCAGCGCCGCCAGTTCCGCCATCTGCCGATGCGTGGTTTCGAGAGTCTGTTGCGCCTCCTCGAAACGAAAGGCCAGTTCGACGAACAGGCTCGCGGCAAGCGAGCCGCTGACCAAGGTTGCAAAAATGAGGAAATAGCGGCGGATGATGCCGTGCCGCCGATCCAATCCCGGCGCGGGCCCGGTGGCCTGCGCCGATTGCTGGTTCAAGCCTGCGCCCGCGGGCGCAGGCTCAGTTGCGCCGCTCTCCGCGTTCGTCATGACCACCGCCACGAGCGAAGTCCTCGCAAATCACACCTCACTCATGAGTCTCGATCGCTTTTCAGAGGATGTGGGGAAGCTTGATGTTCAGAGCATTTGCCGCAGGACCGCTGATCGCCCATTCGAAGTCGTCGTTGGCGGCATCCTTGATTTTCAGCGCTTGCGGCTGCGCCGACTGCCACAGAATTTGCTCGACATAATCGGCCATCAACACGCCGCAGGTGTGTTGCGGCACGCCGTAGCCGCCGAGCGCGCCTTGGGCGACGAAATCGGTGACCGGGAAGAAGACCGGCACGTTCTTTTGCCCTTGCGCGGTATCGATGATCAGCTTGGCGGCGCCGAGGCAGACATCGACTGGCAGCACCTGCACGCCGGTCTCGGCGGGTTTCTTCAGGTCGCGCTTGGCGATGGTCTTGAGCTTCTTCTCGATATCTTCACGGGTATTGACGGCGAGGACCGCGACGGTGACGCCGCGTTTCTTGGCGGCTTTTTTGACGAGATCGAGGCTGCGCATCGAGGGGCCGTATTTCGGCTTGTGCAGTACATAGACCCGTTTAAGCGTCGGCACCGTCGCCAGAAAGTACTGAAAGCAATCTCCCGCGGTCTGGCTGCGCCGCGCCGAAATCCCGGTAATGTTCTTGGCGCGGCCGAAGCCTTCCGCCTTCGGATCGGACACCACGCCGACGATCGGCATCGACTTGCTGGCGTCTTTGGCGGCGCGCACCACATTGGTCGACATCGCGAAGACCACGTCGCACGGGCTTTGCTCGTTTGTCATCAGCGCCTTGGAAGTCTTGACGTCGGCCAGGTCAGCATGCACCCGCTCTTTGTAGTGGATCTCATAGTCGGTCCCGATCTGATGGCCCTTACCGGCCAAGCCCTCGATCAGACCATGGATATAGTGCCGCACATTCGTCGCCTCGTCTTTGCGACTGATCCGATGGTCGCGCTGTGGGCCGACTGCGACGGCCAAAACTGTTTTGACGACTGCCATGATACTCTCCCTGATAATTCACTTCATTCGATGACGTTGTTCACTCGATCGCTCGTCGTTTGTTCATCTGATCACCTGGTCGGCTTGGCCCAGCACTTCGAGCGGCACCGATATGCCGAGGCACTGCGCGGCTTTGAGATTAACGACGAAGCTCGGATCGACCGGCTCGACCGGCAGGTCGCCCGGCTTGGCCCCATGGCTGATGCGGTCGAGATACCAGGCGACGCGGGAGCCGGCCTGATAGGCGCTCGGCCCGTCGGAGGCGACCGCGCCCCACAACGCCATGTAGTCGAAAATGCCGAAGGCGGCGACCCGCTGCGCCAGGCTTGTCTCGAGCACCAAATCGAGATTGGCAATGATGTCGGTATCGGGAACGACCATGATGCCGTCCTCGCTTTCCGGGCGTATTTCGGCCATCAGGTTTTCCATGTCTTGCCGGCTCGCGACGGTGCGGTCGACCACTTCGACCTTCAGCCGATCGGCGGCTTCGTGGATTTCCGCCATGCTTTCTTCCGACGGCGCGTAGTGCGGCTGATGCATGGTGAGGAGCCGCTTCATTCCCGGCAGCATCTCCTTGAACAATTCGACCCGCCTGCCGCTGCCCTGGACCACTTGGTGGCTGACGCCGGTAATCGCGCCGCCGGGCTGCGCCAGCGATTGCACGAAGCCATATTTCACTGGGTCGCTCACCCCGGTCATCAGGATCGGCATCGGGTGCTCGCGCGTTTCCTGTTGCGCGACTTTCACGACTTCGGTGGCTACCGCGACGATGACGTCGGCGCCGCCGGTTGCGAATTCATGGGCGTAGTTGCGGATCTGATCGAGCGTGCCGGTGCGGATCAACAGCGTGAAATGGCGGCCCGGCCTGCCAGCATTTTCAGGCGTGTCTTCGACATAATTGAGCTTCTTCAGCCCATCGGCGAGACCCACGACATAATAGGGCTTGGTGTCGTGGCTCGGATCGGGAGGGGCCGGATGATAATCGGTCTCGCCGCAGTGCCAGGACGGAATGTAGCGTGGGCCGAGCGCGAGCACGCCGATGCGGAGCGTCTTGTCTTTGGCGGTGAGATTTTGGGCCCGAACTGCCAGCGGGTCGGCGAGCACAGACGGTATCAGCGTCAGTGCAAGTGCAAACAGGGTCCAAGCGCGGTAGTGGCAGACGGCGTGGCATAAGCGAGCACAGCCGCGGTTGCGGCTTTCTTTCGCGTCGTCGCTGCACTTCGCGTCTGCAACCGGGCGCATAACGCTGCCCTCCACCGCACACCCCGACAAGCACTACGGGCACAGAAGTTATTAGGATCGCTTCTGTTGTTACATTCCTTAACGGTTCGAATTCCGGATCGCGCAGTTATCGCAAGAGCGGTGCGAAATCCGGGACGCTGATTTTGTTAGTATTGACCGGACATAAGCCGCCGGCAGAAGCCTTGTTTCAAATATAGCACGACTTGTGGCACGACTTGGAACCTGATCCGTCCGCGCTGGCTGCGCTGTTGCGTCACGGCGGCGCTTGGCCGGCGTTATCCGTTCATTCCGGCTGAATTCCAGCGAATTTGATGACTTTGGCCCATTTCTCGGTTTCCGCGGCAATGAACTTTGCGAAATCCCCGGGCGAGCCGGGCGCGAGATTGAGTCCCAAATCACTGAGCCGGCTTTTGACGACGGGATCGGCCAGCGCTGCATTGATCTCGGTATTGAGCTTGTCCACGATCTCTGTGGGCATGGCTTTGGGCGCGACCATGCCGTACCAGCCGCTTGCCTCGTAGCCGGGCAGAAATTCGCTGATCGCCGGCACATCGGGCAACACCGCCTGGCGAGTCTTCGCCGTTACCGCGAGCGGACGCAGCTTGCCGCCCTTGATATAGCCGAGCGAGGCCGGCATCGCGCCGAATATCATATTGATCTGACCGCTCATCACGTCCGGCAGCGCCAGCCCCTCGCCGCGATAGGGCACGTGGGTCATCTTCACGTCCGCCATCATGCAGAACAGCTCTTCGGCGACATGTGCCGGAGCCCCGGTGCCGCCCGACGCCATGGTGACCTTGCCGGGATTGGCTTTCAGATAGGCGATGAACTCCGGCAGGGTTTGCGCCGGGAACGACGGCGTCACTTCGACGACGAGGGGGATGCTGCCGAAAAAGGCGACTGGCGTCGTGTCGCGGATAAAGTTGAAATTGAGGTTGTTGAACAGCGTCGCGTTGATGGCATTGCTCGAGATCGCGACCAGGAGCGTGTAGCCGTCCGGTGGCGATTTCACGACATATTCGGTGGCGATATTGCCGCTGGCGCCGGTGCGGTCGTCGACAAAGAAGGGCTGACCGAGCTTTTCCGACAGGTATTGCCCGACGACGCGCGCAATGATGTCGGGCGAGCCACCGGCCGGAGTCGGTCCGATCACATGCACCGGCCGTGTCGGATAATCGTCCGCTGCCGCAAGCCGCGGCAAAGTGGGGGAAAGGGCGATCGACGCCGCACTGGTTGCCAATTGCAGAAAGTGTCGGCGGGGAAATTTCATGATCGGACGCACTCGGTTCGTGCAACACAGGAGGATGGAGGCGAAAATGGAGGCGCAAGACTAATGCGGTTGCCCGCGACAAGAAAGTGCGGATGCTCGGCCTGAATGCGTCCTATGAGTGTGCCCGACAAAATCTCATGTTTCGTCCGGCAGGACCTCGTCATTGGGCGGTTCGCGCATCCAGGCCTGCACCAGTTCCCAGGCAATCGCCAGGACGATCGGGCCGATAAAGACGCCGATCATGCCGTGAACGATCAGGCCGCCGATGACGCCGATCAGGATCACCGGCATCGGCGTTTTCAGCCCGTGACCAAGAACGATCGGTCGCAGGAAGTTATCGATAAGACTCACTGGACCCATGTAAGCGGTGAACAGCAAGGCCGTGTGCGTCTCCATGGTGAACCAGCTCCAGATGATGGGCAGGACGATCACGATCGTCGCGCCGACCTGGATGATGCCGAGCACGAGAACGAGGAAGCTCAAAAGACCGGCGCCCGGCATCCCGACGACGATGAGTCCAAGCCCCGCGAGCAAGGCCTGCAGCGCCGAAATGCCGATCACACCGCGTGCCAGATTGCGGATAGTCGCGCCCGCCAGGTCGACGAATCCCGCGCCGCGCCGGCTGACGATATGGTCGCTGAGCGACTTGAAGGAATTTACCAGCGACGGCCCGGGGGCGAAGAGAAAGCCCGATATCGCGACTGCCGCGAGGAATTGCAGCGTGTTGATGCCGGCGCTGCCTGCGATACTCAAGAGACTCGGGCCGAGCGGCTTCAATAGCGGGCTCAGTTCGGTGAAGGCCGCTTTGATATTGGTCGAAGCAAGGTCCCAGAATTCATAGATCGCTTCGCCGATGAACGGCCAGTCCTTGATCAACTGGGGCGGCGGCGGGATTGCGATGGCGCCGGTATTAAGCTGATCGACGAAGAATCCGATGGTCGCGATCAGGCTGACGCCGAGCCAGGTCGCCGGACCGAGCACGATGGCGAAACTCAATATCGTGATCAGCGTCGCTGCCGCCGCGCGATGAAGCCGCAGCCGCGTCACCATCCAGTCAAAAATCGGATAGAGCGCGACCGCAAGGATGATGCTCCAGACGATGATGGTCAGGAACGGCTGCACCAACAGGAGCGACCAATAAGCGAGGATCGCCAGGCATGCGATCTTGATCGCCCAATCGATCGACGTGGTGTCGAGAATGCTGCGTTCCCGGCCTAGTACCGGTAGCTTTCGGGCCGTGGTTTCATCCATCAAAGATGTTGCTCGCAGATTTGGCGCGTATTGGCCCGCTATATTCCGGCTTGGCGCTGTGCAGACGATTATAGCAGGATGATTATAGGCGGGATTATAGGCTTTGCGGCCACAAAGGGCGTCAAATAGCGCCAGCTGCGGGCCAAAACGTTGCTCCGCGCAGCCGTCAAGCCGCGTCCAGCTCTGTGTCGTGCCGATCGCCTAGGAACAATGATCGCGTCAGGACGCGACTGCGCCCGGCGCCGCCACTGTTTCCAAGGCCACGCTTTGCGCCGGGACGGCGCGTAGCGCGATGATCGCCAGCGCGGCGAGAACCGGTGCGATCGCCAGCACCACGAACAGCTGAACACTGCTCCATCCGGCGGCGGTCGCGAAGCCCGCGAAGAGCGGCGCCAGCACCTGAGCGAAGCGGCCCACGCCCATGGCCCAACCGACGCCGGATGAGCGGATCGCGGTCGGATAGGTCAGCGCCGCCAGCGCGATGGCGCCTGACCCGCCCATGCCGATGAAAAGCCCGATCAGGAATACGCCGACCGCCATGCCGACAGCCGACGCCGCGGCATAACCGAGCAAGGCGGTGGTGACAGCACCGAGCAGGAAGGCGGGGACCAGGACAGGTCCCGCACCAAAGCGTTCGATCAAGCGTCCGGCGGTCCCCATGCCGATCAGAGCGCCAAGCCCGTTGAAGGCAATGGCCCTTGCGGCTTGCGTCAGTGGAATGCCGTTATCGTGCAGCAGTGTCGGCGTCCAAAGCACGGCGAGGATCAGCACGCCGAAGGCGGCGAAGAACGGCACCCACAACAGCAATGTCCACAACGCGCGACCTTCGCTGAACAGGCGCTTCAGCGGAATGCCCTGAACCTTCTGCTCATTTGAAACAAATTGCGCATTGGCGGGCAGATTGGGCTGCAAGCGCTGCACGATCGCCGTGATGCGCGTGGTTTCGCCGCCCTTGGCGATAAGGAATTTCAGCGATTCCGGTAGCCAGATCATGAAAGCGAGCGTGATCAAGAGCGGCAGCACGCCGCCGAACAGAAAGATCGACTGCCAGCCGAATGTCGAGAGGATATAGGCGTTCAGAAAACCGCCGACAAAGCCGCCCAAGGGAAACGCCGACCAGACCGCGCTCGCCACCATGGCGCGGCGACGTGCTGGCGCGAATTCGGAAGCCAATGCGATGAAGCAGGGCGTCGCCCCGCCCATGCCGATCCCAGCGGCAAAGCGAATGGCCAGGAGTTGCTCGTAAATCTCCGCATAGGCGGTCGCGATCGTGAATATGCCGAACATGAAGGCGGCGAGCGCCAGCATGACCTTGCGGCCATATTGGTCGCCGAGCGGGCCGAAGGTCAGCGCGCCGAGCGTCGCACCAACAAGAGCCGACGAGAACACCGGGCCGAGCGCCGCATGGCTCAGCTTCATGTTCGCGGCAATGATCGGGGCGGCGACACCGATGTTCTGCGTGTCGATGCCATCCAAAAATGCCGCCAGCGAGCACAGCACGAAGACCAATATCTGGAAACCGCGAATTGGCGAGTCATCGATGATTTTCGTGACATTGACCATATTGCTGTCGTGCGTTGTCATGTTGCTGTCGTGCGTTGTCATGGCGCCGCCCTCCCAAGCCTTTCGTTTTCAAGTTTCTCGCTGCGCAGCTTCGCGCTGCGTATTTTAGGATTTCGCGTTTCAGAATCTCCGTGGCCGCTGATCTTGCGGACCAGCGCCGCGGCATCGGCGTCAGATCCGCGCCAGGCAACGAACTGGTCCGGCCGGATCAGCGCGAGCGGCGCGGCATAAAGCGCGTCGAGCTTGGTGCCGCGCAGATCGAGCCGCGCCAGCGGCACGCCCGCGTCCGACGCGGCGCCTTCGATCTCTTGCGCCAAAACGGCGGCGCTGTCGTCGAGCAGCAGCAGCGTATAACCGAGTCCAAAATGGTCGTAGAGCGAGGCGCCGTCACCGAGCCACGCGTGCGGTGCCAGGCAGCCGGGATGCGCCGACGCCTGATAGTTCGCGTAGTGCTCGGCGGGCGGCGCGCTGCCATCGTCAAGGATGATCGGCGAGCCGTCGTAGCGCGACCCGAGCACGACGCCGAGCGTGTCGAATTCCCGCGTCTTGGTGGCGACAATCTCTTGCGCGACTGCGGCGCGGGCGCGCTCGCCTTGGGCGCTGTCGGCATCGAGATCGTCCTTGAGCAACTGATCGCTCAAGGTGCGGTAATTCTCGACCGCCTCGTCGATGGTGCGCAGATGCACCGGCCGGCGTTCGGCCTCGTAAGATTCAAGGATGCTGTCGCCACCCCAGCCGTGCAGCACCGCGGCAAGCTTCCAGCCGAGATCGACGCCGTCGCCGATGCCGAGATTCATGCCATAGCCGCCGAACGGCGGATGCAGATGGCAGGCATCGCCGGCGAGAAACATGCGGTGGTCGCGGTAATGATCGGCGATCAAGCGATGCGCCGCCCAGTAATCGCGCGCTACGATCTCGGTCGCGAGCGGCCGGCCGATGGCGGCATGCACGCGGCGGATCACTTCGTCGTCGCTGATGGCGGTGACGCCGGGCGCCAGCCGCGTGATGAAGGCCCATTCGCCGTTGCAGTCGAGCGGGCTCAAGACGCCCGGACTCTCTCGGTTGATCAGCCAATACATGATGGCGCGGCGCGCCGGCGGCGATCTGTCGAGCTCGGGAATGCGCAGGATCAGATTGTAATTGAGCGCAAAGGCGTGCTCGCCGGTCATTTTGGCGCCGATAATGTCGCGGACGCGGCTTTTCGCGCCGTCGGCGCCGACCAGATATTGCGCGCGAATGGTCCGTCGCGCGTCGGTCTTGAGATCGCGAACGGCGGCGGTCACGCCGGAGGCGGATTGCGACGCCGCCTCGAGCGAGGTGCCCGGCTGAAGATTTACCGAGGGAAGGCTGGCGATGCGCTCATGCAAAACCTGCTCGACGGTATATTGCGGCACCCATTGCGCTGGTTCGGGAAAGCGCGGATCGCGGCATTTCTTGCCGGCAAAGGCATTTTCGATGGTGGTGAGCGTGCGGCCGTAGAGCGTCGTCGAGAACACCACGTCGGTTGGATAGTCGTAAGGCAGCGGCGCCGCGGCGCGCAGCGCTTCGGCCAAACCCCAGCGCCGCATATGTTGCATGGTGCGGACATTGGTGGTCTTGGCGCGCGGCTGCGCGCCGGTGCGCGAGCGCTGTTCGACCACGGTCACTGCGATGCGGCGCAGACCGAGCTCGATTGCGAGCGACAGCCCGACCGGGCCCGCGCCGACAATAAGCACCTGCGTAGTGTCGACCTCTCTCACGTGCCGCGCCTGTTCCGCTCTAGCTTTTTGATTTTGCGCAGGTCCTTGTCGGAAAACCGGTGTCCACTTTTCCGGGACATGGACTAATTGCCGAGTTCGTAATTACGGATAAAGTCTTCCGGCACGTTCGGCCCCCACAGATAAAACGAATCTTCGCCGGGATGATCGGCAGAGGCCCAATCGGTGGTCGCGGGGACGTAATCGATGTCGGCGGAATATTCCGACCAGCTGCCCCACGGATCCTGCACATAGTGAAAGTAATTCGAGCCGAGCACGTGACGGCCGAGGCCCCAGCCGGCGACAAAGCCTTTCTTCGCCATCTGCATCGCGCCAAGCCCGATGTCCTGCACGCTGCCGACATCCCAACTGCAATGATGCATGCCCACGCCGCTGGAACGGGCAAAGGCAACGAGATGATGATCGCTGCCATGCACGCCGTGCAGAAAGGCGATATTGCCTTCGGAGGAATCCGACAGCCGCAGGCCTAAGACCTTGCTGTAGAACTCGATCGCGCGTGCGACATCGACGGTGAAGAGCAGGATATGCGCGAGGCGCCGCGGCTGGGTGATCGACGCTTTGCTGCGCGCGACGGCGCCTGGCACGCCGGGCGGCGCGGACACTGCTGCAAATACCGACTTTGCATTCGGTGAGGATTTTTCCGCCACCCGGATTTCCACCGGCACGCCGTTGTGATCGCGGAACCAGAGCCCGTTGCTCTCGAAGCCGGCCGGCGGATCGAGACGCTCGACGCCGACTTTGCTCAGATGCTCGCGAAACCGCGGCAGGTCGTCCTCGAAGGCGCCGAACGAGAGATAGTGCAGCTTCTTGGCTGGCCCTTCGCTCAAGATGCCCCAGCGATGCGGATGGCCGTGGGTATAGAGCGCGATGCCGTTGCCTTCCTTGCGCACGACGAGGCCAAAGCTCTCGTAGAAGGTCTTGGCCGCCTCGAGGTCCGGCACCGTCAGGCTGAAGTGATCGAGTGAATGCACGCCCAATACGCCGGGCCGGCGGGTGGCTTCGATGAAGCCGCGGATCTGGGTCATCGTTTCCTCATGTGTCCGCACGCTGTCTTCTGGGCAGCGTTGACGTGGACAAAAGCCGGATGGCGCCGGCTGCGCTTTCGCAAAACCGTAGTCCTGGACGGGGATCGCAAGAAGATGGCATTATCATCCCTGCGATACCTTTTCAGCATCGCTCCCGGGCAGCCGCTAAGACCATGAAACTCAACCAGTTTCGCGACGTGGTGGCGATCGCCGAACGCGGCAGTTTGCGCGCGGCGGCGCGGCATTTGCAACTCGCCCAGCCGGCGCTGACGCGCAGCGTCCAGGAGCTCGAGCGTGAGCTTGGCGCGCCATTGTTCGAACGCCGCGCCCGCGGCATGGTCCTGACCCCGATGGGCCAGGCCTTTGTCCGCCGCGCCAGCGCGGTATTGACCGAAGTGCGGCGCGCCCGCGACGAGGCCGAGCAGCTTCACGGCGGCACCGCGGGCCAAGTGGTTGCCGGCCTGTCGCTAGCGGCGCATATCGCGCTGTTGCCGAAAGCGCTGGCGCCGTTTCGCGCCCGCTATCCGCACGTCCAGTTGCACCTGATCGAGGGCTGGTATCCAACGCTGGAGACAGGCCTCAAAGACGGCAGCGTCGACTTCTATGTCGGGCCGCGGCCCGATCAGCAGCCGTCGTCCGAACTGGCCCAGGAAATGCTGTTCGAAAACCTGCGCATCGTTCTCGGCCGCAAGGGACATCCGCTTGCCGGTGCGCGCTCGCTGCGCGATCTGGCCACGGCCGAATGGGCGACCACGTCGGTCACCTTCAAGGCGGAGGAAGAGCTTGGCGACTTGTTCGCGCAGCATCGCCTGCCGCCACCGCGGCTCACGCTCCGCAGCCAGTCGGCGCTGACCTTGATGATCGCGCTTGCCCATAGCGATCTCTTGGCCATGGTGCCGGTGCAGTGGACGGATTTCTCCGAAACCAGCGATACGCTTAAGCCGATCCCGGTACGGGAAGTTTTGCCTGCGGCGCCGATCGTGACCGTACGCCGCTCAGGCCTGCCGCTCACGCCGGCGGCCGAGTTTTTGCTCGACCTGTTGCGGCGAAATCTACCGCGGCATGCGATCAAAGCGAAGGCGAGTAAGAGTCCCCGTCGCAGCTGATTCCGGTCAAAGCGATCTGCTTGATCTGCCCAATGCCGGCGTGAATTTCATGGCGACGCCGTCAGGCGGAGCAGCTTAGCGGATACAGATACGCGCGCTCGGTCACGAAATCGGGAGTAGTGCGGCCGTAAATGAATAGCGGCGCACGAGACGGCCGAAGAAGCCAAGCAGCACGTTGCCGTTCGTTTCGGGCGCGAGCGATTCGTCGTCCTTTATGAGTTCCACCGTTTCGTCGGACACTCTGAAGATCAAACGAATGCCTTCGGGAATGCGGCGCCATCCGAACCAGCCACGTGCCATTGCGTTTGCAAGAAACCCCTTCGCGGAAAGATCGCCCGCAGCTGAAGCCTGTTCAAGCAACGTAAGAGCCTCGCCGCGCTTTTGCCGCCAATCGGGAGATTTCGAATAGACCCAGGCTAAACGGAGCATTGCCGGCGCGCAGCCACGTTCAACGCCTATCCGGAAAACCTCTTCCGCTTTCGCGTATTGGTGCGAGTTGGCGTAAAGCTGACCGAGCCAAATAAGGCCGTAGTTCGAGCCGCCCTCATAGGCGCGCCGGTACCATTTTTCCGCCTGTGTCAAATCTGCCGGCGTGCCTATCCCGCGTTGGAAGAGCGTCCCTACGTTAGCCATGCCCCAAACCGAACCCTGCTCGGCCAGCGCCAGATATTCTTTGAACGCGTGGATCGGATCGGTCGTCAGGAGACTGTGCGCATGGCTTATGCGCTCCTGGTCCGTCTCCCGCTCCCAGATGGCGACACTGTTCATGTGCTTATTCAACCAGGCCCGGAGCCTGGCATCGACAGCCGCATGAGCGGTCTCGCACATCTTGCACAGGATGCACTTCATGATGCCACCTAGTCCCCGCTGACGCGTTCTTCCAAAAGCGCGTCGGAATGGAATACTTCGATGGAAAATTGTAGACGAAAACGGGCACCGCGCGGGCGTTAAGCCTCAGCTTGGTTTACGCTGCATCACCACAATCACATACTTGCGGCTAAGGTTGGAGAGCGCCGCGGAGGCGTGCTTTTTAGCTCGATCCGTTCGGCGACGGATTGAATTTCAGCGCCACGCCGTTCATGCAATAGCGCAGGCCGGTGGGTTTCGGGCCGTCATTGAAGACATGGCCGAGATGGCCGCCGCAACGGTGGCACGACACGGCGGTGCGCGTCATGCCGAAGGCGCGATCTTCGGCTTCGTCGACCGCATTATCGAGCGGCGCCCAGAAGCTCGGCCAACCGGTGCCGCTCTCGAATTTGGTCTTGGAGGAATAGACCGGCAGGTCGCAGCCGGCGCAGGCGAAGGTGCCGTTGCGATGCTCGTCGAGGAGCGGACTGGTGAACGGCCGTTCGGTGCCTTCCTGCCGCAGCACGTCGTATTGCGCCGGCGTCAGGAGTTTGCGCCACTCATCGTCGGTATGGCTAACTTCGTAGCTGTGGGTCGGCGCCGTCGCGGCATGCGGCCGCGCCAGGCGGACAAAGGCGAGCGCCAGTCCTGCGCCACCGGCGTAAAGCATGTGTCGGCGTGTGACCATTGGGTCTTCTCCCGGGACCGAATAACAATGAATGTTCGTCGGCTGTCTTTTACCGCAAATCCTTTCGCAAGTGATGCGCGCGCACGCTATTTGATTGCCGCGCACGGAAAACTCACACAGAGTTGATGGCGGAAGGCCCGAAGCGGCTAGCGAGGGGCCCAGAGCAGAGGAGGCCGCGTGGCGCCGGACATCGAGATCAAGGTCATCAGCACGACCGCCATGAAAATGGTGTTCGAGGAGATCGCGCCCCGTTTCGAACGCGGAACCGGCCACCGGCTTGCCGTCGAGCTCGGCCCGTCATTGCGGCTAGAAACCCGGCTCGCCGGCGGCGAGGCAGCCGATGTCGCGATCGTCACGCGCGGCGGTATCACGGACCTTATCGGCGGCGGCAGGATCATAGCCGGAAGTCTCGTCGATGTGGCGCGCTCCGCTATCGGCATCTGCGTCGCCAAAGGAGTGCCCAAGCCTGATATCTCCTCGGCCGACGCCTTCAAGCGTACGATGCTTGCGGCAAAGTCCGTGGCGCTGAGTAAGCCGGTCGGCGGCGGCGCGAGCGGTGCGCATATGGCCAAGGTGTTCGAGCAGCTTGGCATCACGCCGGCCATGGCGGCCAAATCGCATTACGGCGCCGGCGGCGCTGCCGGTTTGGCGGGTCTTGTGGTGCTGCGTGGCGAAGCCGAGATCGGCATTCAGCAGATGTCGGAACTGATGGCGGTCTCCGGCATCGACGTCGTTGGCCCGTTGCCTGTGGAGCTGCAGAGCGTGACGACCTTCACCGGCGGAATTCCGACAGGCTCGCGCCATGCCGGCGCCGGGCGCGCTTTGCTGCAATTCCTGACAACGCCTGCGGTGAGGGGCGTGATTGCGGTGGCAGGGCTGGAGCCGGCGTAACTACGCGAAATCGGCTATGTCCGTGAGATAATGGCCAAGGACGACAGGCCACAGCGCGCCAGATCGGCGGTAGAAGGCCATCAGCAAGACGCCTATGGCGCTTGCCTCGACTATTTCTCCGACGCCCGCCCACCAATGATAGGCTCCGAACAAAAGTGAGGTCGCGACAACCAGTCGACGGCCGCTGGCATAATTCTGGAACGCATACTGCGCGCAGCGTCGAAACAGCATCTCCTCGCTAAAAGCAACGAGTGCGAGGCCGAACACGATATCGACAGCGTAGAGCCAGCCGCTTGGTCGCGGGTAAGCGCCTAGCACCGTTGCGGGCAATGCGGCGTTCAGCGTGCGCCGCATTGAACCGCCCAGATAATGATCGGCGGCAAGAATGCCGACGATCCACAGGGCGACTTGCCACAGCCGCAGTTGCAGCCGATCACGCCGGAATGCGACGCGCCGTGCGGAGGGGATAGCAGCTAGCACTGCGAGCCCCGCTAGGCGTCCGATATAGTCCCAAAACAACCAAGCCCCTGGATCCCTTTGCTGCAGGCGTACGATCTGCGATGCCAAGATTGGGACGAGAGCAGCAGCAAACCAGATCGGCGGCGGAATGGCGCAACGGAGAGCTTTGGCCGCCTCCTTCACCGCTCAAAATCCTTATCGCTTACCATGCAACACCTCGGTATTGATCACGTTGGTCGGCGCGCCCGCCGCGTAAGCCGTGATCTGATCGAAAATATCGGTGAACTGGGTTTCGTATTCGTCGCGCGTCACGTAGCCGAGATGTGGCGTGCAGATGACGTTCGGCATTTTCAGAAGCGTATAGTTCGGATCACTCACCGGCTCCTGTTCATAAACGTCGACCGCGGCGAAGCCGGGCCGGCCCTTCTGCAGAGCCTCGAGCAAGGCCCCCGGGGCGATCAGCGGCGCGCGGCTGGTATTGACCAGAAGTGCGGTCGGCTTCATGCGCGCGAGGTCGTCGGCGGTAACGATGTGGCGCGTCGCCTCGACGAGCCGCATATGCAGCGTCATCACATCGCAGGTTTCAAAGAAGGCTTCCTTGCTCGGCGCTGCCGTAACGCCGTCGGCGCGCGCCTTTTCCAGCGATGCCGGGCGGGCCCAGGCAATGACGTTCATGCCGAAGGCGCGGCCATAGGAGGCGACCACGGCGCCGATCCGGCCATAGCCATAGATGCCGAGCGTCTTGCGCCGCAGCGTCGTGCCGACGCCGATCTGCCATTTGCCTTCTTTCATTGCCGCCGCCTGCTGCGGGATCTGCCGCATGGCCGCGAGCACCAGCGCCCAGGTGAATTCCGCCGTCGCATGCGAGGGCGTGCCTGGATGCTGGCTCGACGATAGGATGATGCCAAGCCGGGTGCAGGCATCGACATCGATATGCGGATAGACGCTGCGCTGGCTGATGAGCTTCAGCTTGGGCAGCCGCTCGAGCAGCGGCGCGCGGATCTGGGTACGCTCGCGGATCAGCACCAGGACTTCAGTGTCGGCGAGGCGTTCGGTGAGCCTGTCGACGTCCTGCACATGATCGTTCCAGATCGTGACATCGCGGCCCTTGAGCTTGCTGAAGCACGGCAGCGTACGAACGGTGTCGTGGTAGTCGTCGAGGATGGAGATTTTCACAAGCTGACCCTTACTGAATTCCGGCTGATCCGCCCACTTCTACGCCGCTGTCGACGGCGTGCGCCAGCAAAACCGGGAAACCGCGTAAATGACAAATGGCCAGCGCTGCACTCGAAAGCACCGGATCCCGAACGGCCGATTATTGTTCGCGATGGAGAAACACCAATGACGCGCGGCGCGACAAATAAGGCCGGCGCGCGGATCAGCAGATAAAAGAAAACCGGGCCCTTGCGGGCCCGGTTCAGTACGCCGGCGTGGGGGCGCCAGCGACACCTTCCAGAGGGGAACAGCTGCCTGCACTTCGGTTGCCTATCTGGGAGGATGGCGGCAGCCGAATGCACAGCAGCACAATCGCAGTATGCGATTCTCGACCCAGTCACACAACGCGAAGGGGAACATGTCAGCCATGCGGTCATCGCAAAGTGCTACTGAGGCACACTTTGACGCAAGGCGCTACGGCAGCGCTATTGCTCCGCAAGATTGTCCTAAAAAGGTGTGATGCCACACGATCTTGCTGCGGCAAATCAGCGCCAGCGCAGCATTTTCACCCGCATGTCACATGCCATATGGGCAGGCGCCTTTAGAAATTCCAGCGTTGCGCATTGGCGACCAGAAAGTCGCGAAATGCCTGCACGCGGGCGACGGATTTGAGCTCTTCAGGATAGACGAAATAGGCGTCGAGCGCGATTGCATCGGCCTCGCCGAACAGCTGCACCAGCCCGCCGTTTTCTTCGACGAGATAGTCAGGCAGCATGGCAATGCCGAGCCCACGCTGGCAGGCGCGCAAGATGCCGAGAATGTTGTTGATAACTAGAAGCGGCGTGCGCGGCCCCTTGCCGTCGCGAGCCACTTCGACGAGCCAGCGCGAGCGCTGCAGATAGGCCGGCACATTGCCGCCGCCAAGCACCAGCACGCGGTGGGCATCGAGGTCTTCGAAGGTCCGCGGCGTGCCAAATTTCTTCAGATATTCCGGCGACGCGTAGACGTGGAAATGCACCGAGAACAGCTTGCGCTGAATGAGGTCGGGCTGGGTCGGCTGGCGCAGCCGGATGGCGACATCGGCCTCGCGCATGGCGAGGTCGAGTTCCTCGTCGGTGGTCAGAAGCGTGATGTGGACCTCGGGAAACAGGTCGACGAATTCGCCGAGCCGCGGCGTCAGCCAATGCACGCCGATGCCCGGCGTCGTCGTCACCCGCAGATCGCCGTTCGGCCGTTCGCGGCTGTCGGTGAGCTTGGCGCGCGCCGCCTCAAGCTTCATGAACACGTCGTGCGCCGTGCGATAGAGCATCTCGCCCTGCTCGGTGAGGATCAGGCCGCGGGCATGGCGGTGAAACAGCGAGACCGTCAGTTCCTGCTCGAGCGCGCTCACTTGGCGCGATACCGCCGATTGCGACAGCCCAAGTTGTTCGCCGGCGTGCGTGAAACTGCCGGCCTCAGCGGCGGCGTGGAAGACTTTCAGCTTATCCCAATCCATTGCCTGACCTTTTCCCTCTGCTAAAGAGCGAGAGGGAGTTCACTATTCCGCCGCGGCGCGGTGCGCTGCTTTTGCGGCCAGGAAGCGTTCGGCTTCCAGCGCGGCCATGCACCCGAGCCCTGCGGCGGTGACGGCCTGTCGATAGATATCGTCGGCGACGTCGCCCGCGGCGAACAGCCCGGGTACGGAAGTCGCGGTCGAATGCGGTGCGGTCTTGATATAGCCGGAAGCTTTGGTCTCGACCTGTCCGGCGACAAGCTCGGTCGAGGGCGAATGGCCGATGGCGATGAAAATACCGTCGACCGCGCGTTCGGTGATGGCGCCGGTCTTGACGTTTCTCAGATGCGCATTGGTGACCTTGAGCGGGTCGTTCTGGCCGCTGATATCGTGCAGTTCGCTGTCCCAGACGATCTCGATCTTGGGATGCTTGAACAGGCGCTCCTGCAGGATCTTCTCCGCGCGCAGCGAGTCGCGGCGATGCACCAGCGTCACCTTGGAGGCGAAATTGGTCAGGAACAGAGCTTCCTCGACCGCGGTATTGCCGCCGCCGATCACCAGCACCTGCTTGTTGCGATAGAAGAAGCCGTCGCAGGTGGCGCAGGCAGAGACGCCGTAGCCGCGGAACTTCTGCTCGCACGGCAGATCGAGCCAGCGCGCCTGCGCGCCGGTCGCGAGAATCACCGCTTCGGCGAAATAGACGTCGCCGGAATCGCATTCGAGCCGGAACGGGCGCTGCTTCGTATCGAGCTTGATAACATGATCGGTGACGAGCTTGGTGCCGACATGTTCGGCCTGCTTCTGCATCTGCTCCATGAGCCAGGGGCCCTGGATCACGTCGGCAAAGCCCGGATAGTTCTCCACATCGGTCGTGGTGGTGAGCTGGCCGCCGGCGGCGATACCCTGGATCAGGATCGGATCGAGCATGGCGCGAGCTGCATAGATCGCCGCCGTATAGCCGGCCGGACCGGACCCAATAATCACGACTTTGGCGTGGGTAGCGTTCGACACCGGCTTATCTCGATCGTTACGGTGGGCGGCTCCCGAACAAGGGGCGCTCGACCCGCCCGGAGCCCCGCGAGGACAGCATCTCTATGTAAGGATTCCTGCGAGCTATGCAAGTTACGCAACCCCCCATGTACACAAAGGTTGGGAACTTGACTCTGCAACCGTACGGCGCACTCCCGACAGGATCGGCTTGCGCAAACGGCGATGCCCGCGACGAGCGCGGGCATTACGGCTTTAAATCTCAGTAGCGTCAGTGAAAAGCGGCGGCGCAAACGCGGTGCTATTTCCACTCCACTTTCGTCACCTCATAGGCCTTGGCGCCGCCGGGCGTGACGACCTCGACCTGGGCGCCCTTCTTCTTACCGACCAGCGCACGGGCGAGCGGCGAGGTGATGGAAATCTTGCCCTTCTTGGCGTCAGCCTCCGGCTCGCCGACGATCTGCCACACCGCTTTTTTCTCGGTATCCTCGTCGATCAGCGTCACGGTCGCGCCGAACGTGATGGTGTCTCCGGAAAGTTTAGACACGTCAATTACTTCGGCGCGCGCAAGCTTGTCTTCCAACTCGGCGATGCGGCCCTCGTTGAGCGACTGCGATTCCTTGGCGGCGTGATATTCGGCGTTCTCCGAGAGATCGCCATGGGTGCGCGCGTCGGCAATCTGCTGGATGATGCGCGGCCGTTGGGTCTGCTGGCAATGTTTCAGCTCGGTCTCAAGGGCTGAATAGCCCGCCGCCGTCATCGGGATCTTGTCCATCGCCTAAAACCTCCTTGCCCACGTGCATCCGGTTGCGACGAGCCTCAAAATCGCAAACAAGCGGACGCATCTCCTCACTATCAATGCGGTTAGTGGATCTGCCAGGCCCAAATGGCCTTAGTCGCAACTGAAACTTTGGCGACTGCAAACCCGCCGCATCAGAGACAAAAAACCAACCGCGGACCGAAGCCTTGTTCGGCCACGCGATTGGGAACCCTGTCTCTACACGGACCGCCGCTGCGGCCGCTCCGACGCTGGATCAGACCCGGCCCCGAAATAGCTCTGCAGCGCACACACCTCGAGGTCGCCCCCGAGATAAGCCCTGATGCCCTGCGCTGCGGCGACGGCCCCTGAGAGAGTGGTGTAGTACGGCACTTTATGCAAGAGGGCCGCCCGGCGTAGCGAGCGACTGTCGTTGAGCGCGGTTGCCCCCTCGGTGGTGTTGAAAACCAGATGAACTTCGCCGTTTTTTATGGAATCGACGATGTGCGGCCGGCCTTCGGCGACCTTGTTGATGCGGATCGCGGCCACGCCGTTCTCCGTGAGATAACGCTGGGTTCCCGAGGTCGCCATGATCCGGAAGCCGAGCTCAGCGAGGAGCCTCATCGCCTCCAGGATGCGCGACTTGTCGGCATCCTTGACCGAGACGAAAACGGTGCCGGTCTTCGGCAGTCGCGATCCGCCGCCGAGCTGGCTTTTGACGAAGGCGACATTGTAGTCGCGGTCGATGCCCATGACTTCGCCGGTCGATTTCATTTCCGGGCCGAGCACGGTGTCGACGGCGGAGCCGAAACGCGCGAACGGGAATACCGATTCCTTCACACCGATATGTTTGGCGTTGCCGGGCGTGAAATCCTGCGGCTTGAGCCTGAAGCTCGAAAGCGATTCGCCGGCCATGATGCGCGCTGCGATTTTCGCCGCCGCAATGCCGACCACTTTGGCGACGAAAGGCACCGTGCGCGAGGCGCGCGGATTGACCTCGAGAACGTAGATGTCGCCGTCCTTGATGGCATATTGCACGTTCATGAGCCCGCCGACCTTGAGCGCCAGCGCGAGCTCGCGCGTTTGCCGCTCGAGTTCGGCAATGGTCTTTTGGTCGAGCGAATGCGGCGGCAGCGAGCAGGCGGAGTCGCCGGAATGAATGCCGGCCTCCTCGATATGCTCCATGATGCCGGCGATATAACTGTCCTTGCCGTCGGCAAGACAATCGACGTCGACCTCGACGGCGTCAGTCAGGTAACGGTCGATCAAGAGCGGCCGCTTGTCGGAGACCGCGATCTCCGACGGTCCTTCGAGCGTCGAGGCGAGCCGCGCCACATAGCGGTCGAGCTGATGGCCGTCATGCACGATTTCCATGGCGCGGCCGCCGAGCACATAGGACGGACGGATCACGATCGGATAGCCGATCGAATCGGCGATGGCGCGCGCCTTTTGCGGGCTCGTCGCGATACCGCTCTTGGGCTGACGCAGCTTGAGCTGCTCGAGCAATTGCTTGAAGCGGTCGCGATCCTCGGCGAGATCGATGGCGTCGGGCGAGGTGCCCAGAATCGGCACTTTCGCTTTCTCCAGCGCCTCGGCGAGTTTCAGCGGGGTCTGGCCGCCGAACTGCACGATGACGCCATGTAAGGTGCCGTTGCTGCGCTCGGTGTCGATGATCTCGATGACGTCTTCGGCGGTGAGCGGCTCGAAATAGAGCCGGTCCGAGGTGTCGTAATCCGTCGACACCGTCTCCGGATTGCAGTTCACCATGATCGTTTCGTAGCCGACGTCTTTCAGCGCGAAACAAGCATGGCAGCAGCAATAGTCGAATTCGATGCCTTGGCCGATGCGGTTCGGACCGCCGCCGAGAATGACGACCTTCCTCTTGTCCGAGGGTGCCGCCTCATCGACGACGCGGCCGGCGAACGGCACTTCATAGGTCGAATACATATAAGCCGTCGGCGAAGCGAATTCGGCGGCGCAGGTATCGATGCGCTTGAAGATCGGCCGCACGCCGAGCGCGCGGCGGCGTTGCGAGACTTCCTCGGTGGTAAGCCCGGTGAGCCGGCCGAGCCGCGCGTCGGAGAAGCCCATGGCCTTCAAACGGCGCAATGCGCTCGCTGTTGTCGGCAGGCCTTTGGCGCGGATCGCGGCTTCCATGTCGATAATGTCGCGGATCTGTTCGAGGAACCACGGATCGATCCGGCAGGCGGTGTGAATGTCGGCGTCGCTCATGCCAAGCCGCATCGCCTGCGCGACATTCAACAGGCGGTCGGGCGACGGTGTGCCCAAAGCGGCGCGGATCGCATTCTTGTCGTCGCCCTGATCGAGGCCGGGGATGACAATTTCATCGAGACCGGTAAGCCCGGTTTCGAGCGAGCGCAGCGCCTTCTGCAGGCTCTCCTGGAAAGTGCGGCCGATGGCCATGGCCTCGCCGACCGATTTCATCGACGTGGTCAGCACCTGTTCGGCGCCGGGGAATTTCTCGAAGGCAAAGCGCGGCACTTTCGTGACGACGTAATCGATGGTCGGCTCGAACGAGGCCGGCGTCGCGCCGCCCGTTATATCATTGGCGATCTCGTCGAGCGTGTAGCCGACGGCGAGCTTGGCCGCGACCTTGGCGATCGGGAAGCCGGTCGCCTTCGATGCCAGCGCCGAGGAGCGCGACACCCGCGGATTCATCTCGATAATGACCAGCCGTCCGTCGGCCGGATTGACGGCGAATTGCACATTGGAGCCGCCGGTCTCCACCCCGATTTCGCGCAGCACCGCGATCGAGGCGTCGCGCATGATCTGATATTCCTTGTCGGTCAAGGTCAGCGCCGGCGCCACCGTGATCGAGTCGCCGGTATGCACGCCCATCGGATCGATGTTCTCGATCGAGCAGATAATGATGCAATTGTCGTTCTTATCGCGCACCACCTCCATCTCGTACTCTTTCCAGCCGAGCACGGATTCCTCGATCAGCACTTCGGAGGTAGGCGAGGCGTCGATGCCGCCTTCGACGATCTCGATGAACTCGGCCTTGTTGTAAGCGATGCCGCCGCCGGTGCCGCCGAGCGTGAACGACGGCCGGATGATCGCCGGCAGCCCGATATCGTCGAGCGCTTCCAGCGCCTGGATCAAAGTCTTGATCTGATGCGAGCGCGGCGTCGACAGACCGATCTTGGTCATCGCCTCGCGAAACAGCTTTCTGTCTTCCGCCTTGTCGATGGCGTCGGCGGTGGCGCCGATCATGGTCACGTCGTATTTGTCGAGCACGCCCATCTTGCGCAGCGACAACGCCGTGTTCAGCGCGGTTTGCCCACCCATGGTGGGCAACAGCGCGAAGCCGCCGGGTAGGACGTTGCGTTCTTTGGCGATGATCTTGGCGACGATCTCCGGCGTGATCGGCTCGATATAGGTCGCATCCGCCAATTCCGGATCGGTCATGATCGTGGCCGGATTGGAATTGACCAGGACGACGCGATAGCCTTCTTCCTTGAGCGCCTTGCAGGCCTGCGTGCCGGAATAGTCGAATTCGCAGGCCTGGCCGATGACAATCGGCCCCGCACCAATGATCAGGATCGAGGAAATGTCGGTCCGCTTCGGCATCGCACTCTGGGTGTCAGATACAAAAATAGCGCCTCAGAAGGCGCGCTGGCGCTGAGCCTCGGCCCGCGCGAGGGGGTCTTAGACCAGATTCGACGGCGAGGGAAGGGCGCCCGCCCCACCGGTAAACAGCCGCGCTGGCTGGCATTTCTGCGATGTCGCCGCGGCCGTTGACATCTCGCCTTCTTCGTCGAGAGTTGGGTGCGAGATCGATAAAAACAAGACCGATAAAGTCCAAGACGAAAAACCAGGGAGCGTCACGCCATGAACGTTCGCGCCAATGTCAGTGCGTCAAAGCCCGTGGCCAAGCCGCCATTCCGTGCTGAGCATATCGGCAGCCTGCTGCGGCCGGCCGAACTGATGGCGGCACGCGCTGGCTTCGCGCGCGGCGAGATCGATCAGGCGGAGCTCACAGCAGCCGAAGACAGAGCTATCCGCGGCGCCATCGCGCTGCAGGAAGAGCTCGGCTTCAAATTCGTCACCGACGGCGAATTCCGCCGCCGCTCCTATCACAGCTTCTTTTATCGCGAGCTCGGCGATCTCTCGATCGATACGATCGGCGGGACCGATGCCAAAGGCGCGGAAGGCGGCAAAGGCAGCCGCGGCGCGCAGCCGATGGCGCTGATCAAGAGCCGCGTGCACTGGACCCATCCGATCAATGGCGGCGATGTCGCGTTTCTGAAGGCGAATTCAAATAGCGTGCCGAAGATCACCATTCCCGGCCCCTGTGCGCTGCATTTCCGCGGTGGCAATGCCGCGGTCCTCGCCAGCGCCTACAAGGATATGGACCAGTTCTGGTCCGACACGGTGGATGCGTTCACCAAGGAGCTTCGGGCGCTGGCGGATGCCGGCTGCCATTATGTGCAGATCGACGAGACGGCCTTTGCCAAATTCGGCGATCCCGACGTCCAGGCCATGCTTGCTGCGCGCTGCGACGACTGGAGCAAGCTGATCGACACCTATATCGCTGTCACCAACCGCGTTTTGCGCGCGGCGCCCGCGGAAATGCGCGTCGGCATGCATCTATGCCGCGGCAATCGCGGCGGTCATTGGCACTCCGAAGGCAGCTACGAGGACGTCGCGGAGCGGCTGTTCAATGCGCTCGACATTTCGTTTTACTTCCTCGAATACGACAGCCCGAGAGCGGGCAATTTTACGCCGCTTCGCTTTGTGCCGAATCACAAGATGGTGGTGCTCGGGCTCGTCTCGACCAAAGTGCCGCAGCTTGAGGACAAGGCCGCGCTGCGCCAGCGGCTCGACGACGCGACAAAGTTTGTCGCCGTGGAGCGGCTCGCTGTCAGCCCGCAATGCGGCTTCGCCAGCGTCGATACCGGCAATCCGGTGACCCCGGAGGCGCAGCGGCGCAAGCTCGAGCTCGTCTGCGATCTGGCCCGCGAAGTTTGGGGCGAGACCTGACCGGCACGATCTGAAAACAAACGTAGAAAATATTTGGGGGAGAGAATGGTCTTTGGAAAAATCGCACGCCTGTCGAGCGCGGCGGTGCTTTTTGTCGTAGCGCTCATCTCTGCGGCGCTTGCTGACGATGCGGCGAGCTATCCGAACCGGCCGGTGCGGATGCTTGCCGCGTCGGCAGCCGGCGGCAATCCGGATGTGATCGCGCGGCTTCTGTCCGCGAAACTCAGCGAAGTGTTCAACAATCCCTTCGTTGTCGAAGACGTGCCGGGCGTCGGCGGTGTGATCGCGGCCAATCAGACCGTGGCGGCGCCGCCTGACGGCTACACGCTGTCGCTCAACGATACCGGGGCGCTGGCCATCAATGTCGCGATGAATCCCGACGTCAAATATACGCTGAAAGACTTTACTCCGATTACGGCGCTGGCGTCGCTGCCGACCGTGCTGGTGATCAAGCCGGGGGTCCCAGCCAATACGCTTGCCGAATTCGTTGCGCTCGCCAAATCAAAACCCAATGCCATGAGTTTCGGGTCCGCTGGCACCGGATCGATCCACCAGCTCACGATGGTCATTTTCGAGAAGCAGGCCGGTATCCAATTGCTGCACGTGCCCTATCGCGGCGGCACCGGACTGGTGAACGCGCTTCTCACCGGCGAGGTCGATTCCGGTTGGTCGGGAATCTCGAATGTGCTGTCTTTGATCCAGACCGGAAAATTGCGCGCGCTGTGCCTCTCGGTTTTGCAGCGCGACGCGTCGCTGCCCGACGTGCCAACCTGCGCCGAGCTCGGCTACAAAGATTTCGATGTTGCGACCATGCTGGGCTTACAGTCCTCCGCGGGGGTGTCGCCGGCCGTCGTCGCCAAGCTCCAGGGAGCGATCGCCAAAGTCTTGCGCGCGCCGGACATGGCGGAGCGGATGAAGACGCTCGGCATCCACATGGCGGAGAACGGCACGGCGGCTTACGCCAAATTCATGCAGGACGATCTCAAGCGCTACGCCGACGTCGTCAACGAGTTTCACTTGCAGATCAAGCAATGAAATCTCTGGCCTTTTGATGGAGCTTGGTCTTGTCGGAAAACCGGTGTCCGCTTTTCCGGATCATGCTCTCATCACGACCGCCACAGCGCGACCAGCGGACCCTGCGGGCCGAACACCGGATCGGTTTGTGGCGGCGGCACATCGGGGATTTCACGAATCGCTTTGATGCGTTCGGCTTTGGTAGCGCGGCAGAGATTATAGGCGCCGTTCGGCGGATAGGCGCCGATGACCAAAAGTCCGGGGCTCGCGAACAGGCCCTGATGGCCGGTGCCGGCCGGCAGGATGACGACGTCGCCCGGCCCGATATCGATCACTTGGCCGCTCTCGCCGCCGAAGCGCACGGTGGCGCGGCCGCGCGCCACCGCCATCGCTTCGTGGATGGTCGAGTGGTAGTGCGGATAGGCATAGACGCTGTCATTGCGCCACATGTCGCCCCAGCCATTGGCTGTGAAGGTCTTTTCGACCAGCTCTTCGGGGTAGGGCGTGCCGGCGAGATCGATGCAGCCGCGGTAGAGCACGAGCGGTAGCTTCGGATTGTTCGGAATCCGGCCGTCATCGGCGAATGTATGGGTGACGGGGTCGATTGGATTCATTGCCAGATACATCGCAACGGCATCAACGCCGGGCGTCTTAAACAACGCGCCGGTGATCCCGGCGGTTTTACCCGGCATTGGGTTGAGAATTTCTAACGCCAGGCGGCTTTTGGGCGGCTTTAAGTCCGGTTTCGGGACGTTTTGCCGCTGTTCCCGGCCCGCTCGCGCCGGTCCGTCATTTGGCTTTACGCATCAAGCCTAAAAATCGGTCAAATAAAATGTGACTATCGCGCGGACCCGGTGAAGCTTCCGGATGGTATTGCACCGAGAACACCGGCTTATCCTTGAGCGCGATGCCGCAATTGGACCCGTCGAACAGCGAGACGTGGGTCTCCACCGCATTGGCCGGCAGCGTTGCGCGGTCGACCGCAAAGCCGTGGTTCATCGAGGTGATCTCGACCTTGCCGGTGGTGAGGTCCTTCACCGGATGATTGGCGCCATGATGGCCCTGATGCATTTTCATGGTCTTGGCGCCGACGGCGAGCGCCAGCATCTGATGGCCGAGACAAATACCGAAGGTCGGCTTCTTCTCGATCAGCGCACGGATCACGGGCACGGCATATTCGCCGGTCGCGGCCGGATCGCCCGGGCCGTTGGAGAGGAAAATGCCGTCGGGCTTCAGCGCCATTATGTCCGCGGCCGACGTCGTCGCCGGCACCACGGTGACCTTGCACTTATGGCCGGCGAGCTGGCGCAAAATGTTGCGCTTGATGCCGTAGTCGATGGCGACGACGTGAAATTCGGTTTCGGTCTGGCGGCCGTAACCTTTGTCCCATTGCCAGGGCGTCTCGTCCCACGTGAACCGCTGGCCTGTCGTCACCATCGGCACGAGGTCCATGCCGACCAGGCCCGGCCAGGCCTTCGCCTCGCGCTTGAGCATGTCCAAATCGAATCGTCCCGACGGCTCGTGCGCGATGACGGCATTCGGCATGCCTTTTTCGCGAATGAGCGCAGTCAGCGCGCGGGTATCGATGCCGGCAAGCCCGACGACGCCGCGGCTTTTCAGCCAGGCGTCGAGATGGCGCGTGGCGCGATAATTCGACGGCTGGGTGATGGCGGAATGCAGCACCACGCCGCGCGCGCCGGGCGTCGCTGCGAGATTGACGGTCTCGATGTCCTCTTCGTTGGTGCCGACATTGCCGATATGAGGGAATGTGAAGGTGATGATCTGCCCGGCATAGGAGGGATCGGTGAGTACCTCCTGATAGCCGCTCATCGCCGTGTTGAAACAGACTTCACCCACGGCGTGGCCGGTGGCACCGAGCCCGAAACCTTCGAGCACCGTGCCGTCGGCGAGGACCAATACTGCGGTCGGAGTGGGCTCCGACCAGCCGGATTCGTCTTGTTCATGGGTCATGAGCGGCCTAGATAGACCGCACTTACCGCCGCGTCAAAGCGGCAAAGGCAGAAGTGAAAAGCCAAGTGAATAAGTCGGCAAAAGGCCGTATTTTCGCGTCCGCGCCGGACCGGCGGATCGGGTTCCCAATAGAGCGAGGTTTGACGTGCTGCGCGAAACCATCAGCAACGACACCAAGGAAGCGATGAAGGCCCGCGATGAATTGCGGGTTTCGACGCTGCGACTGATCAGTGCTGCCATCCTGGCGCGCGAGACGAGCGGCCCCGAACGACTCAAGCTCGGCGATGCCGAAATCGTCGACGTCATGCAGAAGATGGTGAAGCAGCGTCAGGAATCGCTCGATATTTACGAGAAGGCTGGCCGCGGCGAACTCGCCGCCAAGGAGCGCGGCGAGATCGAGATCATCACCAAATATCTGCCCAAGCAGATGTCGGACATCGAGGCCGCAACCGCAATCTCGGCGCTGATCAAAGAGCTCGAGGCCGCAACGCTCAAAGACATGGGCCGCACCATGGCGGCGCTGAAGCAGCGCTTCTCCGGCCAGATGGATTTCGGCAAAGCCGGCGCGCTGGTGAAGAAAATGCTGGGCGGCGGCTAGCATCCACCTCCAGTTCGCTCCCAATCCAGGCGACACACAAGCAAAACCCGGCTTATGAGGCCGGGTTCTGGGCTACGCAGCGTGATCGTCGCGTTACGCGGCGCCGCGGTGCGCCAGCCGATGGCCGGCAATTCTTTGCACCGCGCCGCCGTGACGGGCAGCGACTTGTTGAGAATTGCTCTTGCGCGCCGCGACCTGCACGTTGGCTTGTTCGTTTCGGGGCGTCGAAGTCCAAGCCGTCCGGCCGCCGTCAGTACCCTGATATTGCAACGGCATGACATTGCCTGTTCCATCGCGCGGGTTGAACGACTGTGCGAGTGCCGGCGACGCAACGCTCACTGCCAGCAGCGCGGCAACGAGTGTCAGCTTTGACATCCTAACCATGATTGACCTCCTGAAATGCGGACAGGCTGCTGCCTTGTCGCCCAGGAGTTATTGCGGCGTTCGCGATGTTTAACTGCGAACTTGGGAAAGGGACTGTTCGTTCGGAATGAAGAATGCCTAGAGCCCCACGGTCGCCGGGCCTTGTTGGGAAATCGGTCAAGTGATTATTCGTTCTCGTTGAACGGTCTGTTCGCCGATTCAGCGGTTAAAACGCAGGGCGGTCGCAATATTTACCGTCTGCTGCATGATCCGGGAATAGTCCGCCTTTCGGCGTGATCTGAAAGCTGAAGACGGTTTTTCCAGAAAAGATCGTGCTCCAACAAAATGCCGGAGCTGAAAAGCCGCTCTGGGCATCGCATTGCTTTGCCTTCAGGAGACAAACATGACCAACAAATCAACACTCGGTGGAGCCGCCGCACTGGCTATCGGCAAGATCGGACCGCTGTTCATGGCGGCGCTGCAGCGACTCTATGCGGCGCACATGGAAAAGGCGCAGATGCGCTTTGCGCCACGGTCTGTCTATTGCGACCGCGCTGTCGAACGCCGGCGCGGATTCGATCTGTGAGCCGATAAGCCGGAGCGGGGCCTCCGAGCAATTGGCGCATCACGACACGCCGTGGTCGGCCGAGAGCCACACATCCGGCGACGTCGTGCCGCCGGCGCCGAGCGAGCGCTGCACCATGACGACATTGGTCCAGCGCCCGAATTTGTAGCCGACCGATGGCAGATAGCCGACTTCTTTAAATCCGCAGGACTGATGCAGCTTGAGCGACGGCGTGTTGGCGGCGTCGATATAGCCGATCATTTGCCGGTATCCCGCCGCGGCGCAGGCATCGATCAAGGCCGGCAGCAGCACGCGGCCGATGCCGGCATTCACGTGATCGGGATGCACATAGATCGAGTGCTTGAGGGTGTAGCGGTAAGCCGGCCGTTTGCGAAACAGCACCGCATAGGCATAGCCGACGACCGTGCCGCCGATCTCGGCGACGAGATGCGGGATCTGGCGCTTGCGCATGGTACGCCTGCGCTTCTTGATGTCGTCCGGATCCGGCATTTCGGCGTCGTGCATCAGCGAAGGATCAACGCCGCGGGCGATATGATGGCGATAAATCGCAAGCATCGCTTCGACGTCTTCGTCTTTCGAAGCGCGAATGGTGACGGCCGGCGAATTGACGTTCATAGACGGCGTTTCGGGTGACGTTTTAAGCGACGGTGACGGTCGGCGAAAATCACTCGCGGACCACGTAAGTATAGAACCGGATCGCGCCCGACGCATCGGTCTCGCGATAGACGCCCTGGATTTCGCTTTCAAAGCCGGGAAACAGATTGCTGCTTTTTTCGAAGGCCTTGAGATAATCGATCATCGGCTTGGCGCGGCCGCCGAGCCGCTCGCCGGGAACGATGGTGGCGATGCCCGGCGGATAGACCACGAATAGCGTCGTCGCAATCCGGCCGTCGACCTCATCGATCGGCAGGTAATCGACATTGTTGCGCGTGAGCGCGCGCGCCGCCTCGTAAGGCGGCAGCGCCGGCTCGGGAAGATGTTTGGCGAGAAACTGCGCGCGTTGCAGCGCGCTGACGTTCTCGGTGCGAAAGAAGGCGTGCATGTCCTGGCACAGGTCGCGCAGCCGCACGCCGCGATAGCGCTTCGGCCGCGTTTTGACGAATTCCGGAATGGCATAGTCGAGGAGCGCGTTGTCATCATACAGCCGCTTGAAAGCAACGAGCGCGCTGACCAGCGTTCCCGCCTTGCTCGCCTCGACGCCAGGCGTCAGCAGGAACAACAATGAATTGAGATCGTTCTTTTCCGGCACGACGCGGTTCTCGCGCAGATATTGCGACACGACCGGCGCCGGGATGCCGTGGGTTTCGTATTCGCCGGTTGAGCGATTGAAGCCCGGTGTGAGCAGAGTGAGCTTGTTCGGATCGGTTATCGCGAAGCCGGGGAGCACATCGGTGAAGCCGTGCCACGGCGCGCCGGGCAGGAATTCCCAGAACTTGGCATTGCTGGCGAGCGCATCGGTGGCGATGCTTTCCCATGGCACTTCATGCACACCGCCTTCCTGTGCGGCATCGGCGAGCCGCACCCGATCCGGCACGAAAGGATCGAAGAACCAGCGGCGCGCCGGGTCCTGCTCGCGCCGTTCGAATTCCTGACGCACCGCGCGCAATTTCTTGCGCAGCTCGATGCCGAGCCGGATCGTGTCGTCCCATAAGACTTCGCCGGAGCGGCCTTTCATCATCTGGGCGCCGACATCCAACGAAGCGAAGAGTGGGTAAAACGGCGAGGTCGAGGCGTGCTGCAAAAAGCTCTCGTTGAAGCGGCGGTGCTCGACGCGGCGGCGCTGGCCGCGGATGTGATTGTCCTTGATGTGGATCTGTGAGGCCTGCGAGAAGCTCGCGAGCTGCTTGTGGGTCGATTGCGTCGCGATGATGCCGGGCGCGCCGTCGGCAAGGTCGTGCAGCCCCATGGCGAAACGGCCGGCATAGATCGGATGAAACTTCATGAAGCCGGCCCAGGCTTCGTCGAATAAGATGTAATCGCAGAGCGGGCCGATGGCGGCGAGAATATGCCGCGCGTCATAGATCGTGCCGTCATAGGTGCATTGCTCGATGACGGCGGCGCGGAACGGCCGCTCGCGCTTCCAGGCCTCCGGATCTTTCACCAGCGGATTGGTGCGGATCGCTTCGCGGATCGCCTTTTCATTCAAGGCTTCCGGCGCGATCGGGCCGATTAAGCCATAGGCGTTTCGCCCGGTCGGCAGATAGATCGGAATGCCGCCGCCGAGAAGGAGCGCGCCGTGATGCGCGGCCTTGTGATTGTTGCGATCGAACAAGACGAGATCGTCCTCGGCGATCAGCGCGCCCAGCGCGATCTTGTTCGATGCCGACGTGCCGTTGAGCACGAAATAGGTTCGCTCGGCGCCGAAGATCTCGGCAGCTTCTTTTTGCGCGGCGAGCGCCGGGCCTTCATGGGTGAGCAGGTCGCCGAGCTCGAGCACCGAATTGTCGATGTCGTCGCGGAACACCGCTTCGCCGAGATGCTCCATGAAGATGCGGCCGATCGGGCTTCGGCTGTAGAAGACGCCGCCATTGTGGCCCGGACAGGTCCACAATTGATTGCCCTCTTCGGCATAGTCGACCAGCGCACCGAAGAACGGCGTCTTCAAAGTCTCGGCATATTGCGTGAGCCGACTGACCAGATTGCGCGCGATGAATTCCGGCGTCTCTTCGGCGAGGAAGACATAGCCGTCGATGAAGTCGAGCACTTCCACCGGCACGTCCTCGAAGCGGCGGCGGCGCACCAAAAGCATGATCGGCATTTCGAGGCCGCGCCGGCGCATCAGATTGATGAGGGAGGCTGATTTGCCTTCGAGTCCTTTCTTGCCCCAGTCGACCACCAGGCAGCCGATCGCGGCGTCGGTCTGCACCGCGAGTTCGGCGTCCTCGATCCGCGGCGCCCGCACGACCTGAAAGCCGAGCCGCTGGATCGCGGCGATGATCTGTTGCACGCGCAAGCCTTCGAGATCCTCGGATTCGAAAGTCGGCGCCGCGAACAAAAACGTGAATCGCTGAGCGAAATTCATCGGCCCTATATCCTTGGAAAATTGCAGCTTATTGTTTTGGATGACGCCTGTGTGACCGCGATCCTCGGTCCGGCTGCCAATTGCCATCGACGGCGAAAGCGGACATTCTGCGCGGCCTTTAGCCTCGCCTGCAGCGGCGTTTCGCGCGCTCATTGCCTGAAGTTGGAATAGGGAAGAAACCGAAATGCCGTCTTGTCTCATTCGCGGCGTGCGCAGCGTCGAGCTTGCCACCACCAATATCGAGGAAGCTGCGCTCTTTTACGAAAACGTATGGATGCTTAAGCCGGTCGAGACGCGAAATGCCGCGCGCTTCTTCCGCGGCACGGCCGGCTATCACCATCTCCTCGGCCTGCATATCGGTGCGCAGCCTGCAGTGGTCCGCCTCGTGTTCGACGTCGCCGATCGCGAAGCCATCGGCGCGCTGCACAAGGCGGTCGCAGCGGCCGGCAGCAAGCCGAGTACACTTGGTCCGGTGGCGCTCGGCGGCGGCGGTTACGGCTTCGGCTGCAAGGATCCCGACGGCCGCAATCTCGCTTTTGTCTGCGAGGCCTCAGATCAGGCCGACGCCGCGGACGAGCCGGACCGGCCGCGCAAGATCGTGCATGTCAATCTCAACACGCGCGATTTCGACGCCAGCCTGAAATTTTTCACAGCGGTGCTCGGCTTTCGCGTCGTCGACGACAATGCGCCGCTGTGGTTCCTGCATTGCGACAATACCGACCACTCCTCGATCGTCTTGGCGAAGACCAATCTGCCGACGCTCAATCACGTCGCATTCGAAATGCCGGAATTCGATTCGGTGATGCGCGGCATGGGACGGATGAAGGACAACGGCTATCCGATCGAATGGGGCCCGGGCCGGCACGGCCCGGGCGATAACGTCTTCGCCTATTTTTGCGGGCCCGACGAAGTGCCGCTCGAATACGCCGCCGAGGTGCTGCAGATCGACGACAGTTACCAGCCGCGGCCGTCGAGCTACTGGAAATACGCGCCCGGCCGCTCCGACCAATGGGGCGTCACCCAGCCGCGCTCGGCGCGCTATTATCGGGTGCAGCGGCTGTTCGGCTTCACCGCCGACGGCGATCGGGTGAATTGAACAACGGGACAAAGCACCGCAGCTCAACCGAAGCGTCTCAAGGCGCGGCGAGAACAAAGAATGCTAAGCTCGCCGCCAATAGCAAAAGGGAGAACGTCCGTGCGCCGCATATCCTGGTTTTTGATCGCAGCTTGCATTGCCACGCTCGTGCCCGTGTTCGGCGCCGCGGCGGACGATTGGCCGGATCGCCCGATCCGCGTGCTGACGACGACGAGTCCCGGCGGGATCAGCGATGTCTTCATGCGCGCGCTTGCGGAAAAGCTCGGGCCGAAACTCGGCAAGCCGCTCGTGATCGAGAACCGGCCGGGCGGCATGCAGAATGTCGGCGCGCGGGCGTGCCAGGATTCGGCGCCGGACGGCTACACGATCTGCATCATCAATGCCGATCCGATGATCTATAATCAGTTCCTGATCAAGGACATGCCGTTCGACCCGGTGCACGGCTTGCAGCCGATCACCAAATTGTTCGATCTGCTGCACGTGCTCGTGGTCAATTCCGATCTGAAAGTGAAGAACGTCGACGAGCTCGTCGCGCTGTCGAAGGCAAGGTCCGGCACTTTGTCCTATACGACGCCCGGCGCGCCGATGGTGCTCTTTATGGAAACGCTGAAGCGGGAGCGCGGCGCGGACTGGGTGCGGGTGCCGTTCAAGGGCGGCGGCGAGGCGGTGAATTCGATCTTGAGCGGCTCGACGCCGATCGGCTTGTTCGGCGAGGGCAATGTCATCGGCCAGATCAAGGCCGGCACGATGACCTCGCTGGTGATGCTCAACAACATCCACTCGCCGAACTTCCCCAAAGTGCCGACCTTGAAGGAGATCGGCTATAACGGCCCGCCGTCGCGCGGCTGGTACGGCCTGTTCGCGCCGGCCGGCACGCCGCGGCCGATCGTCGACCGCATCGCCAAGGAAGTCGCCGCGATCGTCGCCGATCCGGATTTTGCGCAGAAGCAATTGACGGACAGGAGCCTCGTCGGCGCCACCGACACGCCCGACGAATTCGCCAAACAGATCGAAGAGGATCGCGTGGTGGCGGAGCAGGTGGTCAAGCAGGCCGGCATGGGCCCCGAAAATTGATGGGCCCAAAAATTGAGTGGCGCCGATTGATCGTTTGCGATTGACCGTTGGTATTTGAGCGTTCCCATCGCGGCGCGACTCTGCAACAAAGCGTCCGATGGCCAAAAAGCGTAAAGCCAGGCGCAAACAAAAACGAAAGTCCGTCGTGCAAATCTGGAGCGGCAATCTGCCGCCGATGAAGCGCAAGGACTTTCAGATCGGTTGCGAGTTTCTGACCGCGGCCGGCCGCTGGCGCTGCACCGATGTCGGCAAGCGCACCATTGCCGCCATCAGGCTCAATCACGACGACGATCCGAGCTGGTATAACGGCCCGCCTTATGCGGTGATGGAAACCGTCTTCGACGAATACGATTTCGAGGGCTGCGAGCCGGCGCCGGAACGCCGCACCTATGATGCGACCGCCTCGGAAATTGCGCCGGTCCGGCAGCGCAAGCGGCGGCGGGCGAAGAAGCCAATTCCTAAAAGCCGGCCCAAGCGGAACAGCCGGGGTAAAAAGGCCTAAATTCGGCTGTGGATAACCGGGACAAGCTGCGCCGGGCTTGCGGCCCGGGCGGGCGGCCCTATCTTCGCGCCACCGCCCCGCTACCCTTGCGAATCACCATGCGATTCACGCCGCAATTTCTCGATGAGCTGCGCGCGCGGCTTCCGGTTTCGGAAGTCGTGGGCCGGCGCGTGAAATTGCGCAAAGCGGGTCGGGAGTGGAAAGGGCTGTCGCCCTTCAACCAGGAAAAGACGCCGTCGTTCTTCGTCAATGACCAGAAGGCGATGTGGTTCGACTTCTCCTCGGGCAAGAACGGCAACATTTTCGACTTTCTGATGCTCACGGAAGGCATGAGCTTTCCGGAAGCCGTCGAGCGGCTGGCGGGTCAGGCAGGCGTGCCGCTCCCGGTGATGACGCGCGAGGCGCAGGCGCAGGAGGAGCGCCGGAAGACGCTCCACGACATTGTCGAGCTCGCTGCAGGATTCTTCCAATCGACGCTTGCGTCGAGACAAGGCGCCCGCGGCCGCGGTTATCTGCTCGACCGCGGCCTTTCCGCCGCGACGCAGCTGAAATTCCGGCTCGGCTATGCGGTGCCCGATCAATATGCGTTGAAAGAGCATCTCGGCGCGGCGAAAATCCCGGTCGAAGATATGATCGAGGCCGGTCTCCTCGTCGCCGGCGAAGATATTTCGGTTCCTTATGATCGTTTCCGCGACCGCGTGATGTTTCCGATCAGCGATTGGCGCGGCCGCGTTATCGCTTTCGGCGGCCGTGCGCTCGAGAAAGATGTCGCGGCGAAATATCTGAACTCGCCGGAGACGACGCTCTTTCACAAAGGCGGAACGCTCTACAACATCGCCGCCGCGCGCAAGGCCGCGCATGACGGCGCGCCGGTCATCGCGGTCGAAGGCTATGTCGATGTCATCGCCATGGTCACCGCCGGTTTCGAGGCGACGGTGGCGCCGCTCGGCACCGCGCTGACAGCGGATCAACTCGGCCTGATGTGGCGGCTGGCTGACGAGCCGATCCTGTGTTTCGACGGCGACGGTGCCGGGCGACGCGCGGCCTATCGCGCGGTCGATCTGGCGCTGCCGTTCCTCAAGCCCGGCAAGAGCATAAAATTCGCAAGTCTTCCCGACGGACAGGATCCTGACGATCTCGCCCGCTCCGGCGGCCGCGACGCCATCGAAGACGTGCTCGGCGGCGCCCGGCCGCTAGCGCAGGTGCTGTGGACGCGCGAAAGCGAGGCTGGCCCGTTCGATACGCCCGAGCGCCGCGCCGCGTTCGAAGCGCGCATCAACGAAGTGACGGCAAGCATCACCGACGAGACGGTGCGCCGCTACTATCGACAGGATTTTTCCGGCCGGCTGCGCCAGCTGTTCGCACCGATCAATGTTTCGTCGCGGCCTGGCGGCTACAATCAGAAATCTTTCGGCCAGAGATCTTTCGGCCAGCGGGACTTTGGCCAAAGAAGCTTCGGCGAAAGCGGCCGGCGCAGCGCCGCTGCAACTCGATTCGGCGCCTTACAACTGGGTCATCAAGATGAAGCCTATGTCGCGGCAAGCCCGCATCTCGCCGTAAGCCCGCTGCATCGCGGCCATCGCGCCGCGATCCCGCGCCGCGAGGCGCTTATCCTGCTGACCGCGATCAATTATCCTTGGCTGCTGCACGATCATCTTGAGGAATTCGCCGCCGCGGAATTCCGCCATGCCGACACTCAAAAGCTCAAAGGCGCGCTGATCGACGTCTTCGCCCACCATTTCGCCGACGATTTCGTGCACAATTCAGGGCAGGACCCCGAACATGCCAGCGTGGCCGAGCGGGTGGCGCTCGCCGCCGAACTCGGTAAGCGGGGCTTCACTGAACTCCTCGACCGAATCGGTCGCACCATCACCACGCGATCGGTCTGGGGCGCAGGGCCGGACGCAGCAGAATCCGATGTTTTGCTGACCTGGAAGCAGCTTCTTGCCTTGCATACGCAATGGCATTCCCTAACTAGGGAGCTGAGAGACGCCGAGGCTGCGCTCGGGCAGGATACGACCGAGACAAACTATGCGCGGCTTCGCGACGTCAAATCCAGGCTGTCCACGCTGGAGGGAACCGAAGCCCTGATCGAGGGCTTTGGTGCGTCATCGGGCCGGGCGGCGAAATCGCTGTAACAGCGTGCGGGAGTAACGGAGTAGCGCCCGCGTTATTCCGGCCCGGGACACCGGGACGGGATTTCGGCGTTAGGCCTGTGCTGCGCTGGACGACGGCCGGTTGAGGGAATAAGAGGTCGCTCTCGCCGGTTTTTAGGGTTAGTCGGAGCTTAACGGAGTTCCGACACATTTGGCCTCGATTCGGGCGGTGCCGGCTGGGGATATCCCCCTCGCTGGCGCGGCCCTTTTCGGCCATGCGCCCATCCGCTAGGAAAACACCCTAGCGGACGAGGCCAGTGGCCCAACAACAAGGACTTGATGGGGGATTCGGGCTTGAGCCTTCGGGCTTGGTTCGGTCCGAGCGTCGGGTTCGATCCGGTTCTTGTGCCCTTAAGGCGTATCGATTCATACGCCATAGGGTAGGGGACCATGAAACCCGGGCCGCGCCGACGGAAGCGCGCAATGGTCGGGCAGTTGGAGAAGAGAATTATGGCAAGCAAGAGCGCGGCCACCAAAACGGTTCCAGCCAAAGCTAAGGCGGCCCCGCCGAAGGATTCCGATACCCCGGAGAAGGACGCCCCGGAAACGCCGGACGCTCCGCTGCCGCTGCTCGACCTCTCCGACGCCGCCGTCAAGAAGATGATCAAGTCGGCGAAGAAGCGCGGCTACGTCACTTACGAACAGCTCAATGCCGTCATGCCGTCCGAGGAAGTCACCTCGGAGAAGATCGAAGACATTCTGGCGATGATGAACGAGATGGGCATCAACGTCGTCGAGAACGAGGAAGCCGAGAACGACGACGAGGAAGGCCGCGAGGAACCCGAGGAAGAAGAATCGGAATCCGGCGAGATCGTCGAAGTCACCGCCAAGCCGCTCGCCAAGTCGGAGGCCAAGGAGCCGGCCGAGCGGACCGACGATCCGGTGCGCATGTATCTGCGGGAAATGGGATCGGTCGAGCTGCTCTCGCGCGAGGGCGAAATCGCCATCGCCAAGCGCATCGAGGCCGGCCGCGAGGCGATGATCGCAGGGCTCTGCGAAAGCCCGCTGACCTTCCAAGCCGTCATCATCTGGCGCGACGAATTGAACGAAGGAAAGGTGTTCCTCCGCGACATTATCGATCTCGAAGCGACCTATGCCGGCCCCGACGCCAAACAGGCGCCGGCGGTGCCGGGCGATCCGAATGCGCCGGGCGTTAACGGCGGCGCGCCCGGCGCGCCGGGTTTCCCGGGGCAGCCGATGCAAGCCGTTGCACCGCCGTCGGCGCCGCCTGCGGCAACACCGTTCAAGCCCATGTCGGGAAACATGACCGGCGCCGGCGGTAATGCGCCGGGCGGCGGCGCGGTCGCCGGCGAGGGCGCGGACCCTGGCGAAGAGGCCGCCATCGCCGACAACGACTTGGACGAGGACGATCTCGAGAATTCGATGTCGCTCGCCGCGATCGAGGCCGAGCTCAAGCCGAAAGTGCTCGAGACGTTCGACAACATTGCCGATGCTTTCAAGCGGCTGCGCCGCCTGCAAGAGCTCGACATCCAGGGCAAGCTCAAGAACGAGACGCTGTCGCCGGCGCAGGAGCGCAAGTCGAAGAAGCTCAAGGACGACGTCATCCAGGAGGTGAAGTCGCTCCGCCTCAACCAGGCGCGCATCGATGCTCTGGTCGAGCAGCTTTACGACATCAACAAGCGGCTGGTCGGCCATGAAGGCCGGCTGATGCGGCTGTCGGAAAGCCACGGCGTCGCGCGCGAGGAATTCCTGAAAAACTATCAGGGTTCCGAGCTCGATCCGCGCTGGCTCAATCGCGTGTCGAAACTCTCCGCCAGGGGCTGGAAGAATTTCGTCGCCCGCGACAAGGAGCGCATCAAGGAATTGCGCACCCATATTCACACGCTTGCCTCGGAAACCGGCCTCGAGATCGGCGAGTTCCGCAAGATCGTGCATATGGTGCAGAAGGGCGAGCGCGAAGCGCGCCAGGCCAAGAAGGAAATGGTCGAAGCCAATCTCCGCCTCGTCATCTCCATCGCCAAGAAATACACCAATCGCGGTCTGCAATTCCTCGACCTGATCCAGGAAGGCAATATCGGTCTCATGAAGGCGGTGGACAAGTTCGAATACCGCCGCGGCTACAAGTTCTCGACCTATGCGACGTGGTGGATCCGGCAGGCGATCACCCGCTCAATCGCCGATCAGGCGCGCACCATCCGCATTCCGGTGCACATGATCGAGACCATCAACAAGATCGTGCGCACCTCGCGGCAGATGCTCAATGAGATCGGCCGCGAGCCGACGCCGGAAGAGCTCGCCGAGAAGCTCGGCATGCCGCTCGAGAAGGTGCGCAAGGTCCTCAAGATCGCCAAAGAGCCGCTTTCGCTTGAAACGCCGATCGGCGACGAAGAGGATTCGCATCTCGGCGATTTCATCGAGGACAAGAACGCGATCCTGCCGATCGATGCCGCGATCCAGTCGAACCTGCGCGAGACCACGACCCGGGTGCTCGCCTCGCTCACGCCGCGCGAAGAGCGGGTGCTGCGCATGCGGTTCGGCATCGGCATGAACACCGACCACACGCTGGAAGAAGTCGGTCAGCAGTTCTCGGTGACCCGCGAGCGCATCCGCCAGATCGAGGCCAAGGCGCTGCGCAAGCTCAAGCACCCGTCGCGCAGCCGCAAGCTGCGCAGCTTCTTGGACAACTGATAGTCTGTCGACGCGTCCTCGCTCAGGCGGGATTGGGCGGTGAACGGAGCTTTTTGCGATCGCCGGCATGACGGCTGTTGGACGGCCGTTGCTAGATGGCCATGCCCGCCATGACGCATCCGCCGCATGCGTTTGCATCGGTTCTTCCAAAGCCGGATCCGTGCGATGGACGACAGCCGGCAAAATCAGAAGTGAGTTTCTCGCGTGATCGAACTTGAAACCGATGTCCTGGTGGTCGGCGCCGGCGGCGCCGGCATGTATGCGGCGCTGGAGGCGGCGAAGGGCGGCGCCTCGGTCATTCTCGCCGACCGCAGCCTGATCGGCCGCGGCGGCGGTACTGTCATGGCGATGATGACGGTCGCGGCTGCGATCGGCCAGCAGACGCCGGACAACTGGCGATATCACCTCGCCGACACGCTCACCGCCGGCTACGGCCTGTGCGACGAAAGCTTGTCGACGATCCTGTGCGAAGACGGGACGACGCGCATTCTCGAAATGGATTCCTGGCACGTCGGCTGGGCGCGCGAGGACGGCCATATCAAGCAGGCGCATGCGCCGGGCCACGACCGGCCGCGTTGCGTCTATGTCGACTTCCTGAGTACCGGCCCGGCCGTGTCGAAGACGCTGCGGCATCAGATGCAGAGTCAGCCGGCGATCCGCCGTATCGGCGATCTTCTTATCGTCGACATTGCGCTTGAGGATGGCGTCGCTTGCGGCGCCACCGCCGTGCACATGCAGACGGGCGACGTGGTGACGATCTCGGCCAAGGCCGTGGTGATCGCGACCGGCGGCCTGACGCGGCTTTATCGCCGCAACAGCGCCTCGCTGAACATGGGCGGCGACGGCTATGCGCTGGCGCTGCGTGCCGGCGCGCAGTTGATCGACATGGAATTCGTGCAGTTCTTCCCGATCGGGCATCTGGCGCCGCGTCTGGTCGGGCTCGATCCGATCATGTGGGATCCGTTCCGCTACAAGCTCGGCGGCAAATTGCTCAACGGGCAGATGCAGGAATTCGAGCAGAATTACGCCGCGGCCAACGGGCGCAATGACGGCACTTATGTGCTGACGCGCGATCTCGCGACCTACGCCATCTTAAAAGAAGTCGAAGCCGGGCGCGGCAGTCCCGCCGGCGGCGCCTATCTGAGTTTCCAGCATGTGCCTGAAGCTGAACTGCGCCGCAATTTCGGGCCGGTGATCGACACGCTCGCCGCCAACGGCATCGATCTGACCAAGCAGCCGATCGAAGTCTCGCCGATCGCGCACTATCACATGGGCGGCGTGAAAGTGGACACGCGCTTCGAGACAGCCGTGCCTCATCTGTTCGCCGCCGGTGAAGCCGTCGGCGGCGCCAATGGCGCGACGCGGCTCTCCGGCAACGCGATCACCGAAGCCTTGGTATTCGGCGCCCGCGCCGGTAAGAGCGCCGCGACCGCCGCGCGGATGGCGAACAAGCAGCGCTGGACCTCGCGTGTTTCGGCTCCTGCGGTCAATCTGCTGCAACGGCGCAGCACAAAGATCGCGGCGAACCCGGCCGGCCTGATCGTCGATCTGCAGGCGGTGATGACCGAGAAGGTCGGACCGTTCCGCACTGCGGCGACGTTGAACGCGGCGCTTGCCGAGATCGACCGTATCGCTCAGGCCATCGCGGGCGATCCGATGTCCTCGGGCGAGCCATCCGACTCTGTGCTGGTCGACTGGCTCGACCTGCGCAACATGACGCTCGTTGCCAGAAGCGTGTGCCTGGCCGCCTTGGCGCGGCAGGAAAGCCGCGGCGCGCATCAGCGCGAGGATTTTCCGGGCATGGACCCGCGCTTCACGTTCAATCAGATGATCGATCTGCGCGATGGCAAGCTCGCTCTGTCGTCGAAAGCGGCCGTGCCGCAGGCACAGAAACTGGCGAGCGTTCCGGTATGAACGCGACCCTTCTTATCCAGCGCGGCGCCGTCAACGAGCCGCACCGGGTCGAGCGCTTCGACGTGCCCTTCGTTGCCGGCCAGACCGTGCTCGACGGCTTGCGCTATATCCGCAGCCATTTCGACCCGACGCTCGCATTCCGCTTCTCCTGCATCAATGCCAATGCCTGCAAGGAATGCATGATGCTGATCGACGGCGCGGTCGAATATGCCTGCACCACACGCCTTCACGAGGGCGAGATGCAGGTTTTGCCGCTGCCAAAGAAGAAGCTGATCAACGACCTCGTCACCGAGATCGCGCCGCCGGACGAGCGCCTCAAATCTTCGGTCAAATAAGCGTTACGCCTTCCACAGCGAACTGAATTGTGTAGCGACGACATTCTCGTAGGCGAGATCGCTGTCGAGAATGTTTTGCTTGCGGGCAAACGCGCTCATGCCGGCGACAAAATCCCGCGATAGCGTCGCGTCGTAATAGGGCAAATCGCGGCGGATCAGGTCGGTAATCAATGCGGCTTCCGACGGCGGGAACAGTTTGTCGCCGACTTTTTTTGCCTGCGTCACATCCGCCTTCAATGCTGCTTGCGTCTTCGCCACAGCGCGCACCGCCGCGGCCGCCGCGTCCGGCGCGCGTGCGATCAGTGCGTCGCTCGTGGCGACGGTCGCCGCGGTATAGTTGAAGCAGGCCTTCGGCCCGTCGCCGCGGCGGATGTCGAGCACCATGGTGCCGACGCCGCGGCGCAGCGCGACTTCGGCGCCCATGCCGTTCGCCCAGAAGCCATCGATCTTGCGGTCTTCCAGCGCCTTGGCCGCGGTGAGCCCGAAATTGACGCCGGCGCCGACCGCGCCCGGCACCGGTGCAATGGTGACGCCATCGCGTTGCAAATCGATGCCGGCCTCAACCAGAAGCTCGCGCAAGCCCATATCGACCCAGGGCGCAGCCCCAATGCGCTTGCCTTTGACGGCGGCAACGTCGCCGCGCTTGGCGCCGAGATCGGCATGCATGATGAGAAACCAATACATGCCCTGGGCCTGCGCGCAGATGAGCTTTGCGCCTTGGAAGCGCGGAAATGCCGCCAGCGCCGAATGCGCCGAGCCGCCGACAAAATCAACCGCGCCGTCGCGCAGCGCCGCATAGCATTTGTCGACCGGAAAGATCAGTTCGAGCTCGACATCGAGCCCCTCGGCCTTGAAGAAGCCAAGCTCGACCGCAGCCTCGACCGGAAAATAGGAATTGGATATCATGTCGGGCACGGCGAGCTTCATGAACCTGTCCTGCATTTTTTGGTGACCAATAGGCTCAGTCATAATAAGAGGCTCGGCCATGCGCCAGCTTTACCTCATCGCGACAGCGGCCACGGCAACCGTAACGATCGCGGCCACAACCGCCACTTTTGCAGCACAGCGCGCGAGCCCTGCGTCCTGCCACGAAGCCGTCAACGGCCTCGTATCGCTGCTCGACGGCAAGATGGACAATACCGCGCTCTATCGCGAGACCTTTGCGACTGTCGTGAACACCTGCGGTCCTGCCGCGCCCGCGCAGCCGGCGCAACCAGCCGCCGCGCCCGATCGCCGCGCCTGTGACGATCTGGCTAGCGCGATGACCGATCTTATCGAGGACGACAAGATGAATACGGCGGATTTCGTGAAGGCGCGCGCTTCTTTCGCGCAAAGCTGCGCGCCGCGCTGACAAGAAGTTATCCCGCCCAGGCGAGCCGCGGCGCGCCCACGTCAGCGGTGCTTTCACCGACTACGGGAATTGACACGTAACTTGGGCAAGGGCACGCATGCTCAATGTCCGAAACTGCCTGGTCCCTGCACCCGCAACTGCTGGCCGACACGTCGCCGGTCGGCGATCTGCCGCTGTCGCGCGTGCTGGCGATCGACGATGTTGATTATCCGTGGCTCGTCCTGGTGCCGCGCCGCGCCGGCGCCGTCGAACTCGCCGACCTCGGCGGCGATACAGTGATCTTGATGCGCGAGATCGTGCAGGTGTCGGCGCTGCTGAAAGACGTCACGCGTTGCGACAAGATCAATGTCGGCGCCATCGGCAATGTGGTGCCGCAGCTTCACCTGCACATCGTCGCGCGGCGCAAAGACGATCCGCTGTGGCCGAAGCCGGTCTGGGGCTTTGCGCAGCCGCGCCCCGGCGATGCGGCGACTTTCGCGCGCTTCATGGCCGCGATCCGCGACGGCCTCGCGGCCATGTAAGATCTAAGCCGGGCGCGGCTTCATGAATTTGCCGTAGGCGCGGCAAATCCGGGACGGCTGCGCCCGCAAGTGCTGTTCACGTTTTTATTATTCAGCCTCGCGCAACACTGTGTTGCACTGCAGCACGATGATCAAAGCATGAGTCCAGCCTATCTGCTTCCCATGCGGCGATGCTTTCTCGCCGCATAAACGGAAATAAATTTCAGGAGAAGTCCCATGAAGAAGTTCATCGCAATCGTTGCGTTGGCTCTGGCCGTGATCTCGGCCCCGGCTTTCGCTCATGCCGCCACTTTCGAGGATGCGACGCACGGCGCCGGCATTTCCTCGCAAAGCTAACGCGCAAGAACATATCGAACTACGAAACCCCGGCCCTTGGCCGGGTTTCGTGCTTAAAAGAAAGGAACATGTGATGATGATCACAAAGCAAATCGCTCTCGCACTGGCGCTCACCCTCGGTGCGACGATTGGCGCGGCCACCGCCGCATCGGCGCAGAGCGCCTATACCACCGGAACCATCGCCAGCAGCGAACGTGCCGGCTATCCGTCACCCGCGCCTTATGGCAGCGGACTTTATGCGTACGCGCCGGGCTATGGTTCGGCCAATGTAGCGGGCTATGGCCGGGACGGCAGAACGCACTATCTGCGCGGCGGCGTCGAAGCCGGGCGTTGAGATAAAAACGCTGTTTTCTGAATCGGACGCGGCCGATCTGGTTGGCCGCGGCCGCTCCTTCTCAAGCTGTCTTGCGTTGCCTGACGCTTTCTCGAGCGCTTTCGTAATTGTTCCGCCGCCACAAGATCACCACCTCCGACTCACCGAACGGCCGAAGCGAGGCCGGATTTGGCCGTGACAACGTCGCGTGAGGGGCGTTGATTCGGAGTTACGGTATGCGAGGTTCGAATTTGGTGGTGGAATTTTGCACGGTGTTGGCGGCGCCGGTTGTCGTCGCCGGTGTTTCAGCGTTTGTTTGTTCGAGTCAGGTTTCAGCTAGAGAGCATCACGGGATCTCGCATGCGCATTTTTCCGCGCATCATGTGATGCCGATCGCAGCAAGCAATGCCGCCTTCGGCCTCGGTAGTTTCGGCCAGAGCGCGCCTGATGGCGTCTCGGCCATGCCTGCAACCATGGCCGCGGCGCAGGCGGGCGTGCCGGCGTCGCTTGTCGCGCGCATCATCAAGCGCGAGAGCGGCGGTAATCCGCGCGCGGTCCATGCCGGCAATTACGGCCTGATGCAGATCAAGCTCGGCACCGCGCGCGCCATGGGCTATGCGGGCTCGGCCGCGGGACTGCTCGATCCGCAGACCAACATGATTTACGCGGTGCGCTATCTCGCCGGCGCCTATCGTGCCGCCGGCGGCGACGAGAACCGGGCGGTCGCGCTTTATGCGCGGGGCTATTACGCGGAGGCCAAGGCGCGAGGCTTCTCGCCTTATGCGCAATAAGGCGCTGCACCACCGGCATCCGGCCTAGAGCCATATCGGGCGGCTCCGTTCCGTCAAAATCGCTCGGTTGTTTCATGGACGCTTCGGCCTTCTCTGCTTTCGCGGGGAAGGCGAGGGGCGCGCGTGTCACAATACCCGATTGACTTGCGCGCCAGTGGGCAACAGGGTTCACCTTGCGAATCCGCCCTGAATCAACGAGGGCGCTGGGACACCAAACGGGGAGGGACGCTTATGACCGAATCAAAGCTTGACCTGAGAGAGACCGACATCCTCATTTACGAGATCGCCGACGAAGCGCTCGAGGCTGCGGCTTGCGCCGGCCCATTGGGCGCGCAGGCTTTCACGATCGCCATGTGTACCGGCCAGGCGGAGTGCCCGTTCTAGTCGGCGCGCCCAGTCTACGCGTGGCGCGGTTTTCATCCTCCCCGAGACATCAGGGAGGATGAAGCGTTTTATAGCGCCGCGACCGCGCTCACTTCGATCAGAAATTGCTCCTGCACCAGGCGGTCGATGATGAGCAGCGTGTTGGGCGGGTAGGCGCCGTTGGCAAACAGGTTGGGAAATTCCCGCGTCCGGTAGGCCATGAATTTGGCGATGTCTTGCGAGTGCACGAGATAGGTTGTGAACTCGACGATGTTGGCAAAGCTTGCGCCCTGTGAGGCGAGGGCTGTGCCGATATTGGCGAACACCAGCGCGCATTGCGCCTCGAAATCAGCGGGCGTCTTGCCGTCCTTGCCGGCGCCGATCTGACCGGCGATGAACAGGAACTCCGAAGCTTTGACGCGGGTGATTTGCGAATATTGTCCGAGCGGCTTGCCCAGGGCCTCTGGGTTGAGAATCTGGATTTGCGGTGGCGACATCAGCGGCTCCTCCGTTTTGGCAGGAGCGCAAGCTTAGCAACGTCTCGGAAAACATGTCCCGGAAAAGTGGTCGCCGGTTTTCCGACAAAGACATGCCGACAAGGACACGCGCAAAATCTAAAGCGCCGCCTTTATCTCACGTCCCACAAAGTGAGAGGCAAAGAAAAGCAGGAGGCAAAGCAAGCAGGATCCGAAGGGAAAAATCAGCCGACGCGGCGTTCGCCGTAGTCGCGGTCTTTCTTCTTGGCGCCGGAGCGGATGATGCTCTTGATCGCCAATGCCGGCCTACCGGACTTTTCCGCGATCTCGCGGTCCTGCTCGATCAGGAAGCCGTGCGCTGGTTTGTCGCCGTCGAGTCCGCCAAGAAGCTCGCGCGGCACTTTGCGATTGGAGCGCTGCGAGCCGTCCTCGTAGACCACGTCGAACATGACGAATTCGGAATTCAACCCCGGCTTCCGTGGCATTGTTATTCTCCTTAGTTCGCCGTTTCGGATGTTGCTCCCTAAATAGGCACCCGATCGGGACGCGGTAGCGGCGCGAATCAGAAAGCAGGCATGTCGGTCGCGGGCAGCTTATAAAATGCAAACACCGGCGCCTTTATGGCGCCGGTGTGACGTTAACATCTTAACGTTACGCGCCCTGGAGATTGGTCGCGGCGGACTTGCCGCTGCGGCGGTCGGCCTCGACGTCGAAGCTCAGCTTCTGCCCTTCGACCAGCGTGCGCATGCCGGCGCGCTCGACGGCGGAAATATGGACGAACACGTCCGGGCCGCCGCCGTCTTGAACGATGAAGCCGTAGCCCTTTTGGGCGTTGAAGAACTTGACGGTACCTTGAGCCATAATGGCCTCCTATACGACGCAAAACTCGTTTGCGGCCGTGCAAACCATTCGCACGGTCTTCAATCCGGATTTCGCGTGGTCTTGAATACCGCCAGGAGTTAAGTCCAAGCGCAGCAGCAAGGCAGCTCAATCGGAATTGCGGCTATATAGAGTGGCGGAACTCCTTTGGCAATGCGGGTTTCGGGCATTTTGCCTGTTTGGTAAGGCGACGGTTAGGCGGCGCTCCAACATAATATTTATGACGGATCTGACGCCGACCGCTTGCGCGCGCGCCCGCCATTACCATTTGACCGCCGTTGAGACTTTTGGGGCCGCAGGGGCAACAGGCCTTTTGCCGCACAAGGACCATCGCACAAGAACCGCCGCGCAAGGACACCGATTGCTATGAGTTTCACCCGTACCGCCTCTGCCGGGTTCCGCGGATTTGGCACCGGCTTTGCCGGCGCCCGCGACTTTGCGGCCTCGCGTTATGCGCAGGCGCGGCGCCCCCATGACGCGCAGTCGCGCCGTGCCGCGCTCGACCGGCTCGACATGCTTGCGACCGCGTTCGACACGGCGTTCATTCTGCCGGGCACCAATGTGCGCTTCGGCGTGGAATCGCTGTTGCGGCTCGTGCCCGGTATCGGCGACGCGGCCGCCTCGGCGCTATCGTGTTATCTGCTCTACCAGGCGCACAAGCTTGGCGTGCCGAGATTTCTGTTTGCGCGCATGGTGATGAACGTGCTCCTTGAAGGCTCCTTCGGCGCAGTGCCGGTCGCGGGCGACGCTTTCGACGTGTTCTTCCGCGCCAATCGCCGCAATATCGCGCTGCTGCGCGAACATTTTGCTCGCGTCGGCTACTGACGCCCAGGCTGCCGAGTTGGCTTCTGAAATGTGGAAGACAGGCGGGGACGGCGGATTCTCATGGTAGGATTCCGCAGTCGCGTTGATTCGGCCGCTTCTCACACCGCTTCACATTTGGGACGATAACGTCAAAAGATGGATAGCCGCGCGACGCCCGCTCAGCCGCCCTCGCAGCCTCGCTTTCTGATGTGCCCGCCGCGGTTTTTTGCGGTCAGCTACAGCATCAATCCCTGGATGAATCCGAATGCCTGGGCCGGCGGCGCCGACGTTCTGCACATGCAGGCCGAGCGGCAGTGGACCAGCCTGCGCCGGGTCCTCATCGGCCTCGGCGCCGCGGTCGAGACGATCGAGCCGCAGCCGGATTTGCCCGACCTCGTCTTCACTGCCAACGCCGCCGTCGTGCTTGACGGCAAAGCCGTGCTGGCGCGGTTCTGTCACGACGAGCGGCAGAACGAGGAGCCGGTATTCGACGCGGCATTTACGGCGCTCAAGGCGCGTGGGCTGATCGACGAGATCGTGCACGTGCCGGTGGATGTGACGCTCGAAGGCGCCGGCGATTGCATCTATGACGTCCGCCGCGGCGTGCTGTGGATGGGCTGCGGCTTCCGCTCGGACGCGCGCGCGGCGGGCGTGATCGAGGAACAGCTCGGTATGCGCTGCATCGCGCTGCCGCTTGCCGATCCGCGGTTCTATCACCTCGATACCGCGTTCTGCGCGCTGCCCTGCGGCGGGGTGATCTATTATCCGCAGGCCTTCACGCCGGTGGCGCTGGCGGCCATTCACGAGCGTGTCGCGCCGGCCGACCGCATTACGCTCAACGGGGCCGATGCGGCGCGCTTTGCCGCCAATGCCGTCTGTGTCGGGCGCACCATCGTGCTGTCGAGTTGCGGCGATGCGCTGCGCGGCAAGCTCGAGCGGCGCGGCTATGCGGTCGTCGAAACGCCGCTCGATGTGTTTCAAAAGAGCGGCGGCTCGGCGTGTTGCTTGACGCTGCGGCTCGATCATCGCCCGCGCGCGGCGGCGGCCGAGACCGAAGAAGCGCCCGTGCAGGCCGCGGCAAGTTTTTAAAGACTATTCCGTCGCTTCGACGATGCGGATGTCGCGCACCGCGCCGTCGCCGAGCGCTTTCAGCGCTTCTTGGTAAGCAGGGCTCTGATAGGCGGCGATGGCTTTCTCGACGCTCGGGAATTCCGAGATGACGATGCGCTCTTTCTGTCCCGCTTCGAAGGCGGCGACGGCGGCGCTGCGCGCGATATAGCGGGCGCCGAACGGCTGTGTCGCCGGCGGCGCGAGCTTGGCGTAGGCCGCGACCTTTTGCGGATCGGAAATCGAGCGGTAAACTGTGACCCAATAAGCTTTCGGCATATTCGAGCTCCCTGGACTGAACGCAAAAACGGCTGATGGCTCACGACAACAGCCACTCACGATATCAGTTCATCGGGCAGCGCGTCGGGCGTGTAGTTCCGCGGCGTATTATGGCTTACGAGCCGCATGAATGGCCAGACGAGGAATACGCCCGTGCCCATCAGGATCAGCGCATGCGGATCGCCGGTGATGAAGGTAAGGACGAGCGGCGTGACGATGAAGAATGCGGCGGCGATGACGACCGTAATCAGCGCGCCGGTGTAGCGCGTCTGCGACATGCCGGCGGTGAAGCGGATGTTGTCGTGGCCTGTGGCGACGAGGTGGCTGTGCAGATCGCGGATGAAGTCACGATAGATCCGCGTCTGTGCGTCATTGGGCAGGCCGGTATCGGCGGCATTGGAAATGGTGATCGTGTCACCCGAATTGAACTCGATCTTGCACTGGTCGATAACATTGTTCGCATTGCCGAGCGCCGCCGTGCTCAGATGAATGGCGGCGAAATCGCTAAAGGCGGCTGTCCGCGCATTGCCGTCTGCAGTGTAGGAGATGCCGCTGTCCGAGACGGTGACACCGTGATTGGCATTCCGCCAGACGAAACGCGGGCTGCCGGGCACGATGAAATAGACATCGTAGGCTTGCGAGCTTGCGGCCTTCAGGTCCAAGTGAGGAACAAGGTCGGGCATGGTGGAGCTATGGCGATGAGCAAATGATCCCAAGCCCGTTTGTCGGCGATGGAGGTATTCAGGTTCACGGCCATTTGCCGGTCGCAGACCGCAACGGCAGAATTTGCTAGGCTCAGGTCACGCTCGCTAAAGGCGCCAGGGAGAGCTCGTCCCAAGGAGAGTGTGGCCATGTCGTTCTTCAGCTCGCTGTTTCGTCGCGGTGCGGCTGCCGATTCCGGCGCTGCCGCAAAAGCCTCAGCCCCGATCGAATACAAGGGCTATGTCATCTGCGCCGCGCCGTACAAGAACAACGGTCTATATCAGACGGCCGGCACGATTGCGCGCGAGATCGACGGCGAGCGCAAGGAGCATCGCTTCGTCCGCGCCGATGCTTATGCCTCCTATGACGACGCGGTGACTTTCACCGAGAACAAGGCGCGCCAGATCGTCGATCTGCAGGGCGATAGAATCTTCGAACAGCGCTGATCACAAAGAGCGCTTAACGCTCAGACACCTTCAACAATGCGCAAGTCGCGTTCGCAGGCATTGCCGAGCGCTTTCAGCGCCGCCTGATAGCCGGGACCGTCATGCGCGGCTTCGGCCTTTGCCACACTGTCGAACTCGATCAGAACCGTGCGCTGCTTGACGCCCTTTTCGTAGGCCTTGGCCGCGGTGCCGCGCGCCAGAAACTTTCCGCCCGCGGCTGTAATCGCTGGCCCCGCGAGCTTGGCATATTCAGCGAGCGCATCAGGATTGGACACTGAAAAATAAGTCGCGATCCAATAGGCTTTTGCCATTATTGCCTCCCTTTAATGTCGCGCAGAACACTAACGGGCGCACGCCGCGAAAGCGAGAGCGTTGCAGGGCACGGATGAACGCAGAAAGGAAGGACGCAGAAAGCGGACGACGCGGCCTGTTCGTCGCGGCAGAAGGCGCGGCCGATCTACCAGGCCGAGAACAAGCGCCCGACATCATAGATCACGGCGCCGAGCGCGCAGGCCACAAGGCCGGCGCCGATCAGGCCGACCACGAGGGCGGATTCCACCCGGTCGACCGCTCGGACCAAATGAGCCTTGTCGAAATCAAGCCCGGCAAAGTGTGCCATCGCAGTGTCACCTGTGAAAGTCGCGCGCCGTGGAACAGTCAGGAGCAGCGCCCCTCTTCGACCTATCTAACAACCGACTCGACGATTTCGCATGCTGCGCTTCGGCGGGTCAGCTTTGCAACTATTGCGTGGCTTGAAAGTGCCGTCGGGCGCTTCACAAAATCTAACAATCCATCTCATTCTGCGCTCTTATTCGCGTGGATCGATTTGCAGCGGTCGCCAAGGACATAAATTTCGCATAACTTCACTCCCGTCGCATTCAACGAAAAACCGCGGCGAAGTGAGTGCACCCGGAGGAATCAGCAATGCACGTGTTCAGCGTCGTCGAACAGGCCGAGTTCAATCCGAAGAAGCATGTCGAAAAAATCCTCGGCACCATCGAGGAGGGCGACGTCACGGTGGCCTGCTGGGAACCCGGCCAGATCAGTCCCTATCACTGCCATCCTTCAGCGACCGAAATCTATTTTTGCTTCCAGGGCGGCGGCGAGATGCGAACGCCCGGCGAAACCATCACGGTGAAGCCCGGTTCCTTCGTCGTCCATCCGCCCGGCGAAGTGCACGAATATGCCAATGGCGCTCATCGCACGCTGTTATTCCGCGTCCGCTATGGCACCGACATGTCGGCCCGCCATCTCGACTGGCGCGGGCGGGAAGGCTGGACGCAAAGCGCGCAAGACGCCGCGTACTACAAGCAGCATCCGGTCAGCGCTTCCTAGTCCGTCATGCCCGGTACAAGGCCGGGCATGACGATTTGGCTTACTGATACTGCTGATAACGCACCTGCGGGTGATTGAGCGGCGTGCCGTTCGGCTCGCAGAAATCGGCATTGCCGCGCTTGGCCGCCAAGCACTGTTCGAACGTCTCGTAAGCGCATTCGCGCGCCGGCCCGGTGAGCAGGCAGAAATTGTGGTGCGAATAGTCACCGGCTCGGCCGGACTGTGCCGACGCATTCGAGCTGCCGAAAGCGGCGAGTGCCGCACTGAGAAAAACTGCAGACATCATAAGCCGCATGATAGGGAGCATGGGAAATCTCCTGGTCGTTCAGATCAACGCCGCTTTGCCGATCAACACCGCTCGCACATCAACAAAGCACGGATCGAACCGTTCCTGAAATCACGCTCGTTCACATCGACGTCATGGCCGGACTTGTTCCGGCCATCCACGTCTTTCTGTTCTGCAAAAAGCAAGACGTGGATGCCCGCGACAAGCGCGGGCATGACGGCCTTGGACTCGCAACCGCCGAATTGCTAACAACCGTGCCGCTGCAGCACAGGGGGGAAATAAATGTTCCGTAAACCGCATTGTCCCGTCATCGCCATCGAAGAGCATTATTGGGACGAAGAGCTCGAAAAGACTTTCACCGGCTCTGAAGCCGGCCGGCCCGGCGAGCAGTTCAACCGGCTGCATGATTTCGGGCCGCTGCGCATCAAGGAAATGGACGACGCCGGCATCGACATTCAGGTGCTCTCGCACGGCGCGCCGTCGACGCAGAAATTGCCCGCCGAAACCGCGGTGGCGATGGCGACCCGCGTCAACGACCGCCTTGCCGCGATCGTCGCCAAGAACCCGACGCGCTTTGCCGGTTTTGCGGCGCTGCCGACCGCGGTGCCGGAGGCCGCTGCCGACGAGCTCGAGCGCACGGCGAAGCTCGGCTTCAAAGGCGCCATGCTGCACGGGCTGTCGAACGGCGAATTCCTCGACGACAAGAAATTCTGGCCGATCTTTGCCCGCGCCGAGAAGCTTGACCTGCCGATCTATCTGCATCCCTCGCAGCCGCATCCCGACGTGATCAAGACCTATTACGCCGGTTACGTGAAAGACTTCCCGATGCTGCCGCGCGCCACCTGGGGCTATACGGTCGAGACCGCGACGCTTGCCATCCGTCTCGTGCTGTCGGGCGTGTTCGAGCAGCACCCCAAGCTGAAAATCATCCTCGGCCATCTCGGCGAGACGCTGCCGTTTCTGGTCTGGCGCGTCGATCACACGCTGGCGCGGCCGGGCCAGAAATCGGTCAGCTTCCGCGACGTGTTCTGCAACAACTTCTATGTCACGACGAGCGGCAATTTCAGTAATCCGGCGCTCTTGTGCTGCGTCATGGAAATGGGCATCGACCGCATCTTGTTCGCCGTCGACTGGCCCTTCGTCATGAACCCGCCGGCGACCAAATGGATGGAAGGCGTGCCGCTCTGCGACGAGGACAAGGCCAAGATCCTCTCCGGCAATGCCAAGCGGCTGTTGAAGATGTGAGGTGCTCCTCCGCCCGCGTTAGAGCGGGGGCGTTCAAAGGTCACTCGCCTGATCCTCCCCCGCGTAGCGGGGGAGGGGGACCGCCGAAGGCGGTGGAGGGGGCGGCCCCTTGCTCAATCGCCAGCAAGACGAGTTCCAATCCGTCTCGCTTGAGTACATCTGCGGCGGCGATGCGAAGAACCTTAATATGTCTGCTTGCGAGCCAGGCGGTTCGTCGTTCGTCATGGCGGACTTGCTCCGCGGAGTCATGCGCGGCGCCGTCGATCTCGACGGCAAGACGCGCCGATGCGCAATAGAAGTCGAGAATGTAGGGGCCGACTGGGTGCTGCCGGCGAAATCGGAGTCCGGCTACATGCCGGCTGCGGAGAACTTGCCAAAGCAGAGTTTCCGGCAAGGTCATCTTCGTGCGCAGCTTTCGCGCTCGTTTGAAAGTCAGAATTGGTGCGCGCACTTGCCCCCTCCGCCGCGCTTCGCGTGGCACCTCCCCCGCTGTGCGGAGGAGGATCATCTCAATCACTCCGGAAACCGCCGCCGCGCCGTGGTGGCGCCGATCACGGTGCCGTCCGGCGCCAGCGCCTGGATGCTGAACTCGTAAGTGTGCACTTCGCCGGGCGGCGGCGTCGGGCCGATGAAGCCCGAGGCGAAAGCGTCGCACGGCACTTCCGGCTGGCCGCGATAGCCGACCGTGCCGCCGCCGTGATGGAAGCCCGGCTTGTCGAGATCCGTCATGGCGAAGCGCAGATTGACGGTGCCTTTGGGCACGTCGTGCAATTGAAAATTCGGCGAGCCGTCGGGCGAGCCGCCGCACCAGTCGAACGAGACGGAGAAGGCCCGCGCCGGATTTACGCCGACCGCAAGCGCGAGCGCGGTGAGCGCGAGCACCGCGAACGCAAACTTGGCGAACGACTTGGCGCTTCGCGAACCGGATGGGCTGAACATGCAAATTCCCCGTAACGCTGTCGGCAAAGTCTAGCACGGCTGCAATTTCCTGGCCCGCGATAGCGGGGAAGGGGGACCACCCGAAGGGTGGTGGAAGGGGCACGGGCCTCGAAGCAAGACGAGTCTTCGACGGTAAACTTCGCTGCATCTCAGACGCCCCCTCCACCATGCTTCGCATGGTCCCCCTCCCCCGTTTTCACGGGGGAGGATGGCCTGCCTTGATCTTGCGCAAAGTTCATCGCCACCTGTTCATCGCCACCTGCAGCGGATCGGGCGTGATCACGTCGCGGGGCATGAACTGGCGCACCGTGCGCTCGGCGCCGCCGGCATTGCGCGGCGTCGACATCAGCACCGCCTCCCGCGCCAGAAACTGCGCGTGGCGCGGAATCTCGCCGATGCGGTTTTTGAGGCATTCGCTGGTGTCGCCGCAGCAGCGCAGGTGGCGGCGGCAGTTTTTGTCGGGGCAGGCCCGCCAGAACTTGAACAGGTTGCAATAATGCCGCTGCAGCCGCGCCCGCTCGGCGGCAAAGCGCGCGATATAGACTTGCGAAGGTATGGCGCGCGCCGGGCGGATCGCGCTCGTCATCGTCATTCTCCTGTTGTCGCGCAAACTTGTTTGTTCTCGCGAGCGCATGCGCGCGCGGGTCTGCACTGAGCTGTAGCCCGGATGAAACGAAGTGAAATCCGGGAACGACGGTGAAGCTCGCACGCTGCTCCCGGATTACGCTGCGCTTCATCCGGGCTACGAACAAAGGAAAGAAGGGAAGCGGAACGCCGACAGACGCGTATCCAACCGTCCGCGCCTTACGGGCGCGGCAGCGTGCTCTTCGGAGCACGCTCGCCTGTCGGCGTTCCACCGCGGCTCTTCCTGGGAGCGTCGGAACGCTCCCGTCCAGCTTCAGGCCAGGCTTCCTGGGACGCGGCCGCCACGATTACTCTGCTAAGTGGGCGTTACCCACCCCTACCTGTCCCAGTCCAGTGGCACCCACGGCCGGCCACTTATTACCGGCGGCATGATGCCCAAAGCCGCCCGGGGGAAGTTTGCGAGACCGCCCGCGGGCACCGCACTCGCTCCGTATGTCGGATCGCATCCGGATACGTCCCGAAGTGAGCGAGATTCGGAGGGGGACCTATATCTCAGTTGACACTAGGGGCCAAATCGGCGAGACCTCAATACGGTCCCGAGACCTGGGTAATCGAGTCGGTTTCGGGGCGCTCCCGGCGCGCGCCAGCCCAAAAGCGGCTAACGACCCATTGGCCTGACAATCGTCGCATGAGCCCGGTCCATTACCGGCAACGGTCTAATTACACCCGCCGGGTCGGCGAATATTGCGACCACGCCGGATGGCGGCTTGTCGCCTTTTTTCAGCGGACTTTTCGATGCCGCGACGTGGCGTGTACGGTGCAGCGTGGTACCCAGCGGACCGGAAAGAGACCGGCATACTGGACACGTTTCTGACAGCCAGAGAGGCCATTGCAAGCGCCGAAAGCTCGGTAGAGCAAAGCGGCGGCGGGGCTTTCGCCTTCTCCTACAATGAAGGAGGGTCCTTCATCCTGCTCCGCAGGTTCGGTCATGTTTGGCCGGGGACAGAGAACTATTATCCCGGCGATGTGATCTCGGATGGTTCCATGCAGTGGAACGGCCGAAAATTCGTACTCACGACATACGACCTACCAACCCGCAAAGAACGCCGCGAAATGCGCCAGCAGAAACCCTGAGAACCCGGCCAAAGTGCCGGGTTTTTGATTCCTAATATAGAGGCCGCGCTCAGGAGACGGCTTCTAGCCCTCAAAAATTTGTCGAGGCCGCAACGGCAACTCGGTCGCCCAACGACCGAGCGCCGTCGCGTGTGCGCGTGTGTTCCCCTTCAACAGCCAAATAGGAGAACCGGCATGGTGTGGGTTGATCCCTACATCCGTGTCCGCGATGGCGTGCCCCAGCACGTTCGCGGACATTGGCGTCGCTGGCCGCGCAAGCGGTCAACGACCCTCGTTCCGCTTCCGCATTCGTCGAAGCCGTAGGCTAACGACAGGTTCGGACTCGGACTGAGCAACACCGCCGGACGGTTTGCGCTTGCGCTTACTGCCCGGCGGTTTTTTTGTTTTTGACCGCCTGATATTTTCTTCGACTTCCTTCGGATCAGTGCGAATAAACCGCTCCAAAGCTTCATCGAAGCCAAGCTTTAGCTTGAACGGTGAAGGGTGTTTCTTACCCTTTGTCATGCGATCAGCGCCTTGTATGTCAGCCGACCCTCGACGGCCGTGAACAAAGCGTTCACGCGTTGCTCTGCCGTCATGGAACGGCGATTCATACGCCATGCCATTTCGGAAACATACTGCTGTAAATGCTTCGGCGAAATCCAGTGGTGAGTGCCGACAATCTGGCGCTTCAAAAGCGCCCAAACGCTTTCAATCGAATTGGTGTGGACATCGCCTCGCACGTACTCGCCAGCATGATGGTTGATGATTTCATGGGGAGGCACGCCGTACATGGCCTGATAGGCCGGATGCGCGTCCGTCACAATGCGATCAGCATTGGGCGCAACAGTGCGGATGAATTGCTTTGCGCGCTCGGTGCTGAATCCGTTCGGCAACACTTCCGCAGCAACATTGCCGTCACGCGACACGGCACCAATCACAGGCGTCTTGTTGGCAACCCCCGCTTTGCCTTTGCGCCGCTTACGGTCGCCCTTGTGGCGGTTGTAGCCTTTGCCGCCGACATAGGTTTCGTCAATTTCAACGGTGCCGGTCAAAGGCGGCGTATTGAACGAACGAGTGCGGGCAGCGTGGCGCAACCGATGCAGAACGAACCATGCCGACTTTTGCGTGATGCCCAGATCACGAGCGAGCGTTGTCGAGGCGATGCCCTTCGGATGATTAGTCAGAAGCCAGATCGCGCCGAACCAAACGCGCAACGGCAATTTTGAGTTTTCAAAGATCGTCCCGACCAAAATTGAGAAGTTTTTTCGGCATTGAGCGCAGCGATAAATGTTCTCGCGTTTGAGGCCATAAACCTTGTCGTGGCCGCAGTGCGGGCAGAATTCGCCGTCACGCCATCGGATACTCTTAAAGTGGTTCAACGCCACCTTGTTGTCACCGAAAACGCGATTTAATTCCTCTAATGTTTTGAATGACTTAAGCATGTCCATATAGCCCCTGAAACCATCCGAATCCGTTAATAAGCATTATATATCAACGGAAAACAGTGTCAACTGCTATATAGGTCCCTTCGGAGGGGAATGTAACTGATATGGTGACAAGTGTCAATAGTGTCCCTTAAATGAGGACATTTGAACCGAGATGCTGAATGACCCATGGCATAAGGCTGCCACCAAAGGCATATTAGCTGAGCAACAACAGCGCACGGTTGTGGCATTTAGTTTGGAATAAGCACCGCGGAAATCAAGACAAGACAATCAGCGAATCCTCGGGAGGCAGCATGATTGATTTTGGAAGTTTGAAAAAGCCGGACTCGAAAACTCGTCCCGTTGATCCCCGCGAAATCTTTAAGAGGCGTCCGTCCGGAGAAGGAGCCGCAAACGACCTTTGGCAAGGTCAAGCGGAAGCCCTTGAGGCCTGGTTTAAATCAAAAGCAGAAGAAACATTGATATTGCTCAACACAGGAGCCGGGAAAACAATAATCGGACTTCTTATCGCGCAAAGCTATCTCAACCAGGGAGTTAAGAACGTAGTTTACGTATGCAGTACGATTGATCTTGTACACCAAACAGCTCGAGAGGCTGCGAAGCTAGGTAT
>Ga0210395_10000028_pt1 | contig 179085 bp, 142 predicted proteins | sample IncBWH4OmetaG_FD_150861 | JGI IMG/M metagenome (GOLD analysis project Ga0210395, IMG submission 150861) | Forest soil microbial communities from Barre Woods Harvard Forest LTER site, Petersham, Massachusetts, United States - Inc-BW-H-4-O ... | reverse complement strand
CGCTATCGAGATTCAGGCTGATCTTCCGCAGCGGGCCCAATGCCAGGCTGGAGATTCCGGCAGCCAGAAACAACGAGCCGAATATCATTGCGACCGAGACATAGAATGCTTTCCTCAGCCGGTCCTCGACGTCGCTTTTCAGAAAAATGGTTTGCACGCCGATGCGGATCGTGCCGAAGGGCTCGCCGCTCAATTCGAGCGGATAGGTTACGTCGTAGACGGCGGCCGGACTGAAAACAAGACGGATTTGTTCGCGGAACCGCGCGCCCACGACTTTCTGAAAGTCCGGACGTGGCGCGATCACCTTGCCCACCATGCCGGCGTTGGTATGCAGCAAAGCCTTACCGGTGACGTCAACGATGGCCACATCGTAGATGTATCTCCAGTCGCCGGGATCGGACTGGAGCAGATTGTTCAGGGCGACGTCGGTTTGCACGTAGTCCGCCAGGGCGCGGCGCACCGCGGCGGAGTTGTTGGTATCGATCGAAGTACTGCTGAAGTCGGGCACGGCGTTAGCCACGGCGTAGGCCAGTTGGTGCGTCAGATTGGTCGCAGTTTCGTTCGCGTTGGCGATGCGCAGTCGGAGGATTTGCGAGATGTACAGGTAGGAAAACGCAGCGACCATTGCCGTCACCATAACAGTGATGACCAGCACGATGATGGTCTTTCGTCGGAGCATGTTCGTCGCAGTTAAAAGAAAAAGAAAGCGGCCCGCTTTGCGATGCGGGGAGGTTTAACTGCTGGGTACTTCCTCCTTCCCGGGGACTGCCTCCGCGGCGGCGCTGCCGTATTCCTTCAGCTTGTTATGCAGAGTTTTCAGGCTGATGCCGAGGATTTCCGCGGCTCGCGTCTTGTTGTTGCTGGTGGCTTCCAGCGTTTTCAGAATCAACATTTTCTCGGCTTCTTCCACCGTCGTTCCTACCCCTAGCCGAACTGCATCGGGGTCGTTGGCCGCGGCGCGCAGCGGAGCCTGTCCAAAGCCGGGCGGCAAATGCTTGGTCTCGACTACGCCGGCGTCGCAAACGATCACCGCCCGCTCCAGCGTATTGCGCAATTCCCGTACGTTGCCGGGCCACGAATAGCTGTTGAACTGGTTCAGGACGGCTTCGCTCACGGCGGCTACTTTGCGGGCGTGCTTGCTGCTCATCTCGGCCAATAATAGTTGCACCAGGTCGGGGATATCTTCTTTATGTTCGCGCAGAGGTGGCATGTGGATGTTGAACACGTTGAGGCGGTAATAGAGATCGCTGCGCAACTCGCCCCGGGCCACGGCCTCGTCGGGAACCTTATTGGTGGCGGCGAGCACGCGCACATCCACCGAAGTTTCGACCTTGCTGCCCAGGCGGCGCAGTTTCCGGTCCTCGAGAACGCGCAGCAGTTTGGCCTGCGTTCCGACCGGCATCTCGCCGATTTCATCCAGCAGCAGCGTCCCGCCCTCGGCGAGCTCGAAGCATCCAGTGCGGCGTTCCATGGCGCCGGTGAAAGCCCCTTTTTCGTGGCCGAAGATTTCACTTTCCATCAAGGTTTCGGGAATCGCGGCGCAGTTGATGGCGACGAATGGCCGGTCTTTCCGCGGGCTGAGTTCGTGGATGGTGCGGGCCACCAGTTCTTTTCCCGTGCCGCTGGCGCCGGTGATCAGCACCGAGGCAGTGCTGGGCGAGACCATCTCAATGAGCCGGAAGATTTCCTGCATCTTGCGTGAGCCGCCATTTAGACGGCCGAGCGATCCCGCGTCGCGCAGGCGGCGACGCGTAGCCTCGAGCTCAGCCCGCGTACCCAGCAGGGCGGCGGCATTGCCCAGCATCGTGCGCAGACGGTTGGTGTCGATCGGTTTGGTCAGGTAGTCGTATGCTCCCATGCGCATGGCCTGCACGGCGCTGTCGATGGTTCCCTGGGCAGTGACCAGGATGACGGCGATCGTCGTGGCCTGTTCGGCAAGACGCTCCAGCAGTTCGATCCCACCCATGCGCGGCATTTTGAGATCGGTGATAACGATCGACGGAGACCACTGGGTTGCCTTCTCCAGGCCCTCGGCGCCGTCGCGGGCGGTCTCTACACGAAACCCCCAGGAACCGACCAGTTCGGCCAGGCCGGATCGTTCGTTTTCTTCGTCTTCGACAATCAGTATTTTTTCGTGACTCATCGGCTCTTTCTTAATTACTCGCTTAATTACTCGCTGACTCGGTTCTCTCGTTATCCGGCTAAAGTCCAACTTCAGTCCCGGACCTTAATTCGGATCGAATCCCCACGATACGCGGGCCGCTTCCTGCCCGGCAAGGCCTTGGATAGGCCGGTGTGCGCCTAACCGCCACGTAGGAATCTCAATTGGAGACGAAAACGCTCCGCTTAGTTGCCCAAACTAGGCAATGTTTTCCAGTCTACGACTTTCGCTTTTGGCGGCGGTGCGATAGAATTCGTTGTTCCCGAGGGTAGGGTCTCGTTTTCTTCCACCGATCTAGTACATCCTTTTCCCCATAAGCGTCTGGTTGCGCAGGCAACGCGGGAACATCACATTTTGGAGGATTATATGAATGTAAGCAGCAGCAAACGCGCGTGCCAACGGCTGATCGCCGGCTTGTCAGCGCTGATCGCAGTGTGTCTGATTTCCGGTTCCGCGTTCGCACAAAACGATAATCCCAAGTTCGACGTGTTTGCGGGTTATGAATATCTGCATCCGGGCGCCACGGTTCCGACGGGCACCGATCCTAACAATCCGACGCCTTTTACGCTTCCAAACGAGCCCCGCGGGGCTGGCGCCGCGTTCACTTACAACTTCGATTCGCATTGGGGTCTGGAAGGCGATTTCGGCTACAACCGCGATCAGGGCTCGGAGAGTTCGGAATGGACGGCCAGCGGTGGACCGAGGTTTCTGGTTCACACCGACGGGGCGAATTTCTTCATTCACGCTCTGGCGAGCTTCAACCGGGCAACTTACAACTCCGGATTCAACGTCCACAACGGTGTGGGCATGATTTTGGGCGGCGGCATGGATCTTCCTTTCTCGAAGAACATTGCCTGGCGCCTGTTCCAAGTGGATTACGTCTGGGCGCAGCACAATTTTGCCGATTTTGCGGCTCCGCAATTTCCGTCTTTGCGGCGGCCCGAGTTTGAAGGCATCAGACTGCGCACTGGCATTGTATTTGCCTGGGGCGGCGCGCCGGCAGCGGTTCCGGCAGCGGCCTGCTCCATCCAGCCGACGGAAGTGTTAGTCGGCGAACCGGTCTCGGCTACCGTCGCGGCCAGCAATTTCAATCCTAAGCACACTGTGACCTACACCTGGAGCACCACCGGCGGCCAGGTTACGGGAAAAGATACCGCCGCCACCATTGACACCAACGGCGCGGCTCCAGGCAGCTATACGGTGACCGCTCATCTGACCGATGCCAGGGCCATCAAGAACAACGTAGCCACGTGCACGGCGAACTACATGGTGAAACCGTTGCCGCCGAAGAATCCGCCGACCATGTCGTTGTCGGCTAATCCGATGGACCTGGTCGCTGGCGGTAACGTGAACCTGTCGGCCTCTTGCACCAGTCCTGACAGCGTCGCCGTTTCCGTAGCTAACTGGACTTCCACCGCCGGCTCTGTTTCCGGCAGTGGCAGCTCGGCAACCCTAAGCACCGCTGGAGCTCCCGCTGGTCCGGTGACGGTGACCGCGACCTGTACCGACTCGCGCGGTTTGACGGGTCAGGCCTCCACGCAAATCACGCTGGAAAACCCGCCACCTCCGCCGCCGGTCGTCGACAAGGCGCTGGAAGCCCGGCTCTCTCTGCACAGCATTTACTTTGTGGTCGCCCAACCCGGCCCCAACGATCCCAAAGGCGGTTTGCTGGCCAGTCAACAGAGGACGTTGACCGCGCTGGCTGCCGACTTCAAGAAATACCTCGAAGCCAAGCCGGATGCGCACTTGATTCTCGGAGGCCATGCCGACCATCGTGGCTCGGTCGAATTCAATCAAGCGCTCACCGAGCGTCGTGTCGGCAGCACCAAGAGCTTCCTGGTTGCACAGGGTGTTCCTGAGGCCAACATCGACACCAAGGCGTTTGGCAAGGAAGACAACCTGACCACGGATCAAGTGAAGGCGGCTATAGATGCCAACCCCGACCTGAGTACAGAAGAGCGGGCGCGGATTCTCAGGAACATCGATGTCGTCAGGATGGCGAGCAATCGCCGGGTGGACGTCACTTTGAGCACGACGGGGCAATCATCGACTAAGGTGTTCCCCTTCAACTCAACCGATGCTTTGACGTTGATCGGCGGCCGCGAGGGTGAAAGGAAAGTCGCGAAGCCTGCGCCGAAGAAAAAAGCAGCGCCGAAGCCGTAACCACGGCGCGGAAGAGTTGTAGCGAAAACTGATGCGGAGGGCGGAATCACGCCCTCCGCTTTTTTATTGGTAGTGGCTCAGTTTGAATCTTCGCGCTTGCGTCATCCCGAACCGCAGCGTAGTTCAGCTGCGGGAGGGATCTCCCAAGCCGCGATTTTCGGGGAGATCCCTCCCTCCGCCTGAAAAGCGGCTCCGCTCGGGATGACGCCACGCTTGAAAATTCAGACTGACCCGGAACAAGAAGCCAAACTGAGAAGTTAAACTTGCCAGTTATGCTGTATTTGTGTTTATAATGAAGCTGCCATGCCGCGAAAGCCGCTCGAAATCGCCGTGATCGACTTCACTCAGGCCATTGGGCTATTGATGCGCCGCGTTCGTGCGGCGGCTGCGTCGCATGAGCTTTCGTTGACGGAGTCGGCCGTCATGGCGCGACTGGCGAAGGACGGACCTGCGACCACGGCCGACCTGGCGCGCGCCGAGAGCATGAAACCCCAGTCGATGGGAACCACCATCGCCGCGCTCGAAGAACGCGGCATGGTCGAGCGCAAACCGCATCCAACTGACGGCCGCCAGGTGAATATTGAACTCACCGCCCAAGGCGCCGCCGTGCGGAAGAGTGCCAAGGATGCAAAACGGACATGGCTGGCGCAGGCCATCGCCCAGCTCGACGAGGAGGAACGGGAAACGCTGTTCAAGGCGGGCGAAATCATCAAGCGCCTAGTGGAATTGTGAGCGCGCCCGCGAGCAGTTCGTCTACGCCGGAAACAGCTCTCGCTTCGATCTCGCACGCCTGGCGCGCCCTGCGGCACCGCAACTTCAAGCTCTTCTTTGTCGGCCAGAGCATCTCGGTAATCGGCACCTGGATGACGCGGCTGGCGACCAGTTGGCTGGTCTATCGAATGACCCATTCGGCGCTGCTGCTGGGCATCGTCAGTTTCGCCGGGCAGATTGTTTCTTTTCTGCTGGGGCCATTCGCGGGCGTCTGGGTTGAGCGCCTCAATCGCCGCAAGCTGCTGGTGTGGACACAAGCCGCCGGCGCCGTTCAGTCACTCGCTTTAGCAGCGCTCACGCTGACGCATGTCATCAACCTGTGGGAGATCATCGCGCTTTCAGCTTTCCAGGGCGTGATCAATGCCTTCGACATGCCGGGACGACAATCTTTTCTGGTGCAGATGGTCGATTATCGCAGCGATTGTCGCAACAGCGATCGCAATGACGATCGCGGCGACCTCAGCAACGCCATCGCTATCAACTCCTCGATGGCCAACGGCGCGCGCCTGATCGGCCCAGCTATTGCCGGCGTGGTGATCGGAGCTTTCGGCGAAGGCTGGTGTTTTCTGATCGACGGCGTCAGCTACTTTGCCGTGATCGCATCCTTGTTGCTGATGCGCATCAAACCCCTGGACATCCGCCGCAAGGCGACCAGCATGTTCGAACAGATGCGCGAAGGGTGGGACTACGTCCGCAGGTTTCGTCCGATTCGCACCATCCTTCTGCTGTTTGCGCTTCTCAGCCTGATGGGTTACTCCTACTCCGTGCTGCTGCCAATCTTTGCCGGCCAGGTGCTGCACGGCGGCGCGTATACCCTCGGCGGCCTGACGGCAGCTTCGGGAATCGGCGCGCTTACGTCGGGCCTTTCGCTGGCGGTCCGTAAGTCGGTGGTTGGGCTGACGCGCATGCTGCAGATCGCGGCCGCCATGCTGGGAGGCGCGCTGATTCTGTTCGGCTTCTCGCATATTTTGTGGCTATCGATGGTACTGATGGTCTTCGTCGGTTTTGGCCTGATGCAGGGTGCGGCGGTCAGCAATACGATCATCCAGTCGCTGGTGCCGGAAGACAAACGCGCCCGCGTGATGGGCTATTACACGATGGCCTTTTTCGGCGCGGCGCCGTTCGGCAGCTTGCTGGCTGGTGCGCTGGCTCACCGCATCGGAGCGCCGCACACTGTCTTCGTGACGGGCGCGTTTTGCGTCGCGGGCTCGCTGTGGTTCACGTTTGAGTTGCCCAAGGTCAGAGTGGTCATGCGGCCGATCTATGAGGATATGGGTCTGCTGCCGGCCCGCGAGATCGACCTGATTCCCGACGCGCAGGAAACGGCAATATAGGTTTCGAGTGAACGCAACCGAAAATGAACGCAGCCGAAAAGGAGAAGCCACAGTGAACTGGTATGACTACGTCGCTTGTTTCTTCGCTGGAATGTTTCTCGCGAATGTCGTGCCGCATTTCGTGCACGGCATTTCCGGGGACCGCTTCCCGACGCCGTTCGCGAACCCTCCTGGAAAGGGACTGTCATCGCCCACGGTGAATGTTCTCTGGGCGCTGCTGAATCTGGCCGTCGGCTACGTCCTGCTTCGGGCTGGAAAAGTTTCGAGCGGAAACGTCGCGGCACTGGCGATTTTCTTTGCTGGGATTGTTGTAATTAGCACACTCTCAAGCGTGCGATTTGCCAAGAAACAGGCGAAGTAGCGCGATATTCCTCAATCCGCAGAAAGGGAAATGCTATGCCTCTGACCCAACTTGATGCGACTGCCGCTCTGATCGTGATTGATCTGCAGAAAGGCATCGTCGGTTTGCCTACGGTGCACCCCGCGGCCGAAATAGTTGGCCGCACCACGCAGCTCGCTCGCGGTTTCCGTGCACGCGGTTTGCCGGTTGTTCTGGTCAACGTCACGGGCCGTGCCCCGGGCCGCACCGACGCTGGAGCCCCCAAGTTTTCGTTTCCGCCGGATTGGACCGAGCTGGTTCCTGAACTGGAGCAGCAACCCGGCGATCACCTTGTGACCAAACAACGAGTGGGAGCGTTCATCGGCACGTCGCTGGACGAAACCCTGCGCCAGCGCGGCGTAACCCAGGTATTCATCACTGGGGTTGCCACGAGTGCCGGGGTGGAAGCGACGGCGCGCAGCGCCTACGATTACGGCTACAACGTTGTGCTCGTTGTGGACGCCATGACCGACCGCGACGCCGAGGCGCACCGTCACAGCGTCGAGAAGATTTTTCCCCGGCTGGGCGAGACCGAGACCACCGCCAACGTGCTGCAGCTGATAAGCCGAAGCTAATGAGCAGCCTCCGAAGACGTTAGACGCCAGACGTTCCCGCGCGGGACGCGGCGTGCATCCCAAGAACGGAAGGAGAGGCGGGAACAAACTCCTCGGGAGGAAGAATCTACACGACCTACCCTAAAGTGCTATCGCCAAGTCTATGATTTGATGAGACTGTGTCTGGTATTCGGGTTGCCACTTCCTTAGTCGAAGAAACGCGGGCGAGGATGATTCTCATGAGCCGGTTCCGCAGACCCCAAGGTCGGGCGATTTGGCCGATGTTGATGGCGATGCTGATAGTAATGTCCGGCTTGCTCTGGACGGCAGGTTGCGCTCGTCCGCAAAGTAACGATTCTGTCGTCCACGCCGACCAGCCTCCGTTTCACGATTCGGAAAGTACCGCATCCGCGCCGCAGGGCTCTCCAGCAGCTCAGAATGCTGGCCCGAACCTTGGTTCGAACTCTGGTTCAGAACTTGGTTCGAACCCTGACACCGGTCTGCCGTTCCAAGATCCCAAGAATCTGCCTGCCGGTACACTGCTCACGGTTCGACTGAAAAACTCCATAACCGCGGAGAATCCGGGCGCCAACCGGACTTTCGAGGCGGTCGTCGACGAACCGGTTGTGATCGAGGGCAACAGATTGGTCCCGCGCGGCGCTGTGGTTTCCGGTCGTGTGGAGTCCGCGCGGGCCTCCAAGGTCAAGCGCAACCGTGGTTATGTCCGTCTGGTTCTCAACTCGATCCACCTTGCGGGCATGAGCTTGCCGATTCAGACCTCCAGCCTTTTCGTGCGCGGAAACGCTAGTGATGTCCAGTCTGGCGAGACAACGCACGGCGAAACAACGCAAGGCGAGGCTGCGCAAAGTGAAGCTTCCGCGGCAGTCATTCGTCTCGAAAAGGGCCGACGGCTCACTTTCCGGCTGACCGAACCGGCTTATGTTGCTGCCAGCCAGCGGACTCCAGTGGGCCGCTAACCCCTTCTCGGGAAAGTTTTCCACAGACGAATTTTTCCCATTGTGACATCTGCCCTTCGCAGGCCCATATCCATTTCTCTATAGTGAGCTCGAGTTGGGCTCGACGCTGACGAAAACACGGCCCCGAATTCCCATTTCAGGAAAACGAAGGGTCGGGGTCACTGGAAATCAGGTTTCTTCCCGGAACGATCCCGGGCAAAGTATCTGTATGAGCGCTGCTGCTGAAATTCCGTGGAAGCCGCGAGATTCGAAAACGGAACTGCATCCTCTTTTCGAAAACGCACCAATCGGCCTGCTGCAATGCCAGCGTGCGGGCAGCGTCACCGCGCTCAATCCGGTGCTGGAACAAATGTTTGGTGGCAAGTCGAGGATGGCGCGGTCGCTCAGCTTTGCCGATATGGTTCATCCCCGGGACCGCGCCGAGGCTGGCCGACTTCTGGGTGAACTGTTTGAGCGCCAGCGAGATAGTTTTCAGATCGACTCCCAGAGCACGTTCGGCAGCACGTCATCGAACGTCCGGCCAATGCGCTGGACTGCATGGCGAGTGGCGGGCACGAATGGCCATCCTGACTACGCCCTGGTGCTGGTGGAAGATTCGCCCCGGAACCTGCTTCGCGAACAAGAGGCCGAGCGGCGTCTCCGGCAAGTCGACAGGTTGGAAGCCATGGGCCGTTTGGCCGGAGGCGTGGCGCACGACTTCAACAATCTTTTGACCGGAGTGCTGCTCTACTGCGACCTGCTCATGGCCCATCTTGAGCCCAACCATCGGGTGCGCAAGTACGCCGAGGAAATTCGCGACGCCAGCCTGCAGGCTACGGGACTGGTGCGGCAGTTGCTTGCCGTGGCCCGGCCCACGACTGGCGAGCCGCGCCTGCTGGTGCTCAATGAAATCGTCGATGGGATGCGGAATCTGCTGGTTCGCCTGATCGGGGAGAACATTGAGCTGAAGTTTCAGCTTGATCCCAATCTGGGTTTGATCCAGATGGATCCAGCGCACTGCCAGCAGATTCTGCTGAATCTGGTGCTCAACGCCCGCGACGCGATTTCCGGGGCGACGTCCGGCGGCGGCCGGATCACGGTCGAGACCCGTAATTGCAAAGTGCAGGTGCTCAGCGAACCAGTGCTCAGTGAACCAGTTTTCGCCGAACCAGTTAGTAAAGAACCGGTGCTCGTCCAACCACCTTCAGAGGCAGGCAGCAGAACATCGCTGCCGTGTGTGCTTTTTGTGGTCGCCGACAACGGCCGCGGCATGGATGCCGCCACCCGCGCTCACCTGTTCGAAGCCTTCTTCACCACCAAGGCCGCCAACGGCACAGGGCTGGGTTTAGTCACGGTCTACGAGATCGTGACCAGCAACGGCGGCCTGATCCATGTGGACAGCGCTCCGGAGTGCGGAACTCGTGTATCTGTACTTCTGCCACTAGTTCCGCGACCCGTTCTGCATTTCCAGGAGCCCCGCGATTTTCAGCCCGAAAGGAACCCGGAAGAACTCAGCCCCCAAGAATACGAGGAAAAGGAATGAATGCCATGACGTCAGCCGCTTTGAGCCCGATGACCTCCCTGCCGCAGATCGAACCCGCTAATTTTCTCAACCTATTGATCGTGGACGATGAACGGTCGATCCGCGAGGCCTGCCGCGAAGTGGCGCAGTCGCTGGGATATACGGCCTACGTGGCCGATTCCGCCGAGCATGCTTACCGGCTGCTCGACACCCAGGCCTTCGACGCCGTGCTGCTCGATCTACGCCTGCCCGGAGCGGGCGGATTGGAGGCGCTGCGCCGCATCAAAGAGCGGCGTCCGGAGGCAGTGGTCATCGTGGTGACCGGCTATGGCACGGTGCAGGCGGCGGTGCAGGCCATGAAGAATGGCGCCTACGACTTTGTGACCAAACCGTTCAGTGTCGATGAACTGAAGCTGCTGCTGGAGCGGGTGGCCACACATTTAAAGATGAAGTCGGAAAACCGTCTGCTGCGCGAGAAAGTGAAGTCCAAGCAAGGATTCGGCGGCATCGTGGGCCGCGCCCCCGAAATGGAAAAGCTCTATCGCATCATTGCCAAGGCCGCCAACAGCGTGCACCCGGTGTTGATCCTGGGCGAAAGCGGGACCGGCAAGGAGATGGTGGCGCGGTCCATTCATTATTCCGGGCCTTTCCGCGACAAGCCGTTCATCCCGGTCGACTGCGGATCGCTCGTGCCCACGCTGATTGAGAGCGAACTGTTTGGCTACGTGAAAGGCGCGTTCACCGGGGCCAACCAGTCCAAGGACGGGCTTATGGCGATGGCCGAAGGGGGAACCATTTTCCTCGACGAAGTCGGAGAGCTTCCCGTCGATCTGCAGGCGAAAATGTTGCGGGCGATTCAGGAAAAAGAAATTCGTCCCGTGGGCAGTACGCGCCGGGTGCCGATCAATATCCGCATCCTGGCCGCCACCAACCGCGATCTGGAAAAAGGCGTCATGCAGGGCGAGTTTCGCCGCGATCTATATTTTCGACTCAATGTTCTTAGCCTGCGCATTCCGGCGCTGCGCGAGCGCCGGCAGGACATCCCGTTGCTGATCGGATACTTTCTGGAGCGCATGGTACGAGCCTCCGGACAGGAAAAGATGCTGAGCGATGAAGCCCTCAAAGCGATGCTGGCCTATGACTGGCCGGGCAACGTACGCGAGCTCGAAAATTGCCTGGAACGGACCTGCGCCTTTACCAGCGGTCCGCTCATTCACAGCACGGATCTGCCGCGGGAAGTGGCAAACCTGCCGCTAGCCGAGACGTTGGGCGGGGTAGGAAACGGCAACGGGCAGCGGAAGATCATTCCAATGGCGGAACTCGAGAAGAAGACGATTTTGAGCGCCATCACGGAACTCAACGGCGACAAGTTGCAGGCCGCCCGGCTGCTGGGCATCGGGAAAACGACGCTCTACCGCAAACTCAAGGACTATGCCGCCCAAGGATATCCATCCGCTTGAGCAGCCACTTGGATGGCCCAGTTCTGAACGTGTTCCTGAGAAGGGAGTACCGCAAGGGGAATTCATTGTGCGCTAAGATTGCTAAGCGGCGTGTTTTCAGCGGTTAGCGATGTGGCGGGTGACGTGCTAGTTGAGAGAACATGATTCTACTCAATACGCCTTCAGCCAGCGGTCCGCAGTGCGCCGAATCATTGCAGGCCGCTACCGGCCAGGAAACACACTGGGCCAAGACCTTGCAGGAGGCAGCTAGCCGCCTGCGCGAACAAACCTATTCCGCTGCCGTCATCGACCAGTTTCTGCTGGAAACCGAGCCGGATGAGAGCGATCAGATGCTCGAACACCTGGGCACCGCGTTCCCGGTCTACGTTAACTTCGCTGTCACCGGAATGGACCGTCTGGTGCGCGAAGTGCGCGCGGCTTTGCACCGGCGAACGCGCGAAGAAGCCACTGCCCGCCGGGCCGTCGCGGAACAGATGCACAGCGAAATGCGGGAGACGCTGACCGCCATGCTGCTCTCGTGTGAACTGGCCATGTCAGTGCCGGACGTCCCGCGTCCCGCGGTGGAAAGGATCCGCACCATCGACAACCTCGCGCGCGACCTGCGGCTGCGTTTGGAGGCGAACTGAGCTCCGCGCTCCGCTCTTTGCTAAGTAGTATTCTTGCCCTCTCGCGTGGCAAACGGGGTTTGCCGCGCCAGGGATGTCGAGTCGTCCCACGTCTCCACACCTCCATGCAAAATCCTGCACAGCCGGGCATGAAATCACGCGAGTGAAATCCCTTCCCGTCGCGCCCGATTCCCAATAGAATGGACGCGTTGGAAGGCGGTATCCCGTGCTCCTCGCGGCATTCCGCCAATTCTGGGGAAAGTTCCGCCGGAGGTTCTGTGCACGTCCTCGTCACCGCCGATTCGCTCTCGGGATCATGGACCTACGCCCGTGAACTGGTGACCGGCCTGGTCACGCGCGGTGTGCGAGTCACGCTGGTCAGCTTCGGCGAGATTCCTCTTCCTGACCAGACCTCGTGGATGGATCATCTGCACGGCCTCGACTACCGGCCGACCGCGTTCCGCCTGGAGTGGATGCAGGAAGCCGAAGACGACCTGCCCGAATCGTCGGCATTCCTCGCTGGACTGGTTCGCGAACTCAGGCCCGATATCCTTCACCTGAACCAGTTTTGTTACGGCAACTTGCCCGTCGATGTGCCTCGCGTAGTCATGGTTCACGGCGATCTGATTACATGGTCGCAGGCCGTCCACAATCGCGCGCCCAGGATTGAGCGTTCTCTGTCCTGGTATCGCAACACGGTGCTTCGCGGCTTGGCCGGCGCGGATGCGGTGGTGGCGCCTTCCGCTTGGATGCTCGATCGAATTTCCGCTTGCTACGGACGCCCGCAGCGCGCCGAAGTGATCTATCCGGGACGCAATCCAATTTTCTTCAATCCCTACGTGAATAAAGACGATTGCGTGCTGGCCGTTGGCCGTCTGGTGGACGCGAGCAAGCAGGTTTTTCTTCTCACCCAGCAGCCGTATTCTGTTCCGGTCTGCATTGTGGGCGCCGAGCAGACAGTGCCTGTCCCGCGCATTCCGATTCGCGCCGATATTAAGGTTGACACCGACCAGACGTCAGTTGCGATCCGCGGTGCGCAGACCGAGGCGCAACTGCGCGCGCTCTACAGCCGCGCGTCAATCTATGCCGCGACCGCGCGCTATGAACCACTCGGCATGGCCGCGCTCGAAGCTGCGTTTTCCCGATGCGCCATCGTGGCCAACGACATCCCAAGCTTTCGCGAGATCTGGGGCGACGCCGCCGTCTACTTCCGCACCAATGACGCCGCCAGCCTCGCCGAAAACATTTGTATGCTCAACGCAGATCGCACGATGCGCCGGGCTTATGCGGAGTTGGCGTATTCTCGCGCCCGCGAGCGCTTCACCACCAAGCGCATGATCGACGAGTGCCTGCAGCTTTACCGGAGTCTGGTGTCCACTCGCTCCATCGCTGCGTAAGAGTATCTAGTAGTGTCGGCACGGCTCTGACCGCACTCACGGAGGCTTTGCGGTGGGCTGGGGCAATTTGTAAAAAGATTCGTATCAGGGCATCGCTTCAGCGATGCCGTCAACGGCTCACGGACAAGCGGCTTTAGCCGCTGGAGGCTTGCTCCATGGCCCCAGCGGCTGAAGCCGGTTTCATACCTCGTGTTGAACAGGCATGCCTGAAGGCATGCCCTGATACGAGTCTTTTTCAGACCGCCACCACTAGTCCGCCACGCTGCACATCCTTTGCCACTCGTGGTATCTTTTATCCCTACTAGAAACCAGTAAGGTTGGAGGATGGATTCATGGCTCAGATAAAAATCACCGTGAGACCGAATGGCCCGTTCCGGGTCGAGGCTCCGGAAGGCTCCATCGACTTGGTCGATGTGAACGGCACTCCGTACGATCTGACCGGCAAAACAGCATTCTCGCTCTGCCGCTGCGGCGGGTCGGTCAACAAACCCTTCTGCGACGGAACTCACAGCCGCATCGGATTCCAGGGCGCGGAATTGGCTGTGAAGAAAGCCGAAGGCGGCTCGTAGTCGCGCTGCGGAGGAGATCGTGCACGATTCACGGGATCACGATTTACAACGCCACAATTCAAGAGATCAAGATTCACCAGATCAAGACTCACGAGATCGGGAGTTGGGCATGCAGTGCCCGATCACGCGCCGCGACTTTCTTAACGGCGTTGCCGTAACCGCCGGCGCGGCCATCATGCCGTGGGACCTCGTTGCTGCCGGCGCGGGAGGACGAGCAGGTGAAGGTCAGGCCGCCGTCGGTCCAGAAAGTTCTCCGAACTACTATCCGCCCGCTCTCACCGGGTTACGCGGCAGCCATCCCGGATCGTTCGACGCCGCCCACAGCTTGCGCGACGGCACGTTCTGGGATTCCGCCGGCACTCCTGAAAACACCGGAGAAACCTACGATCTGGTCATCGTCGGCGGCGGCATCAGCGGCCTTGCGGCTGCCCATTTCTACCGCAAGGCTAGCGGGGGCAAGGCTCGTATCCTCATCATCGAGAACCACGACGACTTCGGCGGACACGCCAAGCGCAACGAATTCCGCGCGGGAGACCGGACGTTGCTCGGCTATGGCGGGACGTACTCAATCGAAAGCCCGGAACCTTACAGTGCCGTCGCGAAAGGCGTGATTGAGGAATTGGGAATCGATGTGAGCAGTTTCCCAAAATATCTGGACCGGAATCTCTATGGTTCCAGGGGGCGAGTTCCCAAAATCTTCTTCGACAAAGAAACCTTTGGCAGCGACAAACTGGTGGACGATCCTTGCCCTTTTCCCGGCGGCGAGACCTACGATCTTGCGGTCGCCAAGCCGGACGCGTGGGCGCACTTCATGGCCGAGGCTCCGATTGCGGAACAAGCGCGCAAGGACGTTTCTCGTTTGTGCCGGGAGAAGAAAGACTATCTTCCAGGATTGAACGCGACACAGAAAGAGGATCGCCTGGCGCGCATGAGCTATGCCCGCTTCCTGATCGAGTCGGCAGCCGTGCATGCCGACGTGATTCGCCTCTACCAAAGAATTTCCGAGCCTCTGTTCGGTGTAGGTCTCGAAGCGATTGCCGCGCTGGACGCATCCGACACAGGATACCCCGGCTTCAGCGGCATGGGTCTTGAGCCGGAGGGCCTGAGCAACGAGCGCAAATATTTTTTCCACTTTCCAGACGGCAATGCCAGTATCGCGCGCTTGCTGGTGCGCAAGCTAATTCCGCAGGCCTTGCCAGGCAACTCCGCGACCGACGTGGTTACCGCCAAAGCCAACTACGCGAAACTCGATGAGAGTCAATCGCCAGTGCGCATTCGATTGAACAGCACGGCGGTGCGTGTGAAGCACGCCGGCGATCCTACGCACGCCACCGAAGTTGAGATTGCTTACGCTCGCGGCGGCAAGGTCTATACCGTCAAGGCCGGGCACTGCATCCTGGCTTGCTGGAACATTGTGATTCCCTACATCTGCGAAGAATTGCCCGATGCGCAGAAGCAAGCGTTGGCCTCGGCGCAGAAAGTCCCGCTGCTGTACACGAACGTGTTGTTGCGTAACGCGACAGCCTTTCAGAAACGGGGAGCGAATTCCATCTACGCACCGGGCGGCTACCACACCCACGTCGACATGGACCTTCCGGTCAGCATGGGCGAATATCATTGCCCGCGCACTCCGGAGGATCCGCTCGTGATTCACATGAGCAAGTCGCCGTGCCATGCGGGCCTTCCGGCGCGCGATCAACACATCGCCGGGCGCATGGAACTCTATACCACGACGTTTGAAACCATGGAGCGCAAGATTCGCGAACAATTAGCGCGCACGCTGGGGCCGGGCGGATTCGATCCTGCCCGCGACATCGTGGCGATTACGGCCAACCGCTGGCCGCATGGCTACGCGTACGAGTACAGCACGTTATGGGACAAGTTCTTGCTGGGCGGCGGAGAGACGCCCTGTGAGAAGGCGCGCAAGCCCCACGGCCGTATCGCCATTGCCAATTCCGATGCCGGCGCCCGCGCCTATACCGACGAGGCCATCAATCAGGCGTGGCGTGCGGTCGGGGAGATCACGAAGAGCTAGCCGCGTTCCGCTGATATAGCAGCTCATGATGCAGCAGCTCAGCGGCCCATCGGATCATTGAATCATTGCTGATTGTTTTTCAACTGTGAGGCTTTGTTCTGCGCGTCCTGGGCCTGCTGCGTCAGGCCTTTCGCCTGATACGCCTCCGCTAACGCATTCTCGATGTCGGGTTGGTCGCCGTTCTTTTCCTGCTCTTGGAGATAAGCGGCAATGGCTTCGTCGTACATCTTGAGCTTGGCGTAAGACCTTCCCGTTTCGAAGTAAATTCCGGAGAGCTGCGGATTCAGGCCAGCCGCGGTCTTGAACTCCGCAATCGCGGCCTGATATTTTTCGTCGTCGGCCAGCGCCAGACCTAGCCCGTAGTGAGCGTCGGCGCTGTTTGCATCTTGCGTCAGCATTTGCGTAAAGACGGCCTTTGCGTCCTCAACTCGCTTCTGGTTCAACAATGTGATTCCAAGGATAAAGCGCGCCCCTGCGTTCTGCGGTTGCAGTTCGAGCGTGCGTTTGAATTCGCCCTCGGCCTGGGGAAATTGTCCCCGGTCAAAGTAAGCCTGCCCCAGCGCGAAGTGAGCCTGGGCCATTTTGGGTTGCTGCTTGATAATGGCCTGGAGTTGGGTAAGCGCGCGATTGGGGTCGGTGTCGGACATCGCAGCGAGGGCGCGCCCCATGCGTATGGGAGCGCCACGCCAACGTTGTACTCCCAGAGCGCTGGCAGCTAACGCCAGAGCGACCACTCCCAGAACGGCCACACGGCGCAACAGGTCATCGTGTTGAGGCGCGACGCGAGCAATCAACGCGCCCAGGATCAGTCCACTGATGAGTCCACCGACATGGCAGGCATTGTCGACGCCCGAAACCACAGCTCCGAACAGGACGTTAAATCCGACGAAAAAGAGAAGGCTTCTCAGTGTCCCTTGAATCGCGACCTTGGGAACCGAAAATTCGCCCAGATAAAACGACGCGAGCAGCGCGCCCGCTAAGCCAAAGATCGCGCCCGACGCTCCCACACTCAACACTCCGGGATTCCAGGCCACGCTGGCCAGTCCCCCCGCAATGCCGGTGATCAGATAGATGCAAGCGAAAGTCCATCGCCCGTAGAGCGATTCACACAGCGCACCCAGATCCCACAGGCACCACATGTTGAAGGCGATGTGCATGAGGCCGCCGTGCAGAAACATGTAGGTGACCAGCCGCCACCAATCGCCGGAAAGGGTATAGGGACCGAAGTTGGCGCCGAAGTGCACTTCGACTTGCCCGGTGAAGTCGAGCGACGGGCCGCTGGCCAGCACCATCGCGATAAACACCATCACGTTGGCGCCGACGAGCACCTGCGCAAGAGTAACGCTGGATTCGCGACGGACCCACGGAGCAGCCATGACCGGCTTCGCATCCTCGCCCAGTTCGCCGCGCTGCGCTGCTTCGTGCTGCACGCACCACTGACAAATCTTCTTGCCAAACATTAACGCAGGCATCTGCCGGCCACATCGAATGCAATTCGCCATAGGATCAATAAAAGAGTATCAGCAGTTGAAGATGTTTTGGGAAGAGCAGGTTTTGGGAAGGGCACGACTTCAGTCGTGCCGCCCGGGGCGCAAAAGATTCCGGGCTTCAGTCCCTGAGGGATCGCGCGATTCAATGAATGGTTTTGGTCTTCCGCGACATGTAATCCATCAGCAGATATTGCCCCAATGTGTAGGGCGTGGTGAAGTAGGCCTTGCCGCGGCACATCTCGGTGACTTTCTGCACGAACTGCACCAGGCCGTAATCGGACGCCAGCATAAATGTGTTAATCAGCACGCCGGCGCGTTTGCACTTCGAGACTTCTTCCAGCGTCTGGCTCACCACCAGCGGGTCGAGGCCGAAGGCATTCTTGTAGATGCGCCCGTCTTCGAGCGTGAGCGCCGAGGGCTTGCCGTCGGTGATCATCACAATCTGCTTCATGTCTTTTCTCTGGCGCTGCAGGATTCTCTGAGCAAGCCGCAGCCCCTCGCGCGTATTGGTGTAGTAAGGGCCAACCTTCACCCGCGCCAGTTGCGACAACGGAATCTCTTCTGCCGAATCGTGAAACAGCACCAGCGAAAGCGAGTCGCCAGGATATTGCGTGCGGATCAAATGCGACAACGCCATCGCAACCTTTTTCGCCGGAGTGAAGCGGTCTTCACCGTAAAGGATCATCGAATGCGAACAGTCGAGCATCAGCACCGTCGCACACGACGACTGATATTCACACTGATGCACTTGTAAATCTGAGTATTCGATGTTGAGCGGCAGCGTGAGGCCTTCGCGCTGGATCGCACTCGACAGCGTGGCCGTAATATCGAGGTTGAGGGTGTCGCCAAACTCGTAGGTCTTCGCCGATCCGCTGGTTTCGATGCCGGTAGCCAGGTCGCGCGTGTCGTGCCGTCCAAAGCTCGATTTGCCGAGCGACCCCAGCAGGTTGCGCAGCGATTTGAACCCGAGGAAGTCGAGACTCTTGTCAGTAATTTCAAACTTGGCCTGCTGCGCCTCGCCCGTCTGCCCGCCGACGCTCGACCGGCGCGAAGGATCATGTGGGTCGTCGATGGAAATGTAATCTTCCTGTTGCATCCGATCGATGAGCTTCTCGATCAGCTCGTCGAGTTGGCCATCCGCGGCCATCTGCTCAATTTGCTCGCGTAGGTTTTCGTCGAACATCTCGCCATTCATCAGAGCTTGCTCGATCGCGCGCCGGAGTTCGTCGAGTGTCTGCTCGCCTTCAGGCAGTTCATACCACATGGATTCCTGAAACCCGCTCTGCAGCAGGTAGTCCGAGAGCGCGCCGAGCAGGTCCTCCATGCTCATCTCGCCCGCGGGGTCAGGCACGTATTTGGAGTAGCGAATGCGTTTCATAAGAACAGCTCTCAGCTTTCAGCCAAGAATATTCTCAGTCAAGATCTATTTCGACCTCGCGCACGTCCCGAATTTGCTGAGAGCTGATAGCTGACAGCTGAAAGCTAGTTAAACTGCCTTCTCTGCCGGTACGGCCGCTCATCCGGCTCGACCGATTTTTCCCGCACCGGCTCTGGCTTTTTTTCTCCCGCCTTGAACACGCGTTCTTCGCTGCGGCCGATGCGTTTGTGCGCATGCAGACCTTCGAGGATGAATTCCGCGGCCGATACTTGCTGCTCGGGACTGTCTTTCTGTGAAACACTCAGCGGGCCCAGCTTGTCGGTCAGGCCTTGAATTTCTTTCAGGTTCTCCAACGCTTCCACGGCCGGCACCGAGTCCGACAATTGAATCTCGCCACCCAGGTCGAACCATTGGACGATCTGCTGTACGTTGGCTCCCGTATAGTACTCGTCGTAGGTTTTGGCAATCGCAGAGCGAATCAGCTCGCGGCCAACGTGGTCTGCGCCCTTCATTTCGCCCTCGTACTCCAGTTCGAGTTTGCCGGTAATGGCCGGCAGCGCTGCGTACACGTCGCTGATGCGCGGCACCACCAGGTTCTCGTTGTTACGGATCGCGCGCCTTTCAGCATTCGAAACCACGTTTTCCATCGCGGAGATCGGCAGCCGCTGGCTCACGCCCGAGCGTTTGTCGATTTTCTTGTCTTCGCGTGCGGCGAAGGCTACGCGCTCAATGACCTCCTGCACATAATTCGGCAGATGTAGAGGATGTCCGTTCCGCCGCGTCCATGCCTCCTGCGCGGTGATGGCGATTCCTTCCTCGACCGTTGCCGGATAGTGTGTGCGAATCTCCGAGCCGATGCGATCCTTTAGCGGCGTAATGATCTTGCCGCGCGCCGTGTAGTCTTCCGGATTCGCGCTGAAGACCAGCGCCACGTCGAGCGGTAGCCGGATGGGATAGCCTTTAATTTGTACGTCGCCTTCCTGCATGATGTTGAACAGTCCGACTTGAATTTTTCCCGCCAGGTCGGGCAGTTCGTTAATGGCGAAGATGCCGCGATTGGCGCGGGGCAGCAAGCCGTAGTGAACCGTTAGTTCGCTCGACAGTTCATGGCCGCCACGCGCGGCCTTAATGGGATCGATGTCGCCAATCAGGTCGGCAATGGTCACGTCGGGCGTAGCCAGCTTCTCGACGTAGCGGTCATCGGGCGCGAGATAGGCGATCGGCGCTTCATCGCCGAGCCGCGCGACTTCCTCGCGGCATCGCCGGCAGATCGGCGCGTATGGATTATCGTGCACCTCGCATCCGGCGAGATAAGGCATGTGCGGATCGAGCAGGGTCGTCAAGGCGCGCAGGATGCGGCTTTTCGCCTGACCTCGCAGTCCCAGCAAAATAAAATTATGGCGCGAAAGAATGGCGTTGATGATCTGCGGCACGACCGTATCGTCATAGCCGACAATGCCGGGAAACACGGGAGCGTCGCCATCTTTACGCAGCCGAGCCGTCAGGTTCTCGCGAAGTTCGTCCTTCACGTGGCGCGTGCGTAAACGCTCTTCGGAAAAAATACTGCGGCGCAATTCACCCAGAGTGCGCGGAAGACTACTCATGAAAGGAACCCCCACTAACAAATCGTTTCCCGATTATACGCGCCGCAACGATTGGGCGTTTCCCACTTTCCCAAAAGACCAACGCCAAAGAAGGAAGACTCAAGACCTGCGGCTCAGCGCGCGTGCCCGTTGCCTCCGGCCTTCTCCCGCGATCGCGACGCGCGACGAAGATTGGGAAGAATACCTTCAAGATAAGTCGCGACCACTTGAATGCGCTGGCCCTCCGACCGCATCGCCAGCAGTTTCTGTTTGAAGTCGAGATCGAGCGGCAGCGAGCCCGCAAGATAAAAAGAAAGCGCGTGCGGTTCGGCCGCAGCAAGATCCTGCACGGCTCCAGCGAGTGTCAGAATTTCCAAGTGAGCCTGGATCGCCCGCGCCCTGTCCTCGTGGGTGGGAGCGCCGGGCTCATCCGGGACCAGCAATACTTCCGCCTGCAGAAACGACCGCTCACGATTCAACTCAAGCACTTCAAACCGCTTGCGGCCCTCGGCCACAAGATCCATGCGCCCGTCGGGATACTCCTTGGTGACCGTAACGATCTCGGCGGTGCATCCGATTTCGGCGACGCCGTCTTCCAACGCGCGCACCACGCCGAAGGGCGCATCGTTGGCCCGACACACGGCGATCATCTCCTTATAGCGTGGTTCGAAAATGTGCAAAGGCAGAGGAGTGCCGGGGAGTAGCACGACCTCGAGTGGGAACAAGGGAAGAAGTGCCACGAGTCTCCAATATAGGCTTATAGGCTGCGCAGAATCGGCATGGGCTTCCCGATTGTACGATATCAACGATCCGCACATCTCGGCTGGCATCTTGACTTGCCGCGCCGCGGAGAATACAACGCGAGCATGGAACTCACGGGGAAAGTGGTTGTGGTCACGGGCGCTTCAATGGGCATCGGCGAGGCGATTGCTAAAGTGTTTGCCGAGGCGGGAGCGAGCGTGGTCCTGCTGTCGCGTGACGCGGCTAGGGCCGAGGCCGCTCGCGTGCGGATCGGCTGTCTCGATCGCACTGCCGCCCTGTCTTGTGACGTACGACACTCCGAGGACATCGACCGCGTACTCGCACTGACCTTGCATCACTTCGAGCGTGTCGATGTCTGGATCAACAACGCGGGGCACGGTCTTATGGATTCGGTCGCGCAAACCGACATGCAAGCCTGCCACGAATTATTCGAGACTAACTTCTTCGGTGCCATGTCGGCCATGCAGGCCGTCATCCCGGTCATGCGGCAACAAGGTGGTGGAGACATCATCAATATTTCGAGCGTCGCCGGGCACATCCCTCTGCCGTTTCACGCTTCCTACAGCGCCACCAAGTTCGCGCTCAATGCCATCGGCAAAGCCGCCGGGGTCGAACTGAAAAAAGAAGGCATTCACGTGCTCACCGTGTGTCCCGGCTACGTGCAGACTGCCTTCAGCGAAAATGCAGTTCGAGGAAGCGAACTGAAGAAGGTGCGCCCGGGCTCGGTTCGCGGCATTTCTGCCGAACGCGTCGCCCACGCCACTTTGCGCGGATACATGAAGCGGAGGCGGGAAGTCACCGTCCCGTGGACCATGCATGTGCCGGTGAAACTCTATCAATTATTTCCGGCATTGGTGGAGTGGGCGATGGGCAGGATGGCGAAATAGTTGGCCGTTCGATAGAGGAACGGCGCTCCCGACTACCCCAGTTCCGTCAGCCGAGTTCCATCAGCCCAGTTCCGCCAGCATGCCTTCCATCTCCGATTGCGCATGCAGATTTCCGGTGCGGCGCGCCGATGCGATGCCGTCGTTAAGCATCTTCTTCGCGTCAGCAACTCTTTCAGCCTTTACCAGCGTTTGCGCCGCCATGAAATATCCCGCGGTGTATTCGGGATGGCTCTCCAGCAGAATCGCGAACTCCGCCAGCGCCCGGTCGAAGTCGCCCTGCTTGGAGTACTCCATGGCGAGTCCGTAGCGCGCGAAGGCGTCTTTCGGATTCTCCGTCAGGATTTCGTTGAGCATGGCGATGCGGTCCATAATGTCGGGGCAAGTCTCGGAGATGAGTCGAGCCCTTGCTCACGAGATTACTACAACCGGACATGATGGCGCATTGAATGCACGATCACGACTCGCCAGATCTTGTTCGACTGGCTACAATTGCCACACCCGATAGTTGTCTGACCCGGCAAATTCCTGAGTGCGAGAAAAAATTGGCCTGTCCGTACTTCATGCCGGTGGCGAGACTCGAAAACGGTTCCTGGCCGCATCCCGCGCGACTGCCACTGGGCGGCGGATGGTGCGGTCACTGCACCGCTCCCGGACACGAAGGCGAGTTTCCGCCGCAAAACGTGCTGGAAGCGTTCTGCAATCTTGGGTATGCCAGCAGTTGCGGTTGGTCGCCGCCGCTGCGCGCTTGGGATGCGGTGCGATTCGCTGTGTCTGCGCCGCAGGGCCCGGCGATGCGTGCCGAGCCGCGCAATGCCGTGGCTTCTCCGGCTAGCGTTCTTCTCCTCGGCTACGTTTGCGAAAGAAATCACATGCCCGTTGAGCACGGCGATCTGGAGTTTGATTTGTCGCGAGCGGCCTGGCTGCGGCGGCACGAAGACGCGCGCGTTCAGAAGATGGCGGAATGTTTTCTGGAGTCGTACATGAAAACGAAAGCCTCGGCATCGATCTTAGGAAACAGCGGCAACCACGTAAAGGAAGAACGCCAATGACAGACGATACGCTCGCGCCTCGCCCGGTACGCGATTCGCAATCCGAAATGGCCGAGATCGTGCTGCCCAATGACGCGAACCCGCTGGCTGCGCTGCTCGGCGGACGCCTGATGCACTGGATCGATCTGGCCGGCGCCATGGCCGCGCACCGGCACTCGCGCAAACACGTCGTGACCGCATCCGTCGATCACATCGACTTCCTGGTCCCGGTGCGAGTCGGGGATCTCGTCATTCTGCGCTCGTCGGTCAATCGCGTTTTCCACACTTCGATGGAAGTGGGCGTGAAAGTCTACGTGGAAAATTACATTGCCGACACGGCCCGGCACGTGGCCTCTGCCTACCTGACGTTTGTGGCCATCGATACCGCTGGCAACCGCCTGAAAGTTCCGCCTGTGATTCCGGAGACCGACGAGCAACAGCGCCGCTACGATGACGCCGGAAGACGCCGCGAAATCCGGCGCGCCGAGTTGGAACGGCGGCGCAAGACGCGCTGACTTCCATAATGTGACCGCGCGGCCTGACCGTCGGCCTCATCTGCGAGCGCTTTCCCGCTCAGGAAACCTTTGAGCGCTTCAACCTTGTGACGTCCATTCGGCTATGCCAGCTAGACGGTTATCTGATACAAGGTCGGGGTGGACGGACGGATCCGATTGACCGGCGCTCAAACCGTCTATGATACGGGCGGGTGGATTCCGATTGCAGTCCTACCTTTGGCAGCAGTAGTTTGCGGCAACAGGCTGTCCCCTTGGGTATTCATGTGGATTCTTTCCTTTGCCATCTATTTCGGTCTGAAATGGCTGACGTGGTGGAGGGCGCGAGTACGATTTGCTCATCCAGGATGGCGCTCAATAACCTATCTGCTGGCTTGGCCGGGAATGGATGCAGATGCGTTTCTGAATGCGGAACTCAGGGTGCCGCTGCCGGCCTCCTTGGCTTGGATTTGGGCGACGCTCGAAACGCTGGCGGGTGCGGCTTTGCTTTGGGTTGTGGCACGATGCATTCCGCAAGGGCGGCCGCTCGTCCGTGGATGGATAGGCATGGTGGGCCTGATCCTATTACTTCATTTCGGTAGTTTTCAGATCGTCGCACTCCTGTGGCAGAGCTTGGGAATCAAAGCGGAGCGAATTATGTCTGCGCCACTCCGTTCCACGTCGTTGGGAGAGTTCTGGGGGAAACGATGGAATCTTGGGTTCCGCCAGCTTGCTCATGAGCTAATTTTTCGCCCGCTATATCGTCCCCTGGGGGCGCACCAAGCCGGTTTTCTCGTCTTTGTAGTTTCAGGGCTGATTCACGATTTGGTGATCTCACTGCCTGCTCGCGCGGGCTATGGCCTCCCTACGCTCTACTTCGTGCTGCAGGGCGTGGGCGTGACGGTCGAGCGTTCGCAGTTCGGCCGCAGGTTCGGACTGGCGCAGGGAACTCGTGGCTGGTGTTTCACGATGGTATTTCTTATGGCACCCGTGTTCTGGCTTTTTCATCCGTGGTTTGTGCTGCGTGTAATACTTCCATTCATGCAGGCCATTCACGCGCTATGAGCGATGCATTAGTAAGGCGGATCTTCGACATCGACCTGTGGTTTGTTGGAGTGGCGCATTTTCTGATTCTCTTTGCCAGCTTTCAAGTGCCCGTTCGTCTCGGCTGGAAACAGGACTTACGGCAACTGATGCCGTTTAACAGAAAACTGCTGTGGGTGCAGAGCAGCTTCACGGTATTAACGATCATTGCCTTTGGCATCTTGACGTTAGTGCTTCATGCGGAGCTGCTTCGGGGTGACCGCGCTGGAATGGGGCTTGCTTGCTTCATCGGAATTTACTGGACCGCGAGGATTCTTGTCGATGCGTTTTACTTTTCCCACGCAGACTGGCCTAAGGGAAGGGCATTCGTTGTGGGGCACACTTTGTTGACCTTGCTGTTTGCTTCGCTCGCCGTGAGCTACGTTGGTCTGTTTGTCTGGCAGGTGTGGCTGAGGACGAGCGGTTAACGAGTTTGACTGGCGCTGGCCAGCAAGCTGCGTCGAGTGGGACGACAGGATCGGAATCGAGAAATGGTAATTGCCGAGGCAATTGTCGCGTTTCTTGTGATCCTGCTGGTCCTTATCCTTGCAGTCCGTTTCTGCGGGAGGCAGGTAGCATCCTTCCATCGGGCCGTTACGAACAGAATCGCGATTCGATTCGCGGGCCGGCTACCGGGATTCGCAGTCGTAACGAACGTTGGCCGTAAGTCAGGAAGGCTCTATCGAACACCGGTAAATGTTTTTCGGGAGTCGAACGGATTCTTGATCGCTCTCACATATGGGCGTGATAGCGGTTGGGTTAAGAACATACTGGCTGCGGGCGGTTGCGAGCTTGAGACTCGCGGTGTGCGATATCAACTTTCCTTGCCGGTTGTCGTGCATGACCCCACTCGGCAACGATTTCCGCGTTTCGTGCGCATGGTCCTCGGCTTCATTGCGGCAAACGATTTCCTGGAGCTGTCAACCTCCCAACCGACTGTATAATCACATTTGGAGTTCCTCTTCATCGCCTCAATTCCTATCGGGAGTGTGACCTTTTGAACGCACATATGCCGCATCAGCATGGACAAGGGCCAACGCCGCAGGGGCCGCAGCCGCTGCCGGGAGTGGACGCCATTATCGCCGTGGGGTCGGGCAAGGGCGGCGTGGGCAAGACCACGTTGTCGGTGAACCTGGCCGTCGCTCTGGTCAAGATGGGACACAAAGTCGGGCTGCTCGATGCGGATGTGTACGGGCCCAACGTGCCGCTGATGCTCGGCGTCAACGACCAGCCGCGCATGGTCGGGGAGAATCGCATTGAGCCACTGCAGGCGTTTGGGCTGAAAGTGATTTCGGTGGGATTTCTCAATCCCGGCGACAAGCCCATCATCTGGCGCGGGCCTATGCTGCACCAGATTATTCGGCAGTTTCTGGGACTGGTGGAGTGGGGACAACTCGACTATCTCATCATTGATCTGCCGCCGGGGACGGGCGACATTGCGCTGTCGCTGGTGCAGACCGTGCCGCTGACGGGCGCGGTGGTGGTGTCGACTCCGTCGGACGTTTCGCTGCAAGACGCGCGCAAGGCCATCGAAATGTTTCACCAGATGAAAGTCGATATCGTGGGCGTGGTCGAGAACATGAGCTATTTCACCTGCCCGCATTGCCAGCACGAAGTGGATATTTTTTCCAGAGGCGGAGCGGAAAAAATGGCGGAGCGATTTGGCACGCCGTTTTTGGGAGCGATTGCGCTTGACCCGGAAGTGCGCAAGTCGGGGGACGGTGGGACTCCGGTCGTGTTGGAGGGCGAGAACTCGCCGCATGCGAAGTCGATTTTTGAATTCGCGCGCAAGGTTGTGACGCGGGTAGATGAGATTAGGGCCAACGCACCGGCCAGTGTGATTCAGATTCAGTAACGGACAAACAAAGCGATCTGTCATCCTGAGCGGCGGCGCAAGCCGGCGCGAGGGACCCTACGTCGGCCAGCCATCACGATGCAGTGGATGAGATCATCCATTGCTCATGCCGTAATCCCTCCTCCCGCACTGCCACTGTAGGGCATCGTAAGGTCCCTCACCCCGGCTTCGCCGCGGTTCAGGATGACAAGGTTTTCAGCGGTTGAATCGCGCCAGGCGAAAGATTGCTTCCGGCTCGTTCTCTTTCAAAATTAATTCTGACAGCATTTCTCCGACCGCGGGGCCGTGCTTGAATCCGTGGCCGGAGCCGCCGCCGACGATCCACACGTTCTCATTCGCGGGATGGCGGTCGATGATGAAGTTGCTGTCGGGAGTCTGCTCGTACTGACAAACGCGAGTCTCGAGCAGCGGTGCGTCTTTCAGCGCAGGGAAGCGGAAGGCGACGTATTCCCGGATGTCTTTCAAGGTTTCCTGACTGACCACGCGCTCGCCGTTGGTGGGATCAAAGATGGGCCCGCGGGTGTCGTCGGCGATCTTGAATCCGCGGCGGGCGTCGCCTAAGATGGCGCCCGGAATGCCGTAACGGAAGCTTCCGCGGTGATCGCCCCAGACTGGCAGGTGAGCGTCAGTGAAACGGTCGTCTCCCGCAGGCGCGCCGAAGAAGAAAATGTCCTGCTTGGTCGGCTGCACCAGGTCGCCGATCGTTTGGGGGAACAGCTTGCTGAGCCACGGACCGCAGGCGAAGACGTAGCCGTCGGCTTTGAGCAGGGAACCGTCCGATAGCGTGAGACTTCGCAAAGTACTGCTTTCCAGGCCGTCGGCCCGTACTGCGAGTTGGCCGTACTTGCCGCCTGCCGCGACGAATGCTTCCACGACCGCCTGGCAACTCGCGCGGGCGTCGAGATATCCGCATTCCGGCTCGAAGATGCCCCACTCGATCTCTTCAAAGTTAATCTGCGGCCAGCGCTTCTTCATCTGCGCCGCCGAGAGTTCCTGAAACCTGATCTTCGCCGCGCGCAGCGTTTCCATCGATCCGCGCTCGAATGAGTCGTCGTGACCGGACGCCATCCAGAGCACGCCAGTGCGATGCAGAAACTGCTGCTTCCACCGCCGCTCGTACTTCGTCCAGAGTTTGAGGGCGCGTGCGGCCATCTCTGTATAGGGCTGATCGGGCCCGTAGGCACCGCGCATGATCCGCGTCTCGCCGCCCGAAGACGCCCGCGAATTCCCCGGTCCCCAGGCGTCGAGCAGCGTGACACGCGCTCCGCGCTCGAGAAGATGCAGGGCAGTCCAGCCGCCGAAGGCTCCGGCACCAATCACTGCGATATGAGGTTTGACTTTCATCGAAGGATATTTGAGGATACGCGGCGCGCCAGGGAAAGAGAAGATCGTTCCATCTTGACAGCCCCAGTCATTCCCAGAATCCAGACATGATCGGTAACTTTGGTCCAAAAAGCCAACCTTCTACATCTAAAATAGTTAGGTAGAATGGACGTGGAAGCGGTTTCTCCCCCGGCTGCCGCCGCTCGGTATGAGACAACACAAGACTGAAGACTTATAGATGCCTGCTGACCCAAATATCGGGAATCGCGAACGTGAAATTCTGACTGCGCTGGTGGAGACTTTCATCTCGACGGGCGAGCCGGTCGGATCGCGCACACTCGCGCGGTCCAATCGCGAGGGGCTGAGCCCTGCGTCCATCCGCAATGTGATGGCCGACTTGTCGGACGCTGGCTTCCTCGAGCAGCCGCATGCTTCGGCTGGCCGCGTGCCGACCACCGAGGGATATCGCTATTACGTCGAACAGATCTCGGGCACGGCCCGCCTGGCACCGCAGGAAGAAGCCATGATCTCGGATTCGCTGGCAGGCATTACGGATGTGCAGGAGTTCATGGAGCGGACGTCGCATGTGCTCTCGCTGATTTCGCGTAATGTGGGAGTGACTGTGGCCACGAGCGGTCCGAAGAACGCGCTGGAGCATGTATATTTCTCGCGTCTCGGCGAACAGAAAGTCTTGGCCGTGCTCGTTACCCGGTCCGGCCTGGTGCGGGACCGGGTGCTGCGCCTCGATTTATCGCAGTCGGAACTGGACCTGGCCGCGCGTTACATCAACGAAAACTTTCGCGGCTGGACCATGGAATCGATGCGCGCTGAACTGGCGCGTCGACTTGAGCAGGAGCGCAGCGAATACGACCGCCTGATGAACTCGATTGAACAACTCTATAAACAAGGCGCGCTGGCGGCTGAACAAGGCTCGCAGGTCGTCTTCGTTGAAGGCGCGTCGAACCTGATCAGCGGCGATCATGACAAACTGCGGCTCCAGGAGATGCTCAAGACGCTGGAGGAAAAAGAGAAAGTTGTCCAGCTTCTCGGCGCTTACCTCGACGTGAAGCAGGAAGCGGTCCGCGTGGTCATTGGACTCGACGAGGCTCTGCCGTCGATGCAGAATTTCGTGCTGATTGGAGCGCCCGCGCACGCGGGAAATGAAGTAATGGGTTCGCTGGCGGTGATTGGCCCTACGCGCATGGACTATCAGCACACGATTACCGCGGTATCGTATATTGCGCGTCTGTTCGACAAGATATTGAATGAATCGGAGTAACGGGCAAGTTTTCGTGAAGATTGTGAAGATGAAGATAAGGTTATGAAGAAAGCAAACGGAAAATCGGAAACTGAAATGGCTGGGCTTGATCTCGAACACGAACTTCCTCCGGCAGATGGCGATGAGAACTCTCCTGAGACTGCAGCCAGCGGAGCCGCGGAATCTGCGGGACCCGGGGCGGAATTGCAAAAGCTGAAGGCTGAGCGCGATTCCTTGCTCGACCGCCTGGCGCGGGCGCAGGCTGAATTCGAAAATGCGCGCCGCCGCGCCAGCAAAGAGCAGCAGGAGTTTCGCGACTACGCCGCTGTCGATGCGATCAGGCCCTTGCTGCCTATCCTCGACAGCTTCGAGCGCGCCTTGCAGGTGAAGTCAGAGCCGGACGACTTCCGCAGCGGCGTCGAACTCATCTATAAACAGTTACAGGATGCGCTGGCGAAACTTGGTGTGCGCGCGATTCCCGCAAAGGGAGAGCCGTTCGATCCGCACGTTCATGAGGCGATCGAGATGGTGGAAACCTCCGACGCGGCCGACCACGAAGTCATCGAGGAATTGCAGCGCGGCTACAAAATAAAAGACCGCCTGCTGCGTCCGGCCATGGTCAAGGTCGCAAAGAATCCCTGAAGAGCGTAGGACAGCGCGGCCAGCGAGATTGTTTTGGGCACAAATCATCAGATTGTCATCCCGAGCGAAGCGAGGGATAACAATCCGCCTGGATTTTTGTTTCTGAAGAAAGGTTTATTCTGACGACGAACGCAAAACGCGACTACTACGAAGTGCTGGGTGTGACCCGCACAGTCACGGAGATCGAACTCAAAAGCGCTTACCGCAAGCTTGCGCTGCAGTTTCATCCCGACCGCAATCCTAACAATCCCGATGCGGAAGAAAAATTCAAGGAAGTCAGCGAAGCCTACGCTGTGCTCGCCGATACGGACAAGCGCGTCGTCTATGATCGCTACGGTCACGCCGGACTCGGTGGCGGGTCGAGCCAGGGTGGTGGTTTCGATCCCACGGTCTTCCAGGATTTCAGCGACATTTTTGGAGAGTTTTTCGGCTTCGGGGACGGACTCGGCGGAGGGTCTGGGCGGCGTCGCAGCCGGGTGCAGCGCGGCGCCGATCTGCGCGAAGACCTGACCCTTGAGTTCGAAGAAGCATTCTTCGGCACCGAATCCAGCGTGACGGTTCGCCGCCACGAAGCTTGCGAAGATTGTCGCGGCTCCGGTGCTGCGCCAGGGAAAGGCCCCACGACCTGCCGATCATGCTCCGGCCGCGGTCAAGTCCGCTACCAGCAAGGCTTCTTCAGCATCGCTCGAACCTGCCCTGCGTGCCAGGGCACAGGCAGCGTGATTACCGATCCCTGCCCGAAGTGCAAAGGCGAAGGTCGCATTCTGCGCCAGCGCACTGTTGACGCTAAAGTTCCAGCGGGAGTCGAAGACGGAACGCGCATCCGATTTTCTGGCGGTGGCGAGGTTGGGCAGTTCGGAGGCCCCGCCGGCGATTTGTACGTTGTGCTGCATGTAAAAGAGCATGCCTTCTTCGCGCGCGAAGGCAACGACCTGCATTGCGTGGTTCCGATCTCGTTCACGCAAGCCGCCATGGGCGCGGAAATCCGCGTGCCCACCATGGAAGGCGAGCACACGCTGAAAATCCCCGATGGCACTCAGCCCGGCGCAACGTTCCGCATCCGCAACAAAGGCGTGCCGGTGCTGAACGGACATGGCAAAGGCGATTTGTACGTCGAGGTGCACGTACAGGTTCCGACCAAACTCAGCAAGCGCCAGAAAGAATTGCTGCAAGAGCTCGACGCGCTCTCGAAAATCGACAACCAGCCCATGCTGCGCTCGCTGCTCGGCAAAATGAAAGATATGTTCGGCTAGCGGGCGGGGCTGGAGCCCTCAACTGAGAGAGGAGCCTTATCGCAGCGCGGAGCGCTGCGCCACCCAAATCAGCGTGTGCACTCTCTTTCATGACTCGACGCCGATGGATCGCCGAAGAATTCTCGGGCACCCATGCCGCCCTCACGGGCACCCATGCCGATCATCTGGTCCGCGTGTTGCGGGCCCGCGTGGGCCAGGAATTTGATGTCGCAACCGGTTCGGTAGTGCGTCGAGGGCGCATCGCAACGATCCAGGACGGTCGAGTCGAGTTCGAACTGGGAGAAGAAGTGCCGGCAGCACGTGTGCCCAACGTGACTCTTCTGCTGGCCGTCTTCAAGTTCGATCGCATGGAGTGGGCGATCGAGAAATGCACTGAGCTGGGGATCGTGCGAATCCTGCCTGTGATTACCCGCCGTACGGATGCACACTTGGTTGCGGCGTCGGCGAAACGCGTCGAGCGCTGGCGCAGAATCGCGCTCCAGGCTGCCGAGCAGTCCCGCCGCGCTGTTCCCCCTGAGATCGCTGCCCCTATCAAGCTAAAAGACGGCGTGGATTTCAACACAGCGGCCTTGCGCATTGTGCTCGCCGAGTCAGAGCAGCAGAATTCGTTGCGCGAAGTTCTCGCCTCGCGCCCGGACGGAGAGATCATTTTGGCGATCGGCCCTGAAGGCGGCTGGGCGGACGACGAGGTGCAGTTATTCCAGGCTTCGGGATGGATGTTCGCTTCGCTCGGCCCCACGATCTTGCGCGCCGAAACCGCTGCCATCGCCGCCACTGCGATCACGATTTCAGAGCTCGGAGACTGATTGCCATCGGACCTGTCTGTGGGTGAAAATTTACTCATGAACAAAGGTCACATCTACTTCGAAATCCAGGCCGACGATACCAACCGCGCCATCAGTTTCTATTCCCAAGTTTTCGGCTGGAAATTTTCAGAGATCAAAGGCCTTCCCGTTGCTTACTGGAGCATTGAAACTGGAGGTTCGAGAGGCGGGTTGTTGCAGCGGCCGGCCAAGACGCCTCCGCCGCAATCCGGCACGAACGCGTTTGTCTGCTCGCTCGAGGTGGAGAATTTCGATGCCACCGCAATGACAATTCTGAGTCTTGGCGGCATCGTTGCGCTCCCCAAGTTCGCGGTGCCAAAAACGTGCTGGCAGGGCTACTTCGTGGACACTGAGGGAAACACTTTCGGTATTTTTGAAGTCGACGCGAAGGCGGGCGCTTAAAGGCGCACAACTGCGGCAAGTGGTATCCTGAGCCCCAATGCCGCTATCGAAGTCTAACGCCCGTCCCGTTCCGTTTCTTCCAGACGATCGCCAGCGCGAGGCCATCGAGCACATTCACAGGCCCATGCTCGTGGTTGCAGGCGCGGGCACCGGCAAGACATCCGTGCTCGTCAACCGCATTGCCCGTCTGGTTAAAGAAGGATATGCGAAGCCGGAAGAAATACTCGCCCTTACTTATACGAAGAATTCTGCCGCCGAACTCGGCGACCGCGTGCGCGCTCTCGTGGGCAGTGCTGACGTCCATACCGCCACATTTCATGACTACTGTCTCGATCTTCTCAAGAGCGCGAATAAAGACTTCGGCGTTCTTGACGAGGCTGACCTGTGGATCTATCTGCGCCGCCGCCTCCGCGACCTGCACCTTGAATATTTCGTCCGTGCGGCTAATGTCGGGGAGTTTTTGCGGGACCTGCTGACTTTTCTGAGCCGCTGTCACGACGAGCTCGTCACCCCAGAAAAATACGCACAATACGTTTCAAAACTTGAGAGCGGCGAACTCAAGATTCCGCGTGTAAGCAAATCAAGCCAGGAAATCACCGAGGAAGAAGTCCTGGGTCGTTGCCGCGAAATTGCGCGGGTCTTCGCCAGCACGGAAGGCTGGCTACAGGATGAGAACCTTGGCACTTTCAGCCACATGATCACGCGGGCACTTTCTCTTCTCGAGACTGATCTCTCCGTGCTTGCTGACGCCCGGAGCCACGCCCGGTTCATCCTGGTCGATGAATTCCAGGATGTAAACTTTGCCCAGGTGAAGTTGCTCTCGACCCTCGCTGGAGTTGCGGGCAACATCTTCGCGGTAGGCGATCCCGATCAGGCCATCTATCGCTTCCGTGGAGCGTCGAGCGCGGCGTTCGATCTTTTTTATCGCCAGTTTCCAACGGCGCAGCGAGTGGTTCTCGGCACTAACCGTCGCTCGCGCACTCCCATTCTGCGTTGCGCCTTCGCGCTGATTGAGAAGAACCCTCCCGCGTTCGCCGGCAAACACAATCCTGCCGCTACCTACCAGCGCACTCCACTCTTGTCCGCACGAGACCAAACTGCGCAGGATCAAACTGCGCAGGACCAGGCCTCCGGAGTCGGAACCCTTGCACCAGCGGCCCCGGTCGAAGCAATCTCGTTCGCCGGCAGGGAATCCGAAGCTGGCGATGTGGTCGAAACCATCAAGAGTCTGCGCCAGCGACTGCGCTGTCGCTGGAGGGACTTCGGTGTGCTTTATCGCCAGCATCCGCATCGCGACGAATTAGTTCGCGAGCTCATGGATGCCAGAGTTCCGTTCATCATCGAGAATATGGACGTCAGCGATACGCCCGAGGTCCGCGATCTGTTCGCCTGCCTGAGCGTCGTGGTCACGGAAGGCGACGATGTCAGCCTGTTTCGAGTCGCGGCGCTGCCCCAGTTTAACGTCGATCCGGAAAGTCTTCGCGCAACCACGCGCGCCCTGGCTAAGAATTCGCGCGAAGGCAAAATCGTTCCCCTGGGCTCGGTTCTCGCCGATATGGACGGGGGACCCGAAATTCTCGCCGCCGTTGCCGCTGCTCGTGAGCAGATCGGCCGCACCCAGGCCAAAGGACGCCGGGCTCTTGAGATCGTCGCCCGCAACTTTCAGCTCGACGCGGCCTCGCCGATCCTCGCGGCCGCGCTGAAATTCGCGGAGGCTTGGCAATCCAAGAAGATCAACAAGACAACCGAACTCACGGAGTTCCTCGATTACATGGCGCTGTTTCGCGAAGCCGGTGGTGTGATTCCGCTCGAGTCTAATACAAACGAAGACGCTGTCCGTCTCATGACTGCTCATCTGGCCAAGGGCCTGGAGTTTCCCCACGTTTTCATTCTGCGCGCCAACAGCGGTTCGTTCCCTCTTTCCTATCGCGAGACTTTGGTCGAGTTCCCCAACGATCTGCGCGACCCCGATTCTGCCGGCGAGGGTGAACCGAAGATGCTCCATAATCAGGACGAGCGACGCCTCTTTTATGTGGCCATGACGCGCGCGCGCGACACCCTGCACATTTACGGCAAGCAGGGAACTGGCAAGAAGGATCCCACGCCTGCCGGTCCCATCCGCGAGCTTCTGCTGGAGAACTCGTTGCGCGGCGCGTTGATCCCGCGTGCTGCCATCGGATCTCCCGTGGACCTGTTCGCCGAGGAGTCGCTGGGTTATCCCGAACCGTCGCGGCTTGCCGATTGGCTCGGTCTGCCCGCTACCGAAGGGTTGCAGCTGCAATTGAGCGCGTCGGCTGTCGACACCTATGAGCGCTGCCCGTTGCGCTTCAAATTGGAGCGCGATTGGCGGCTCGCCTCCAAGCCGGCGGCGGCGATGCAATACGGCGCTTCCATGCACAGGGTGCTGCGCACCTATTACGATTCTCTCCGCGCTGGCCGTCCTCTGAGTGAACAACAACTGATTGACGGTTTCCGCAACGATCTCGCTGGCACCGGCATCCAGGACCAGTACCAGCACGAACTCTACGAAAAGCAGGGAGTCGGACAACTCAAGGATTTCTTTGCCGCCGCGCAACGCGCCACTCCGCCGGAAGTTCTCCACACCGAAGAATGGTTTGAAATCAAACTGGGCGAGACGCGGCTCACCGGCCGCATCGATCGCATGGATCGTGCTTCCGATGGTGGTGTCGTAGTTGTGGATTACAAAACAGGAAAGGCGCGCGATCAGGAAGACGCCGACGACAGTCTACAACTCTCCATTTATGCGATGGCGGCGCACGAGAAGTGGGGATACGACGTGCGTTCCCTTGTTTTCTACAATCTCGAAGAAAATGTTCCTGTGGCCACGGTTCGAAGTGAAGCGGAGTTGCGCATTGCACGCGATCGCGTCGCCAAGGCTGCCGAGCATATCGCCGCCGGCGACTTCAAGCCTAAAGTCGACTTTCACTGCTCGTTCTGCTCCTTCCGAACACTCTGTCCTGCCAAGGAAAAACACTTTCCAAATCTCGGCAAGCCAGGTTCCGAGAACTAGAACCGTCTGGAAGTCGGCCGGCGTACATTTGATTCGTCCGCGAATCGTGCCCAAAAAACTTAGGGGACGCTCTTGAGCGTCCCCTTTTTTACTTCGTACTGAACTTTCTTAGTGCTTTTTTTTCTTCTTTGCCTTTTTCTTGGTTGCCATTGTTCCTATTCTCCCTTCCATTTTTCATGGAAAATGTCGCAGCGGTGTTCTAACTGCAACTAGTTGATGTATAGAGTTAATAAAAAACGAAGTCAAGAAAAAAATGATGATCGATTCGCACAAGGTCGCGATACCAAAGTCACAACGCGAGAATTATTCAAGCGAAAGTCAACAAGAAAATTGCAGACCGCATTCAGTTGCGTGCGAATTTCATGCAGCGACCGCGTCACGCTCTCGTGTTGAACGCGCGAGCGACACAACCATCGTGATGCGTCAGCGCAAGAGCGACCGGGCGCGCACTCGCCTCTGCGTGCGACGCATTCCACCGCTCGTGCATCTATAATGAAGGCGCGAAATCTTCGCGGGAGCTTGATTCATGGCCTCTTTTGACGATGTTGTTATCATTTCCGGCTGCCGCACTGCGGTTGGAAAATTTCAAGGCAGTCTCTCTGATTTCTCGGCGCCGCAACTCGGCGCCATCGCCGTTCGCGAAGCCGTCAAACGTTCCGGTGTCGAGGTTGCAGAGATTGACGAGTGCATCATGGGCAACGTCGTCTCTGCCGGACTCGGCCAAAATCCCGCGCGCCAGGCCGCCATCTACGGCGGACTGTCTCCCGCGACAGGTGCCATGACAATCAACAAAGTTTGCGGCTCAGGATTGAAATCCGTCGCGCTCGCGGCGCAAGCGGTGCAGACGGGGAACAGTTCTGTCGTCGTCGCCGGCGGGATGGAATCCATGACCAACGCTCCTTATCTTCTGCCGCAAGCGCGCAAAGGCTACCGCCTCGGCAATGCGCAGATCGTCGACTCCATGGTTCATGATGGCCTGTGGGACATTTATAACGACTACCACATGGGCATCACCGGCGAGAACGTGGCGGAGAAATACGGCATCACGCGCGAAGAGCAGGACGAGTTCGCCCTCAACTCGCACCGCAAGGCGCTGTCGGCGATCAAAGAATGCCGCTTCAAGTCGCAGATCGTTCCGGTCGAGATTCCGGCGAAGAAGAAAGGCGCACCTTCTACGATTTTCGACAAAGACGAGAGCCCGCGGGAAGACACGACCATCGAAGTGCTGCGCGCTTTAAAGCCGGCGTTCAAGAAAGATGGAACGGTCACTGCGGGTAACGCGCCCGGGGTGAACGACGGCGCTGCAGCTCTGGTGGTGACGAGCGCGAAGCGTGCTGCGGAACTTGGGGCGAAACCCATGGTTCGCATCGTGGCCCAGGCCACGAGCGGCGTCGAACCGAAGTGGGTGATGATGGCTCCGGTCGGCGCGGTCCGCACCATTTGGGAAAAGACTGGCTGGAAGAACGAAGACGTCGACCTCTACGAACTGAACGAAGCGTTCTCAGTCCAGGCGCTGGGAGTGATGCGTGAGTTGGGGCTGAATCCCGATAAGGTGAATGTGAACGGCGGGGCCGTGGCGATCGGTCATCCCATCGGTGCCAGTGGGGCACGTGTGCTGGTTACGCTGATTTATGAAATGATTCGGCGGGATGTGAAGCGTGGGATTGCGGCGTTGTGTCTTGGCGGAGGCAATGCCGTGGCCATGGCCGTCGAGCGGTAGGCGTTAGAACTAAAGAATAGATTTGGAATAGTGGCGCGGAGCTTCGCTCCAGCTTAGACGGTCGAAGAGCCTGCCCTGAGCGAAGTCGAAGGGCGGCCGTCGCCACATCAGTTTCTCGTCTTCACCCCACCGCCGACACCGGCAGCGTCACCGTGAACACCGATCCGCCCTCAGGAGAATTCGCTGCTTCGACGCTGCCGTTGTGTTCCTTCATCACCGACTTGCAGATGCTTAGGCCCAGCCCCGTCCCGCGGCCCGGCCGCTTCGTCGTATAGAAGGGATCGAATATGCTCGACAAGTTTTCCTTTGGGATGCCGGGCCCGTCGTCGTGAAAGCTGACCCACACGGAATTGTCGCCTTTGCCCAATCGAATCCTTAACGTGCCTTTGTCGCGGGTCTCGCGGATCGCCTGCTCGGCGTTCACAATCAGGTTCAGGAACACCTGCATGAGCTGGTGCGGATCGCCTAAGGCATACGGGACTCCAGCTTCTTTCAGAAAGTCCACCGTAATATTGTTTTTGCGCAGCGAATAGGCATGCAGGTTCAGCGTGCGCTCCACCACTTCCACCAGATTGATCCTGCTCTTGCCCGGAGCGGGAGGCCGCGAGAAGTAGGTCAGATTCTGCACGATCTCTGCCGCCCGTCGCGCCTGCTGCTGCAGGATCGCGAGCTGCTTGCGAGCTCCTTCGTTGGTCTCGGTATCCTGCAGGAGTTCACTCACACCCATGATGGCGGTCAATGGATTATTGAGTTCGTGGGCGACGCCGCCGATCATCGCGCCCATCGCGGCCAGGCGTTCGCTCTGCACCACTTGCTGCTCCAGTTTCCGTTCGACCGTAATATCGCGCACGGAAAAAATAACGCCGCTGGTTTTCCCGTCGGCATCGACCAGCCGGCTGCCCGCGGCGCGCATCGTCCGCCAGGATCCGTCACGGTGCCTGGCTCCGTATTCCGCGGACGCGAAAGCCTCCTTGCCGGAAACAAGCTCGTGGTACAGGGAAGCCAGTTCCGGCGAGTGATCCTCCAGTTCAGAAATCTTTTTTCCAAGCATCTCTTGCGGAGCGTAGCCCAGAAGATCGCGCGCCCGCGAACTGACGAACGTATACCGTTCCTCGAGATCGACCACCAGAATCAGATCCGGAAAGCTCTCCAGCAACCGGCCGCGGAACTCCTCCTGCTGTGCCAGTTGCCGTTCCATTTTCCGCTTTTCGGTGATGTCGACCAGTGTTCCCTGGTAGCGGATGATGTTCCCCGATGTATCCCAAACCGCACGCGAGGAATCCAGAAAGACCGCAGCGGTTCCATCCTTGCGCCGGAGTTTGACCTCGCGCGTGCGCAAGCCGCCGCGGTCGTCAATCGCCCGCCCCAGCACCGGTTGCCCGGGATCAAAATTCAGCGCCGCAGGCTCCGCCACCAGAAGATCCCGCTTCTCCGCGTATCCCAGCATGCTCACGAGCGCCGGATTCGCGTCCAATAACTGTCCGTCGGGGGTGCTGAAATAGACGCCCTCCTGCAGGGTCTCGAATAATTCGGTGAAGCGCATTTCCTTCTCGCGCTGCTCGGTCACGTCGCGCCCCAGCAGGCTGGCGCCGACCACCTCATCGCCTTTGACAATGCTGTTCAGCACGCACTCAAAATAAAGCGGCCGCGAATTGTTCTTCAGCCGAATTCGCACCGTCCCAGCCCAGCGCTTCTTTTCCAGAAAGCGTCCCAGGCCGCGTTCCACATCTGCCTGAGTCGGTTCGTCGACGAAGTCGTAGATCTTGCGCCCTACCAGCTCGGAGTACGTAACGCCCGTCAACTCGGCAATGCGCTTGTTCACCGTCCGCATGGTGCCGTCGAGCGATAGCGCGCACGCCGGGTCATCAAAGGAGTCGATCAGCTCCTTGAAGTTGCGCTGCGAGCGCATGATGACCTGGCTGAGTTGGTCAAGTTGCTCTTCCGAAGGCGCTGCTCCCACGTGCTGCAATCCGCGCAGCAGCCCTTTGAGCTCGCTGACTTCACGACGCCGTCCATAGGCGTACACCGCAAACAGGATGGAAAGAGCCAGCACTCCAATTGGAATGGCCCGCAGTCCAAACGGGATATTCTCCAGCCGCTCCCACAGCAGCGCTGCCAGCGCGACCGAAAGAAACACCATGAACAACAAGGCCCATCGCCATAGTTGCGATTCTTCCCGCTCCAGATTTCCGGGGGGGCCAGACTTAGGTGTGTTATTCACAGGGTCGAGGGTCATGAGGGAAACTGCCGTTCTGCACTGAAAGCATCCTAATTCTATATGCCACAGGGGAACAACCGCTTTGTGGACTTCCGGGTGCGCCAGAAGGTTACTCGTCCGGCTCAGGTGCGGGACTCGAGGGTGCCGCAGTCTTCCCGTTGAGCACGGCCTGATTGGCCACGATTGCCTGCCAGTTGAGGAGAGCGTTCCACAGCAAACGCTGGTCGCCACGGTTCAGATCGCGGTGCATCGGGTTGAAGTTGAAACTCACGACGTGTCCTTTACCTACGGGCATGTCGAGGATCGCCGGCCGGCCGATCAGATTTTCTTCTCCCCAGGCTTGCCCGCTCACGACAAACGGATTGCTGTCGGTATCGCCCCACTCCATTACCACGCCGCTGCGGTCTTCGGGACCATCCAGACACGTGGTGCAATAAGCCATACGCAGCCAGCGGCGCGGAACGTTATACAAGGGGAAGTTTTGCCGGAAGACATAAGTGTGCGCGGGATACCCGTACGCGATGGGATGATCGGGACGATCGAAGGTAACCCGCACATGCGCGCCGGGCGTTCGCGTCGCTGCTTGCTGCGAGGCCGCGGACGATGCGCCACCGCCGCCCGCCGTGCTGCGCGGAACTCCGCCAGACGATCGGCGCACAAACCGCACCAGACCGCCTTCCAGCGCCAACATGCTTCCGCTGCCCAGCGTCACCATTAGACCGCCGTCGTCGATGAAGCGCTGTATCTGCCCTAGTCCTTCGTATCCGATGCCTCCCGTGATGTCATCCGATTCGGCAGGAGTGCCGAAGCTCGGGGTCTGCGCGGTCTTTTTAAAAGGCATGGGAGACCAGGTTTTCGGCAGACCTTCAATCTGTTCGGCCAGCTCCAGATCAACATGCCCGTAGAGCAGCACGTCAATGCGCGCCCGCAAGTTTCCGGCGCGAATGTCTTCGTCGCGCAAATAGGTGTAAGGAACCTTGCGTTGATCGAGCGAGTAACGAATCCATCCGATCGAGTCGGTGTCAGCCCAGGGAACCCACACGCCGATGCGCGGCGCTTTCGCCTGGTGGCGCGGGACTTCCGGCAAACTCGCAACCTGGGTAAAGTCGAGTCCCAGCTCTGCCGCGGTCGATGCAATGGCCTCGTGCAATCCGGATTGGGCGCCAAGAATCCACGACCCGGCAGGAAACTTTACCCCGTCGGCTTCGAACTCTCGTTCGGCAATTTGAATTTCGAAATTCGCCAGCCGATAGCGCGCCGCGAGAAACGATTCCTGCCCCGTGTCCTTCAGCAAATAAATGGGACCGGTCCCGCTGACGTGCCCGGCGGGATGCGGCACCTCGGTGAGCTCGGTGAGCGCAGCCTCGCGGATCGACACATCAGCAGTAGGGATCGCCTGCAAGTGATAATTCGCGGGCAGTTCCCAGGACACGTCGTCATAGGGCGGCTCTCCATCCTTCGGATAATGTTGCGGCGTAAGCAAATCGACGGCGTAGTTGCGATATGGCTGATCGAGCCGAACCACGTATGTTCCGGCGGGAAAACTTCCTTCCTTTAGCTGAATCGCATTCTGCGCCCGCGCCACTTCGATGTGCTGTCCCACGAGCCGTCCCACCATGGCCGCCACTCGCGCCGGGTCACCTTGATCTTCCGGAATCAGAAATGCATACGGGGGCTGCGTCAGGCCCTTCTGCCAGGAGTCCCACGACTTCCTGTAGAAGTTGCACAACATCTCTTTGGATTCGCTCGCCGTTTGGTCAAGCGCCGCCAGAGCGCCAGTCTCCTGATAGTTGAGATTGTCACGAGCCGACCACGTAACTTCTCGGCCGGCAGGAAGAGGCCGGTACCACTCCATGGTTGTCGCGGACGGCGAAACCGAACGCTTCTCGGTCTCGGCGCTGCCGTTGCCGAAAGTCTCGTAGCCGCGCCCAATGCTGTTGTGATTCATGGCCACCGAATCGAGATACAGGTGCGCGAACGCCTCGCCGAAATTCCACGTCGAAACGCCCGGCATGCCCATCGCCGTCATGGCCTCGACTTCGTGGAAGCTCAGCGCGAGAAACTCGCTGTAGGTAATGGGATCAATGTTGGGGTTATACGGCCCGGTGCCGTTCCACGTCATCATCAGCGGCGAGCCTTCGTGCAAGTCGTGCACCACCGTGGGGTGCCACTCATAAAACATACGGTGGACGGCCTTGGTGGTCTCATGCGTCTGCTGGTGAGTATCGCGGTTGATGTCGACAAAGGTGTACTTCGACCAGTAGGGCGGCGATTGCCGGGGAAGAGTGTTGCGGTCCGTTTTGCCTTTGAGATAGCGGTAGAACCAGTCCACCATTTTGTCGCGGCCGTCGGGATTGGAAATGGGATTAATCAGGACAACGACTTTTTCCCGGATGCGCTGGATCATGGGCTGCTCCGAAACTGCCAGCCGGTAGGCTAGTTCGAGCATGGCCTCGGTCGAGCCGGTTTCGTCGGAGTGCAACGCGGCATTGAAGTAATAGACAGGGCGCGAAGTTGCGACCAGTTTTTCGGCTGCCACCTGGTCGGTGCGCCGTGGGTCGGCCAGTGCCGCAGTCGCAGCCTTCAGGCGATCCAGATCGCGGATGCCTGCCTCGTCGGCGATCGCGAGCATGACGATGTCGCGCCCTTCTTCGCTGTGCCCAATCGTGAACACGCGAACTCGCGGACTGGCAGCCGCCAGAGCACGGGCGTAAGCGTAAGTTTTCTCTGTTCCAAGCAATTCTCCGGGAGCGCCCAGAATCCGCCCCAGAAATTTCTCGGGAGATGGAACGATCGCAGACTGCGGAATGTACGAAACCCAGGGCGAAATAAAATGCGGATCTGTTGTCGCGGCCGCAATCGCCTCGACCGATCCGGGCTCGGGGATATCCGGGCTCTGCGCAATCGCGTTGCCGTCCAACCACGTAATCGACAACATACACACCAGCGCGAATCGAAACATGAGGGGCCCCCGGTTTTGTAGGTTGACGCGAAAGTTTAGCACGCATCGCCGAATGTACGGGAAAACGCGACCCCAGAGGCTGCAGGAAGGCATCGATTGCGGTTTTTTTGAAAGGGCGCGGCTTCAAGCCGCGCCGTAATCGTCTCAAATCATGCCGGCTTTAGCCGCCGAGGGTTGCGTTGCGTTTTCCACAGCCCTATCGTGACATCCGTCACAGCCAACACCGCGCCCGAACCCGTAAGGTAGGTATCTGGCACATCAGGACTTCGTGTGCCCGCGATCGCCACAGGCACATGCTCTACAAAACTCTCAGCGCCGCTGTCTACGGCATCGATGCCAACATTATTCAGGTGGAAGTCGACTGCTCCGGCATCAAGTGCGATCAGGACCATTTCCACACCGTTGGCCTGCCCGACGCCGCCGTCCGCGAGAGCCGCGACCGCGTCCGCGCCGCGCTGAAGAACTGCGGTTATGACATCCCGCCCACCCACATCACCATCAACCTCGCCCCCGCCGACATCAAGAAAGAAGGATCCGGATTTGACTTGCCCATGGCTCTCGGCATCGTCGGAGCTTATGGCGGCCTGACCAAGAAAGAAATGTCTGACTGCCTTTTCGTCGGCGAGTTGTCGCTCGACGGCGGCGTGCGCGGCGTCCGCGGAGCCCTCCCCATCGCCATCGAGGCCCGCGGAAAAAAGATCGCCCGCATGGTCGTCCCGGAAGCCAACGCTAGAGAAGCCGCCATGGTCAGCGGCGTCGACGTCTATCCCGTGCGCTCTCTGCTCGATGTAATTCATTTCGTGAACTCAGGCAACGGCATTGTCCCCATCAAAGCCGATGGCGACTCATTGCTGCGCGAGTCCCAGCAATTCTTCGTCGACTTCAAAGACGTCCGCGGCCAGCAGACCGCCAAACGTGCCATCGAAATCGCCTGCGCCGGGGGCCACAACATCCTCATGATCGGCCCTCCCGGCTCCGGCAAAACCATGCTGGCTAAGCGAATGCCCACCATCCTGCCGCCGTTTACTTTCGAAGAGGCTTTGGAGACGACGAAGATTCACAGCGTTGCTGGAGTGCTCGACCAGGGCATCGGTTTGGTCGGAACTCGCCCCTACCGTTCGCCGCACCACACTATCTCTGACGCAGGCTTGATTGGCGGTGGCGCCATCCCGCGTCCCGGTGAAGTTTCGCTGGCCCACAATGGACTGCTCTTTCTCGACGAGCTACCCGAATTCCCTCGCAACGTGCTCGAAGTTCTCCGCCAGCCGCTCGAAGACGGAACGGTGTCGATCGCCCGCGCGTCGATGTCGCTGACTTTCCCGGCGCGATTCATGCTGGCCGCGGCCATGAACCCCTGCCCTTGCGGCTTCCACAATGACCGCACCCGCGACTGCCAGTGCACCACTCCAATGATCCAGCGCTACGTCTCGAAAATTTCCGGTCCATTGATGGACCGCATCGACATCCACATCGACGTTCCCGCCGTGAACTATAAAGAGATGCGGTCGACCAACGAACCGGAGAATTCGGCCACGATTCGCGAACGCGTCGTCCGTGCCCGCCAAAAGCAACTGCTACGTTTCGCTTCATCTCGCGAAAAACTCTACTGCAACGCCCAGATGCACTCCCGCCACATCCGCATCCACTGCGAACTCTCGGCCGATTGCGAGCGCCTGCTCGAACGCGCCATGACCCAGCAAGGCCTGAGCGCCCGCGCCCACGACCGCATCCTGAAAGTAGCCCGCACCGTCGCCGACCTCGAAGATTCAGCGAGCCTCGAACCCAAACACATTGCCGAAGCCATCCAGTACCGCAGCCTGGACCGGACGTATTGGGCGTGAGGAAACGTAGAATCGGTTTGGATGAGGGCATGCCGTGGAGGCCATGGATTGGGATTTCCCATTCCTAGAATCCCTTGGCCTTCAGCATCACATCGAGATCTTCCGGATGCAGCGCCCGCACCATCGCATCTTCCCGTAGCAGATCATTCGAAAACACCAACTGGGCCAGAGATTCCTCCAGTGTGAACGATCCTTGCTTGCGAGTGATGGTGATCTCCTGCTGCAGATGCTGCAGCGCGTTCTTGCGGATGTGCTGCCGCGCGCCGTATCCGACCATCAGCAGTTCCGCCGCGGGCACGCGCCCGCCGTTTCGCCGCGGAATCAGTGTCTGAGTTAGCATGGCGGCCATTGCCATTGCCATCTCGGCGCGCACCGAGTGCTGCCGTTCCTGCGGAAACGAATCGGCGATGCGCGAAACTGTCGATGCTGCGTCGGTCGTGTGCAGCGTCGTGAAAACCAAGTGCCCAGTTTCCGCGGCCGACAACGCGATTCTTGCCGTCTCCGGATCGCGCATCTCTCCCACCACAATCACATCCGGCGCCTGCCGCAGTGCCGCTCGCAGCGCGGTGGGGAAGTCCGGGGCGTCGATCCCGATCTCCACCTGCTCGATCACGCTGAGATTATGAGTGTGCTCATATTCGATCGGATCTTCAATCGTCACAATATGCCGCGCTTCGCGCTGATTGATTTCGTTCACTAGCGCGGCCAGAGTCGTAGTTTTCCCCGAGCCGGTCGCTCCGCCGATGATCACCAGCCCGCGCTGCAACTTGGCCAGTGCACCAATACCCGCCGGCAGGCGAAGTTCGGCAAGCGTGGGAATTTTGGTTGGCAGCGCGCGCACCGTCGCGGCCGCACGTCCCCGCTCATGATGTAGATTGATGCGGAACCGCCCCAACCCCTCGACGCGATAAGACGAGTCCGCTATGTGGCTCTGCTCATACTCTTCACGCGCATGCGGTGCCAGCGCAGGCAGAACCGCGCCCTCAATGTCATCGCCGGTCAGCGGATGGTCGCCGATCACCACCAGAGATCCTTCCACGCGCATCGACGCCGGCGCCAGCGGCACCAGCAGCAGGTCGCTGCCATGCCCCGACACTAGCTGCTGCAGCCATGAATTGAGCTGAGAGGAATCGATCTGAGAAGCAAGGGGAGTTCCAGTTTCCGGATGAATCATTTGAACGCGGGCAGGATTTCCTTCGGCTGTCATCGTCCCTTAGATGCAGCAATCCGCGTGTGGGTAGCAGTTTTGCCCGCGCTCGACGCATGTCCGAAACCAGGAGTTGCTGCCGTGATGACCTGCTCAATGCCTTGGCAACGAGTTCGGGCTGCCGGCCATTCGCCACGACCACATCAGGAACGACGTGGAGGTCAAATCGATGGCCGGTTCGGTTGTGCTATAGGACTGAACATTGTCCCGATAAACCGCCACGTCCGCGCTGTCATACTTGCCATCATTTCCGTTGAAGACCGCGAATGTGTCTGCTCCATTCGCCGGGCACAGAATCATTCCAGAAAGAGTTCCGGAAGTTGCCGCGTTGGCGGGACCTTCGGAAGCCGCGCCCCACAAAATCGGCGTGCCGCCAGAAGTTCCATTCAACGCTCCCGCCAGGTTCGCTACCTGATGCTGAATGCAGTTTGGGAAGGTGCTGCCGTCGCCCACAATGAACGACGATCCCCACGAGTTCGCGCCCAAAATGTTCGCCAGCCACTTCTGCGAATAGGTGTTATAGCTGGCCGAGCCGGTCAGGTAATAAAGTTCACTCGCCATCACCGAAAGGCCAGCGCCGTGCGAGGTGGTGTCGCCGTTCTGCCAGGGAACGCCGAATCCCCACGCATCTTTCTGCGACTGCGCGGTGGCCACGGCAAGCTGGTTCTCAAGTGCAGCGAGCATGGTCGATTGATTCACTGCCAGGCCGCCAGGATTGCCCGCCACTCCCAGGGCTCGATACAGCTCGAAGTGCGCGAGGCCGCTCACGTCGTAGAGGTTCAGCGTATCTTCGTTGCCGGTTTCATAAATCTTGGTGATGTAGTAGTTGGCGTACTCTGCGGCATCGGTGAGATAGACCGTGGGATTAGTGATCGGCAACCCCGGCGGCAGATTTCCTCCCGCGGACTGCAGCGCAATGTAGAGTTCGGTTGCTCCCAGTTCCATGTCGTCGTCCCACACCGTCTCAGGATATCCGTCAAACGGAGAAACGGTGAGCAGGCATCCCGAGGCGCAGCTGCCGTCGTTGACAGACTTGGCGGGGTCCGCGAGAGAAGTGTTGGCCAGCGCGAATATGTCTTCCGCATACAGGAGGGCCTGATTTGCCGTGGTGGGATTCGACGTGCGGTAAAGCTGGTAATACTCGGCGAATGCTGCCGCCATGCGTCCAGCGAGGTTGGGGCTGATCGTCGACCCGGCCGGCGCGGCGACGAATACCGGCGGATGGCAGATGTAAACATAGTCCGGGGTGCAACCGTCGTAGTCGTCGGCCGCCTGCGGCAGCGTCCAGATGTCGTACTCCGATTCGAGGTTCTTGAAATTCTTCCAGTCCTGACTGGTATCGACCTGGTAGTAAAGCGTCTTGCTGCTGTCGTTCCACATCGCGACCAGCCAGTTGAATCCGAACTCAGCTTCAGCCGTAAAGTCGGACGACGTGGGGGCACCAGCCGCAGTTCCAGCATAAGAAACCGAAGCCGGCGGAGCCGCAGGGTTCGCGGGAGCACCGGGACCCATCTGATTCGGAAAATCGCGAATGCCAATCTCCATGAGCGCTGTGGTGTAGCTCACGGTCTCCACATACTTCATGTAATCGCCGGCGTCCCACCAGCCTCCGTCGGCATTAATCACGGCCCCGGTCGCGGTGAGCGGTGTTCCCGTGGTGATGATCAGGTCGTTCGCGTTCAACGGCGGCGTGTCGAAAACCGTGCCGCTCGAGTCGTTGAGATGTCCGCCCGCGGTGCGCAAAGCGTTAGGAATAAAGTCCGGGCCATCGCGATCGGTCTCATAAAACCACAGCGTGTTCAGCAGCAACCCCGGATAAAGCACGTCCGGTGTGTTCACGGCAAACTTCGGCGACGTAGCCGCTACGGGGCCAGTCACAGAAATCGTGTACACGTCTCCCCCGGGCACGGTAAAGCTGAGGCCGTACACGTCGTAAGTAAGTTTCTTGCTGTTGCTCCAGGTGCCGAGCAGCGTGCCGATCGCGCCCGAATAAACCGTGGCGCCCTCGGAGTTGATCACGCTGAAAGTCGCTCCTGACTCCGAGGCCGGCGACATAAGGTAAGCCTGAAACGGCGCGTTGGCGGCTTCATATCCCACTTGACTGACGCGCACATATGCCGATGAAGCGGCCGGCGAACCTGCTGACGAGACCGCCGCCGCGGAAGCGCACGCGAGCAGCATCAGGCAGGCGGTTGTAGCGATGGAGTTGCCCCGCGGACGATTGGAGATTTGGGGGGCCTTGCTAGTCAGCATCATTGGGTTCACCTCAAGGGCGTACGATCTTAATGGCGGGCGTGCTGTAAGAACTCTAGTGAACGGTTTTAATAAATCGGATGAGTATTGAGCGCTGGGAACTGGCCTGTCAATAGGGAAATTCCTGCAGAGACTTTCGGCTCTACTGCGGAGATTTCAAGGCGTAACTAATCATCACAGCTTCCCCTCCGCCTCATCCCGAATGTGCCGCAACACCCGCAGATGTATTCGGTGAATAATCGCGTCCGACCACAACTGCCAATAGGCCGACGGCCAGAGCCCATGCTGATACCACGTGGTCCCTTCCAGCCGCGTTCCTCCGTTCGCCAACGGCGTGAGCAGGAACTGCCCGCCTTCTGACACCAGGAAGCCGTGCAGGTGTGGCGGATCGATGTGCGAGTAAGGAGTCCATTCCTCCATCGGCGGAGGATTCGAAGTCACGGAAAACTTCAGCAGCCGCGGCTCGTCCCACACTTCAATGGGTTCGACAAACGCCCCGGTGGAGAACACGCAATGCCGTTCCGCGCCGGCTCCGGCGGCCAGCATTTCCGCGCGAATGGGATAGGCGACGCCGGCTCGAAACATCCATTCCGTGGGCGGAGGAATCTCCGAAAAGGCAACCACTTCCTGCCAGACCTTTTCGGGCGACGCCTGAACGTCGATTGCCGTTCGCACCACGAACACCGGAGACGGCGTAGCCGCAACGTGCTCCACCCACTCCACCCCCGGCACAAACACCAGCAGAACCGAAAGCAGAACCGGCGCATCCGTTCGAAACCACCGCCGCCGCTGCACTCCGTACGCGCAGGCTCCGCCAAAAGCGGCCAGCGGCAGCGCGATCGGCAGCGCCATGATCAGACACACCACGCCCTCAAAGGCCAGCCCCAACAGCGCCGCGCCCAGCAGCGCGACCGCAAGGCACGCCACGCCCACGCAGCCATTCATGCTGCGCGGTTGGCGAATTCCGTACACCAGTGCGGCCCCGAATCCCAGGGTGAAGGGAAGTGCCACGAATAATCCCCAACCATAATTCGTGAGCACTTGTGCTCCGAGCACTGCCGCGCCCAGTCCCAGCGGCACCGTAATCAGCAGAGAGACCGCCGCGCTTCCCAGAGCGTTCTCGGGGACGAATCGTGCCAGCGATGATTGCCTCCGCTGCGCCGGTCGTGCTTCCGCCGGCAGGTCGCGCTCCGGCAACAAACACAGCACCAGGAAAAACAACAGATTCAGAAAAGGCACAAAGAACAGCGCCACCAATTGCGAGGACAGTCCCGCGCTGCGCAGCCGCTTCAGGGTCAGCACCACGCCCACCCAGATGAACGGCAGCGACATCGCCACCATCGTCCCCACGAACGCGGCTTCGCTCCCGCGCAGATCGGTAATGCGCGCCACATCCCGCACCGGTACCCAGTAGTTGAACAGCGTCCAGGGACGATGGAACCAGTAGCCGGCGACAAAGCGATCCAGATTATGCTTGAGCGCAAATCCCAGCACCCCGACCAGAGCGTAAGTCGCACGGTCAATCGTTCCACTCGACCGCCACAAGTCACGGATTGAGATCTTCGCCATCGCGTTGTCCTCCGTACTTTACTTCGTCAACTGGACCCAAGCGGCACATCGTAAGTTCTGTAAATTCTGTCAATACAGAACATACAGCAATAAAAATAGATTTGTCAAGATCGGCTCGTGGGTGAGCCGCACAATAGCCCGACCCGAACTTCGGAGCTGCCATCTAAACCGTTGATTCAAATCGGCATCACACGGCTGCGTCATCATCGAGAAACGTACCTTTTTGGGAGGTGAATCGTTTGAATTCCCGCAGGTTGACAAATAATTACTTGACCTCCTCTCCTGTTGCAGCTACATTAACGAGTTCCAGGTACATCCGGAAGCTTCGGGGCCTTTTCTGTAGCACCTGCGCCTAAGGAGCCAAGCCCAGAAAATTGAGCATCTTCGGGGACCTGTCACGCATCTATTCAAAGTGAGTTTTGCGCTCACTCCTTTTACAACCTGATAGGAATCAGCGATTTAGCCCGCACTCGGGGCTTCCAGTCGCCCTCCTCGGCCAAAGGACGAATGCGCAAGGCCACAATCATAAAGAAGGAGAGAAGAAAGCTCATGCGCTCTGATCGTGTGTTTGATGCTTTACAGACTTTGCGGAATCGTTATATGCTTTGTCAGCTTGCCTCCAAGGCCACGCGGAAGTTCCACCGGCCCAGCACCAGAATCCAGGAAACGATGAACGGTGTGTTGGACCGGATCGCCGGCGCTGAGCGGCAAGATATTTTGTCGGAACCAGAGAATTTTGCTGAGGCACAACGGCGGGCTGCTTAACCCAGCCCCGCCTTCCTGCCTTGTACCATTTGCGTCTTTCCTGCGTCCCCTCCTTTGAAAAAATCTCCCGTTGACACTACTGAATAATGCTCTAGTGCGCGGGTTCAGGTGAATCATGACCATTGCTGAACTGAAAGAAAAGAACATCACCGAGCTGACCAAGATCGCAAGGACCTTGGATCTTCCCGGTGCCAGCGGTATGCGCAAGCAGGACTTGATCTTCAAGATTCTGCAGGCGCAGAGCGAAAAAGAAGGCCACATCTTCGCCGAAGGCGTCCTCGAAATTCTGCCCGACGGCTACGGCTTTCTCCGCTCTCCCGATTACAACTACCTGCCGGGCCCTGACGACATCTACGTGTCGCCCTCGCAGATTCGCAAATTCGATCTCAAAACCGGCGACACTATCAGCGGCCAGGTGCGGCCTCCGCATGAAGGCGAAAAATATTTCGCGCTGGTCAAGATTGAAGCCGTCAACTTCGAATCGCCCGATGAAGCCCGGAACAAGATCCTGTTCGACAACCTGACGCCGCTATACCCGCAGGAGCGCCTCAAGCTCGAGACCACGCGCGAGAACGCCAGCGCCCGCGTCATGGATTTGCTCACGCCCCTCGGCAAAGGCCAGCGCGGCCTGATCGTTTCTCCGCCGCGCGCCGGCAAGACCATGCTGCTGCAAAACGTCGCCAACTCGATTACCGCGAACCATCCTGAAGTTGTGCTGATGGTCCTGCTGATCGACGAGCGCCCCGAAGAAGTCACCGACATGCAGCGTTCGGTCAAAGGCGAAGTGATTTCGTCAACCTTTGACGAGCCCGCTGCCCGCCACGTGCAGGTCGCCGAAATGGTGATCGAAAAAGCGAAGCGTCTAGTCGAGCACAAACGCGATGTTGTGATCCTGCTCGACTCCATCACCCGTCTGGCTCGCGCCTACAACACGATCGTTCCGCCGAGCGGCAAAGTGCTCTCCGGCGGCGTCGACTCCAACGCCTTGCAGCGTCCGAAGCGCTTCTTCGGCTCCGCCCGCAACATTGAAGAAGGCGGTTCGCTGACCATCATCGCCACCGCGCTAATCGACACCGGTTCCCGGATGGACGACGTGATCTTCGAAGAATTCAAAGGCACCGGCAATTCGGAAATCATCCTCGAGCGCAAGCTGGTCGACAAGCGCGTATTCCCGGCCATCGACATTCAGCGTTCCGGCACGCGTAAGGAAGAACTGCTGATCCCGAAAGAAGATCTGCAGCGCATCTGGGTCCTGCGCAAAGTGCTGAACCCGCTGTCGCCCGTCGAAGCTATGGAGCTCTTGGTCGAACGTCTGAACAAAACCAAAGCCAACGCCGAGTTCCTGGCAAACATGAGCTCGCTGTAAATCGCATTCCAGTTCTGCAAGACAGGACTGCAAGAACTGAAGGCCAGAGCCCGCTCTGGCCTTCTCTTTTCCTGGTTTCCTCTGTGTTCCCCGGTGTCCTCTGTGGTGGATTCTTTTTTGCCGCAAGTATAATTCTCGAGAGTGGGCCGTATGACTCTCTGCGAGGTTTCCGTGCGATCCCGTCTCTCTACGTGGATGTTTCTCTTTCTTAGCCTGGGCATTTTCCTCGTCCTTGCGCCAAGCGCGAGCGCGCAACGGCAATCGCAACCCCCGCCTCCGCCCCCCCGGGCAGACACTCCCCCGCCCATGGCGGATGCAAATGAAGCGCAAGCCCGCATCGCCACCGATCTGGCCAAAAAAGCCGCCAAAGAGCGCGTCGCCTCGCTCAAGAGCGACACCGACAAACTCCTGAAGCTGTCGGTCGAACTGAAGCAATCCGTGGACAAGTCCGACGAAAACGTTCTCTCGCTCGATGTGATCAAAAAAGCCGAAGAGATCGAAAAACTCGCCCGCAGCGTGAAAGAAAAAATGAAAGGCCCGAGCTAGCTCATGTGGCGACAGCCGCCTCGGCTGTTCCGCTAGAGCCCGCCCTGAGCGAAGTCGAAGGGGTGAAGCCCAGCGGCGCCACGAGACTGCCGGCGCTGCGCGCACGATGTTATCTTCCTAAGAATGGTTGTCCGAAGCAGGAACTCGCAGCGGTTCCTCCCCGCCGCAACTCCTTCCCGAGCCGCGTGTTTCTATTCAGTAACCGCTGATTGCGGCCGGAGGAGAAAGTCATGAAACGCGCGCTTGTCGGGATTCTTTTGTTAGTAGGAATGAGTGTTGCGCCGGCGCTGGCCTGGGACGGTAACCGCGGCCTGCACCGCGATATCCGCCACGACGAAGCCAGGATCGGACATGATCGTTACGAAATGCGTCGGGACTACAACCACGGCAACTATGCCGCGGCGCGCCACGAGCGTCGCGAAATCCACCGCGAGTACCGCGATGTCAACCGCGACCGCCGCGAGCTCTACTGGGATCGCCGCTAACAATTCGAGTCCCGTGCAGGCCGAATGTTTCTTAAAGGCGTGACTGGCAGATCACAGATCGATGCCAGTCATGCCTTTATTTTCGGCTGATCAACCTTACCGTATTCTGCTCCCAGGACAGCAGCCACAAGATTTCGGTCCCCCCATTAAATTCTGGTTGTGTCAATCCTTCGCCAGAGCAATAATGCCCCGACAGATTTTGCCTCGCCGCCTCTGCGGATCCACCGCGACAGGAGGGTCATTATGCTGAGGGCAAGTTCACTGGTATTCGTGTTCATCGCATGTTTGGGCGCGGTCCGGCATTGTCGGGCGCAGGATGTCCATATACCCATCCCTCCGGCCGTGCCTCAATCGCAGGATCTTCGGACTCCCATTCCTTCTGCCACTGTTCCCAGACCTGGAACCGACGACGCTCCGGTTCCTACGGGGGATGGAATTCAACGGCAGCAGGCGATTGCCGTGAACACGCAACGCCAGGCCGAGATCAGGCGCGATACCGACAAGATGCTGCAGTTGACCGCGGAACTAAAAGATTATCTGCAGAAAGACCAGCGGGGAGTCATGTCCATCGATGCCATCAAGAAGGCCGAACAGATCGAAAAATTAGCACGCGGCGTGAAGTCGAAAATGAAGCTGTCTTTCTGAGTCCAACCCCAATTGCAATTCCGTGCGGTTCGAACTAAGAGAATACTGACAATCAATTAGGAACATGAAAAACGCCATCCGGATAATTCCGGATGGCGTCTGACTTTCCGCGCCATCTACTCCGCGCCCTGCTTGATTCGCATGCTATAGAACGAACGGTACACGAAGGTAAACGACACCACGAAGAACGCCAGCGCCAACACGCGCGTCAGCGTCGTGCCCTGATCGCTGGCCAGCTTCACGGCCAGTTCCACCGCCAGCAGTCCAAACAAGGTGGTGAATTTGATCACCGGATTCAGCGCCACCGACGACGTGTCTTTAAACGGATCGCCCACCGTATCGCCAATCACCGTGGCATCGTGCAGCGGCGTGCCCTTCTGTTTCATCTCAACTTCCACAATCTTCTTGGCGTTGTCCCAGGCCGCGCCCGCATTGGCCATGAAGATCGCCTGGTAGAGCCCGAAGATTGCGATGGAAATCAGATAGCCCACAAAGAAAAACGGATCGACGAAGGCGAATGCCAGCGTCCCGAAGAACACCGCGATAAAAATGTTCAGCATCCCCTTCTGCGCGTACTTGGTGCAGATCTCAACGACCTTTTTGCTGTCCTCTACCGAAGCCTTCACCACGCCTTCGAGTTTGATGTTGGCTTTGATGAACTCGACCGCGCGATAAGCGCCCGTGGTAACGGCCTGCGTGGAAGCGCCCGTGAACCAGTAGATCATCGCGCCGCCGGTAATCAGTCCCAGGAAGAACGGCGCGTACAGCAGCGAGAGATTGTCAACGTTCGCCGTGAGTCCGTTGGTCAAGGCCATGATGATGGAAAAAATCATGGTGGTCGCGCCCACCACAGCCGTGCCGATCAGCACCGGTTTCGCCGTGGCCTTGAACGTGTTTCCCGCGCCATCATTGGCTTCGAGCAAGTGTTTTGCGCGCTCGAAATCAACGCTCAGGTTGAAGTCTTTCTTGATTTCGGCCTTCACGTTCGGAACATCTTCGATCAGCGAAAGTTCATACACCGACTGCGCGTTGTCGGTGACTGGGCCGTAAGAATCCACCGCGATCGTGACCGGCCCCATGCCGAGGAATCCAAACGCGACCAGCCCAAACGCGAAGACTGCGGGCGCCAGCATTCCCGCCGCTACCGCCAAGCCCATCGTGCTCATGTAGTAGCCGATCGCCATCAAAATCATCATGGCCAGGCCGAGGTAGTAGCCTGAAAAATTCCCGGCCACGAATCCCGAGAGAATGCCGAGCGACGCTCCGCCTTCCTCGGCCGAGGTCACAACTTCTTTCACGTGCCGCGACTCGGTCGAGGTGAAGGCCTTGACCAGTTCCGGGATCACCGCTCCCGCCAGCGTGCCGCACGAAATAATCGTGGCCAGCTTCCACCACTGCGTGCCGTCTCCGCCCAGGTCTGGAATGACGAAATAAGAGATCACGTAAGTGATGGCAATCGAAATAATCGACGTGAGCCATACCAGCGAAGTCAGCGGCGCTTCGAAGTTCATCTCGTTCGCCGATCCATATTTCGCCTTGGCAAACGCGCCGTTCAGGAAGTAGGACAACGCGCTCGACACCAGCATCATCACGCGCATCACAAAAATCCATACCAGCAACTGCACCTGCACATTCGGATCTTTCACGCCCAGCAGAATGAACGTGATCAGCGCCACGCCGGTCACGCCGTAAGTTTCAAATCCGTCGGCCGACGGCCCCACCGAATCGCCGGCATTGTCGCCCGTGCAGTCGGCGATCACGCCAGGATTGCGCGCGTCATCCTCTTTAATCTTGAAAACAATCTTCATCAAGTCCGACCCAATGTCGGCGATCTTGGTGAAGATGCCGCCCGCAATGCGCAGCGCAGCCGCGCCCAGCGATTCGCCAATCGCAAAGCCGATGAAGCACGGTCCCGCATAGTCGCCCGGAATGAACAGCAGAATGAACAGCATGATCAGCAGCTCCACGCTGATCAGCATCATGCCGATGCTCATGCCGGCCTCCAGCGGAATCTGGTAGACCGGATACGGCTTGCCGGGCAGGGAAGCAAATGCAGTCCGCGAGTTCGCAAACGTGTTGACGCGAATGCCAAACCACGCCACGCCATAACTGCCCGCGATGCCCACCAGACTGAAACCTAAAATAATCGGAAGCGTCAGCGCCACCGACTTTCCCGGCACCGGCGACAGCCAGCCAAAGTACGCCGCAATAATCACCGCGATAAAAGCCCACAGAAACAGAATGAACTTGCCCTGCGTGATCAGGTAAGTCTTGCAGGTCTCATAAATCAGTTCCGAGATTTCGCGCATGGAGCGATGCACCGGCAGGTTTTTCAGCCGCATGTAAATCGCCATGCCGAAGCCGAGCCCGAACAGGCAGAACAGGATTCCGATCAGCAGCAACTTATGGCCGTCGATGGCACCGTGAAAAAAACTGACCTGCGATAGGTCAGGCAGCTTCAAGGAAGCTTCGCCACCTTCGCCGGCAGGTTGAGCCAGAGCCGTAGCGGCGCCGACGGTGAGCAGCGCGGCGACCGCCGAGAGTTTTGTGGCCACGCGGCGTGTGAAAAACGCAGCAGTGGCAAGCCAGGTGCGCATAATGAGTCCTCCGAAAAATGAGAAGATAACGGTTTTAAGGAATTTTGCTAAACGTGTTTAGGCTCCGCCTTCCGGAAGTACCTTCCAGACTCGCCTTCACGGTTTCAAACTGCCACCGTGCACGCCCAATCGAGTCCGGGATGCCACTTCCGGAATTCCGAACACGCTTCCACCGCAAGACCTGAGTGTTGGAGTTTGGCCGCGTCGGAGTTGCACTGGATTTCAATTACAAAGTTGCACCGCAAAAACCGACCAGAGAATTAAGACTCCAGTCCCGGTGCACCAGCGCAAAACGGGCATTTATAACACGTCAGGTAAGATGGGTCAAACTTATTAGAGTACTAAGGGAACCCCCTACGCCAGATCGGGAAAAGAGCAAGGAAATACCGAGGAAAGATCAGGGGAAGAATCGATTTTCCAGCGGTTGCGATTGCTCGCCGCCGCAGCCGCTTCATCCCAGATACTTCTGTAGCGGCTCCCAGTAATGTGACCACCAACCCGGCGCCAGGCTCACGGACGCGCCCTGCGGAAAGCCGGTGTGGTCGAAAATAAGTTTCGTGTCGGAGCCATTTTCGTCGAGTTGAAACCGCACAATCGAATATAGCCCCGGCGGCCAATCCTTTTCCCGCCACGCCTGCACGATGCGTTCATACGGAACGAGTTCGATGTGGCGCCCCAGAATCACCCCTCCAAAAATGGAGAACGTTCCGCCCACCTCCGGGCTGATCTGGGTGGAAGCGCCCTTCATAATGAAGTCGGTCACCTGGCTGAACTGTTTTTCCTGGGTGAGAGCATCGTAAACGCGCTTCCGCGCCGCCTTGAAAACAACCTCCTGATGAATGCTCTCGCACGTGTGCGAAATCCCATTGCGATCGGCTTGCGGATCAATCGTGCCGAACGCGCTTTCAGCGATTCCGAACAGCGGCAACATCGCTGCCAGGCGCACCGGAAAATCTCTTCGCGTATGCCGTGTGAAGCTCATCTCTTCCGCGCCCTTCGTAGCTAAGTTCCTCGTTGCTGCGTCCTTCGTCATGCCCTGCGGTTTATTTTCCTGCGTTTATTTACCGATGACTGCGGCGTTATACATTGCACTCATCAAGTCCTGCGTGTGGCCGTCGTAGTCCGCATCCAGCGACCACATGAACGTCCCGCCCAGTCCGAGGTCCCAATCGGAATACCACGTGCGGTAATACGTCGAAACCGCGTCATCGTAGGTGATGTAGCCGTCGCTTCCGTCGTCCCGGAGCATGTAGGGAACCAGAGCGATGGGATCATAAATCGTATGCCAGCCGTTCTGGTTGATCCGCGATTTGAAGGAAGTACCATAGTTCCCGCTCTTGACCGTATTATCGCACTCGCCATCGGCGGTGAACGCCGCGTTCGGGCACAGTCCAAAAATCTGGTGGATGTTGGTGTAGTAGTAGCCGTAGAACGGCATCCCCATGTTCAGTTGTTCCGCCGGAACCGACTTCAGGAAATACGCGGCGGTCTGGGACGCGCTTCCGCCCGGCTCGCACTCGTAAGGCGCGGGATTGTGCGGATCCCAGAAGATGGGCGAATTGAGCTGGCCGTGCGCCGTCCACGGGCCCGCGCAGTCGTACATCATAATATTGAAGTAGCTAAGCGACCGTTGCAGTTGAGTCGTGTCGTATCCATAACCGCCCCACGGAGCCACGTCGATCGACAGCACATAATCCGGGTTCGATTGCCGCAGGAGCGACATAAGATTGATAAAGAACTCGCGGTCGCCGCTGGTCTCCGGATACTCCCAGTCCATGTCGACCCCGTCGTAGTGGTACTGCTTTTCGAACGCCGCAATGTTATCGACCAGAGTCTGCACCTGGCCGCTGGTTTCAAGGCCCACGAAGTCACCGCCCAGCAGCAGCAGCACTTTCACGCCGGCGGCGTGCGCCAGGTTGTTCAACTCAGGCTCGATGAATTGGTTGTCGGGTCCAGTGGGAACTGACAGTGTGCCAGTATTGTCGAACGACACTCCGTCGTGGTTGATGTGCGTCAGTTCATTGAACGGAATCTGCGCGGCGCTGTACGGCGGAGTCTGGTACTTGCTCCAGTATCCGTAGTCGCCAACGACGCGCTTCGTCAGATGATTTGCCTGCTGCGCGCGCGCACTCGGAACCGAAACCGCGGTGATCAGACCGAGCGACAAAATGAACAACGCTAGACGGGAGAACATCAGGGAACGAGAGGTCATGGAGTGTAGCCCCCGGGAAGAGGTTTAAGACCGGAACAGCCTGTCGAAAGCGGCGTCCAGCCGAGAGTTCAAGGATTTTACCACGACAATCGAGTTCCCGTTTGGTATTGTCTCGGTACCGTCAATTTGCGCAGTCTGACCCCGAGTTACAGTAAGCCACAGTAAGTCACAGTGAGGAGCGCCTCGTGACCACCGATCCTGCCGCAATTTCCGCAACCATTGCACCCTGGCTTTCCGTTCGCCACAGCGCCCAGGCAGTGGAATTCTACAAATCCGCTTTCGCGGCCACCGAACTGTTTCGCCTGGAGGGTGGTGACGGCGTGGTGGCGCGGCTGTCCGTGCAGGGCGCGGAGTTCTGGCTGAGCGACGAGTCTCCCGAACATTTCAACTTCAGTCCGCAGACTCTGGGCGGCAGTTCGGTTCGTATTATTTTGACCGTGGCCGATCCCGATGCGGTTTTCGCCCGCGCGCTGGCCGCCGGCGCATCGCAAGTCTATCCCGTCGCCGAGGAACACGGCTGGCGCTTAGGCCGCGTCGTCGACCCTTATGGACATCACTGGGAAATCGGCCGCCCGCTTGCGTAGCAGCAGGCCTGCAAAGGATGGATTCTAGCGTGACGCGAGATAGATCACGCATGATATCTCGCGCATGATGCATCGCCAATGCTGATTCGCCAATGCTGATTCACACATGATCGATCGACGAGACTTTCTGAAAACCAGCGTTCTAGCCTCCGCCGCGAGCTTGCTCCCTCACGGTTACGCCGCCGCGGAAATCGCTAACGCAGGTCCGATCGCAATTCAAACCCAGGCGCCGAGCACCCTCAAGACCAGGCTGGCCGCAACCGAACTCTCGAGTGGACTCCGCCTGTTGAACCCTGCCTTCGAAGTGAAACAGACCAGCGAGGACGCGCCCGCGTCCGTTCTGCTCACGCTTGCCATCGATCCCTCGCGCTTCCGTGGAACGGAACAATATGAAATCGCCGCGCTAAACATCGCCGCACTAAACAATGTTGCACCAAACAATGTTGCGAACCGCAGTTGGAACAACGCTGCAAGCGGCGCCCGCGGTGCGATTCTCCGCGCCTCCACCGAACAGGCTCTGCTGTTTGCCGTATTCGATTTCCTAGAACACCAGGGATTGATCTTCGGCATCGATGGCACCACGGCCCCGCTTGATCGTCCGAATACATTGCGATTGCCCATGCCAGGCCAGCCCTGGACAGCTTCGCCCTCTTTCGCCGTTCGCGGACTCCTGCCCTGGCCCGACTTCTTGAACTGCATCAGCGTCTACAACGAGGAAGATTTCAAGGCCTATTTCGCGGCCATGCTGCGCATGCGTTTCAACATGTTCGGCATGCACGTCTACACGGAAAACGATCCCGGCCCACTAGCCGAGTCCTATCTATCTTTCGATTTTGCCGGCAGCGGCCACCGCGCTGCCCTCGAAGACTCGTCCGTCACGAGCTGGGGATATCTGCCCCAGCGCACTTCGACCTTCAAGATGGGCGCGGCCGATTTCTTCGACAAGGAAACTTTCGGGGCCGACGCCACCCGCCTCGCGTCCGACAACTGGGACATCGCCGACCGCACCACTGCGATGATGCGTTCCGCTTTTCAATTCGCTCACGATCTGGGCATCCGCACCGGCATCGGTTTTGAGCCCTACAAGAATCCAGCGGAGATCGTTCGCGCGCTCCCGCCGGAAGCCCTTTCGCATCCCGGCGGCTTCGTCGAATCGAATACGGCGCGCGATCTGCTCGAGCGGCGCTTGGCCGATCTGCTTGAGCGCTACCCCATGGTCGACTACGTCTGGCTCTGGCAGGACGAAGGCGCGAATTGGGACAGCCGCGAAAAGAATGTGCCGCTCTCGGTCACGCCGTTCGCGCAGGCGCACGCTTTCCTGCAACGCCACGCTCCCGGCAAACGCCTGGTGCTCGCTGGCTGGGGCGGAGTGACCCGGCATTTCGAAAATCTGCACCAGCGTTTGCCGGAAGACATCGTCTTCTCCGCGCTAAGCGACTCACTCGGCTGGGACCCCATTCATGAGGCTTTCGGCAAGCTGGGAAGCCGCGAGCGCTGGCCCATCCCGTGGCTCGAAGACGATCCCTCGATGTGGTTCCCGCAGTTTCGCGCCAGCCGTTTTCAAACCGACATGCGCCGCGCCCAGGACCTTGGTTGCCAGGGCATGCTCGGCATTCATTGGCGGCACCGCATCGTCGATCCCACCGCTACGTACCTTGCCCGCGCCAGCTGGAATCGCGAACTCACCGCCCCTGACCACTACCGCAATTTCTGCAAAACGCAAGCATCGGCTGCTCGAGCAGAAGAACTGGCCGCGCTCTTCGATGACTGTGACCGCAACCACGCGATCTCATCCACTTTCCTCGGCACTTACGACAAGTCAGGATTCGCCAATCGAGTCGAGATCGCCGGAGACTACAGCGAAGCCTTCAATTACTCCACCAGCGAACCCGAGCTCGCCGTTCTCGCCACGCAACGCAAGACCGCGGAACGTTTTCGTCAACTCGCGTCGCAGGCCGCGTCGCCGCTCGAGCACGACCGCATCGGCTATTTCGCGGGGTTTGTCGGCCTCATGGTTCCTTATTGCGATGCCTATGAGCGCGCGCACCAACTCGATGCGGTTCTCAAGCATGCCGTCGAACTGAGAGCGGCTGGCAAACAGGAAGAAGCCCGCGCCCACGTGCTCCAACGTGGCGTTCCGCTCTGGCTGGCCATTGCGCCGCTTGTGCGGCAGACCATGCTGCAATTTCAGGCGATCGTCGCCACTCGCAACGACCTCGGACAACTGGCGTCCATGCAAAACAAGTTTGTCCGCATCGCGCTCGAGCGTCTGCGCCTGTCGATCAAAGAATTCTTGAGTGACGAAATCCGGCACGATCTGCCGCCGGATCTGCCACCGGAAATGGACCGCGCTTATGCAGCAGCAATCTCGCCCGAGGGTGCGAATCCCCCGCGCTTGTTTCTGCCCACGCGGCCGTCTCTGCTCCAACCCGGTGACTCTCTCCGCCTCTTCATCAACGTATCGGGCGAGATAAATGTAACGGGCGAGCGCGAGGTCGTTCCCGTGCAGCTCTTCACCCGCCGCCAGGGTGCGCAGCAATGGGCTTCTTCTGACGCCCCGCATGCCGGACGCAATGTCTACACGGCACAACTCGGACCGTTCACTGCGGACGATATCGCCATCGACTACTATGCAACCATCGCAGGCGAATCGCAGACGTTCTCTGATCCGCCGCAAGCCCCGCTCAACGTCTACACGTTGAATATTCTCGGTTGAAGGCACGCGGGTCCTTGAAATGGAAATGTTCCTGCAGGAACACTGTGCAAAAGCACGGAACAGTGGGCTCTAAGGGATTGATTCTTTTGAGCATGGTTTTCACGGTGCTGTGTTTTCAGGGGATTAGGCTGTGGAAGAAACATCTACTTTCGAGGACGTGGAACGCCTACGAAAGTGGTCTTGACAGGAGATCAAGTCGGAGCTCATCGGTTCGCCAGTCATCGTCAAGAGATGTGAATGTCAGTGCGCTGCCATCGCCTCGCGCAATCTCTTCTCGGCGTCGGCTCCCCAGTAACCGCATTCGAGTCGTATAAAGACTGAGGTATATGGAATCGTCAGGCTGGTCTTCAGCACGAGAATGTGGAACGTCTTACCCGCTTCGTCCAGCTTGGAGATGATCTCCTCGTGCGGCAGCGATTGCGCTTCAGTCTTTCCTAACAGGCCGATCAGAGCTTCGCGATAGGCGGTCACGCCTTCGGCGTCATGTTCGGGGACCAGCTTCAGCTCCGCATCGGTAAAGATCACGGGCCGAACATGTTTCGCTTTCGCGATCTGGTTGAGGACAGTCCGCACCACCTGGAGTTGATCGTCGTTGGTCTCGATCGTCTCGATGCCGGGGCTGGTTTGCAACGGGTAAGCCGAATCAACCACGGCGATCCAGTTCCGATGGCCCATCAACTGCAGCTGCTGATTCAGGCGCACGCGCCAGTCGGCGGCTTGCGGCGTGCCCGCCGATGCGCCGGTGGGCGCAAGGGCGAGAACCGGCAGCAGGCAAACTGCGGCCAAGGCAAGGAGTCTTCTCAGCGTGGCGATGACCGATCGTTTCCCAAAATGCCCGCTTCGCATCGGTGCCTCCGTAGCTCGTCGAAACTTTGTGGTGGGATTGTTGTTCACGCACGACCGAGGGTGCCCCATCCTTGCGATTTTTGCAAGCGTTAGCGACTGCGCTCCAACAGCGCTTGAAAAATGGTCAGGTTTTTCTTCCATCGCTCGACCGTCCATAACCACAATTGATAACGCCGTTCTTGTTGTTGTGCAGGAGAGGCACGAAGCTTATCCAGACATTCTGCTTCGGTTATAGACGCGGAGTAGGTGATGACGGCATTCTGTGGGAACTCATATAACTTCCGCAAGCGCTCCGGCATCACCATAATGCAGTTCATATCTACACCAATGATCAGAGAGCCGGTGAACCTATACACCAGATACTCGGTTTCTGCAGCAATTGGAAACCAAAGAAAGATCGGTTGCATCTGTTGAGCAAGAGACGTCATGAGCTGTGTGCCATCCAGACCAATGTGCTGGGTATAGCTTTCGTTGCCTAAGAAATGGCCACATCGATGGCGATCGTAGTGCACCAGTTTGCCGCCAGCTTTCATGTAAGAGACCGCACTGGCAATATCTTTGCGATCGAATGAACCTATGCTGATGAGTGTTGGCAGTTCCGTGGCATCAGGCGAGGACAGAGTAACGTTATCCTGCCCTCGTAAGTCAGATGGTTTGGAGTACAGAGGGAAAATCCACTTGTCTTTGCCAGCCGCCGGGGTCAGATAGACGGACCCTCCGTGTGGGTTGAGTGCGATATCTTCAGGGTCGTGGTGCACAACGATAAGGCGTTTGTGGGCGTTCCATTGCTGCAGCTGGCGTCCGTAGTCCAGCCAGACATAAGAAGTGTTCAAAAGGATTACGTCAAAGTCCGCGCCATGATCATTGATATAGGACCAATCGTGGATATGATCGGCCGCGATGGGTATGCGGGTCCGGAGATACTCGACCAGGTGGAAGCGATCAGCGTGATTGAAGAGCAGGTGCGGCACATAGTCGAGTTCAAGGGCTAAAGAGGCAAAGCCGCCCATCACTTCGGTATGACCGGGAAGCCGCTCCACGATTGCAATCGTGCGCGTCATTGACTGGCCTTCAGCACGGACTTCGACGTGATTCCTCCGGTGGAGTTTTCCACGATTGAGTGTCTCGCAAGGGTACCTCGAATCTGCAGGCTTTGTGGGAATATGATTAGCGGGGTCGGTGGTGCCCACCCTTCGAAAACCGCGAAGGGTGGGGCAGCCTAAAATCCTTCATATATTTACGTTGTGTAAATACATAATATGCGCTATAGTTGGGACGAAGAAAAGAACCGCCGCAACCTCGAATTGCACGGCATCGCGTTTGCGGACGCGGCTCGGATATTTGAAGGTCCGACCGTCGAGAGAGTGGACGACCGTTTCGACTACGGCGAACGGCGAGTTTACGCCATCGGGCTGGTCAAGGGACTGGAGATTACCGTCATCTACACGGACCGGGAGCGCGAGGAGAGGCGCATCATTTCGGCGTGGCGTGCGGAACCGCACGAACGACGCTACTACTGGAAGAATATCGAGGGCGAATGAAGACGAAAGGTGCAAAGCTGAACGGAGCGCGGATTAACGGGGAAAAGACGAAGCGGTCGAGCCCAGGACGCGGCGTGAGCACTGACTGGGGCAAGCTGCGCCGCAGGAGCGCGGCCAGCATTCGCAAGGGGATTGCAGCCGATCCTGATGCTCATGCCACCGACGCGGAATTCTGGAAGAGCGCCAAGGTCGTCATGCCAACGCCAAAAGAAATTGTGACCATGCGCTTGGATGCCGACCTGCTCCGCTGGTTCCGCCAACAGCGCGGATATCAGACCCGCATCAACGCCATCCTGCGCGCGTATATGCAGGCGCATGGGTCGGTTTGACAACGGGAGTTTCGAGAGCTTCGTGGTGCTCACCTTTCGAGCACCGCGAAAGGTGAGCCGCCTCGCGCGCGGCAGGTAGACTTTCGACGAGAGTCGGGAGGCCCGCCGCTTCAAGAATCGCGAAGGATGGGACGCCCGCAATTCAAGACAAGGAGGAGATCAGCGCTATGTCAGGGACTGCAGTATGGTTACGCAACTACGAGTTTATTGCGACTTGGCTAGAGGGAGTTGCGCTTGTGGCCCTCTTCTTTTTGGATTGGCGGGAATATCGGCATCAAGGTCGGGAAAGGGCGAGGCAGGAGCAAGATCGTGTCGAACAGCACAATGAGTCCGCAAGGCAGATGGATATTTGGCGAAAACAGATCCACGCGGACCGTGTTGCCGAAATCTTCAAAACTCTATGCGCGTTTCATAATTTTCTAATCCGTGCCGTGCACCTCGACAAGACGTTTGGGCCCGGATGCGACTACTCGGAATTTGGCGATCTCTCACTCAAGGGCGGCAAGATCTTCCGAGAGTACTTGGACCTGCAGGAGGCCTACTATCTTTCCTACCTCGTGTCGGAGCCTCTAGCCGCGTACATGAAAGAGCGAATGACTGAGGCCGACGGCCTCCAACGGATAAAGGTTTCACCAGAAACTTCAGGAGTTCAATAATAGTTGGGATGTTTACAAGATGGCGGCAAGGATTCGAGAACTGTCCTGATGTGGAAAGCGACCGACGAGGGGTCAGCTCACTCCTTCACCCCCAACTGCCAGAACAAGAACGAATAGATATCCGTAAATTCTTCGATCTGCTTGGTGACTGGCTTGCCTGCGCCGTGGCCGGCTTTGCTTTCGATTCTTAATAAGATTGGCCGCGTGCGGCTGGCGCCGTTTTTAGCTTCGGCCTGCATTTCGGCGGCCATTTTTTTGGCGTGCATGGGGTCGACTCTCGTGTCGGTATCCGCCGTCATAAATAAAATTGCGGGATATTCTGTGCCGGGTTTGACGTGGTGATAGGGGGAGTAGGCATAGAGCCACTTGAACTGCTCCGCGTTTTCGGACGTGCCGTATTCGGGGATCCACAATTTTGCGATCTGGAAATCCTGATAGTGCAGCATGTCCAGCAGCGGGACCTGGCAGATTACGGCGCGGAACAGGTCGGGGCGCTGGGTGATCATGGCGCCCATGAGCAGGCCTCCGTTGGAGCCGCCCTGGATGGTGAGGTGATTCTTGTCAGTATATTTTTCGGCGATCAAGTGCTCGGCGGCGGCGATCATATCATCAAAGACATTCTGTTTCCGTTCGAGCATGCCGGCGCGGTGCCAATCTTCGCCGAATTCTGCTCCTCCGCGCAGGTTGGCGACCGCATAGATGCCGCCGTGCTCCATCCAGAGATAGGCAGTGCGGCTGAAAGTGGGGGTGAGGCTGACGTTGAATCCGCCGTAGGCGGTGAGCAGCGTGGGGTTCTTGCCGTTTTTCGTTATGCCTTTCTTGCAGACGACGAACATGGGAACGCGTGTGCCGTCTTTTGACTTGAACCATTCCTGCGCGACGTCGTAAGCGGAGGGATCGATGGAAGGGGCGTCGACTTTGGTCCACAGCGTGGGCGCCATCGGGCCGCTTAAATCGCTTTGTTTCCCGTCGGCTAACACGCTCACGTGGCCGAGTGTCAGATCGACGCGATAGATGCTTGGTGGCACGGTGAAAGACTGGAATCCGAAAAACATTTCGTCGCGGTCCCAGCGGCCGCTCGATCCGAAAACGCTGCCGATGGCGGGAAGGGCGACGTCACTCAGCTTTTTGCCTTCAAGATCGAAGAGCTTTAACTGCGACGTGGCATTCTGTTCGTACTGGACAAAGAGTTTCCCGCCGTACACGGCAGCGCCTTGCAGCACGGCGTCGGATTGCGGGATGAGTTCTTTCCAGGCCTCGCGGTCGTAGTTGCCGGCGTCGGCGACGAAGACGCGGTAGCGTGGGGCGTCTTCGTTGGTGGTGATGTAAAGTTTGTCGTTGTAGACGTCGGCGCCATAGAGGAAATTTTTCCCGGTGGTGATGCGGGTGGGCGGCGTGCCTTTCTTCAGGTCCATGAGAAAAAGTTCGGACTTGGTCCAGCCTTCCGAGACATTGATTAGCAGCCAGTGGCCGTCGTTGGAGAGACTCACGCTGGGCCAGTCCTCGGGGTCGCGGCCCTCGCCGAAGATGGGTTGGTCGTCATCTTCAGGATGATCGGCGGGGTCGTCGCCGAGCGCGTGGTAGAAGACGTGGCGGTTATACATTTCCTGGCCGTCGGGGACATCGCCTTTTTTCGGATAGCGGGTGTAATAGAAGCCGGAGTTGTCGTGCTTCCAGGCGATCGACGCGGCGCGGGTGCGCTCGATGGTGTCAGGCAGCACAGTACCGGTTTTGGTTTCGATGATGTGCAGCGTGCTCATTTCGGAACCGCTGGGCGATGTGCCGTAGGCGACGTACTTCCCGTTTTCGCTGGGCTGGAACCAGTCGAGCGCGATGGTGCCGTCGGCGGCGAGCTGGTTGGCGTCGATTAGAACGCGATCCTTCCCGTCGTCTTTCCCAGAAGCGAGGCCTTCGCTGGTCTTGGTCTTTTCCCGGACGTTCTCCCGGACATAGAGGATGGGCTGGTTCTGCATGCCCTCGCGGCGCGTATAGAAATAATGGCGTCCCGCGATCACGGGCGGCGTGACGCTGCCAATGGAGAGCAGCCCGGTCAGGCGTTTGTGGATGGCGTCGCGTCCGGCGAGGCGGTCGAGCATGCCGCGGGTGTAGGCCATTTCCTCTGTCACCCACTTCTGGGTCTCGGGACTGTTGCCGTTTTCGAGCCAGCGGTAGTTGTCGACGACTCTGGTACCGTGAAACATGTCGGCGACAGGCTTGATTGCGGCCTGGGGTGGATAGGAAGGAGGAGACGAAGAGGAGTCTTGGCCTGCGTATACCGCGGCAGCCAGGAAAGATAAAGAAGAAAGAATCAGGAACAAACGGAAACCTCCAGACATGGGCACCTCAAATCCAAGGGGCTAGCGTACCAGAAACAGTTCCGCTGTTTTCAGACCTCGCTGTTTTCAGACCTCAAGGTGGAATGCTATGATAAAGCGACGGCTGAAGATCGCGGCTCCGTGCCTGGTCTTCCACCGGCTCCCACACTCCTCAGTAGCTCAATGGCAGAGCATTCGGCTGTTAACCGAAGGGTTGTAGGTTCGAATCCTACCTGAGGAGCCATTCTTCTTCCGTTTCTGATTTTTCGCTCTGAGCCCCCATCCTTCTGCTCGCAGCCCAACTGCTTATTTACGAAACGGCGGCTCCATGCAAATTCTTTCATTCTTGCGGGCGGTTTTTATTCTTATAAAATATGCTTCGCTTCGAGTGGAGGGCCTGGGAATGAGAGATAAGCTGAGAGACAAGATGAGAAATAAGCTGGCCCGATTAGTCTTGTTCTTGGCTTTCCTGCTGCTGGCGGCGGCGCTGCCGCTGGCCGCCCAAACTAATCCGATCATTTTGCCCGCGGGAATGAGTTTTGGCTACATCCCCGCGGGGACGAGCCTCACGCAGACGGTTAGCGTCTACAACATCAGCGGCGGCGCTACGATCACGGTCGATGCCATCACTTCCAATTCCGCCCAATTCAAGATCGTGAGCGGCACGATTCCAGTTACGCTCTCGCCCGGAGAGCGCGCGGATTACGGCATTCAGTTCACCCCCGGTGCAGCCCAGAGTTATTCGGGGCACCTCTCCTTCACGGTGTCGGGGCTGCCGGGTCAAAGCGTGAACGTAACCGGCAACGGCACGAACGTGGCCGCCATCCCCGCACTCAGCGCAAGCTCAATCACCTTTGCCAACCAGGATTTGGGGACGACAAGTCATCCGCAGACGCTCACTATCACAAACAAGGGGACTGTCGCCTTCTCGGTGACGGACGTGGTGGTGACGTATCCTTTCGCGCAAACCGGGTGGACGACTTCCACCTCGATTGCGCCGGGCAAGTCGCTGAAGCTCTCGATCGGGTATGTACCGACGGCGGTAGCCAGCCAACCGGGCACCATCTCATTCACCTACGACGTTGCGCCGCCGAACGGCGTGAGTTTGTGGGGCAATGGCGTAAGTGCGACCGCCTTGGGGATTAATACGTACCCGACGATTCCCGCGGCCACGCAGAATTATCCTTACCAGGCAACTCTCAATGCGACTGGTGGCAAAGCGCCCTACAAGTGGACGCTGGCGACCGGATCGAGCTTGCCGGCGGGATTGTCGTTGTCGAGCGCCGGGCTGATCAGTGGTTCAATCGACGCTTCGGTCGCGGTGGGGAATTATCCCTTCACGGCGCGGGTCACGGATTCGTCGACCTCGCCCGTCAAGGACAGCAGGGCGTTCACGCTGCCGGTCGGTGCATACTCCGGATATAAAGACTGCAACAATATCAGCGTGGATGCAGGGGATGGTTCAGGTCCGATCGTTCCGATCTCAGACTTGGGAACGAACCTGTATTTGGGCGCGGAGGAAGGCGGACTCTACGCCGACGGCAGCAACACGGACGATTCCGCTCACGATGCTTTCGGCCAGAGCGCGGCGGCGGCGATTGTGCCGCTGGACGCGAACGGCGTTTACAGCCCAACCGGCAAGTACGTTTTTATCTCGGTAGGATTGTCGATGGCGCAGCAACCGTTTGGAGAATTTGTCGAACTGGCGAATACCGATCCGGCGAAGAATCCGAGCCTCGTGATTGTGGATGGCGCCACCGGAGGAGCCACGGCAGCTCTGCTGGCCTCCGCCACCAACAATTTCTGGAATGCCATCACCTATGATTACCTGCCCAATGCGGGAGTCACGGCGAATCAGGTCGTGGGCGCGTGGATATTGGACGTGGACGGCGGCCCGGGCGGCGTTTTTCCCGCCGACATGACTGCCCTGCAATCGCAACTGGAAGCCATTGCGCAGAATCTGCAGACGAAATTTCCCAATATCAAGCTGGGTTATTATTCCAGCGTCAACTACACCGGCTATTCGGACGGAGCCGCGGATCTGGATCCGGAACCCTACGGATATGAAAACGGGATGGCGGTGAAGAACACAATCGAGGATCAGATCAGCGGCGATCCGGCCATGAATTTCAATCCTGCAAACGGTGCGGTGAAGGCGCCGTGGCTTGCCTGGGGACCATATTACTGGGCGAACGGAATGATTCCGCGCAGCGACGGCCTGGTCTGGACCTGCCAGGATCTGGACGTGGACGGAACCCATCCGTCAAATCCCGCGGGACGGATCAAGGTATCGACGCAGTTGTTGAATTTCCTGAAGACGGACGATACGGCGTCGAAGTGGTTCCTGGCGCCGACAGCGAGGAGTAAGTAGCCCGAATTAACCCTTCAGTTTCGCGTACTCGGCCTTGGCTTGCTTCAGGATGGGGATCTCAGGGTCGGCATCCTTCCAGAGGGTCAGGAAATCCTGATAGGCAACGCGTGCTTTGGCGGTTTCGCCTTGCATGGTGAAGGCACGAGCGATTTCCAGATGTGCGAGGGCACCGATGGGCGAGTTCAAAACAATTCCCCGGTGCTCCAGGATTTTCTGGAACTCCGCTGCCGCTTCGCTGCCTCTCCGTGCCATCAGATAGGCCCGGCCACGCAGATAGATAGGCAGCATGGGGTTGTTTCCATCCGGGCTCCCGAGTTCATAAGGAACCGCCATTTGTAAAGCTTCGACGGCTTTCTGTGTGTCCATATGGTTCAGTGCCAGTTGTGCACGCGCTGAGGGTAAATAGTTCGTCTGCATCAGCGTGCTGTCAGGAAAGCGCTTGGCAAGATCATCGGCCAGCGACTGTGCACTGTTTTCGTCGTGCGCCAGCGCAAGGGCTATATCCGCGAGTCCTTCGGCATCCCGGCTCTTGGATCGCGAGAGCACTTCTCTCGTCTCCTTTTTAGCCAGTTCTTCATCGCCAAAGAGCGCCTCCGATATAGCCGCAAGCTCATCGAATAGCCCGGCTAATTGCTCCTGGTCTGATTGCTGTGCCAACAGGTCGACCCGGCGCATCAACTCGCGGGACTCCCGCAACCGTCCAGAATACGCTGCGGTCTGGGCCTGAAGATAAGTAAGTTGTAACTTCCACTGAGTCCCTGAATTGTTTGCAATCCGCCCCATTTCAAGATTGTCGTGATCCAGGAACGCCAATGCATATTGGCATAGCTGGATATGGTAGCAATCGGACTTTCGCTCTTCGGCGCTTTTCATCAGCGCGCGGGCTTCGTCCAGGCGATCCAAACGAATCAGCGAGCCCACCAGGACCCCGTTACTCGGGCAATCTCCGGGAAGCAGCTGCAGGCTCTCCGCCGACTCCCTCCTTGCGTCCTCGTATTGGCCGAGAGTGGAGTAAATTTCACTTACATTCAGGTGCGGAATATCGTCTCGTGGATAAAGCTGGCTCCAGAGTTTGTAAACTTCCCGGGCCTCTTCCGAGTCGCCCGTGACCGATTCTTGATAGTGCGCTTCAATATATAACCTCTCACGATCGCTCACGTGCTCGCGCAACTCATACGCCTTACGGAAGTTCGCAACGCTTTCCTGTTCCGAATATTCCCCATACGCCAGGCCGAGAGAGGCGTAGGCCATGGCAAAGTTCGGATCGAGTACGATGGCGCGTTGAAAAAGCTGGATTGCCGCAGTCTGATCTTCCTTGTCGATCAACGTGGTACGTCCCAAACTATACGCGTGGAGTGCCTGAAGCGAAGGTGTGGTAACTTGCTCGAGCGGCGTATTGTATTTCTGTACAGTCCCTACCGATTCACCGAGCCTTGTGCGCAGGTGAGACGCTGCCTGGGCCAAGGCGTTCAGTACCTCTTCTTTTCTTTCCGCAGTCACTTGCTCCTGTACCAGCGACTCGCCGGTCGCGCAGTTCGTAGCCTTCAACCCCAGCACGTACTGATTGCCCAGTTTCGCAATGGAGCCGTTCAGCACCGCGGTGCTTCCGGTGCGAATGCAAAGCTGCTGCGCGATATCCGGCGTGAGCCGCGCATCCGGCGGCTGGTTCATGAGCCGCAGCGTCTGTTTCACGGTCGCGTCCGAAACCAGGCTGAGGAATGGCGACTGTTCGAGCTGTACGGCCAGGCCCTGACGCATGGTGCCGTCAAACACTGCGTCGCCCGTGGTGTTTTCGAAATCCGCCAGAACCACCCTGTCTTTGTCGGTCAACTTTCTCCGCGACTTGCGCGCGGTGAGCGCCCACCAACCCGAAGCGACGAGCGCGAGCGCAATCGCGCCTATGGCGATCGCTGGCAACCACGTGAAGCGTGCTGATTTTTCCATGGGCGCTTGCGCCGGTGCGGAGCGCGCCGCGGTATTTGCGTGCGGCGTCTCAGCAGCGGCAGCGGCCGTGAGCGGGAAAATGAAACGGTACCCCCGGCGGGGCAACGTTTCCACATAGCGCGGCGTGTCCGCCGAATCCGACAAGGCCGCACGAAGCTTGGCTACAGCCACATTCACGGCGTGGTCGAAGTCTCCAAAGGAATCGTGCGGCCAGATGCGCCGTTTCAGTTCTTCGCGCGTGACCACCGCACCGGGCTGTTCCAGCAAGATAATCAGAATCTTCAGCGGTTGGTCCTGAAGCCGGATGCGTGTTCCGGCTTTCCGCAGCTCGCCTGAACGCAAATCGAGATCGAAGACCCCGAAACGCGTCGAGCAGTTTGGAGCGGGCTGTTCCATCTTGCACCTGGAGAACGGGCCGCGACGGTCCGACAACCCGCCTTTGGCGCAGTGACATTCAGAATAGACGAAAACGGGAGACCGAGTCTCAATACTTCTCAGGAGACAATCGAGTCCAAACTGTTTGTTATCAGATGACTAACTGTTGACACAAGTAAGGCACAAGGGAGACCAAGTGTGAATTGAGAAGACCGCCCTGTCCGCTCGATGCTCGGCCCCAGATGCGATTGGGCTGAGGTTGGGATCATGGGCCTGCGAATGCTTCTGGCCGGGGGTGTGCGGCTGCTTCTTGTTGCCGGGTTGACATCGTATGCGAGCGCACAGGGCCTTCATCGCCCCTGTCCGGATTTTCCCCTATCGTTCGACTTGGTGTCGAACTTCGAAGTCGTCGTCCACGGACAGATCGGCGAACTGGATGGGCTGAGGTTCATTTTAGATACCGGTTCGTCTTACAGCGTGATTGACCGCAGCGTTGCGGATAGGATGCGACTGCATCGCCGGCCCGGAAAAGTGTTCAATTTCGATCGCAACCTCGCCATCGAGTGGGCGGACGTTCCCGATGTTGTGCTAGGCCCGCTTCGCGTCGCGGAGATCAGCATGATGGTCGCCAGACTCGCCGACATTAGCGAGTTCGCGGATAGTGCCGACGGGATCATCGGGCTGGATGTGCTGAGTCGGGCCAAAACAATCGGCATCGACTACGAGCGAAGGAGGATTTCTTTTAAATTCGATGAGGGGTGCGGAAGCAAGCCTTCCGCCGTGAAGGCCCTGGTATTCACGGTGGCTATCCAGGGAGTTCCCATGCGCTTGTTCTTTGATACGGGATTACGAGACATGCTGCTATACAAGGAGCGTCTCAGCAGCGCACTTCCGCACCTGCGCACCGAAGGAGAACCCAGGGACGCCGTGGTGGGACGCGTGCAAGCCACACGGGTCAATTTGCCGGGAGTGGACGTTTTTCGCCCAGAAGCCCTGACCCCAGTCTTTCTGATCGAAGGCTCCGGAAAAACAGACCTCGGCGTAATTGACGGCTACTTGGGCCCAACTTCGCTCCACGCCAAGCAACTCGAACTAGATTTCGCCGCAATGATCCTGCGCTGGCAGTAGGTCCGTTTCGAGGAACAGGTATTCGGCTTCGGCAGTGCACCGCCGTTTTCCACACACACTCCCTGGTTATCTAACCTTGACCGAGATTCCCCAAAATCTCATACTAGCCGCAGCGATAGGCGAAATTGCCTGGTGAGTGCGCTAAGTGGTTGGGCTCAAGATTTTGCCCCTAAGTTATTGCAGCCCATGGATTAATTTGAGAAATTTCGCTATAGCGATGATTCCAATAGACAGGGGGGAGGGGGGAGGGGGGAGGGGCTTTGCACAGAAAGGCTCCCCAAATGCCTAGTTTTTGGGCGAGCGTTAGCCGTCTTAGTCAGCATACTCGTAATCGGGGTCATCCACCGGAACCGGTCTATCCCCTATCGTATTTCCGACAGAAGGCCGTTATTCTGTAAATACCAAGATCATCGGTATAGCCCAGAGAGGCAGGCACAGAGAACCAAAGGTCTGTCCGAAGTGCAAGAGTCCCTACTTGAAAAGCCCGCGCAAGGATGGAACGAGCGGCAAGAGCGGAAAGAAAGCAAAGCGGCGAGCATCATAGGAATGGACATCGACGGACACATTGCGGAACTCACAGCCAAGCTCATAGCCGCCACTGGAATACAGCAGTATGAAACAAAACTGAGAGACAATGCTGTCAACGAAGGGAAGCTAGAAGACCTGCTTAGCGAAGGCAGGGCCGCTGCGATGTTCTTAGATCACGGCTGGCAGGTTGTCTTGCGGGACAGTCCCGATCTTCAAATCACATTTGACGGAGATGTGATCTATGCAGAAGTAAAACGTTTCCGCCAAAAGGAACAAGACAAGTTGAATGACGAAGCCATGTCCGGTGTATCTGGCCGAAGCCTCGCGCTTATGCCCGACGTAACTGAAAGCGAGGGAATGGCGGCGTGGGAGCAATGCGTCCAAGTAGCGATCAAAAAGGCATCGCAATACATGGAAGGTGCTGCCAATATTCTTGTCGTTGAGAGTGATAGCGACTGCTTGGAGCTTACGGCGAGTTCGATTGTACGGGAGTACGACAGCAAAGCCTTCGCGTCAACTGATAGGCGGCTTCGCAGACTTGACGGCATCATGTTAGTGAATAAAGGTTGGGCGACATGTGGCGCTTTCCCCTCTAATGTGGAATTTTGCCAGACGCGATATGTTAGTGTGCCGCTGGGCGACAGGGTGGCGACGGCCCTCAGAAGCAGCATTCGTTTGGGCTGACTTTTTGGGCAGACTATGGACTTATTGGGCAAGAGCGAGTTGTTGGGCAAAGCCGGGGGGGAGGGGGCACCCCTACACCCGAAAATCAAAAGCCCCACCCTATCTCGCCGAAATCGCGAGATAAGGATGGGGCACCCGAATGAGTCGAATACAGCGCGTACGCTACGGCTTGACGACGAAATCTTTTCTGCTCAGCAGTTCGCCGCCGGGGGTCGTTACTCGAATCGGACCGGTGCTGGCGCCTGGGGGGACCGTCGCGATCAAGTGGGTTTCGGAGAGAACCTTGAAATTCGCGGTACGGCCGTTGAATGTGACTTCGGTTGTCCCGGTCAGGTGCGTACCCAGGAGGGTGACGGTCTCGCCTTCCTTGCCGGAAAACAACGCCGTGTTGACGAATGGCGCCAGGCCCATATTCAGGCTGTAAACGGTGCCGTCGTTGGCGCCGCCACCGAACTCGGTGACGCCGTAGAGCAGGCCGTTGGTCCCCTGGACTGGCGGAGAAAGCGGCGACATCTGCAAGAGGTTGGCGCTGTTGTTGAAGCTGTACAGGCTGGTATAGGTTCCGCTGGTCGTGGTGTTGAACAGGGTGCCGTCGTCGTTGGCGCCGCCTTCGGCGGTCGCGCTGTAGTAGTTGCCGTCGGTGGCGAGGAGCAGGCCAGCGGCGGGGAAGGTGCCGTCTCCGAAGGCCGCGCCGAAGCTGTGGAGCACGGTCACAGCTAGGCCGGTGGTGACCTCATAAACCGTTCCTTCGCCGTTGGTGCCGCCGTCTTGGGTCGTGCTGTAGAAGTTTCCATTCGAAGCCTGGACCAGCGGGCCGAGTGGAAACGATCCGCCGGGGCCGCAGGGAAAATTGTAGGTGTTGTTCAGCACGCCGGCAGTGGACATCTGAACAATGGTTCCACAAAAATCTGTACCACCCTGGGCGACGGGGATATAGAGGAATCCGTCAGTGCCCTGCGCGGGCGGGGCGATCGGAGAATAGCCGTGGGTCACGTCAAACTGGTAGACCTCGCTGAACGTGCCACCGCTGGTGATCTTGTAGACGATGCCGCGACCGTTGGGTCCGCCTCCGCTGGCGGTGCCGTAGAAATTTCCGTCAGAAGCGAGAATGGGAGGGCCCCAGGGGAAAGCTCCGTCGACGAAGGCGTTGAAGTTGTGCAAGATCGTATAGGTGCCGGAGGGCGTTATCTTGAAAATGATTCCCTGGCTTTCGCTGCCGCCCTGTTGCGTGGTGCCGTAGAAATTGCCGTCGGTACCGAGGGTGAGGCCGCCGGTAGGATAAGCGCCATCGGTGGTGCCGCCCGCGAAACTGTAGAGGATCTTTTGCGCCCCGGTGGTTGACACGTTAAAGATGGTGCCGGAGCCGGTCTTCCCGCCGTTGTAGGTCGTGCCGTAGAAGTTGCCATTGGTGCCCTGCACCAGGGTCACGTACCAGGGGTTGGCTCCGCTGGTTGCGCTGTCGGTGAAGTTGTAAATGGTCGAGACGGTCTGGGCCTGCGCGAATGTCGCCGCGCATAGCACGGCCGCGGTGGCGAGCAGGGTGGCGCTGAAGATGGATTTCATAATGGATTTCACCGATGTAGGCGCCGATTTCCGGCGCGCTGATTTCTCATGTAGGCCTGGAAATTGTTCGGGGCAACTGAACTGCATGACGACCCTCCTTGGGTTTCGAACCGTGCTGCAACAGTGCGCAAGGGGGGACGCGCACGCTTCCGCCTTGGAACGCTACCTCACTTCTCGCCGGGCGCGCAAGATGAATGAAATTGCATAGTTTTAACAGCGGCTCGAATCTTTAGTCTTCAGTAGTCTTCAGTCTTCCTTCTTTTCCGGTTCCCTGGGGAGCGGCTTTTCGATCGGCTTACGGGGGAGCATTTGATCGCGCATGGCGGCCTCGTAGACGAAGCTGGCGACGATCACCGAAATCTGTTTGAGATCTTCGGGTTGCAGGCGGTCGTAAAGGTCCATGTTGGAGTGGTGAGTACGGGATTCGTATTCGATGGGATCCTGAATGAACTGGAATCCGGGAATGCCGACCGCGTCGAAGGAGAGATGATCGGTGCCGCCGGTGTTGCGCATGGTGAGCGTGGTCATGTCGAGGTCTTTGAAGGGCTCCATCCATGCTTTAAAGATTGGCGCGACGGCTTCGTTCTCCTGCAGGTAGACGCCACGAACTTTTCCTGTGCCGTTGTCGATGTTGAAATAGGCGGAGACTTTCGCCTGCTCCGGTTTCACGGTGATCGGACCGGCGTCGCGACGGAGAAGCGTAGGCATGCCTTTCATGTTGGGGTCGTCCATGGGCGGACGCGAGCCGAAGTGCTGTTCCACGTATCCCTGCGAGCCGAGCAGTCCTTCTTCTTCGCCGCTCCACAGGCCGATGCGGATGGTGCGGCGGGGCCTGATGTCGAGGGCTTTCAGGATGCGCATGGCTTCCATCATGACGATGGTGCCGGCGCCGTTGTCGGTGGCGCCTGTGCCGGCGTGCCAGGAATCGAGGTGCGCGCCCAGCATGACGACTTCGTCTTTCTTGTCGGTGCCGGGAATTTCAGCGATGGTGTCGTACTGCATGGGGTCATCGTCGTAGAAAGTGTTAGTCACGTTCAGTTCGAGGGTGACATCTTTTTTCTGCTGCAGCAGGCGGGCGATGCGGGTCCAATGTTCGGAGGCCATGGTGAGCTGAGGAATCGTGGTGGTCTCGCCGGGTTTAAAAGATCCGCCAGACTGCACGAACACCGTGCCGCCGCCAGATGTGCCGCGGCTGTGGTCTATGACCGCGAGAACTTTTTCGTCCGCGAAGAACTGGTTCAGATCTTTGGTGAACTGGCGGCGGCGCGCTATTTCGGACATGCGGAATGGAGGACGCTCGCCGGGAATTTCGTATTCGCCGGTCTTGGCGAGATCGTCGTCGGTATAGCGCTTGTAGGGAGCTTCGATGATGGGTTTTACTTCGGCGTCGGGGCCGAAGATCACAATCATTCCGGCCAGCTTGCCCTTGTACTTGTCGAAGTCTTCCTTTTTTTCAATGTTGACGCGGATGCACTTGCCAGTAACGGCGCCGTTAGTGCCGGGAGTCCAGGCCTTGGCGTAGACGATGAGCGGAACGATGTCGGGCGCGGTCATGCGCACATTGGTGTATTGGTTGGCCCATCCGCGGCCGAACGGACCCCAGGGTTCGAGGTGCGAATTACTCAGGCCCATGGCGGTGAGTTGGTCGCGAGTCCATTCGTTGGCGCGCTTCATGTTGGGGGATCCGGTGAGGCGCTCGCCGATCGAATCCATCAGGCCGGAGGCGTAGTCCATGACCTTGGAATTGTGGAAGCCCTCATAGCGGATGCGGGAGATGGTTTCGATGTCGACTTTCTCTTGTCGTTCCTGGGACCGCAGAGCGGGAACGAAAGACAGAATGACGGCGAGAGAAAAGACAAGTCGCACGGAACTCTTTGTGGTGGAAATGGCGACGATGCGACGGATCATAGATGAGCGCTCCGGAGTGGGAATCAACCGGGGATTATACAACCGCGAGGCGGCTACTTTGCGGCGGGCTTTTCTGCGGATCCGGATGATGGTGTGGCTGATGATGGTGCGATGGCAGTTGGTGGGACGGATAAAGGTGCGGCGGATTTGGCTCCCTCGGTTTTCGGTCCGCCAGTTGCGGGCGGGGCGTCTTCGTCATCGTTGTTTTTTACGGTGTACTGGACGATGAGCGAGATGCGGCGGTTGGCGGGGTCGAGCGGGGCGTCAAGTTTGCGCAGGCGCTGATCGGCGAAGCCGCGGACTTGCGTGACCTGGTCTGCCCGGATTCCGTGGGCCTGCATGACGCGGCGGGCCGCGTTGGCGCGGTCAGCGGAGAGCTCCCAGTTGCCGTAGGTGGGAGAAGAATAAGGCTGGGAATCGGTGTGACCTTCAATGGAGAGCTTGTTGGGGAGTTTGCCCAATTCCTGGGCGAGAGTGACCAACAACTCGATGCCATCATTGTTGAGCTTGGCGCTGCCGCTGCCGAAGAAAGTGCCGGTGGCCGATTCGGAGAGTTCGATGCGCAGGCCCTCGGCGGTCACGGTGATCTCGATGTGGCTTTTCAATTTTTCGAAGTCGGTCATCTGCTTGATGGCCTGCTGCAGCTGCTGTTTCAGCTTCGGCATGTTGTCTTTGTTGAGGACGAAGTTTTCCCCATTGCCCACCATGTTGGAGCCGACCTTTTTCGCGGTTCCGGTTGGGTCTTTGAAATATCCGCCCACCGCAACTTGAACTTCTTTGCTGGCGTTGAGCAGCCAGAGGACGATGAAGAGCGCCATCATGGCCGTGACGAAGTCGGCGTAGGCGACCTTCCATGCGCCGCCGTGGTGGCCGCCGTGGCCGCCTTTTTTCTTGACGATGATGATGGGGCGGGTTTTGTCCATGGGGTTAGTTCGCAGGCGGAGTGGTTAGGATGCGCCGGCCGCCGCGGCCGCGGCGTTTGCTCCTCCACCACGACAAGCCTGTTCGAGTTCTTTGAATGAGGGCCGCACATGGCCGGGGACGGCGCGGCGCGCCATTTCCACGGCCATGATGGGGGCAGTGCCTTTTAGAAAAGAGACCATGAGAACGCGCATCACATAGAGGAAAGCATGTTCCTCGTCGGCGGCTTTGGTCATGTTGGCCGCGATGGGGCCGACCAATCCGTAACACAGCAGGATGCCGAGAAAAGTTCCGACGAGGGCGGCGGCCACTTTGTGTCCGATTTCTTCCGGCGGGCCGCCGAGAGATCCCATGGTGATGACGACACCGAGAACGGCAGCGACAATGCCCAGGCCGGGCAGGGAATCGGCCATGGTGCCAAGTGCGGCGGTGGGTACGGAGGAATCCTGATGGTGAACCTCGAGGTCGAGGTCAAGCATCTGGTCGAGGTCGAAGGCGTCGATGCCGGTGATGGCCATGCGCAGTGAGTCGCAAACGAAATCGCAAACGTGGTGGTTCTTTAAGAAGGAGGGGTTCTTGGAAAAGACGGGGCTTTTGGCGGGTTCTTCCACGTCGGATTCAAGGGCCATCAAGCCGTCTTTGCGGGCCTTGTTGAGCAGGTCGTACATCATTTTCAAGGTGTCGATGTAAGTTTGTTTGCCGAACTTCGAGCTGCCGAAGACGCCGCCGATGCTGCCCACGATCTTCTTGAGGATGTGGAGCGGATTGGCGACCAGAAGCGTGCCAACGGCGGCGCCGCCAATGATGATCAATTCCGCCGGCTGCATCAGGACGCGGAGGTTGCCGTGCTCCATGAGGTAGCCAGCCACGACGCAACCGAAAACGACGACGATGCCGATAATGGCAAACATTTGCTTTAGCTAACTCCGGAAGCTGGTTTGCCGCCCGCAGCGGCGGCTTGAGCGCTTTCTCCGGCAACCGCAGTAGAGGTTGCCTGGAGCGATTGCTGAGCCCGCTGCATGAGCGATTCGATCGTATCGCCGGGCAGGGCGGTCGCCTGACCGATGGATATGGGCAGCGACCGGGGCTCGCCCCACCATTCAATGGCGTCGTTGGCCAGCATGCGCTGGAGGCGTTGTTGCACGGAGGTGAGCGCTTCGTCGCGGCAGCCGTTGAGGATGACGAGGAATTGATCATTCGACCAACGTCCGACGAAGTCTGTCTTCCAAAGAGCGCCTTCGAGGGTGCGCGCGACCATGCGTAATAGACAAGAGGCAGCTTCCGGGCCGAAGCTGGCGCGGAAATGCTCCAGACCTTCGAGACGTAAGCAGAGCACGCCGAACGGAACCTGGAGTTCCAGGAATGTCGCCAGAGTTTCGCGCAGGTGAGACTGCATCAAGGCGTGGCTGGCTACGCCGGTAATGTCGTCGACGCAACCGGGAGGCTGCGGGCTGTTCCGACGATCGTCAGGAAACGCGGCGGGGCGGAGTTCTTCGAAAGTTTCGACGGCGCCGATGATGGAACCATGCAGGTTGTGAATGGGAACGGCGCAGATGCGAACTGGAATTTCATGTCCGGCTTTGTGGCGCAGAGAGCCGATGCCTTCGGCGGAGCGTGATGTCTTGATGGCGCGGGCGACGGGACAGTCTTCGCGGCAGAATTCACAGTCCGGCTGATCGCAGTGCAACGGGGTTTCCGAGATGCAGGAGTGGCCAATGACTTCGTGACGCAGCCGGCCGGTGATGCGCTCCGCTCCATTGCTCCACAACATTATTTTTCTTTGCAAGTCGACGGCGCACAGGCCGGACGGCAGGCTTTCGAGAATGCTGCGACAAATCTCCGGATCGTTAAAGGAAGAATGAAATGAAGACATGCGTGGCCGAGGGAAGTCCGCGGCTATTGGGATCATCGGCAAAATCCACAGAGACTTCAGAGAGCGCGCCGACGGCTTTCGCGGCTTAATGCCACGAAGCGCAGATTTTTCAGGAAGATAGAAAGAACCGCGTTCTACTCCGGTATGGCACGGAAGTGCTATAGGCAGGGAAGGGGGTGCCATTCTATTTTCTTGGGTGAGCAGTTCTGGGGGAGGGCTGCCCGGGCGTCCTGGACTCGAAGGAGTTCAGGGCGCTCGTTATTTTTGGGTTGCTTTTCTTCCTGACTTTCTCACCCGACCCGTTCCTGACTCGGAAGCTCCGCAAGGTCTCATACATTCTGTTGACAGCGAGGAAGAGTTTCTTTCTCAGGGCTCCGATTGGGAGCCCAGAGCTTGATTGACTGGCGCTCATCTTAGCCGTAACTTTGTGGGACCTTTTGAATCCCATAGTTAAAGACCTTGTCAGCATGGGAGGAGTATGGAGCCAGACGACGTAAAGCCGGACGCGGATGAATCCGCGGGTGAGTTGACGAGCGGCGATCCGAAGGCGGGCGAGCCAGGGGTCGAACCTGAGGTCGCTGAGCCGAAGGCTACTGAATCGAAGCCCGCTGAATCGGAGGTCGTGCAATCGAAAAACGTTGCGGTGACGCCGAAGCTCGTTCAATCCGGGATCAGCGAGCGCAAGTTTGGGCAAGTGTCTCGGCGGGAACTACTGAAAGTTGCGCCAGTGCTGGTGTTGGGGGCCTTCGCGATTCCAAAATTTCAAGAGTCGCTCCTGAGAAAGGGGCTGGGGTTCAGCGACTGGACGTCGGCGCGGTTGTTCCGGCGTGGACATCTGGCCCCAACGTTTGCCGATGAAGAGCTGACGCCGTTCGAGAAGTTTCCCATCAACGGATATGACGTGGACGATCCGGGAGTGATCTTCGAGAACTGGACTCTGACTGTGAGCGGCGCGGTGCAGAGGCCGGGTGAGTACAAGCTGGCGCAAATTCAGGCTTTGCCGCGAATCCGGCAGAACACGCGGCACATTTGTGTCGAGGGATGGGATGTGATTGGGCGATTCGGGGGCGCGCGGCTGTCGGATTTTCTGAGCGTGATCGGGGCTGACACCTCGGCGCGATTCATTACCGTGGCCTGCGCGGACGACTACTACGAATCGCTGGACATGGCGACCGCGCTGCATCCGCAGACGCTGCTTTGTTATGAGATGTACGACCAGCCGCTCACGCGCAAGCACGGCGCACCGCTGCGGCTGAATATCCCGACAAAAGTTGGCTACAAGCAGGCGAAATATTTGACCGATATGAAGGTGACCAACAGTCTGGACAAGGTCGGGTACTGGGAAGATCAGGGGTACTCTGAGTTTTACGGGCTGTGAAGAAATTGCTGATTTTTGATTGCTGATTGTTGATTGAAAATCGTTGAGAGTCGTGTGCCTTTAGTCAGCAATCAGTAATTTGGAGACTCAATGAGCGGAGCTGTGGTTGAGATAACTCGCACGAAGGGCAAGGACGAAGGGACCGAAACCGTGGCTCGCGCGGTGTATGAGCATCCGTTGCTGGTACGGCTGTGTCACTGGGCGAATGCGATTTCGCTGTTTGTGATGGTGGGGAGCGGGCTGCAGATTTTTCGGGCGTTTCCGAGTTTTGGCGCGAAGATTCCTCAGAAGGATTTGCTGAACTGGCCGAAATCGTTCGCTATCGGCGGATGGCTGGGCGGGGCGCTGCAATGGCACCTAACGTTCATGTGGATTTACATCGCGACCGGGCTGATCTATCTCGGATATCAGATTTTGAGCGGTCACTACCGGCAGGTGTTGTTTACACGCAAGGATATTCCGGGCGTATGGCCGATGGTGAAGCATTACTTCTTTTTCGGGCCGAAGCCGGAGGCGCGCGAGGCTTACAACCCGCTGCAGAAGCAGGCTTACACGAGCGTGATTGGGCTGGGCGTGCTTTCGGTGCTGACCGGCCTGGCGGTGTGGAAGCCGGTGCAGTTTTCCTGGCTGGCGTGGCTGATGGGCGGCTTTCATTGGGCGCGGTTGTGGCATTTTCTAACGATGTGGGCGATTTTGGGATTTGTGTTCGGGCATCTGGTGATGGTGCTTCTGCACGGCTGGAATAATTTCGTTTCCATGCTTACGGGTTGGAAGAAAGATCCGGACTACTGAGTTCAGAGACGGCTGGCGCCGGCTTCCCTCAGGGGCCCGAGTCGCGATTGGTTCTGTGCGGCGCGGCCTGAGCCGCGCCCTTTCTAAACCAATTTTCCAGGTTTCTGGAAAACCGCAACGATACATCGGCTTGTGCCGGAACCAAGAATGGTTTTGAACACCGTCGTGAATAATCCGGAGCAGGCGGCCGCAACGCGCGAGCAGGATTTGATTGCGCGGGTGCAGCGCGGGCAGAACGAGTTGTTCTATGAGCTGGTGCGGCCTTATGAACGGCGGGTGTACGCGGCGGCGCTTGCGATCTTGCACAACGAATCCGATGCAGAGGACGCGGCACAGGAAGCAATGCTGAAAGCGTTCGCCAACATCCGGCAGTTTCGGGCGGAAGCGCGGTTCAGCACGTGGCTGATTCAGATTACGGTAAACGAGGCGCTGATGCGGCGGCGAAGGGAGCGAACGGTGGTGATGGAGGGCATCGACGACCGGCGCGAGGAAGAGAGCGAGTACGCGCCCCGCGAGTTCGCCGACTGGCGCGAGATTCCTTCGGAATCGCTGGAACGAAAAGAAGTCCGGCAAAAACTCGCCGAGGCTCTGGCGACGCTCGACCGCAAATATCGCGAAGTCTTCGTGCTGCGCGATATGGAGCAGTTGAATATTCAGGAGACGGCTGAAGCGCTGGGAATTTCTGTCGCTTCGGTGAAGACGCGGCTGCTGCGGGCGCGCCTGATGTTGCGCGATCTGCTGGCTGCTGGATGGGAGCAGGGCTGGTTCAGCCGGCTGCCGTTCGAGAAGGGAAGCAAACCATGGTAGACAGGAAAGCGGTGAACTGCGAACAGGTTTGGCAGGAGATTTCGAACTATATCGAAGGGGAAGTTGACGCGCCGCTGCGGGCGGCGATGGACGAGCATTTTCGCGCCTGCAGGCACTGCGCGTCGGTGCTGGCGGGGACGCGCAATGTGATCGCGCTGTATTCCGACGAGCGCATGATCGACGAGCAGACGATCGAAGTGCCGGCAGGCTTTGGACGGCGGCTGGAGAGAAGGCTGGCGCAGAATGCGCGGGTGAGCGGGGGTACGCGGTGGTCAACATGGTCGGCGTGGCTGGTTCCGGTGGCGGCACTTTTGTTGTTCGCGGGCGGTTTGCGGGTGGCGAACTCTCTGACGGCAGGGCCGGAACTTAAATCCGAGCATGCGCAGCCGGGACAGGGGATTCCGCCGGATATGCTGGTTGTGGTGACGGCGGACGCCAGGGTCTTTCACGTGGCTGGGTGCGGATTCATTCACAACAAAAAGACGGAGCGAACGCTGACTGCTAGAGAGGCCATGCGGCAGGGGTATGTTCCCTGCCTGCGCTGCATGCGGGAATATCTGCAGACGGCGACTGCCGGGCATATTGCGCTGGAATCAGAGGAGGATGCGGACGCGGATGGCGACGATGGAGATCTGCAGGTCGGCGGACATTGAGTGAGGCGGGCCGGATGCAGGGCGGTTGGAACCGGGCGGACGTGAACTGGGGAGAAGATGGCGCGGGCTGGGCGCCCGCGCCCTGAATCCGGCACGAGAGGCTAGTTCGGCTTCATCTGATCGTTTTTCATGCCGTCATCTTTCTTCATCGAGTCATCCTTCTTCGTGTCGTCTTTCTTCATGCTGTCCTTGCTCATGCTATCCTTAGCGGCTTTCTTGGTTTTTGGCTTGCCGGTCTTGGCCGAGCTTGCAGGCTTGTCGGACTTCATTTGATCGTTCTTCATCTGATCATTTTTCATGGTGTCGTCTTTCTTCATGTCGTCCTGCTTCATCTGGTCTTGAGCGAAGGCGGACAAGGAAGCGGTCAAGGCACACGCGAGCACCAGACTGCTGAAAATCTTTTTCATAGCTTCTCCTTAGGATGTGGTTTCGATCTGTCGGCAGGTCTTACCTGCGGGCAGAGATGGGATGTGTGGGGGGAAGGGAAGTTACAGCGAAATTCTGCACTACGGCGAGCATCGGCTAAAGCCGATTGTCATTTGTACGGCTTACGGCGCGGCTTGAAGCCGCTCCCTTTCAAAGCGAAGCGGCGGTTTCTCGAAACCTGGCGAGATCCTTTCAAAGTATCGACGCGAGGTGGAAGGGCAACAAGCCAGGGCTGAGAATCAGCAGGCCAGTTGATCGCGCGTGATTTTCAGGCCGGGGAGATTTCCGAGGACCGTTACTGCGACCGATTCCGTCTTGAAGAATTCGTTGGCCAGACTGGCGAGGTCTTCGGCGGTGACGGCTTCGATCCTCTCGATCAACTCGTCGAGATCGTAGAAGCGGTCGAAATACATTTCCTGGCGGGCGAGATTCGACATGCGGGCCGTGCTCGATTCCAGCGACAGCATCAGGCTTCCCTTTAGTTGAGCTTTGGAGCGTTTTAGCTCTTCTTCGGGGACAGGCGTCGCCTTGAGGCTGCGGAACTCGCTGACTACTGACTGCACAACTTTCGACGCTGACGCTAATGATGTGCCGGCGTAGACGGCGAGGCAGCCGGTGTCGCGGTAGGGGTTGAGGTCGCTGTAGATGGAGTAGGCAAGGCCTTGGCGCTCGCGGATATTCTGGAAGAGGCGAGAACTCATGCCTCCACCGAGCAAAGTGTTAAGAACGTAGCCGGCGTGGCGCTTCTCGTGCGCGATGGGATGCGCGGGCACGCCGAGGCAGAGTTGGACTTGCTCCAGCGCTTTCTTGTTGCGCAGGATGATGCGGGAGACGATCTTCGGGACAGAGGAATGGAAGCCGTTGCTGCCGTTTTTAATCGGCTTCATGTGTTCGAACGCTTTGGTGACCAGTTCGACGAAGTGGTCGTGATCGAGATTGCCGGCGGCGGAGACGATGATGTTGCCGGGGGCGAAGCGGTGAGCGTAGGCATCGACCACCGAGGCTCGCTCGAAGCGCTTCACGGTTTCTTTTGTGCCCAGAATCGGCTTGCCCAGAGGGTGATCCTTGAAGAAGTTCTGGGTGAAGATTTCGTGGACGAGATAGTCAGGATTATCTTCGTCCATTTTAATTTCTTCCAGGATGACGCCGCGTTCGCGGGCGATGTCGGCGGTATCGAAGACCGGGTTCAGCACCAGGTCGCTGAGAATGTCGAGCGCGGTCGGGACGTGCTCATCGAGCACCTTGACGTTGAAGCAGATGCATTCCTTGGCGGTGAAGGCGTCCATGTTGCCGCCGATGGAGTCGACCTGGCGGGCGATTTCTTCCGCAGTGCGGTGCTTGGTCCCTTTAAAAACCATGTGCTCGATGAAATGGGAAATGCCGTTCCATTCGGCGTCTTCGTCGCGTGAACCGGTTTGCAGCCAGATGCCGATGGAGGCGGAGCGGATGTGCTGCATCTGCTCGGTGATGATAGTCAGCCCGTTGGGCAGCTTTTGACGACGAATATTGCGGACTTCTTTGGCCATTTGTGATTTTCGGTGGTAGTAATCTCTATTAGACGCTTCCGGCTCGGCCGAGGAATCTTTACTATTCTGTCATAGGCCAGGAAGGCGTGCGAGAATAGTTTAGACGTTTAGAATCAGTTGGTTATGAAGGATTCACCCCAAATCGCGTTGCTTGGTCTGGACCGAGACGAACTTCTGTCGCTGGTGAGCGAGGCGGGTGAACCACGCTATCGCGCCAAGCAAATTCTGGAAGCGGTGTACCGGCAACGCGTGGAGTCGATCGAGGAGATTTCCACTTTGTCGCAGAAACTGCGGGGCAGGTTGGAGGAAAAAGGCGTTTCGGTTGGGCTGCCGCGGATCGAACAGAGGTTTGTGTCGCAGGATGGCACGGTGCGGTATTTGATTGGGTTCGCCGATGGGCAGAGCGTGGAGACAGTGTGGATGCCGGAGGGCGATGGCGGGGAAGCGGGGGATGGATCAGAAGCCGGGTTCGAGGCCGAGAGTTCCATCCCGAGCACGGCAGCGGCTGAAGCCGCAGTTAATTCTGTCGGGGCTTACGGCGCGGCTGGAAGCCGCGCCCTTTCAAAACAAAGATCGAGTTCCTATGGTCGGTCGACGATTTGTATTTCGAGCCAGGTGGGGTGCGCGGTGGATTGCCAGTTCTGTCTGACGGCGCTGCTGGGGGTGAAGCGCAATCTGACGGCGGGCGAGATTGTGGGGCAGGTGTGTGCAGTGTTGCAAGATCAGAGAGTATCGCCGCCGGAGGATCGCATCAACCTGGTTTTCATGGGTATGGGCGAACCGTTTCTGAACTACGAGAACTTCGTGAAGGCGGCGCGGTTGCTGGTTGAGGAAGTCGGCATTGCCGAGCGGCGGATGACAGTGTCGACGGCGGGAATTGTGCCGCGCATCAACGATCTTGGGTTAGAAAAAATTCGCCCGAAGCTGGCCATCTCTTTGAACGCTTCGAACGACGAACTGCGCACGCGGCTTATGCCGCTGAACAAGAAATGGAATCTGGAAATGCTGATGACAGCCGCGCGGGAGTATCCGCTGCGCCCGCGCGAGTGGATCACATTCGAGTATGTGCTGCTCGGGGGTGTGAACGACGAGCCGGAGAATGCGAGAGAAGTCGCGGAGTTGTTGCGCGGGATGCGTTGCAAGGTGAATCTGATCGCGCTGAATCCGGGACCGGGGATTGAGTTTACGATTCCCGGAGCGGAGCGGGTCGCTGAGTTTCAAACCATTCTGCGCGAGGCTGGGATTCCGGCGTTTGTGCGGCGTCCGCGGGGGCGGGACATTTACGCGGCGTGCGGGCAACTCAAGCGTACGGTCGAGATTGCCACAGCACCGGCACAGTAGAGTCCTTGGTCCTGGCGGGAGCCGACTCGGTGATAGGTAGTTCCACACGCAGCAGAGTGGCGCCGTCTTCGCGGCGCTCGCGGGAGATTTCGCCGCGATGCTCCTGCAATATTCCCTCACATGCGCTCAAGGCCAGGCCGTCGTCGGGATCAAGCGTGGAAGACGAACTGTTAAGAGATGGTGGCAGAGGCATGGATTCAGTGGCGATTAGAAGGACGGCCGTGCCCGCCTGCCGTTCCGTGGTCATGGTCAAGACGTGGCCGCCACGCTCGCTGAGCAGGTGCAGACAATTGGCGACGAGCTGCAGGCAGACTTGCAATAGCTGATTGGAATCTCCCAAGACCTTGGGCAGTGCGGGATCGAACTGGATGCGGACTTCGATCGCGAGAGCCTCCCACTGGGGCTGCGTCAATTTGACCGCGGTGCGGGCGAGAGTGTTGAGATCGACGGGACCTTTGGGCGCGGGGGTCTGCCGGGCAAAACTGATGAGACTGGCGACCAGAGATTTGGTGCGGCGAACATACTGTCCGATCTTGGCCGCGAGGGGCTGCTGCTCGGCGGTGAGAGGCGTGCTGAGCAGCATGTCGGAATAACCCAGCATGGCGGTGATGGGGTTGTTCAGTTCATGGGCCGCGCCGCCGACCAACTGGCCGATCGAAGCCAGTTTTTCCGACTGCAGAATCTGCGCTTGCAGACGTTGCAGATTGTCAAAAGAACCCCGCGAGTGGTCAAGCAAGTGGATCAGTTCGCGATCGAGCAGATTCTGGCGGACGAAGACCATCAGTCCCATGAAGAATGCGGCGGCCAGAGTCAGGGCGAGCCGAAAGATACGGATGCGGTGCGGGACGACGGCATCCGACATTGCCCAGGCGGCGAGCAGAGGCAGGGAAAATACCGCAATCATGCTGCACCTGGCGACCCACACGCCATAGACTGTCGAAACCTCGCGGGCGTCGGCGCCCGGTTTCTCGGCCTTGGTGGTCAGGCCGATCCAGGTGAGCCACGCCATCGCGAACGTGAGAGGAATGTCGTAAAAACTGCCGGTGTAGTACGCGTTCCGTTCCATCGCCCAATTGGCGAACGTGGAGCCGAAGGTGTAACAGAAGCTCATGCCGAAGAGTCCAGCGTAGAGACTCCTCCAGTGACCTTTGCTGCCGACCCAGCAGACGAACAAACCGGCGAGGAACGCGAGATTCTCGGCCAGATAGATGGCGTTCAGGTTGCGATCATAGGTGGCCGCGTTGACCACGGCATATTGCCAGGGAATGACGATTAAGGCGTAAAGATAGAACCACCACACCAGCAAGAGCGCAAAATCAAGGCGTCCGACGCGGGCGGCATATTCGTCCCGCGGGGCATGGGGACGGAGGGCCAGCGCGGCCATCAGCGGGACGAGATGAAGGAAGAGCACAATGTCGGCGATACAAAGGTCCGGTACTTCGCGGCGGAGCACCACTTCGTTGTAAGTCCAAAAAAGCTGATAGGCGAGCCAGAAAACAAGGCCCAGCGGGATGAGCGACCAAAACATCCGCATGCGGCCACGAGACCGTAGCGCCAGAGGGATAAAGGCAGCGGTGCCGGAAGCTAACAGGAGAGAATCGACGACGTCGCACACAGCGGTCAAGGCAAAGGACTTGGGCAGCGCTAGAGCAGCGACAACCAGGGCCGCCAATAATCCGGCGACGACCGCCAGCCACACTTTGTAACGATTCCTCAAGACAGTCCTCAATCTCGATTTTAGACAGGATTGCGAGGTGACGCTGGTTACTGTAGTAACCTAAGTGCTGACTCGGCGCTTGCCCGGCGCTGGCTCGGGAAGAACCGCTGCGTGAAGCGCGGAGAGGGCGTACACCAACGCTGTCACTTGCCGGTAAGCTTCTGTCATTCAATAATATGCAGCGCAGCCGCGGCGAACGAGGAAAGGGACACGATTGAATCCTCTGGTTGAGCGCTATCGACATTCCTGGAGACTGAGGATCCCGCCTGATCCGGGGGAGACGCGGCGGATTGAGCGCTGGCTCGCGACCGCGCGCGTGTTTCTGGCGATTTCGACCTTGGTGGCGATTCGCATGGATCCCACTGAACTGGGGAATTCGTGGGCAGCTTACGGTCTGTTCGTATTTTATTTGGCGAACGGCATTCTGATCCTGATGCTGCTCCGGCGCAGACAGCAGTCGACCGCAGGCTTTCGCTTCCTGGTACACGCCGGGGATGTGGTTTGGCCCGCGTTGATTTCCATTTTCGCGGAAGGGCCGCGGGCGCCTTTTTATCTTTTTTTCTTTTTCGTGCTGGCTGCGGCGGCTTATCGTTGGGGACTCTGGGAAACGCTCTGCACGGCCGCCGCCGAGGTCGCGTTGTTGTGGATCGAAAGTTTTGTTCTTATCCACCACTGGCTCAGTCCTTTGGGAGCGCCGGGCTTTTTCGGCTTGCGGGTGAATGTGCGGGAGTTCGAACCCCAACGTTTGTTCATGCTGTCGGTCTATCTGCTGGTAATGGGTCTATTGCTGGGATATCTGGCTGAGCAGCAGAAGCATCTGCGGGCGGAGAAGGCGGTCTTAACCGGAACTCTGTCGCGGGTGCGGGTGGAAGCAGGCCTGACGAAGACGATTGAGCAGATTTTCCACGAAGCGATGGCGATGTATGGCGCATCGCGGGTGGTGGTGGCATCGCAGGAATCACACAGCCAACGGGTTTTCGTAGGTGAGTTGGACCGGGCGAATGGAAGTGTACCGTCCGAGTTCCACTGGCTGGACTCCGGTTCGCGCGACGCGAAAACTTATCTCGATGATTTTCCGGGAGACGTGTGTTACGCCTCGGTGCGCGGAGACCGGTGGACCACTCTGGCATTGGATAATACTGGTCACGCAGTGCCGGTCGAGAACCTGGCGCCAATTTCTCAGCTGCGAGACATACAGAAAGACGCGCAGAAGTTTGACTCGGTGATTACCGTTGCGTTTCTTTTTGGCAGCGAGTGGCGAGGCCGGGTATTTCTGTTCGACCCGTCGTGGCGGGGCGAGAAGCAGGAGGAACTACGTTTTCTGCTGGATCTGGTTCACCAGGTTGGGCCGGCTGTCTACAACGTTTACCTTTTGCACCGGCTGCGACGCCGGGCAGGAGCGGCCGAGCGCGCGCGCTTTGCGCGGGAGCTGCACGACGGCGCGGTGCAGTCGCTGATTGCGGTGGAAATGCAAGTGGACGTGTTGCGCCGGCAAGCCGACGCCGGCAAACCGATCGGGTCGGAATTAGGGCGCATCCAGGGACTGCTGCGCGAGGAAGTTCTCAAGCTGAGGGAACTGATGCAGCAGATGAAAGCCATCGACGTGGATTCGCAAAGGCTGCTCGGGGTGTTGAACGATACGGTGGAACGCTTTCAGCGGGAGACTGGGATCCAGGCGCGCTTTGTCACCGACCTCGAGGATCTGGACATGCCACAACGTGTCTGTCGCGAGATCCTGCGCATTGTGCAGGAAGGACTGGTCAACGTGAGAAAGCATAGCGGGGCGCGGCACGCGCTGGTGCGTTTGGGATCGAACCCGGAAAAATGGAACCTGAGCGTGGAAGACGACGGCAAGGGGTTTCCTTTCGCGGGTCGTTACAACCAGAATCAGATGGAAGAAGCGGGGAAAGGGCCTATGATCATTAAGGAACGGGTGCGTTTGATTGCGGGCGAACTCACGGTAGAATCAAATCCCGGACAGGGAACGCGCCTGGAAATCAGCGTGCCACGAAGCGGAGAAGTGCCTCATGAATTTTAGAAAAACGCAGCCGGTTCGTCTCGTCATTGCCGATGACCACCCGATCTTCCGCGACGGCCTGCGCCGGTTGCTGGAAGCTGAAGCCGACCTGAAGGTTCTGGGGGAAGCGTCGGACGGCGCCGAGGCAGTGAAGTTGGCGCGGCAATTGAAGCCTGACATTCTGCTGCTCGATCTGGCGATGCCCAAACATCCGGGGTTGGAAGCGCTGCGGGAATTGAGTATGCCTGCCAATGCGACGCCGGTGCGGGTGATTCTGCTGACGGCGGCGGCGGAAAAGAGCCAAATTGTGGAAGCGCTGCAGTTGGGCGCCCGCGGAGTGGTGCTGAAAGATTCCGCGACGCAGTTGTTGTTGAAAGCGATTCATACGGTGATGGCGGGCGAGTACTGGGTTGGACGGGAAAGCGTTTCAAATCTAGTGCAGTATCTGCGTACGCTGATGCAGTCTTCGCACGACGAGGCGCGGCAGCGGAAATTTGGCCTTACACCGCGCGAACTGGAGATCGTTTCGGCCGTGGTCGCCGGGTACTCTAACAAGGAAATAGCGGAATATTTCAAGATCAGCGAGGATACGGTTAAGCATCACCTAAGTAATATCTTTGACAAGCTAGGAGTTTCGACGCGCTTGGAACTCGCGCTGTTTGCGGTGAATCAGGCGCTGCCGCTAAAGAGCATTGCCTAGGTAGGAACTTCCCAAAATGGGTCATTCGGTGGCACTTCCGTGCTATTGGCGCGGGAGGTTCGGAATACTAGAATCCCGATAGAGATCAGGGAAACTGTAGTTAGGGTAGGTGTGAGCAGTTGTGCCCGGCCTGGTTTTTAGGGCACGGTTTTCGGAAGTGAGAAAGAGGAGCCCCGTGGCGAAACGTTTACAGCAGCTCTGGAACGATGAGCGTGGACAGGACATTGCGGAATACGCAGTGATGTTGGCTGTGATTCTGGTGATTGTCGTGGGCACGATCCGGCTCATCGGATCGAATGCCAACAACGTGTTTTCTCAAGTCGGCAGCGCAATTCAGTAAGCAGCGAGTCCGGCAATTGTTGAGGCGAACGATGAGGGGACTGCGAAGTACGAGCCCCTTCATTCTGCCGCATGCGAAGGTTTGAATCTTCGCACCCCCCGTGTTTTCCCATCCATTATTTTTGTTGCGTCTGCGAACCTGACGTCGTGGTCAGTGCGACCTTCTCTGTGCCGCCGGTGGACAACCGGGTGAGGTAAGGGAAGACCGGCGTGATCTCGAACTCCATTTTCTCGCGGGCCGAGGTCAGCGCGACCGGCTTGGCTTTGGACAGTTCTGCCTGATCAGTCCAGGGATCGACTCGGATGCGCCCACCCATAGGCAGAGCTGCGATCTGGTCGAGGCGCTTCTCGTCGAGTGCCGGGGCCGAGGCCAGCAGGCTCGCCATACGGACGTTCTTGCCACCGGCAAAACTGTTGCCCAGGTGCGGACGAATCAGATGCTGGAGCTCGGGCGCTTTCTGCCGCAAAGCCTCCAGGAACAATCCTGCATTGCCCAGCTTGTCTTTGTATGGGGAGTTCTTCAGCAACTCGAGAGCCTTGGTGTCAGCCGCTTGCTCTTCCGCCGGAGTGTGCTTGAAGTCGAAGCTCTTGAAAGAATCTTCGTCGGGGAAGAATAGCTTGTCATTGAAAGCGAGCTTGGTGTCGAAGTGATGTCCCAGCACGATGTGGCTGAGTTCATGGGCCAGAACCATGGCCAGGGAAGCTTCGTCGGGAAGAACGTCGAGCAGGCCACGACTGATGACGATGGTGTGGCCGATGGTGAACGATTCGAGAGGCGCAGTCAGCAGGACGCGGCAGTGAAGGTCTCCCTGCAGGTCAATGTTATTGGTGACTAATAGATTGTTGACCACGGTGGCCAAAATCTTATCGACCTCGCCGGGCGGCGCGAGCAAGCCAATCTTCTGCAGACGATCGATGGCGTTGTCTTCGGCCTGCTGTTCCCACATACGCTCGGCGACGATGGGAGTGGCATCGGCGGCGACCGGGCTCTGGTCGGTTACCGACTGTGGAGAATCGACCAGAATCTGGGTGAACTCCCCAGTCTTACCCAGATTCTTGAGGTCATAACCCCAGAGCCGGGTTTGCGCCTTGAAGTGAATCGTCCTGGTTAGTCCGCTCTTGAGGTTCGATTCTTCAGTGTAGACATAAGCCGGCAGCCAGGTTCCGGGACGCATGTTGAGGCGCCAGCTATCGAAGTGGAAGAAGAAGTTGATTTGGGGTTGCGGATAGTAGCTTCCGTTGAAGCGGACGATGTTGTAATCCTGATCTTCTACCCAGATCCTGCCCATGAAGCGCGGAATCTTCTGGCCTTCCCGGGGCTGGACATCGATCACAAGGCAGCGGATTTCCCCAAGAAACTCGCGCCGCACGAAGTTGAACTTATAAAACTTCTTCTGGAAATCGGTGTCGACCACGACCATCTGGGCGAAGCCCATGGGAAGGAACTGCAGGGAGTAAACCCCGGTCAGCTTGGCGAGCATGCGATGACCGAATCCCGGCTGACCTACGAAAGAAACATCCTCGGGGCCATCGCTCATGTCGAGCCGGCCGAGAAAATACTGGTCTTTCACGGGAGTTGAGTTGCCGGCGCCGTCATTCTTCAGGTCCTGCAGGTAGGTCTCGATCAAGGGATGCATGTGACGCATCTGGGCCATGAACAAGTGCTCGCGCTGCACCACATGATCGATCACGTCATCAAGCGTGAGCGCGACCGGAGGGAGCGACTCGGCGTTTTGAGCGGGCGCGCTGGATGGTGCGGTCGCTGAACTCAACGCGGGTTGTGCCGCGGCAGGATAATCCTGAGCGGCGGTGACAACACATTCCGTCAGTATGAGAACCAACGTAAGAATCAACAGAGAACCAGGACGAAGCATACGCATAAAGAACCTTCTGGGAGTCGATCACGCCACCTGAAAATCGTGCCAACTGAGAATCATGCCAACTGAAAAATGATGTGCAAGACGACGGTTGAGTCTGAGGGTTGGCCGTCTTTCAAGGCTGGTTTGAATCGAATCTGCTCAGCGGCGTGTACCGCCGCGTCGTCCAGACCATGCCCGAGTCCGCGAACTACTTTCAATACGCGTATTTTGCCGGTTGCTTCAAAAACCGCCTCGAGAAGCACCTCACCCTCAATGCGCTGGGTGCGGGCTTCCACGGTGTAGACGGGAACCGGTTTGGAAAGGATTTCCGCCGGAATGATCTTCTCGGCCGCTTGCGCCGCAGGGCGCGATTGAATCGTGGGAGGAGCGGGAACGTCAGCATCGCCGAATCCCGCGGAGCGAACCTGGCCGCGAGCGGAAGCAGGCGCATCGGAAATGGCAACACCGTTGCCGAATCCCGCGCTGGCAACCACGCCGCGTGCCCCGTTGGTCCCGCCGGTTCCGTTGCCGGAACCCGGTCCGGTAGGCATGTCGAATCCGCCGGCCTGGGCGATGTTGACGGCTCTCGTCTGAGTTGTCTTCGCGGGTATGCCGTTGGGATCGCCAAAGCCGCCCGTCTGCACCTGTTGCGACGTGCGACTAATGGTCTGCGGAGCTGAACTGCCCGTCGAAAAAGTGTTGATTCTCACGATTTGTTTGGGAATCAGCGGGGCCGTAGAAAGCGGCAGAGGGTCAAGCTTCTTGTTGGCGATTTGCACTTCCGGAGCGCGCGTCTCCTCTACTCTCGGTTTGGGCTGAGGTTGCGGGGTGGGCAGGCGCAAAACTGCGGGCGGAGAATCGAGCTTCGCAACGAAAACGGGCTTCGGAAGTCGCCGCTGCGGTGCGTGATTGATCGGCACCGGAGTTGGGACCAACTCGATGGCGTGATAATCCTTCGTCGGGCCTTGAAGAATTTCGGGATGCAGCACCGGAATCCAGAGAAGTATCGCGATGACGACGGCCTGCGCACTGTAACTCAAGACAAAGTCTGACCAGGGCATCTGCCAGCGCGGGAGCGGGGAGAATAAGGCCGATTCAGCGGAAGACGAAGACAGCGACATAATCAACTCGGGTGGTACATCAACTCGGGTGCAACGGTTGAAACCCAGGCTACAGTGTAAAAGTTTTTCTGTTTTCTCGAATACTGGGAACCCTGTAGGACAGGTATAAAGTGAAGTTCACCCTTTGCCCCTGCAAATCAGTTATGCACGATTCGGACCATTTCACAAAAATTGAGAGAAAATGGAAAACACCCATGGGGTCAGTTGGTTACAAGAGGCCAGCGTCGATCCGCTGGGTCGACGGCGGGGGGCCAGGCCCAAAACTACATGATTCATGGAACAGATTTCCCAAAGGAGGACAACGGCGCCGCGGCGCCGGACCTCCCTTTTCAGCAGCGCACGATCTTGCTGCTTTCAATGCCACGGGTGGCGTTGCGGGTGTCGACCACTAATTGGGACTCCTGGACGATGTGGCGGTAGTCGTAATCGGAGTGGTCGGTGACGATCAGGACACAGTCGTACTGGCCGAGATTCTCCAAGTCCGTGCGCTTCATCTGCAGATCGTACTTGCGGCCTTTGCCGATGAACGGGAAGTAAGGATCGTGATAGCTGACCTGAGCTCCATCTTTTTGCAGGAGTTCGATGATGGTGAGCGCAGGCGACTCGCGCAGATCGTCGATGTCTTTCTTGTAAGCTACGCCTAGCACGAGTACGCGCGCGCCATTCACAGCTTTTTTGTGGCGGTTCAACGCGCCAGCCACGGATGAGAGAACGTGATACGGCATGTTGTTGTTGATTTCTCCGGCCAGCTCAATGAAGCGGGTCTGGAAATCAAACTCTTTGGCCTTCCATGAGAGATAGAAGGGATCGATGGGAATGCAATGCCCGCCGAGGCCCGGCCCAGGATAGAACGGATGAAAGCCGAAAGGCTTGGTGGAGGCGGCTTCGATGACCTCCCAGATATCGATGCCCATGCGCAGGCACAGCAGCTTGAGTTCGTTCACCAGAGCGATGTTGACGCAGCGGTAAATGTTCTCCAGCAGTTTCGTCATTTCCGCGGCCGCCGGGGACGAGACCGGGACGGTGCGAGTGAAGATGGAGCCGTAGAGGACGCGGGCCAGTTCAGACGCCTGCGGATTGAGTCCTCCGACGACTTTTGGAATGTCGCGGCGGGCGACCGTGGTATTGCCGGGATCTTCGCGTTCCGGGGAGAACGCCACGAAGAATTCCTTTCCCGTGGCGGATTGGCTTCGGGCGGCCTTGAGGCCGGCCTGGTTTTCCTTTTCCAGGATCGGGATCATCACTTCTTCGGTGGTGCCGGGATATGTCGTACTCTCAAGTACGACCAATTGCCCGGCGCGCAAGTGCGGAGCGATGGAGTGAGTGGTGTCGGTGATGAAGCTGAGGTCGGGCTCGTGATATTCATTCAGGGGCGTCGGGACGCAGATGATAATGGCGTCCATGGTGGTGAGTTGCGAATAGTCGGCGGTGGCGGAAAAGCCGTGAGACTGGGCGGATTGGATTTCATCTGCTGTGATGCGGTAGATGTAGGAAGCGCCCTTGGCCAGCGTGTCGATCTTGCGGGCGTCAATGTCGAAGCCGGTTACCTGGAATTTCTGTTCGCTGTACAGCAAAGCTAAAGGAAGGCCAACGTAGCCGAGGCCGATGATCCCCACGCGGGCCTGGCGCTGCTGAATTTTGGTTTTGAGTTGATCGACAGACGGGTCGGCGGCGGAGTAAGTCGTCATGAATTTTTCCAGAATGAAGTGAAAATGGGCACCGGGGGGAGCAACTTGATTTTAGCATGCAGCTGAATGGCGCCCCCGCGATGCGCGCGGTGCTTGCAGCGAACAGTGAACACTGAGCAGCGAAAAGCGAAAAGCCGGTGCGGGAAACCCGTAGAGAGTTATCCAGAGAGCGATCTGTTGATCCACGTGAGCAGAAAAGACGTGAGCCGAAGAAGATGGGTCTGGGTGGTTGCAGTCGCGCTGGCCGCGACGGTGCTCACGTTCGCCGCCAATGCCGGCCGCTGGCTGGTGGTGGACGCGCCGCAACCCTCGGACGTGATTCTGGTGCTGGCGGGGGAGACGGATCGCCGTCCGGCGCGCGCCTTGCAGTTGCTGGAGCAAGGATATGGCCACCGCGTGGTCATGGATGTTCCCGCCGCAACCAGGATTTACGATTCCACTCAGCTGCAACTGGCCGAGAAATACGTTCAGGGTCTTCCGCAGGCGGCTTCAATACGGATCTGCCCGATTGAGGGGCTCTCGACGCGGGAGGAATCGCACGACGCGGAAAAATGCCTGGCGAACGAACCCGGCAGCCGCATATTAATCGTGACATCGGAGTTCCACACCCGCCGCGCGCTGAACATCTTCCGCCACGAAGTTAGTGGGAAGTCGTTCTCAGTGGCGGTGGCTCGCGACGAAACCCAATTTGGGACACGCTGGTGGACTCACCGGCAGTGGGCCAAGACTTGCCTCGACGAGTGGCTGAAAACGCTGTGGTGGACTGTAGTGGAGCGTTGGCATTGAACAGAATCGCCTGTCCAGAGCGGGAAGCGCCGGGAAGCGGCGCACGAGATTTCCACTGGAAAACTTTTTCTTAACACAAAAGGCATTGACTGACAACAACAGAGGAGGGTACGATTCGAGCACGGTCACCAAAACAGTTATTAACGGAGTGTGGGAATGGGCAAGTCCGCGTTTCGCGGTATGGTTAGTTGCGTGCTTTTGATTCTATTCCCCGGTTCGTTGTTTGCCGCAGATTCCAATGCGGCCATGCTTTACACAAACGGCGCGGCTTGGGTGAATGGCGCGCATGTTCCTCGCTCTACTTCCGCAATTTTCTCCGGCGATCTTCTGCAAACGCGTTCTGATTCCGTCGCGAATATCAACCAGTCCGGCTCCAGCATCACAGTTCTGTCTGACTCTCTGGTGGAGTTCGAAGGGGCGTCGGTAGATATCCAGCACGGCGGCGTGACCGTATCAACGTCGAAGGAAGTTGCAGCCACTGCAGGAGACGTGAAAGTGATGCCAGCGTCGAATGCGTGGACGGAATTCAATGTTTCGGACCTGGACGGGAAGGTCAGGATCTTCGCCCGCAAGGGCAACCTCACGATCAGCGATGGACAGAGCGTTGTTACTCTGGCCCAGGGTCAAGACACGACGCGCGACGAGTCCTCCGGTACCGCCGATCAGACCAATCAGAACGGCAAGAAGAAAAAGAAGAAACTGGCTGCTGGGGCGGTTCCGGCAGCAAGCGGGGGAATCCTGAGTTCTCCGTATGCGATCGGCATTGGTGCGGGAGCCATCGTGGGCGTCACGACCTGGGTGCTGATCAAGAACGACAATCCGGCCAGTCCGACCATGCCGTAATCGGCTGCGGAGTTTTCGCGCCGTAGTCGCAGCGGGCTCATCCCAACATCAACAGTCTACGGTCGCGACCGGGCACAGAGTGCGCCTGGGAAATGCCGCTTGGCGAGGGTACCCTCAAAGCGCTTCGTGATCACGCGTTGTCGTCAAACGGTGTCATCAAATCAGGAATCTTCTAGCTGGGTGTGCCTCAGGCGGGGCTAAACGACTTCTGAAGCTGGGAACATCTCTTCTTCTCCCGTGGATACGGGTTTGCGTTTTTTGGCGCGCTGCAGCAACGGTTTCGCGGCGGCGAGGGTGCAGAGCACGTAGAAGAGCGCGGCGTTGGCGGGAATCTGCAGATTGAAGTCGAGCAGGCTGTGGACCAGGATTCCGGTAAGACCTAGGGTGCAAGCCAGAGTGACGGCACCGCTTACGTCGGACATCCAGTTTGCGATCTTCCGCATGGCCGAGCGATAAACGACCACGAGAAACCAGACCATCGTGCCGAAACCGAGCAACCCCACCTCGCACAGTAACTGCAGGTAGTCGTTGTGCGCTTCATTCACAAAGAAGTTTGTATAGAAGCTGCGGTACTGCGGGTAGACCACGGGAAAAGTTCCCAGACCCCAGCCGAGCACGGGCTTGTTCGCGAACATTCGCAAGGCATCGCGGTCAATGGACAGGCGCATGCCGCCGGAAAGTTCCGTGCGGGCTTCGGTGGAAATGCTGGAGACGCGAGAGGTCAGCTCTTTCCCGCCCAGCCAGGTCAGCAACCCGACCAGCACGACCGCGAACGCTACTACACCGACAATGATGCGAATGCTTCTTCGCTGGCGAAGCAGCACCACGGCAAGAAAGGCCAACTCCACGAAGATGGCGAGCATGCCGCCGCGTGATCCGGAAAGAAAAACCGTACCCACCATGATGGCGGCGGCAACACCGGCAGCTATGCGCTCCCTATCGCCGACCAGCCGCGTCAGAGACAGGACGGGGAGAATCGGCACGAGCATTTCCATGAGCCCGGCATAGTGGTTGTGGTTTACGTAGGGCCCGTAGATTGCGCCGCCCATGCTGGGCTGGCGAACCCAGAACAGCTTGCCGTTGGGAGCGATGCCCTGGAGCAGGGCGAATGCAGCTACGGTGAAACCGTAAAGCGCGAGGATGACTGCGATGGTGCGCGCCTGCGAGCTGCGCAACAAAGTTTGCGCCGACAAAAAACAGAGCATGGCGTAAGCGCAGTAAAGCAGCGCTCCTGAGATGGTGTCGTGGCGATAGGCGCTCAGGCCCAAAACGATCTGCAGGAGGATGAGAAAGCCGAACCCCGACATGGGAAGGAACAGGGGGTTCCACTCGATGGTCAATTCCCCGTCGAGGAATTGTTTGCGCAGCCAGAGAGACATGAGGACAGCGGATCCGGCTTCGAGAATGAAAGTTGACCAGGGTTCGACGGCGCCGAAAGCAACCGGGCCGAACATCAGCAATCCGAACGTTCCGTAAAGCAGGATAGTGTCGATCTGCGCCGCCTGCGCTTGGCGATCGGCCCGACGATCGACCCGCGTCGGTTCTTTTATCGATTTGCTTCTCGGGTTTTTTCTGTGAACGCGCATCAGAGTGCTATTTTTCCGCGGCCGCTCGTCTCTGCGACAGGTCGTCTCTGCGGCAAGTCGTGGCCTAAGACGGTTTTCGGGTGAGGTGGAAATCGTCGATCCAGAGCTTACCACGGATTGGACTGCCCGCCGGAAGCCGCCGGACGTGAAGCACCACCAGTTTGCAATCGGGTCCGGTCGTGAAGTCGCCCTCCGCCGATTTCCAGAAACCCGAATCGATCAATTCATCGCTCTCGTAATAGATGGTCTGCGTGTACATATCTTGGATCGTGAAATGCGGCCCTCCGGCTCCCTCCATTTCCACGTTTTTGTAGTAGGCGGAGAACTGGTAGCTGGTGTTGGGCTGCACGGCAACGAACTGATAAATTCCCGCGTCGGTGATTCCGGGGCCGTCAAAGGTAATAGTCAGGGATTGCCGGCCGGAATGGGAGTCGGTGGGATCGAGTTCCAGTTTGACGCCAGATTGGCTCTGATGTTGCCAGTCAAAGCCCGCGTTTAACACGTTCAGACTGAAGTTGCCATTCACGATCAGATTGCTCGACGATGGCAAGTACGATGTAAGCCCGAAGCGCTCGGCCGTCTGTCGCCAGACCAACACTGCCTGATCGACATCCTTGTGCTGAATCAGATAGTGAATGTATTGGTCAGCCTGGCGCCGCTCAAAGGGCTGATGGGTCTGCATCAATGCGGCCCAAACCTTGGCCGTGCCAGCGGTCTCCTCCTTCGTCTCCAGGAGTGTGAGGAACGCGGTGTAGGCATCGTTGCGGGGAGGCACGACATCGCGCAGGAGCACATCTACATCCGGGTCGATGCGCCAGCAGAACTGAATGGCAGTGTCGGCAAGAGAGGTGTCATTGGCGAGTACGACGCGAAACTCGCGCAGCGCTTTTTCATTCTCGCCCTGCACCAGGTACAGATTGGCTGCTTCCCAGGCTACGTCGGGCGTCATGGAATCAGCCTCGATGGCGTGCTCCAGAGCTGCCGTCTGCCGGGCCGTGTCCCCGAGAACCTGATAGGCGCTGGCCAGGTCGAACCAGAAGCGGGCGGAGTGCGGATTGAGCGCTACGGCCGCTTGGTATTGCCCAACCGCAGACGCTGGATCGCGGACGACGAGATCGTAGAACCGGCCCAGATGATTGCGATAGTCGGCGTTCCCGGGATCGAGCCAGGCAGCCTTCTTTAGGCTCGATAACTGGACGCGGCTTCCCAGCACGGAGGCGGCAAACCGGCTGGCGGCCAGACCAACGTACACAACTGCGAATGCGACGGCAACGCCCACAACCAGCCGCTTGCGAGCCGCACTGTTGAAAGCAATCTTCATGGGGTGTGGCGGGAAAAATTTTTGTTAAGCACTGCTGGACGACGGAGAGCTTTCTTCCGCTTCGTCGCCTTCCTCATCGTGCCCGGACGAGTGTTCGTCGCGGTAGTAGCGGGCGTACTTGCCCTGGTACTCGTAATAATAGTAATAGTCGGGAGAACTCAGGTCGACGGCATTGAGCAGCACTCCCACGACCTTGGCGTTGACCTGCATGAGAATATCGCGCGAGCGGCGCAGCGCGGTTTTGGTGGTCTGGCCGGATCGGATGACGAGCACGACGGCGTCGGCGCGGGGCGAAAGCACGACCGCGTCGGTTACCGACAGCGACGGAGGCGTGTCGATCACGATATGGTCGTACTGTCCGCTCAACTCAGCGAGCACGTCTCGCATATTAGTGGAGGCCAATAGTTCAGCCGGGTTGGGCGGCGGCGTTCCCGCTGGCAGCACGAACAGATTGGGCAGGATCGCGGTGCGCGTGATGGCCTGCTCCAGCGTGGTGCTGCCGGTCAACACATTGCTCAATCCGCTGTGCGGCCCCATGCCCAGAGTCTTGTGAATGCTGGGGCGGCGCAAGTCGGCGTCAATCAGCAGGACCCGCACGCCTTTCTGCGCCAGCACGACTGCACAATTGATGCTGGTCGTGGTTTTTCCTTCCTGCGGCAGTGCGCTGGTCACCATAATCACTTTGGGAGGAGCTCCCAGGTTCGACAGCAGCAGCGAGGTGCGCAGAGCGCGATACGATTCCGCCATCTGGGACTGCGGCCGGACCTGCGTAACCAGTTCTACTGATTCCTTGGAGGTAGCGATGACCAGGCGCTTAGGATTGGGGCCTTCACGGGCTGACCTGGAACCCAGGGGAATCATGCCCAGCGAGGGCAGGCTGGAAAAGACTTGGGCTTGCTCGGTGGTGCGCACGGTGTTGTCCAAACCTTCGAGCAAGAAGGCCAGTCCAACCCCGGAGGCCAGGCCGAGGACCAAGGCAAAGAGCAGGTTGCGCGGGACGTTGGGCTCGATGGGCCCGGCCGGAGTGGAGGCCCGATCCACGATGCGAAAATTGTTTGATTTTAGTCCCGCCGAAACGCCCGCTTCCTTTAGCTTCTGCAGCAGACCTTCGTAGAGCGTGCGATAAGTTTCCGAGTCGCGCTTGATGATGTTGTATTCAATGGCGCTCTCGTTGAGTTTGTTGGCTTCCTGCTTCTGCTTTTCGAGCGCGTCATGCAACATGGTTTCGCGCTGCAGGGCCGTCGTGTATTGACCGTGAACCTTGCTCGCGACCTTCTTCATCTCCCCCTGAATCTGCGAATCGACCTCCTTCAGTTGATTATTGAGCTGCGTAAGCTTGGGATAGGACGGGCCGAACTGGGTACTCAAATCCGCAGCCTGAATCTTGAGATCGGCCTGCTTGCTGCGCAGAACCTCGAGCAATTGCGAGGCTGACTGTGTGCCAGAGCCGCCGCCGCCTTCTTCCAGGCCGCCCGCGCTGGAGGCGATTGCGTCCGGATCGCCCGACTCGACCATGCGGTAGAGAGCCTCTTTGTCCATGCGCACGCTCTCAGCATCGGTGAGCTCTTTGTTGAGTTCGTCCAACTTCGCCATGGTGATGTTCTGTTTCTCGTCGATGCCCAGGATCTCGTGCTCCTTCTGATAGCGCACAAGTTTTTCCTGGGAGGCCTCTACCTTCATCTGCAGATCGACCAGTTGCCGCTGCAGCCAATCCGAGGCCTGCATGGTGGAATCGAAACGGGCCTTGAAGTTGTTCTCGACGTAGGTCTGCATCAAGGTGTTGACGACATTGGCGGCCTTCGTCGGATCCGGGCTGCGGTAGTGGACCTCGATAATGCGCGTGTTAGGGACGAGGGCAACTCGCAGATTTCCCTTGAAGCTGCCCACCATGGCTGCGGCTTGAGCGGGATCGGTTTGCAGCGGGTCGGGGGCGAGGTCGTTGGGCGGAGGCGCCTGACTGGAGAACTCCGCGCCCCGGTCAAGGTGCAATTCCTGGATGACTTGCAGCGCCAGAAGATTGCTCTGCAGAATCTTGATATCGGTTTCCAACTCGGTGGGGTCGAAATAGTCCAGACTGAACGAGGCGGAGTTTTGGAAGTTCAAACTGGCATCGGGCTTATTGATCTCAATGGTGCCGCCGGCTTCATAGACAGGAGTCATCTTCAGGCTGGCGATGGCGACGACGGAGAAAATGGTCACCAGGCACACCAGAACGACCCATTTGCGCTTTTGCAGGACGCGAATCGAGTCGCCGATGGCGGATTCCTGCGGAGGAAGGTCGGGATAAAAGCGCGGCGCCAGCCGTCCCATGTCCAAATTTTGGGTCGGCTGTAATTCGCGAATGTGTCGGTTACTCGGCACCAGGGGTCCGGAATCCATGCCCGCTCCTCAACGATTCTTTAACTCCAAAAGCCCGAACGGGCCGTCCTGCACACTATAACTAAGGCCCGGGCGAAGAGGCTGGCCTCGCGCAGGGAATTGTTTCACACTGTGATGGAAGAGTTCGGGAGACATTTTAGCATTGGATGGGCGAAAAGGATCGGCAAAAACCGCGATCCATTTTCAGTGGCCGCGTGATCGCGCTCCAATCCGGGAAAGTCCGCTATACTAGCGGGCAACGCGAGACCCAGCCCCTAGCTGTCTACTGACGAAGTGTTCGGTGTGGCCGTGCGTTTAGAAATTGCGTGTAGAAATTCGTGTTGAAATAATGATGATAGTCGCTGGAGCGGTTTTGCCGCAGGTCGGCTGATTTTGTGGGAACGAGGCGGATGGGATGAATTGGTCGGAACAGTCAGTTCTGGTGACGGGCGGGACCGGGTCGTTCGGGAAGAAATTCGTTGAAATCATGCTGAAAGAGTACGGGCCGAAGCGCCTGGTGATCTTCAGCCGTGATGAACTCAAGCAGCACGACATGCGCGCCGCGGGACTGGACCACCCCAGCCTGCGTTATTTTCTGGGTGACGTGCGGGACGAGGGGCGTCTGGAACGGGCGTTTGCCGGGATCACGATCGTGATTCACGCGGCCGCGCTGAAGCAGGTGCCAGCCTGCGAGTACAACCCGTTCGAGGCCATTCAGACCAACATCATGGGTGGGCGCAACGTGATTGACGCTGCCATCAATCAGGGAGTGCGGCGGGTTCTGGCGCTGAGCACCGATAAGGCGGTCAATCCGATCAATCTATACGGCGCGACAAAGCTGTGTGCCGAGAAAATGTTTGTGCAGGCGAACGCGTATGCCGGCGCCCAGGATTCGCGATTCAGTTGCGCGCGCTACGGGAATGTGGTGGGGAGCCGGGGCAGCGTGATTCCGGTTTTTCAGGAACAGAAACGCCGCGGCCGCATTACGCTGACCGATGCGCGCATGACCCGCTTCTGGCTCACGCTAGAGCAAGGGGTGCAGTTTGTGGTGAGCAGCATTGAGCAGATGCACGGCGGCGAAATTTTCGTCCCTAAGATTCCCAGCATGCGATTGGTTGACCTGGCGGAAACCATTGCGCCGGGGTGCGAGATCGAAACCATTGGGATTCGTCCGGGAGAAAAACTGCACGAGGTGCTGGTTTCGGAAGACGAAGCGCGGAATACGCTCGAGGTAGACGACCGCTATATTATTCAGCCGGCGCATTCCTGGTGGCGGCGCGAGAACTGGGTGCAGGGCCGGCCGTTGCCGGAAGGTTTCCGCTATGCCAGCGACACCAATGAACGCTGGCTCACGAACCGCGAATTGCAGGAATTGATTTCTCCGGCCGAGCCCGAGGAACAGCCACTCCCGGCACGGGTTCCAGCCTAAGGCCGTCATCATGAGCCGGACCAGATGAGTTGGACCAGATGAGCCGGACCAGATGAGTGCAGCGACATGAGTATGACGCCGGTCAGCCCGCTCGCCCTTGCCATCAACGGGGGATCGCCCGTGCGGGCTAGCTTTCTTCCCTATGGCAGACAGTCCGTGGACGAGGCCGATATTCAGGCCGTGGTCGATGTGCTGCGGTCGGATTGGCTGACGACCGGGCCCAAGGTTGCCGAGTTTGAAGAGGCGTTCGCGGCGCGCGCGGGGGCGGCCCATGCGGTGAGTTTCAGTTCCGGCACCGCTGCCTTGCATGCGGCCGCATTTGCGGCTGGACTCAAGTCCGGCGACGAAGCCATTACTACGCCCATGACTTTCGCCGCCACGGCGAATTGTGTTTTGTATCAGGGGGCGACTCCAGTATTTGCGGACGTCAGCCGGGATACGCTCAATCTCAATCCTGAAGAAGTCGAGAAGAAAATTTCCCCGAAGACGCGGGCGATTTTTCCCGTGGATTACGCGGGACATCCGGCGGAACTGACGCCGATCCTCGAGATCGCGCGGGAGCGCGGATTGATCGTGATCGAAGATGCCTGTCACGCTCTGGGCGCGGAGTACGCAGGGCGGCGCGTGGGCGGCATCGCCGACATGACTGTATTCAGCTTCCACCCGGTGAAGCACATCACAACCGGTGAAGGCGGAATGGTCGTGACCAATAATCCGCAGTTTGCCGAGACGTTGCGGCGCTTCCGCAATCATGGAATATCGAGCGACGCGCGCCAGCGGCAGAGCGCTGGTCAGTGGCACTACGAGATGGTTTTGCTCGGATTCAACTATCGATTGCCCGATATTGTTTGTGCGCTAGGAATTCAGCAGTTGAAGAGGCTGGATGCGAATCTGGCGCGGCGGCGGGAAATCGCTGCGCTCTATACGGCGGCGTTCCGCGAAATTCCTGGAGTGATTCCGCCGCCGGTGCGACCGGAAGCAAATCCCGCGTGGCACTTGTATCCTATTCGTCTGGATCTGGAGAAGCTGACGGTCGATCGCGCGCAGATTTTCCGCGCCCTGCGGGCCGAGAACATCGGCGTGAACGTGCACTATATTCCGGTGCATTACCACCCGTATTACAGAGATCGCTTCGGATACAAGGGCGGAGAATTTCCCGTTGCCGAAGATGCGTATCAACGGCTGATCAGCTTGCCGATGTTCCACAGCATGTCCGATGGTGATGCGGAGGATGTGATCTGCGCTGTGCGGAAGGTTCTGACTTCATTCGGGCGAAATTAGGGCATCGCGCCGGCCGCTCACGATGCTGGCCGCTCACGATGCTGGCCGCTCAAGAAAAAAGATGAAAACGGTCATCATCATGCAGGCGCGCAGTAGCAGCAGCCGCCTGCCAGGAAAAGCAATGTTGCCGGTGGGCGGATACCCCAGCGCCGCTCTGGCGGCCTTGCGGGCAGGCAACCTGGGGCTTGAGACTTTAGTGGCTACTTCGGCGGAGCCTTCGGATGATGGTCTGGCCGACGTTCTGACTGACGTTCTGGGCAAACATGGAATCCGCGTGGTGCGCGGACCGCTGGAAGACGTGCTAGCGCGATATGCCCTAGCGGTGAACGAACTGCCCGAGGACAGCGTTGTAGTTCGGCTTACGGGCGACAACGTGCTTCCTGACGGCGATTTGGTGCGAGAGCTGGTGTCAGCCTTTGCTGGGTCAGGCATGGAATATCTGTCGCAAGACTGGCCGCAGAGCGGCCTTCCGTTCGGATTGGGTGGAGAGGCTTTTACGGTTTCTACGCTGCGGCGGGCGCAAGCTATGGCTACGAGTTCGCACGATCGCGAGCATGTGACCCCATGGATCCGGCGGAATTGCAGAATGAGTATGCACGTGCCGCAGATTTTGCGAGGAGCCGACTTCGGCCACTTGCGCTGTACTATCGATGACGAAGAGGACTATCAGAGGATATGCCGTCTGTTTACAGGCATCGCGGATCCGGTCCATGCCAGGTGGTTTGAGCTGGTGAAGAAGCTGTCGGTCCTTCCTGGGGAACCGGGGTTTCGGGTGCCCTATCGCGTTTCTTCGGGAACCATTCGCAGTGAGTTGACGCTGGGTACGGCGCAGCTGGGGATGGAATATGGCATTACGAACCGGGCAGGCCAGCCTGCACGCCCGCTGGCGATCAGGATGGCGCGCCAGGCAATCGCGCATGGGGTTACGGCGCTGGACACGGCTCGCGCCTACGGGGATGCGGAAGCGGTTCTGGGTGAGGCGCTGACCGGAGCGTGGCGGTCGAGGGTAGAGGTTATCACCAAGCTCGATCTCCCCGATTCCTTGCGGGATGACGCCGAAGAGAGTGCGGTTCGCGCGGCGGTTGACGCGAGCGTGCGGCGCTCGTGCGAAGCCCTGCGAGTGGAGAAACTGTCGACTTTATTGTTGCATCGTTCTCACCACTACCGCGCGTGGGGAGGTGCGGTCTGGCGACGGCTTCTCGAAATGCGCCATGAGGGGACGAACCATGAGGGGACGATCGGTACCTTGGGAGCTTCGGTCTACGAGCCCCAGGAAGCACTCGAACTCCTCGAGGACCCGGCGATCCGGCATTTGCAAATTCCGATGAACGTTCTGGATTGGCGGTGGAAGGTGAATGGAGTTGATCGGGCGCTGGCGGATCGGCCTGATGTGGTAGTGCACGCCCGTAGTGCGCTGCTGCAAGGACTGCTGGCCAGCGGGGCTCACGCATCATGGCCGGTGTCGGGGGAGTACGATGCATCGTCGTGTCTGCGCCGGTTGCGTGAGTTAGCGGCAGAGTTCGGACGGGAGAGCCTTACGGACCTGTGTCTTGCTTATGTTCGGTCGCAGGCCTGGATTACGAGCGTGGTTGTAGGGTGTGAGACGCTGGAGCAGCTGAATGAGAATTTGAGATTGTTCTGTCTGCCCAAGCTTACGGCGGCGCAGTGTGCCGAACTGGAGAGTTCGTTGCCAAGAGCCCCCGAAAGTCTGCTGAATCCATCGCAATGGAAACTGGTGCATGAACGATCTGCCGGGTAGCGAGCGTGATCCATTATCGAGGTTTCGTCTGGACGGGAGGGTGGTCTTCCTGTCGGGGGCGGCCGGTCATCTGGGGCAACCGATGGCGAAGGCGCTCGCGTCCGCGGGCGCTCACGTCGTGCTGAACGGACGCAATCAGGATGCCCTCGAGGCATTCGCTGGAGAACTGAAGAGCGCTGGCCTGAGCGCGTCGGTGGCCTGTTTCGATGTGACCGATGAAACTGCCGTTCGGCAGCACATCGACCTGATCGGCGAGCAATACGGGCGGCTGGATGTCCTGGTCAACAACGCCAGCCCAAGCAAGCCGGGCACGATCGAGAGCGCTACGGCTGCCGATTTTGAGCAACTTTACCGGGTAAATGTGACTGCGGCATTTCAGCTTCTTCAGACGGCGATTCCGTTGCTGCGGGAGTCAGGACTCAGGACGGAGGGCGGCGCATCCGTGATCAACATTGCGTCGATGTACGGCAGCGTGAGTCCGGATCCGTCAATCTATGGAACGAGTGGAGCCAACAATCCACCGTACTACGGGACGGCCAAGGCGGCTTTGATTCAGCTCACGCGTTACGCAGCTTGTCATCTTGGCGCACAACGAATTCGAGTGAACTGCATCAGTCCGGGACCTTTCCCGAGCGCGAAGTATCTGGAGCGGGATGCCGAATTTCATGCTCAGCTGAAAGCCAAGAATCCCATGCATCGCACCGGTGAGCCTGCGGAACTTCAGGGACCGCTGTTGTTTCTGGCCTCCGATGCTTCTTCCTACGTTACGGGCGTCAACCTGGCGGTCGACGGTGGATGGACGGCCTGGTAGGAATTGCGCTGCGCTAAAGCCAGAGATGCCCGCTTATTACGGGAAAATGCGACAAAGACTTGAGTGAAGATCTGAGCCAGGGGTAGTCGAAGATGCCGGTGTTGCGAATCAACAACTACATCGATGCCTATCGACAAAGGGCTGCCTGTGAAGACCTCCACGAGTTGGCGGCGCGTCCAAACAAGCAAGCGGTGACCGAATTCGTAAATCGTCGAATCCTGGAGGCACTCGAACTGACGCCAGACGACGTTTTGGTGGATATTGGTTGTGGTGACGCCTCGCTGCTGAGAATGGCGCAAGGACGGGCATCGAGAAGTGTCGGAGTCGTTGCTACGGTGGAGGAAAAGCTGAGATTGGAGTCGTCGTTTCCCAATCTCTTTTTTGTCGCGAGTGTCGCTCAGAGACTTCCGATGGAATCCTGTAGCGCGTCGAAGGTTGTGTGTAACACTACGTTGCTCTATCTTCCCTCCGAAAGCGATGTGCTGGCCGCATTGCGAGAGATGGCACGGATCGCCCGGCCTGGTTCCACGATCTGGGTGGGCGAGGTGCCGGAGATCGACGAATATGCACATCATGGGATCTATCGCGGCAATTCGATGACTGCGTATTTGTGGCACTTGTTAAGACATAACGGACTTCGATCGTTCCTCGGGATGGTGCGCCTCTGGCTGAAGGCAGCGACTGGCAGCGAACAAATTGTCTTGAATTCTGCCGGCATGTTTTATGCGGAGCCCGCGAAAATGATCTCGCTGGCGGAAAGCAGCGGCCTGCGCCTCGAAACCTATTTTCGGCACAAAGAATTGGACGGGGGAAGCAAGGTTGTGAAGTCCGAGTTCAGGTACGACTACATCTTCACCGTCTGAACGGCGCTCTCTGTTTCGAATGGCGATGCCGACTGAAGTTCTCTTAATCCGCGCCGACGCAAACGCTGAGATCGGCACCGGGCACGTAATGCGATGTGTGGCACTGGCCCAGGCATGGCGCGACGGTGGCGGGCGTGTGACCTTTGTTCTCGCACCCGGAGGTGCGGAGATCCACGAACGCCTGCGTTCCGAGGGCTTCGAGGTGAGCGTGATTTCCGCCGATCCCGGTGGTTCGGAGGATGCTGGGCAAACCGCTGAGTTATGTGCCAGGAACGAAGCGGAATGGCTGGTTCTCGACGGCTACGGATTTTCGCAGGACTATCGCAATGAAATACGAAGCGCGGCGCACAATCTGTTGCTGGTGGACGATCACGGGGCGTTCGCGCCCTACAATTGCGAGGTCGTCCTAAACACGAACGTTTACGCCTCCGATGCAATGTACCCTGATCGTCGGACGCAGACGCGCTTTCTGCTTGGTCCCAGATATGCTCTGCTGCGGCGGGAATTTCTAGAAGTGCAACGGGGGCGTGCGGATGTGCCCGAAAGAGCAACACGATTGCTCGTTACCTTGGGCGGGGCTGATCCTCATAATGTGACCCTGCAAGTTGTCGAAGCATTGAAGGAGCTGGATGACCTTCGGCTCGAATTGACGGTGGTGCTGGGCGCCAGCAATCGGCATCGAGCTTCGGTAGAGCGGGCACTCAACCAGTTTCCACAGGCTGCGCAGCTGTTGCTGAATGTTGCAAATATGCCGGAGTTGATGGCTCGATCGGACCTTGCGATTTCGGCTGGTGGTGGAACGTGTGATGAGCTGGCTTTCTTACGAGTGCCTATGTTTCTGATTACCATCGCGAAAAATCAGGAGCAGGCGGTCGAAGCCTATTGCCGGAACAAGGCCGCCGTAACGGGTGGGTGGTTTGAAGTTCTGGACAAGAGCCGGTTAGTAAGATCGTTGCGGGATTTGATTGGCGATCGCAGGCTACGAGGAGAGTTGGCCGAGAAGGCCGGAGACATGGTCGACGGACACGGCGCGCAACGGGTTGTTGAGACGATTTGTCGCACGGGCACGAGAGCGGCTCGCTGATGATCGACAGAAACAATGGGTTGCGGCCTGTACCGGGACGCTGTGTACCAGGACGCTGTGCACCGGTCCACTGTTCACCCGGACATTCGGAGGCGGAGTAACACGACCGGACGTTGACCATGCGAATTGCTATCGCCCAACCAACCTACCTGCCCTGGCTCGGCTACTTTGATCTCATCGATCAAGTGGATATGTTTGTGCTCCTCGATACTGTGCAGTTCGAGAAGCAGTCGTGGCAGCAGAGAAATCGCATCAAGACCCCAGCCGGTTTACTATGGCTCACGGTGCCGGTGGTGTTTCGCGGGCTCCTGGGACAGAAGATTCTGGAGGTTGAGATTCGGGACGCCGAGTTCTGGCGGAAGCATCTGCGCGCGATCGAACTGAATTACGGCCGCGCCCCATTCTTTAAGGAGTACTTTCCTCAGATCCTGTCGATTCTTCAAGAAAGCCGGCCAGGATCGCTTCTCGTCGATCTGAACCTGCGGCTTCTCAACTGGCTGATCGAGCTCTTCGGAGTCCGCACGCCCATGGTTCTGGCGTCCTCCTTGGCGCAGACAGGGAAGAGAACTGAGTTGCTGGCCAACATTTGCCGGAAGCTGGGTGCAAACCAGTACGTTTCTCCGCTTGGTTCAGCGGTATATCTTCTGGAAGAGATGAGCTGGTTCAAGGATTGCGGCGTCGAAGTCGTTTTCCAAAACTATATGCATCCGGAATACAGACAGCTGTTTCCTCCCTTTCTTTCGCATGCTTGCGCGCTGGATTTGGTCTTCAACGAGGGCGAGCGTTCACTCGAGATCATACGCAGCGGTCGAGGCGCTGTCTTTTCGCCCGAAGAGGTCGCGATGCAGGTTGGAAAGGCGATGGGACCATGACGGGGATCAGAATTGAGATCGGCGGGCGCATCGTGGGGGAAGGCCAACCGGTGTACATCGTGGCGGAGCTTTCCGCGAATCACAAACAGGACTTCGACCAGGCTGTGCGGATGATTCACGCCGCGAAAGACGCTAGGGTTGACGCAATCAAGCTGCAAACCTACACCGCCGACACCATTACCATCCAGTCGGATCGCGAGTGTTTCCGCATCGGTGGAGGGACTTTGTGGGATGGGCGCACACTCTACGATCTCTACCGCGAAGCGTACACGCCCTGGGAATGGCAGCCCAAGTTAAAGGCGATTGCAAACCAGTTGGGGATGGATTTGTTTTCCAGCGCGTTTGATGCTTCGGCCGTAGATTTTCTTGAGCAGATGAGTGTGCCGGTTCACAAGCTGGCCTCGCCTGAATTAGTGGATATCCCGCTCGTACAAAAGATGGCGCGGACAGGAAAGCCACTGATCCTTTCGACGGGGATGGCGACCCTTGAGGAAATTGACGAAGCTGTGAAAGCAGCGCGCGCAGCAGGTGCGACGCAGATTGCCCTTCTGCGCTGCACGAGCGCTTATCCGGCTGATCCGGAAGAGATGAATCTCCGGTCCATCCCGGACTTGGTGCGGCGATTTGGACTGCCCGTGGGACTGTCGGATCACACCCCAGGTATCGCCGTGTCCGTGGCCGCGGTGGCGCTGGGAGCTGTGCTGATTGAGAAGCATTTGACGATGTCTCGCGCCGCAGGTGGACCGGATAGCGCCTTTTCTCTGGAGCCTGATGAATTCAAATTGCTAGTCGAGGCAGTTCGGTCGGCCGAGAAGTCTTTGGGAAAAGTGCACTATGGGGTAAGCCCTCGGGAGGCTCGCACTCGCCCATATCGCCGGTCGTTGTTTGTGGTGAGCGCGGTCAGAAAAGGCGATCGTTTCACGGAGGAGAACGTTCGCTCCATCCGCCCAGCCCACGGATTGCATCCCCGGTATCTACCCGAAATACTGGGCCAGCACGCCTCCTGCGACATCGAAAGCGGTACGCCGATGTCTTGGGACCTGGTAGATCGTTCCTGATGTTGCGAATTTTTGTTTCGATCGAGTTTTATTGCTAACAAGTTTTATTGCTAAAAGAGAGACACCAAGAATTGAATGAGAGTTCTTTTGCTGCATCCCGAAGATGTTCCCACGCGAGGCGAGTGCACGGGATCGCGCTGGGACCTGATCGTTGATCTGGGTTTCGCAGGCGCGAGCGTCTACGAGGAGTGGTCTCGGCAAACCGGCTGCAAAGTTATAACTCTGCATCAGTTCGAAGACCAGGAAAGTTATCGTTGGGTCAAACAAGGTCTGGCGGCAGGCCAAGGCAAATTGCTGGATCGGATGGGGTTGGATTGGTGGGAAATTCTTGCGCCCTGCGGCTATCAAGCGCAAGTGGCGCTCTATCTGGTTGAGCGATTGCGGCGGGAACTTGGCCCTGGTCCCGTTGAACTTGTCGCAACCCGCGCTCACTCGCATGCTCAGCTGCTGAGCCTGGTAACGGGATGGCCCGTGCGTTGTCTGGCCGCGGCGCCTTCGACGAGTGGGCCGAGGTTGGTTTCACGAATTTGGGCCGCCGCCCAGGATTTGCGTCCCTCCCAGATGGTCGAGATTGCATTCGACAAATGGGATCCGAGTTACAACCTCAGGAGCAGGGTAACGAAGCATCGCCGAGCGCAGTTGAAAGAACCTGTCGTATTATTGCCGTCCGCATACTCCAACGTAACCCGCACGCAGCTCGCCTACGCGGCTCAGTTGCGGGAGAGACGTTTTCTGTTGGCAACGACCCGGCGCAGCGGAGAGTCCAAAGAGTTGCCGGTCAACGTTGACTCTGTTCCTCTTTCCGCTTATGCCGAGACCTCAGCCGACACGAAGATTGAAACCGCAGAGCTGATCAAAACCTGGATCGCACTCAAAACGGAGCTGGGCGAGGTGGAGGAGCTTCGCTTCGGGTTTCAAGCACGCCTCTGGGATTACTTCGCCGCTCATCTGGAAACCGGATTGCGCCTGCGGGACGCATGGCGAGTGCTTATGTTCGCCGAGCCGGTGAGGGGAGTTCTTTGTGGCGACGATCTGAATTACCACACGCGTCTGCCGTTGATCCTGGCGAAGATCATGGGCTGCCGAGCGGTTTATTGCTCGCACGGAGCTCTGGATGGCGGACTACTCTTCAAGAAGTCATACGCCGACATCCACTTAGTGAAGGGCGAAATGGAACGGGACTATATGCTGCAGGTGAGCAATATAGAGCCGGAACGAGTGGAGATAGCGGCACCACCCGAAGGCTTTCGCGAGGTTGCGCGTAGCGGTTCAGCCGATTCCCCGCCCGGCGAAATCGTCCTGTTCTCCCAGCCCTACGAAGTGACCGATGGTCGCGCGGGGGAAATCTACCGGGAGATTCTCTCCCCACTGGCAACAGTTGCGCGACAGCTCAACCGCAGAATTATTTTGAAGCTGCATCCCTTTGAGAGCCGCAGAGGGCGGGCACGATTGTTGAGATCGGTTTTGTCGCCGGGTGAATTTGACCTTGTAGAAATCAGCATTGCACCTGCTTCCGAGATCCTGCCGCGTACATTTCTCGGCATTGGATTGGACTCGAGTGTCGCGGTCGAGTGCGCGCAGCGCGAGATTCCCTACTTTATGTGCAGCTGGCTTGACTTCAACGGATTCGGCTACATGCGGCAGTTTGCCCGATTTGGAGTTGGGATACTGCTGGAGACGCCAGATGAGATCCTCTCCATCCCACAAAGGCTCGTCGAATTTGCGCCGGGCCGATCGAAGACTCAGCAGTTTTGGAAGTCCACAGACGATCTACGTCTGGATCGACTTCTGTTCGGGGTGAGTGAGGTTCTCAGCCCAACCAAATGCGCGTGCTAAGTCCCATTCTTCATCGTGTCATTTATCCAGTGCTCGGATCGGTAGGGTATTTCCATTCCCGCCCGATGGCTCCCGTCACAGTGGTCACGTATCACGGAGTTCTGCCGGCCGGATACGAAGGCGGGGACGCGTTCCTGGACAATACGCTGGTTACAGAAGACTCGTTTCGATCCCAGCTGCAATTGCTGAAAAAACATTACAACGTAATCTCGCCCGATGAGTTTGTGCTCTGGCTGCGGCAGGAGCAGGATCTGCCCGAGAAGGCCATTTTGCTGACCTGTGATGATGGATTGCTGAATCATCTCAACCTCATGCTCCCGATTCTGCGGGAAGAAGAATTGAAGTGTCTGTTTTTTGTAACTGGATCGTGCATGGGAAACACTCGCGAGATGCTGTGGTATGTCGAACTTTACCTATTGCTACTGCAAGCGGACGTGCAGGATGAGCCAATTCGCTTGCAAGGAATCCTCGTTCCCGAGATCTCGGGTGATCGGAGGCAGCGCCGCGAAGTCTGGCTGACGCTGCTGAAAAGACTTTCCCAGGTCGATGCCGCTACGAGGCGCAGCTTCCTGGGAGACGCGACTGCAAGATTTGCCCCGCAGCCATCATGGAAAATGCGTTACCTGAGTGATCCATTGCTGCAGAATCGCTTTCAACTGATGCGATTACCAGAATTGAAACAACTTGCGGACGCGGGAATGACCATTGGCGCGCACACCTTGAGTCATCCTGTGCTGGCCGAGCAACCAGTGGATCTGGCTCGCGCTGAAATTGCGGATTGCCGCACAGCTCTTGAGCAGTCTCTCGGGCGGCCGGTGTGGGCCATTGCGTATCCCTTTGGCGATCCAGCTTCGGTTGGTTCCCGTGAATGTAAGCTGGCTAAGGAAGCCGGGTATGAGTGCGCTTTTGTGAATGCGGGAGGAGTGCTAGACCCGGTGTCAGCCAGGTTTGCGCTTCCACGCGTTCACGTGACGGGCGATATGTCGTTGTCGGTGTACGAGGCAAACATTTCCGGAGTTCACGATGCTCTCCGCAGCCGATTCAGGCCGACTGATTAATCTTGGATCAACAATCTTAGATCACCAATTTTAGGTCAACCACGGCGCCGCGCCTTGTGATCTCGGACCGACTGGTATTCTATGTATTCTCCAGATCATCCAGTTCTGCGGAGGCGGGAAACTTGCGGATAGTGGTTCGAGAGGAGATCGAGGAGGACTCGAAACTACGCCAGTCCTGGAATGACCTGGTCCTCCGGATGGACCGTCCCGAGGTTTTCTACACGTATGAATGGGCGATCGCGGTTCAGCGCGCCTATGGGGATACTCTGAAACCGCTGGTATTTCTTGCCTATGAGGGCGAGTCGCTGGTCGGCCTGGTCACGCTTGCCAGGGAGATAGCCGGGTCACGCGTAGTTTTTCTCACCGCGAGCACCGCGGATTATTGTGATTTCATCAGCGAGCCTGACAGTCGGCGCGAGTTTGTGGATGCTGTTTTTTCGGAGCTGAAGAATCGAAACATCGGAAATATCGTGTTAACGAATCTGCCTGCAGAGTCGTCTACCGTGGCCGCAGTTTTCGGCGCTTCGAGCCGCCAATTCTATCTGCATTCCCGTCCAGCCTATCTTTGCGCGCGCGTGATTCCGGGATCCGCAACGGAACGTATCGCTCTGAAGCAGGCGGTGGGCGGCAAGAAAAGGCTGCGGCGTAACATGCGCGAACTGGAAAAGCTAGGCAGCGTGTGCGTCCGGCACGACACGCAGTGGGACCAGATTGAACCGATTTTGCAATCTTTCGGCAGAGCGCACGTTGCACGTTTTTTGGCGACGGGACGAATCAGCAACCTGACACGAGCCGAACGGCGAACGTTCCTCTACGAGTTAGCCCGGGAATTGTCCCCCTCAGGGTGGGTGACGCTGAGCCGCCTGCTTGTTGGTGAAACTGCAGTCGCGTGGAATTATGGATTCCAATTTGCGGGGAGTTGGTTTTGGTACCAACCTACGTTGAACAGCAGCTACGAAGAGCTGTCTCCCGGCTACTGCCTTCTCGCAAAAATAGTGCAACGGGCTTGTGACAATACTGAGATCGCTGTCATCGATCTTGGGTTGGGAGCTGAAGAGTACAAGGATCGTTTTGCCACAGCGAACCGCCAGACTCTGTACTTGGTGTTGAACCAGTCGTTTTCTGATCACCTTCGAGCTGTTGTGCGGGACGAAGCCGCCGCAGTCGCGAAAGCGTCGCCACGGATCGAGAGCTGGATCCGAATTGTCATTTCCTCCATCGGCAAGCTGAGGGCGCGCCTTCGCGAGTCTGGACTTCCGGGCCTGCTGAGGTGGTTCTCTCAACGGACTTGGGGTTCACTGTTCGGATTCGATGTCGTGCTTTTCTTCGACTGGCCGTCCAGAGATGAAAAACCTCTGGGAACATGCGGCTTGATGCTAAGACGGCTTGATTCCGATATTTTGGGAGCGGCGGCCATCAACTATGGGGACGACCCGGACACTCTGGCTTACCTGGTGCGGTCGGCTGAAAGGCTCCGATCGGACGGAGATGGCGGGTTCGCACTGCTCACGGCCGAAGGGATGCCGGTTCATTTCTGCTGGGTGAAGGATTTCGAGGGTTTTAAAATGGCGGAACTGACGCGCACTTTGAACGCACCTCGCACGAATGCCGTCATGATTTTTGATTGTTTTACTCCGGCGTCAGCCCGGGGGCATGGATTCTTTGCTGACGCAATCGCGGCGCTCGCGCGGCAGCTGCATTCCGAGGGCAAAGCGCCGTGGATTTTTGGCGCCGCAACCAACCAGGCGTCGCTGCGCGGTATTGAGAAATCCGGTTTCACTTACAGGTTCTCTTTGGGCCGCAAGCGAGTCCTGTTTCTTGAGTGGACAAAGGATTCGATTCCGTCTCCCGATCCCGGGACAGTCTCAAGGTCGGTACCGGCTCCTTAAGGAAGCTTGTCTTTTTTTTGCACGGATCAGAATCATGAAAGCTACGTTGAACGAAGCGCCCGTGCTCTCGCCGATTGCCTCTCCCGAGGTGACGCCAGAAGTTCTTGCCTCTGAATTCACCCGAAACCTGGGCCAAATTTCCCGGCAGTCCGCTGTATTTTTTCTGGGCGCTTTGTTCACGCTGGGAGCCGGCTATCTGGTCAAGGTTTACGTGGCCCGTGTGCTGGGGGCGGAACTGTTAGGTGTGTACGCACTCGGCATGACGATGTTGAATTTTGTCCAAATGGCAGGAATGTTAGGACTCCATGGAACAGCCCCACGTTTTGTGGCGGTGTACAAGGCAACTGGAAAGTTTGACCAGTTGCGCGGTTATCTGACCCGGAGCACCGCCATAATCGTGTTCCTGAACATAGTCTTGTCGGTGGGCCTGGTATTGAGCGGAAACTGGATCGCCCGGAATTTGTACCATGCTCCTGGACTGGCGCAGTACATCCCTCTCTTTGGAGTGCTGGCGGTTCTGGGCGCGGTCAATGTTTTTTACTGCCAGGTTCTCGCAGGATTCAAAGACATTGCCAAGCGCACGGTGATTACGAACTTCGTGGGAAGCCCATTGGTGATCGGCCTCACCGTCCTGCTGCTGGCTTTGGGAACGGGCATGTGGGGCTATCTTGCCGCGCAGATTGCCAGTTCGGTAGTCGTTGTGACGCTGCTCTTGGTCGCTGTATGGAAGCTGACTCCGCGGGGAGATCGGGTTTCCCTGGAGGCTCTGCGGCCGTTCGATCCAGAGGTCAAGTCTCTGGCTTTGGCCTACCTGGGGATGAGCGTTCTTGAGTTTCTCGTGTCTCAGGCAGACAAGATCTTGCTCGGTCTCTATCTGAATCCTGGGGTCGTGGGGGTCTATGTATTAGCCTCCACACTTTCGGCTTTCATCCCGATCGTCCTGCAATCGGTAAATCAGATCTTCGCACCCGTGATTGCGGATCTGCATGCGTTGGGGCGACAAGACGTTTTGCAGAAATTGTTTCAGACTCTCACGAAGTGGGTTCTCGGATTCTCATTTCCTCTGGCATGCGTGATGATTGTTTTTGCTCCCCGGTTAATGGGCATCTTCGGGCCAGACTTTGAGAGAGGCTGGCCCGTACTCGTCATCGGAGCTGTGGGGCAGCTCGTGAACTGCGGGGTGGGATCCGTCGGATACCTTCTGTTGATGTCCGGAAACCAGAAACGGTTGATCAAGGTGCAGTTCGCGATGACGGTTGTCTCCGTTCTGACGAACATTACTCTTATTCCCGCTCTCGGGATGGTAGGAGCCGCGCTGGCCTCAGCTTGCGTGAATGCCGGGGGGAATTTGTGGAATTTGTATGAGGTGCGCAAAGCGCTGGGGATTTCCCCCTATAATCGAAGTTACTTCGCGCTTTTGATTCCGGGCATGTCCACATTATTTGCGGTGTTGTTCATACGATTTTCGACCAACTCAATCAACCAACGATGGTTCGTGGTTGCGCTGGCGCTGTTGCTCGCGTATGCAGTCTTCGGGGGATTAGCTGCAGCCTATGCGCTCGATCCGGATGATCGCATGATTGCCCGGAGCGTCTGGTCGAAGCTGCGAGTGGGTATGCAGAAGTTTGGAGCAAAGGCCTGATGACTCAATACCGGACAGTCAATTTACCCGAGGACTTGTGCGGGGAGGCCGAGAAGTTCCTGACAGGTCGATTTGACAGCCTGGAAGCGCTGGTCAGTTTTCTATTGCAGGAAGTCGTCAAAGACACCGCGCGCAAATTCGACCAGGCCGAAGAGCAGATGATTGAACAGCGTCTGAGAGATCTGGGCTACTTGTGAGGCTGGCGGTAGCGCCTGCCAGATTGGCGCCTCGACGAGTGGGGCGCGAGTCGTTTGCCTGATCCGCATCGCAACGCAATGAAGAAACGTTCGCTTGTACTGGTTACAGTCGACTGCCTGCGGGCCGATCACGTCGGTTTTTTAGGATATTCCCGCCGCCCGGTGACCCCAAACCTTGACTCACTGGCTAAGAACAGCGCAATTTTCTCGAACGCGATTGTGGCAGGCGCGCCGACTTATTTTTCTTTTCCCGCCATCCTCGCCTCGCGCTACCCGTTGGCCCTCGGGCGCGATTTGCTGGGGATTGCGCCTCATGAGCCAACCGTGGCAACAGTCCTGCAAGAGGCCGGTTATAAGACTGCGGCCTTCGTGGCGGGCAATCCCTACCTTAGCCGTCGCTTCGGATATGACCAGGGTTTTGACAGTTTTCACGACTTTCTTGGCTCAGAAGCCGGCAACGAACCCATAGCTCCGGACTCCGTGGCGGCGAAAAAACCGTCAAAGCTCAATCGGTGGATACAGGAAGGTTCACGACGAAATGGTTTGGCGGCCAGTGCGTACGATGAACTCTATTTCTGGTATTGCCAGTGGCTGTCTGCTCGCGAGAATATTCCCATGGACCGCTTGCGGCGGTATCCCGCTGCGAATGTCATCGTGGACCAAGCCCAGTCCTGGTTGAGCAGCCTTGGAGAACAACCATTCTTCCTCTGGTTACACCTGATGGACCCTCATAACCCTTACTATCCACTCGAGGAAGCCCTGGCCGCACTGCGCTTATCCCACATCACGGCTCGCCGGGCGCGCTTTCTTAATTCTTTTTGGGACCGGTGGGACGTTGGCACTCACAGACTCAAGCGGTACCGTGAGGAGATTCTTTCGCTGTACGATGCCGGGGTGTACTGGGTGGATAAGCAACTCTCCCGACTCGTGGAGGAACTGCAGCATTTTCAGCGATGGGATGATACGGTTTTCGTTGTGACGGCGGATCACGGTGCATCGTTCCTCGAACACGGCGATCGTTATCACGGCCCAACGAGTTTGCAAGAACACCTGATTCGTGTGCCCATGCTCCTGCGCGCGCCTGAACTGGCGGGTCGGCATTTCTCGCACGGTCCTTTTAGCATGATTCACTTGGCCCCCACGCTATTGGATGCCGTGGGTGTTTCCCCGCCAGATAGTTTCCAGGGCCGGAGTGCCTGGGAGCAGATCGCGACAGGAAATTTGCGGGCTGAGCCTGCGATTACGGAGTGTATTGACGGATGTTTCAATCCAACCCGGCTGGATGACCGGATGCGTCCACGGTTGATGGCAGTTCGAGACCAGGACCTCAAACTAGTCATTAATTTTAGCGAGAAGCAGGATTATTTGTACGACCTGAAAAATGATCCGGGAGAAAATTCGCCGCTGCCCCCGGGCATTCGGACCCGGGAGCGCGCGCGTCTTTTCCAGTTAGCTCGCAAGCACCTCCAAAGGACAAGTGATAGCGAAAAGACGGACCTTCGCTTACGAGCTGTTCTTTTTGAGCTTCAGCAATCGGGGCGAATGATGGGCGGCAACGCCAGCGCCTAGCATGTTGGGCGAAGCGCGCAGGAGTTCAATTTCTTCTAGAATTTCTTCTAAAGCCCGGAGCGGGTACTCTGGGACTTCGAACACTATGGATAAACTTCGAGTGTTGTTCATGCCAAGCGTGGACTTGGACAATACCAACGCTCAAAGTCTCAATGTTCGAGAGATCGCCCTGCGCCTTGACCCTGAGAGATTCCAAAGCACGCTCTGGTATGAACACGAACCTGATCCGCGGTTGCGGAGTCTCCCGGGTGTTCGTTTGTTGCAGTTACCGCTCCGCATCAAAACTCTGCGGATATTGAGGGAAATGCTGGCCGACTATGACATCGTTACTTACATGGACTACAGCCCGGCCAGCTACATATTTCTTCACATGCCGCGTGTGGTGCGCCGAGCGAACGCCGTGTTACACGTCGAGGCTCCTACGTCCCAGTTGACGAATCCATCGCCGCGCCTGCGACTCCTGTTTGAAGGAGTTCGGGCCCGTTGTGATATCTACACTGGAATTACAGAATTCATTGCCCAGGAGTTCCATGGCCGCACGAAGAAGAGCGTGAGCTACATCCTCCCGGTTGGTGTCGATACCAGTCTGTTCAGCCCGCCGGCCGAACGAGACAATGTGGTACCTGTCGTTCTTTTTGCGGGAACGCTGATTGAGCGGAAGGGGCCGCAATACGTGCTCGATGCGGCCGCCCAGTTTCCAAACGCAACCTTCCGGTTGGTGGGAGCGGGCCGTGGAGGATTTGAAGAGGTTCTGCGACAGAGAATCACGCAATCAGGTTTGAAGAACGTAACTCTGGAAGGTCCTTGCACACAATCGCGGATGCTCGACATCATGCGAGAGAGTGACATCTTTCTTCTCCCGTCGCGACTGGAAGGGATCCCGAAGGTTACGCTGGAAGCCGCAGCCACGGGCCTGCCGTGCATTGTGTTTCGAGACTATCAAACACCGTCGGTCATTCATGGAGTCACCGGTTTTCAGGTCGCAACTATCGAGGAGATGATGCAAGCCCTGGCAAAGCTGATAGCTGATCGTTTCCTGCGGCGGCAAATGGGCGCAGCGGCCCGCAAGCACATGACAAGTTTCGACTGGGATCTGGTGAGCAGACAGTGGCAGGATGCCTACTTGGAAATCGCGGCTGCCCGGTAATATGAAGGGCAGGATGAATCGGACCGCCAATCTTTCGCGCAGTGATAGTGATAAGGAGTGTGGTCCTCACGTCCTGACCCTCACGCCTTTTTATCCGACCGACCGCGATGGCGCCATTGGATGTTTCATCTCCGAACCACTCGATTGGCTCGCCAAAACGGGCGTGCGGAATACCGTGTTTGCCGTGCACCCGCTCTATCGCGAAAAACGTCGTGCAAGCGATTCCGGGGTTGCGGCCGAGTGGCTGCGTTATTTTGCATTGCCGGGAGGTCTGGGACTTCCCCTTGCTGGTGCTTTCGTCTTTGCCCGCATCGTCGGAAAGGTGCGGGAACTCCATCGCTCACAACGGATTGACCTGATCCACGCCCATGCCCCTCTGCCCTGCGGGCACGCCGCGATGCTCTTGAGCGCCGAACTGGGACTGCCGTATGTAGTCTCGGTGCACGGTCTCGACGCCTTCTCGACGGAGCAGGTGCGGGGACGCGCTGGCGAGTGGTGCCGCCGCATTTCCCAACGCGTGTATCGATCTTCGCGCCGGGTGATCTGCATCAGCGAGCACGTCCGCGAGCAGGTTCTAGAAGGCACGGGAAGCAGTTGCCGGACTTCCGTGGTGTATAACGGCGTGGATCCAGAGCTGTTTTCGCCGGGCACCGGTCCGTCTACCGGCGAGCCGATGGTGCTCTGTGTGGGCAATCTGCTTCCGATCAAAGGACACGAAGTGCTCGTCCGCGCAATTGCGGCGCTGGCACCCGACTTTCCTACGCTAACTCTGGAAATCATCGGACACGGTCCGGAGCTTCCCCGCGTACAAGCGCTGAGCCAGCAACTTCAGATCAGTGACCGCGTGCGCTTTCTAGGACGTCAGTCACGGCAGCAAGTGGCTGCGGCCATGCGCCGGTGCACGCTGTTTGCTCTGCCCAGCCGATACGAAGGTCTGGGTTGCGTCTACCTTGAAGCCATGTCCGCGGGCAAGCCGGTAATTGGCTGCCGTGGGCAGGGAATTGCGGAGATTATCCAGCACGGTTCCAACGGCTTTCTAGTAGGACCTGACAATGACAGGGAATTGGCGCTGGCGATGGCCATGCTACTGCGCGACGAACCACGCCGGCGCAATCTCGGCGCCGCTGCGCGAGACACAATCCTCGAGAAACTTACGCTGGCGCAACAAGCGGAAAGCCTGGCGCGAATCTACCGGGAGGCCGTAGCATGAAGCGCCGCCTGGTAATTCTGACGGAGATCATCTCGCCTTATCGCATTCCGTTGTTCAATGCTCTGGCGCAGCATGCGGAAGTGGATCTGCATGTTGTATTCCTGGCCGAGACCGATGTGAACCTGCGCCAATGGCAGATCTACAAGGAAGAGATCCGGTTCTCGTACCAGGTTCTTCCCTCATGGCGCAGGCGGGTTGGCAGGTACAACGCGTTGCTGAACCGGGGCGTCGGCCGAGCGTTGGGTAAGGCTGCGCCCGATGTGATTCTCTGTGGAGGCTATAACTACGTCGCTTCATGGCAAGCCCTGTTCTGGGCGCGGATGCACAACGTCCCGTTCTTTCTATGGTCGGAAAGCAACGTACAGGATTTGCGCCGCGGCCACGCGCTCGTGGAATTCCTGAAGGCCGAGTTTATGAGCAAGTGCAGCGGATTTGTCGTACCCGGGAAGTCGGCCCTGGAATACCTTCGCGTCCACAAAGTTAACGAAGACTCTATTTTTGCCGCGCCCAATGCCGTAGACAATGACTTTTTCGCTGCCTCAGCTGCGGCTGCGCGTCAAAATGAAGCCACATGGCGCCGGGAGTTTGCTCTGCCAGAGCGATATTTTCTTTTTGTGGGGCGCCTGGTGCGGGAAAAGGGTGTGTTTGAATTGCTGTCGGCTTATGCCAAACTGGATGAGTCGATGCGCCGGCAGGTGGGTCTGGTGTTCGTTGGGGGGGGCGGGTGTCGACCGCAACTCGAGCTGCAGGCGGCCAGCATCTCCCCCGGAGTGGTAAGATTCGCTGGCTTTATCCAGATGGAGAAGTTGGCAATCTATTACGCGTTCGCCGAAATGGCCATTCTGCCTACGTATTCTGATACCTGGGGTTTGGTTGTGAATGAAGCTATGGCTTGCGGCATCCCCGTAATTGTTAGTCGGGTAGCCGGTTGCGTCGCCGAGTTGGTGAGGGAAAACTGGAATGGGTTGTTGGTCGACCCAAAGGATGTGGCGTCTTTGACATCGGCGATGCGAAGTCTTGCCGATCAACCCGACCTCCGCGCCTCGATGGGCGCAAACAGTATGGAGCATATTTCTCGATATTCGCCGGCGGAATGGTCTATAGGCGTTGCTCGAATGGTTCAAGCGGCCGGAGGAACCCGTGTCTAAGCCGCTTCCCAAAAGCGTCATTGTAGCGGCACTGGTTCTGGCTCCGCTGGTACTGGCGTTTATTGCCTACTCCCGGCCTTGGTATTTCAACCAGAGTTACCTGGGAGGGTTTCTCGTTTTCGAGTTGATGACGGCAGCCGTCTGGATGTACCGGCGAGTTTTCTTCGTCCTGGTTATAGTTGCGTTTCTTTTCGCAGGTATTGAATTGCCGGTCGGCTCAGTCTGGACCGCTGGGCGCTGGGCGATTCTTGGAGTCGGAGCATTGGTAGGCTCGTCGATCATGCTCAGGGATCGCAAGTATCGCATTGGCTGGTTTCACGTGCTGGCATTGTTTGCTGTGCTGGCAGCTCTGGTGTCGGCGGCGGTTTCCCGTTATTCCGGCCTGTCTTCCCTGAAGGTACTCAGCCTGTTGACGCTGTTCATTTATGCCGGCACAGGAGCCAGGGTTTCGGCGGCGGGGCGTGAGAACCGGTTTTTCGCGGGACTGTTAACCGGGTGTGAGGTCTTTGTGGGCGCGGTGGGAGCCGCTTACCTCGCCGGGATCGAAGTGATGGGCAACCCCAATTCGTTGGGCGCGGTCATGGGGGTTGTAGGCGCGCCGATTCTGCTGTGGGGGGTATTGGTGAGCGAGGAAACCTTCCCGCGCCGCAGACGCATGGCGCTATTTGTCCTCGCAGTGTACCTGACTTTCGCGAGTCACGCGCGGGCCGGCATGGTGGCAGCTTTCATCAGTTGTGGATTGCTCTGCATGGTTTTGCGCAAGTACAGGATGCTCATTAACGGCGTTGTAGTCCTTGCCATTCTCGTCGCGGGAGCCGCCGTTCTCCGGCCCGAGCAATTTTCGAATACTGTAGCCGCGCTGACGGACACGGTTATATTTAAGGGCAAGGATCCAAGTGAAGGCCTGCTCGGGTCACGTCTTTCTCCCTGGCAGGCTGCGGTTGACTCAATCCACAAACACTTTTGGTTCGGTACCGGCTTCGGAACTTCTGACAATGGACAGGACGCGACCGAAAGTCTGGGAAAGTTTGCCACCGTCGTTGCGGCATCGTCAGAGCACGGTAGTAGTTATCTTGCGATCCTAAGTTGGGTTGGAATGGTTGGGGTGTTGCCGTTCGTGTTATTGATGCTGGTTCTCTTGTGGAAGGTGATTGAAACCGTCGTCTGGATGCGCCGAACCGGGAATCCGTATCATCCTGCTGTTCCATTGGCCATGGTGATCCTGGCCGGAATTTTGCATGCTAGCCTCGAGGATTGGTTATTTGCTCCGGGCTATTACCTCTGCGTGTTTTATTGGAGCGTCGCCTTTATTTTCGTGGACTACGTGCCGGCATTGGCAACCGCTGAGTCACGCAGCGTTCTCTTCTGGCGCTCCCGGGCGATCCAGCCACGTCTGGGTGAAGTCGCACCGAGCCGATGATGCATTTGTTCATCAACTCCCTCGCCGCCAGCGCGGGTGGAGGACTTACCTATATCCGCAACGTACTTCCGTATCTGGCGGCCAGACCAGACGTCCGGGTCACCGTGGCCTTAAGCCCCGGCCTCAAAGAAGAGTTTGCCGGCCTTATCAATATTGACTTCCTGGAATTGGAATGTTCTCCCACTCGACGCTTCTGGTACGAACAGGCGGCTCTCTCGGGCGCGATTCGGCGTTGCTGGGCTGATGTGCTGCTTTCCACCGGAAACTTCGCTCTGAGAAAATCACCGGTGCCGCAAATCCTGCTTTCGCGCAATTCGATTTATACTTCCGCGGACTATTATCGTGACCTGCGCACTCGCCATGAGTACCGCGCGTGGCTGGATACGCGTCTGCGGGCCGCGCTGGCCAGGAGGTCGATCCGCTGGGCCAATGTTACGGTCGCGCCGAGCGAGGCATTTGCCGCAGAACTGCGCCGCTGGACGGGTGCGCGGGTCCTGGCCATTCATCATGGATTCGATCCGGAAAACTTTACTCGCGACTCCAGTCCATTTTCTTCAGAGGTCGAAGAAAAGCTGCGCTCCGCAGAAGGGTCTCTCAAACTGCTCTTTGTCAGTCATTACAATTATTACCGGAATTTTGAGATGCTGATTCGGGCGCTGCCGCGCTTGCTTGATCGCATGTCGGGCCGTCCGATTAAACTGCTGTTGACCTGCAGTCTGGTTGCGGGGAAGAATCCGGGCGCGTATCGCCCGGAGACAGCCGCCGCACTTGTGAAAAAGCTCGGCGTCTCTGACATGGTTCTCGAACTGGGAGAAATCCCGTACCGGCAGCTTCATCGGCTGTATGCCCGGGCTGATGTCTACGTAACCCCGGCCTATACGGAAACGTTCGCGCATCCACTGGTAGAAGCGATGGCCAGCGGGCTCCCCGTGGTCGCCTCCGACCTTCCGGTGCATCGAGAAATCGCTGGAGACGCGGCGCGTTATTTCCCGAGGTTCTCGGCAGACGAATTAGCGGAGACAGTCGCGCAAGTTGCGCAATCACCGGAGAGATCGAAACACATGGCTGCGGTGGGTCTCGAGCGGGCGCGACAGTTTTCCTGGAAAACGCATGTGGAAAAGATGCTTGAACTGTCACGTACAGTGCTGGATTCAAGCCGGGCGCAGGCTCCGATTTCGCTCGCAAGCTGAGCGGCGGAACGACGATTCGCATGTGCTAAGATGCTCGAATTATTGGAAATGTGGAAGCGCGGTCTGCTACTGCTCCTATCCTTCCTTAATGCCCATGAGGATTAATGAGGATTATTGTCAACGCCGATGACCTCGGGATCAGCGAACCGGTAAACGAGGCGATATTCCAGGGGATGCAGCGGGGGACGATTACATCGGCGACCGTGCTCTCGAACGGTCCAGCGGTTCGAGCCGCCGCACAACGATTGAATTTGTTTCCCAACTGCTCTTTTGGTGTGCATCTCAACCTGACCGAGTTCGAACCGCTCTGCTCAGGAAGCCGCACCGACTTGGCAAATATCCTCGACCAGAATAAATGCTTCAACGGGAATTCGATTCGAGAGGTCAGGATTGGCGTGCCGATGCTGCGGGCAATCTTTCGAGAGTGGTGTTTTCAAATCGAGAATTTGATGCGGCTGGGCGTCGAACCATCGCATCTGGACGCGCACCATCATGTGCACACCATCCCGCAGATGATCCCGGTGCTGGCTGCGCTTCGGCGCCGATACAAAATCAATAAGGTGAGAATCAGCAGAAATATGTACGATCAAGCAGAACGTCCGGGCCAGCTTCTGCTGACGAAGAAGTGGCTCTACAATTCGGCTCTACGAACGATTGGATTTCGAACCACCCGCATCTTCACGGATCTGGGGACTTTCATCAAGCTGTGTGCGTCGCGGCCTCCGCGGCTTGCGAGCGTGGAACTCATGACTCATCCGGGAGCAATACCCCGCGACGAAGAGGCAAATCTGCTGGAGAGCGATTGGCTGGGCAGGCTCTCGTACAGCGCGACTTTGGTCAGCTACAACAACTTGTAAGCAGGACGGACGGAATGTGGCAGACCGATTGGGCTGAGCCGCCCCGACAAACCGCGAATATTAATATTGACGCCCCGCTGGTTTCCACGCTGGAGCCCGCGGCCGTCCGTTCCGCGTATCTTCTTTCTTGGAGCGAGCATTGCATCGAGTGTGCCGTCCCGGATTGCTATGCGCTCTGTCCGCTGTATGTGCGCCGGCGGGACCGCAAGTGCGCGCGATTCAAGAATGGGATTTCCCCGAATCCCCAATATCCGGGATTGTTTCCGTTTGGGGCCGAAATCGAATTCCGCCGCTGGGGCAAACTCGAATCTAATTTCGGATTCGGGTCGGTGAAGCCGCCGCAAGCCCGTTGGCTGGACCGAATTGACCGCGGGTTCCTGCGGCGTATCCGGCCGATTTCTTCTTTGTTCCGCCGGGTAAGCCCGTATCTTCGAATGAATGGCGCCTACGCCGTGGTCCGCGAGCGCTTGCTGCAAGCCATTACGCGTGGCCAGAGAGAGGATTTTGATGAATTCGTAATTGAAGTCTGGAATCTTCAGCCTCAGCCGGTACGACTCGTTCTAGAGTGTTGGCAGCAAGGGCCGAAGTTTCGCACTTCCATCCTTCTGAAGCCTGGCAGGACCATCGAGTGTATTCCTGCTGCATCGATGAATGTCGATCTCTTCGGAGCCTCTGGGATGGTTCGGGTGTATCCCGATAACGACGCGGAAGCGCACTTGGTTTTTTCCTGGCTTGATTTTGTGCGATACCGGCAGCCCTCGGAACGTAGCGTCGTGGCAGGGATCTCCGGGATTGTTCCGACTGCGAACAAAGTCAAGTGCGTGATATGGGATCTGGATCAGACCGTGTGGGACGGAATTTTGAGCGAGCAAGATGCGGACAGGGTTGCATTGCGGCCGGAAGTGCTGCGAACCATGACGGCCTTGGATGAACGGGGCATCCTTCAGAGCATCGCCAGCAAGAATGATCACGACAGTGCCTGGCGCGTGCTGGAGCGGCTTGGCGTGGCCCATCTGTTCCTCTATCCACAAATCAACTGGGAACCGAAGAGCGCCAACGTTCAGCGAATTGTGACGGCGTTGAATATTGGAGTGGATAGTTGTGCATTCATCGACGATTCTCCGTTTGAACGAGCAGAGGTCGCTCATGAGTTGCCCGGAGTGCGATTGTTTGCCGATTCCGACCTGTCTACCCTGCTCACGCGGCCCGAATTCGATGTTCCGGTCACGGAGGAGAGCAAACAGCGGCGCGCGTTTTACCGCGCCGAATCAGAGCGCAAGCAGCAGGCCGTGCAATATGGCGACCGCTACGAGGCTTTTTTGAAGACTTGCGAAATGGAAGCGACACTTTTTCGGCCGACTGAGCCCGATCATGTAGAACGCTGTCTGGAATTGTTGCACCGATCGAATCAGCTGAATCTCTCGACCTATCGCTACACCCGCGAGGAACTGGCGCAGCTTCTCGAACGGCGGGATGTGTTGTGCATCTGCACCTCCTGTCGCGACCGTTTCGGGGAGTATGGCATTGTGGGCTTCGCTTCGTTAGTGGTATCGAGAGATGGTGTTGTTCTGAAGGACTTCGTGCTGTCCTGCCGAGTGGCGCAGAAAAAACTCGAGAACGCGTGGTTTTACTGGCTAGCCCGGGTTGCGAGAGCTTCCGGTTACCGCAAGATTTGTGCTCCCTACGGGAAGACTTCGCGTAATGGTGTGCTGCTGAATGCCCTGCTGGAGGCTGGATTCGTGGAGACCGCGAAAAACGACGCGGGCTCAGTGCTGGAATTAGATTGTGACGCAACCCCTCCAGCATCGGACATTGTTTCGATCGTGGCCCACGGTCTCGATTTGCCGCGTGCGGTTGCGCTTTCGCTTAAGTCCCAAGTGCCCGCATCCGACGAAATCGGCGCGCCCCGCCACGCCGCGTCTTAGGCGATCATCTTAGGCGATCGAGGATTCTCATGCTAAGAGAGGCTATACGTTTTCTCGGACCGTTGCGCCCGCTGGCCAAGCGCTCGACGCGCCTTTTCTTTCCTCGCTACTCGTGGTTTCTCGACCGCCTGAATTGGGAGGCCCGGCTGAATGCAACCGTGAAGGAGTTTCCCTCGGCTATCGAACTTGGATCCCGAGAGGATCTGTATCGACACGTGAGCGATACCCTAGTAGGAAGAGGGGACAACGCAGATCAGGCAATCGACTATCTCGAATTCGGAGTTTTCGAAGGAGCCAGCATTGGCCAGTGGTGCGCACTGAATCAGAACCCCGGCAGCCGTTTCTTCGGGTTCGATTCGTTTGAGGGATTGCCGGAAGACTGGCACTCGGGAAAGCGCAGAGGAGCATTCAGCACGGATGGAAAGCTTCCTGGAATTGCGGATTCGCGCGTGAGCTTTGTCGCGGGGTGGTTTCAACAGTCGCTGCGCAGCTTCATGGCGTCGTATCATTCACAAAGCCAGCTCGTGCTTCACGTCGATTGTGATTTGTATTCGTCGACGCTGTATTGTCTGACAACCCTGGATCCGGTGATTTCACCGGGCACGCTGATTGTGCTCGACGATTTCTTCGACGCGCTGCACGTGTATCGGGCGTTGACGGATTACTGCTCGGCCTATCTCCGGCAATACAAGATACTGGCTCGAACCCATGAACTGGGGCAAGTTGCAATCATCATGCTATAGGGTGGTCTTGCATTTCTTCCGACTGATTGGGCCGGCCCAGCTTGATCCCATACAGCAGGACCAGGCTCAGCAAGAGAAGGACCCACGTTTCATGCGGCATGACCACGCGATCCCACCACCAGGAATGCGTGACCGCGTCAGGAATTCGACCGTGCAGGGCCAGTTGCTGCAGGAATGCTGTTCCGGGCTCCAGGAAAGGAACCATCAGGATCAATGCGACCGTCGATATCCGCTTGAATCGTCCTCCAGTATGGGTCATACACCAACTTAGCGGTACAACCAGGAGCGCAGCATCATAGAATCGATGGTAGACGGGCAGCAGGCTAATGATCGCTACGGCCCCGAGAGCCAGTAACTCCGGCCCGCGGTCTCGGCCTCCAGCGTCACCTCTAGCAACCCAGTACAGCCAAGTGCACAGCAAGAGAATGCCGACGACAAATGCCATCAGATTTGCGGACGAGGAATGACCCGTAATGGAAAAAAAAGGGACTTGCAGATTGATCAATGTGAAGCGAATAGGGTTGGCTGCCGAGAAATCGTCAATGTTATTGGCCGTAACAAATCCCTTGGCGTTGTGCAGATAGTCCTGGATCCATGAAGCTCCGCGCAACCACAGATACAACACGGCGACCAGCATCAACCCGGCCGTGGTGGCGACCGCGGTCGCGAACAGTTTCCAGCGTTGCCGTATCAGGTAGTAGAGAACCAGAAAGGCCCCGATTTGCGGCTTCAGGCTGCACGCCAGTCCGAATAGAAGCCCGGCTGTGACATCACGCTGATCGAAGGCAGCCCAGATCGCCGCCGCGCAGAGCCCGATCACGAGGATACTGGCGTTTCCACTGGCGATTCCGGTTTGGAACGGAGCAAGCGCGAGACAAGCAGTAATGAAAGCCAAGGTGCGAATGTTATCCTCACGAAAACCGCCAGCCCGCATCAACGCCCAAACCGTAACCGCAAACGCGCTCAACAAAACGATGAGCCACATCATCTTCGCGACCTTCCAAGGAAAGGCCGCAATCGGCGCCATTACCACCAGCCCGCCCAGCGGAGGAGCCAGATGGGTGCGTATGTCAGTAAGTTCCAGATGGCTGCCCGCTTCCTGCTTCCAGAGGACAGAAAAATTTCTCGGATCGGACGGACTCTGCCCCTTCAGCCAAAGCTTCGAAGCGGTGTAGCTTTGCGATAGGTCATTCCAGTTGGTGGGCTCGCGCAGGAACCGTACCGGCCCGCGCACGACAAACTCTGCAGCGGCTAAGAGAAGCAAGATCCACAGGATGATTTTCAGATTTCGTGCGCTGGAAGATTCGTAGTGCTGGCGTTGCGTTGTGATTTCCATTCAGCCTTGGTTCCTGCCGACACAGGCTTGGCGAAGGGCAGACGCAACCCGGCTCAGCTGTTCTTCTGTCATCTGTGCAAACAGTGGCAGGATCACTCCCTCTCTCTGCGCGCGCTCACTCTCAGCCAAGTTGAGGCAACTGCCGCCGGGCTTGCATCCAGCTTTCGCGCAACGCCACGTCGTGGGGTCGTGGTAAGCAGGCTCCAGGTGCGAGCACATGATCCCTCTGCGGGTTGCGATGCCTTCGTCGAGCATGTGCTGCATCACTCGTCGCTGGTCTGCGTTTTCCGGCAGACGCACGCAGTAGCTTTGCCAGTTCGATCGCGCCCATTCCGGTTCCTCGGGCAGAGCGAGTCCCGGAATATCCGCGAACAGTGCGCGGTAACCTGCGGCCAGTTGCCGCCGTCGAAAGATCGCTTCGGGAAGCCGCTTTAGTTGCTCGCGTCCGATGGCCGCCTGAATATCGGTCAAGCGGTAATTGAAGCCCAGTTCCGGATACGATTCAAACACAACTTCTCGTGACACATGTCTCACAGTGTCAGGCAGGCTCATGCCGTGTTGGCGCCAGAGGCGGAACTTGCCATCAATGTTAGCGTCGGCGGTGGTCAACATGCCGCCATCGCCCGTGGTCAACAATTTGCGCGGATGAAACGAAAAACACGCCACGTCGGCATGCGGTTTGCCGATCTTTTCCCAATCGCCTTGCCACCGAACCTCGCTCCCGACGGCGCAGGCGGCGTCTTCCACGACAGGGATTTTGTGCTTACTTGCGATCTCGAGAATCGCCTTCAGGTCACACGACATTCCCATCTGGTGAACACAAAGAATCGCGCGCGTGCATTCGCTGATCGCGGGTTCGATTTTTCCTGGATCCATATTAAAAGTTGCCGGATCAATATCCACGAAGACCGGCCGGGCCCCGCAATAGCGAATGCTGTTGGCTGTGGCGATGTAGGAATGGCTAACGGTGATGACTTCATGGCCGGGGCGCACGCCCACCGCGAGCAGTGCCAGATGAAGCGCGGTCGTGCCACTGGACACCGCGCAGGCATGGGGCGCACCCACGAAGGCAGCAAACTCCCGCTCGAAGGCTGCGACTTCCGGGCCCTGCGTGACCCAGCCTGAGAGAATGGCCCGTCCCGCCGCCGAAACTTCTTCCTGCCCGAGATGCGGTCGCGCCACTGGAATAAATTCTTTAGGCATGGGTGAGGACGCCGCGAGAACTGCGAGGAGTATTGAAGGCAGGTTGCGGATCAGACATGGGCCGCCTCGTTGGCGAGGCGTTCCGCCTGCCACCAGGCCACCAAACGGCGCATCCCCTCCTCGATCGAGACAGTGGTTTGAAAGCCCAGCAACTGCCGGGCTTTGGACACGTCCGCGAGGCGGCGCGGAACGGCGTTCACTTTTCGTTCCGGCCCGTACTCCAGTGGTGCATCCGATCCCATCACCCGCAGCAGAATGTGTGCGAGATCGTTGAGGCTGGTCTCGGTGCCGCTCGCGACGTTGAAGACCTCGTCGGTGACGTCGGCCTCGGCCGCCGCCAGGTTGGCGCGCGCAATATCTTCGGCAAAAACGAAATCCATCGTCTGACGGCCGTCGCCGAAAATGAGCGGTCCCTTGCCGGCGGAGACCCGCTCCATCCAGCGGATGAGCACCTCGGTGTACACGCCATAAATATCCATGCGCGGCCCGTAGACATTGAAGTAGCGCAGCATCACGTAGCGCAGGCCATACATCTCATGGAAGCTGCGCAGTACACCTTCGTTGAAGGTTTTGGCGGCTCCGTAGAAGGTTCGATTGTGGTAGGGGTGGTGGCGTTCGGTAGTGGGGAACTCTTCCGCCATGCCGTAGACCGAAGCCGATGACGCCGCCACGACTTTTGAGATCTTTGACTTCACCGCCTGCTCGGCCACGTTGAAGGTGCCGTCCACCAGGACTTCGAGTGCCAGCCGCGGATCTTCGGCGCATTGCGTGATGCGAATCGCAGCCTGATGGAACACGAGATCGATGCCCTGCATCACTTCGGCCAGAAGCTTACGATCGCGAATATCGCCTTCGACGATAGTGACATTCCCGCTGGCCAGGGCGTGCGAGAGATTTTCCCGGCGTCCGCGGACGAAATTATCGAGCACCACGATTTCGCGGACGTCGCGCTCCGCCAGCAGATCGGCAATATGGGAGCCGATCAGTCCCGCGCCACCTGTAATCAGAACACGCTGGTTCTGCATTGCACTTACCCCCGCCGAAGGACCAAAAATTGGAAGGATGATTCTATCAAGCCGCAGAATCAGTTCGACGGCTGAATCGTGGATTCGCCGCCAGGCTCGGCCTCCATACGATTTCTGAGTTGCGCGAGCGAAATGCCTTTGACGGCGAGCAGGCAAATTCCGACGACGATGTTCGCCACAAACACCCAGGCATGGATCACCACGGTCAACGCCAGCGCGCTGCTGGCGGCGATTCCGGCCAACTTGAAGGCCTCCGTCCCGAATAGTTCATACGTGCCCAGACCACCCGGGGCGGCAGGAATCATCAGGCCCAAGCCTAGAACGGCTGAGGCGACCACTGCCGACTTCAAGGACACGGCGAGCCCCAGAGCCCGGGCCAGTCCCCAGATTGATCCAGCTTCGGTGGTCCAGATTGCCGCGGTGAGCAGCAGCAAAGTGACCATCTGTCCTGCGGAACTCACCGCCGCTAGTCCGTCCGCAAAGGAAGTGAGCAGGCCGTCAAACTTCTCCTCGAGCGAATTGAGATGCACGAAGCGGAAGACGTGCCGCACGAAGTCAATGAGTGCGCGCGCCCGGTAACGAAGGGCTACGAGAAGAGTCAGTGCTCCGCCGAAGATCAAAATCGCGACCCGCAATAGTTCGAGCACCCAATGCGGCGGATGCAAAGCCCAAACCGAAAACAGAACCATGCCCACAAGCGCCAATCCATCCAGGACTTTCTCGACGGCGAGTGTTGCCAGAGTACGGCTGCTTTCGTTAAGCGAGCCGCCACGGCCCAACAGGACGCAGCGAGCCAAGTCGCCAGCGCGGCCAGGCAAAAGAAAATTTGCCATATTCCCGATGCCCAGAACCGTCAGGCAAGCTCCCAATCCCGGACGCCCGAGTTCGGGATGCAGTGAGGATGAGGATGGAAAAATCAACTGCCAGCGCCAGGCTCGCAACGGCAGATTCACAAAGAACACGGCGACGGGAACCAGCAGGAACGGTCCATTCAACCGCCCCAGCGCGTTCCAGGATTGTTTGAGATCGACTTGGCGCAGGAGGATGGCGAGACATCCGAGCCCGATGAGAACGCTCACCACGGCCGACTGGACGCGGAACCTACGTCCCAAAGCGCCTCTCCACTTCCTGCGGTTGCGCGGCGGCACTGGCGTCTACTTCCGACGTTTCTTCCAGGAAATAGATCGGCCGCTGCCGGGCCGCTTCCAGCGTTCGCCACAGGTATTCGCCCAGAATCCCCAGCATCATCATTTGAACGCCGCCCAGTACCAGCACGACCACGATCAACGATGCCCAACCCTGCACGGGAGTGCGCGTCATCAGCCGCAAGAAGATTACGAAGAGCGCATACGAGAATCCCAATACGCTGAACAGCATTCCCAGGTACGACATGGCCCGCAAAGGCGCGTAAGAGAACGAGACGAACGCGTCCGCGAACGCCTTCAATTTGCGCTTGAGCGTCCACTTGGAGCCGCCGGCAGCCCGTTTTTCCTTGGTATATGTGATTTGCGCTGAAGAGAACCCCAGACGTGCGATCTCGCCACCGATACTCGGATTGCTGCCCGCTGACTTCAACAAAGCATCCATCACCTTCCGATCGAGAAGAGCGAAGTCGGAACCACGCGGCGGCAGATTCACTTCTCCCAGAAGATTCAGCAAACGGTAGAAAGTGTTCGCCAGGAATAAATCAGCTCGCGATATACCCTCGCGTTCTTCTCGTACCGCCCACACTACATGATGACCGGCACGCCACAATTCCAGCATCTGCAAGATCAGCTCAGGCGGATCCTGCAAGTCAGCGGCCAGGAAGACTGAACACTGTCCGCGCGCCTGCGCAAGCCCCGCCAGGATGGCGACATGGCTTCCACTATTCTTGGCGAGACGGGCGTAGCGAAATCTGGAATCCTGCCGACAGAAATCCTTCAGCAGTTCAGGGGAGCGATCGGCGGAATGATCGTCCACCAGAATGATTTCGGTGACCAGCGGCGTGAGCCGGTCCGCGAACGAACACAGACGCTGCACCAGGGCCGGAAGTACGGCTTCTTCGTTGAAGACTGGAATGACGATGCTGAGTTCAGGTCTGCTCATGATGCAGATGCAAATTCGCCTCTAGTGTAACGGAGTCAGGACGCAAGGGCGCGAGCATTTCTGAGCAGACTCTGCCCGCACTGATTCACCCACTGCCGATCGACGGTTTGGTCCACCCACAGGTTTATGATCCGGCGGGCGAATTGGTCGGCATTAGGGCAGAGGTCGCCGGGCCGGAAGAAATCGTTCACTGGCCAATACAAATTCGAAACGTGAAAACCATCGCGCCGTACGGCCTCGCTGAACTCGACCAGCTTCTCCGGAAAATTCACCAACAGCGAATAGCGCCAGCAAACACCGCTCTGTTGCCACTGAGTCAGCCGTTGCAAATTTCCTTCCGCTAGGACTTCGTCATACTCTTGCGCATTGCGATAGCGATGCAGCAGAATTTGCTGCAATTGCGCCCATGCGGTCGCGAGCGCTGCGGAGTTCTTCATGCGTCGCAGGTAGAGTGCTCGAAACGCTGGCTGCAATTTTAGGAACGCGCTGGAAACTTCTTCAACCGCTCGCGCCCGCAACAAACCCACCAGGGAGTGGTGAAGGTTGCGATAGCTTAGGGCGAGCGTTCTGGCTTGTCCCTCGTCGATCTCTGGCGGCAATGGATCAGATGCAGCCAATTCTGCGCAAACCGGCGCCAGCTTTTGAGAGCGAATCAGCAGCGCTCCTCCGCCACATTCCAGGATCTTGGTCGGGTTGAAGCTAAAGACCGATAGATCGCCGGCTGAGCCTGCAGCCGCGCCATCCGGCAAACGCGCACCCAGAGCCTGTGCCAGATCCTCGATAAGAACAACGTTCTTTTTTTTGCACCATGCTGCGAGGGGCCGCAGGTCCACTGTCTGTCCGAATAGATGAATAAAGACCACGGCACAGGTTTGTGGGGTCCAGCGTTCCTGAATGCTTGCCAGCGTCGGCATCCCGGTGCTGGAATCTACGTCCGCGAATCGCGGCGTAACTCCAGCCAGCAGCGCGGTGTTCGCGGGCGTGGCGCAGGAAATCGAAGGCAGAATCACTTCGGCTTCGCGAGCGCTCGCGCCGACCGACGTTCGCGCGGCCGAATAAGCGCGATAGAGCGCAGTCGCAGCTCTTCCATACCATTCAACTTTCGCGCCGCCAGTTTCGCGCAGTAGTTCGGCCTCGACTGGCTGAAGAATCTCGTTCGTCTCCGCTTTTTCGAGCAGTGAACTCATGCACTCAGCCTTTGCTGAAGTCCTCTCCAGCGCGCCCCCGCATCCGAAATAGTCACCCACTCAAAGTCGTGCCCCAAGTTCCGCAGGCTCTCTGCGATGGAAACGAGGTTCGCGCACAGCGCTTGCGTGGAGCGGGAATAAAGCGCATCGTCCGCGAGCGCGGCGAGTACTTCGTCGGGATGAAAGATCATGACCCACACACACAAATCAGAGCGCAGAATGTTGACAGCATTCTCCCAGTTCTTCAGAGCGTTTGCAAAGAGATGCGGATGCACTGCGGGATTCATGTAACGGACCCGTGGCGCATCATCGTGCGGCCCCTGCAAGTGCCAGGTGTTCATGGGGAGTTCGAGCGTAGAGCGCGCTGCGCCGGCCTTGCGCAGGTCATCCGGGTCAGGAAAGTAGGGTTGGTTCGGAGCGCCAGTCCAATTCATAGGATGCCCCGGTTTCCCTGTACGTCCAGGAATTGCGGTGGAATCGCAGCGAAATCCAAGATGCTCAACGGTTGCGAATGTTTCCGGCGTGTGCCAGCCTTCTCCGTTGCGGAAGGCTGTCGGGTGGAAAGTTACACTTAGCTTGCTCCACAAGCGCTCGAGTTCGTCTTGCGCCTCGACCGGGTCGGTGATGAGCAGCGCAGCGTCCTCCGGCCGCGCCTGCCGGTAAAGATGAGGATGCCAGCCCAGTTCGTCGCCGGCGGCTTTCACCTGCGTCCAAAAATGATCGTAGGTTTCAAGAAGATAGGCGGCGTTCCCCAGGATGCTTTCGAGTTGACCGTCCGCTCGAACGAACCAGGTGATGGGTATTCGCCTCAGCTTCGCGAAGGCGGCGAGTTCGTCTGGCAGGCTCTGCAGGCGCTCCAGACCCTGCCACTTCAGAGCATTCCGGTTGGTGACTTTGCCACTTAGGCCATCGGGATCGGTGTCCACGGTCAGGCTGAGCAGATGCTTTTTCACCGCAAGTAGCCTTCGGCTTCCGGATGAAAGAGTTGAACGCAGAACTCGAAGGCGCGGTAATCGTGCCGAAGTAACACGCGCGGTGCGATCGCCTTCGCCATGCGGAAGATCTCTTCCGGCGAATAATAAAAAAGGTCAGGATTGCAGAAGTCGACGTAGGTCGAAAGCATATCCACCGAGACCGAAACCCGTGTGTGTCGAAACGCCAGCTCCAGAGCGCGCTGCATCACTTGCATGTTGTCCGACTTCTGGTAGCGGTTGTTGAGCACCTGCGACATCACCACTGTGTCGTAAGTGCCGTCTATCCCGTCGACGAAGATGTTGCGAACTTCAAACTTTGCCTGCGGATAAATGCGGTGGCACTCGGCAATGTATTCGGGAACAATGTCGTAACCGTGGTAGGAGCAATCTTGCTTCTGCCCACTCAGATATTTGTAAAAATCGCCGAGTCCGCAGCCAACTTCCAGGATGGACGGCCGTTCTCCGCGCAACGCAGAGGCATGAACCCACTGGCGCATGGCCTGCTTCTGCTCACTGCCCGAATTCAGCGACGCAAAAGTCGCGCCGTGCTCCGCGATCCGACGCTGGTAGCGCTGAATGACCAGACTGACGTCCTCGGGATCGAGCACTGGCGTCGTCATGAATGCGCCAACTCCCGGAACTCCACCAACTCAGCGGCATGGCGCGTGGCGCCGTCTACATAGCGGATCAAAATCTCGCGGCAGCCACGGTCGGCGCGTTCGACAGCTTCCGACAGAGTTTCACCGACGGCAACCAGAAATCCGGCTCGTTCCGAAGTGCTGCGCAACGGCCGAATCTCGTCGCCGGGTTGCACCGTAACACCTACATCGAGAATGCCGCCTTCCGCAGCGAGCGACTCGGGAATTTCCACTCGTTCCACCGTGCCCGGAGGAAAAATCAAGAAGCGGTAGTCAGCTCCTCGCCGGCTCGCCGGCTCGAACTGGCTGGGAGGCATTCCGCACGCCATGCGGCAAGCTTCGACGAATTCATTTACCCCGCTGACGTGATGCGCAATCTGCGGTGTGTGCCCGCCCCCGCAGCGCGTTCCCAGTTCAAAGAGAACCGGGCCATGATCGCTATAGCCGAATTCGATGTGAGCCACGCCCTGCGTGATTCCCAAAACACTCACCGCGTGATGGCACATATCGGCGACGGTTGATTCCTGCGTCGCTGTGAGCTGCGAAGGATACTGGACGCTGACATCCACTCGATAAGGAGGTAGCGACTTTATCTTCTGGCCGATGCACAGAAGCGAAGTCTTGCCGTTCCAGACGAGCACTTCGGCGCTGTGCTCGCTGCCCTCGACGCATTGCTCAATAACGACCGCGGAATGGGCTAGCCCGCCGGCTTGAGCCACAGCGAAGGCGCTCGCGATATCTTCTGCATGCTCGACGCGCGTGACTCCACGTGAACCGCCGAAGCTGCGGTCGGGCTTGAAAATCAGAGGGAATCGTCCCAGCCTGCCGACGGCGAGACGGGCTGCATCCAGGGTGTCCACAACTTCGAAGTCAGTGGAATATTTGCCAATCCGCTGCCAGTGGCGGCGCATCGCGGCTTTGCTGGTGGCATTCGCTGCGGCCGGCTCCGAGATCGAGGGCAAGCCGAGGCGAGCCGAGATATTTGCTGCGGCGCGGACGCCGACTTCCGCCATGCTGACCACGCCGTCCACTCCTCCGCGCTCCATGATCGCTTTGGTGAGCGATTCGCAATCGGCGAGATCGATCGCCAGCGCGTGATCGGCCGCCTTCAGGCCCGGCGCTTCAGGATTCTTGTCCGCGACCAGAGTCTCGAAACCCGCTTCTCGAGCCGCGGCAATGGAGGGAACGTTGTAGCGGCCACCACCGAGAATAAGAATTCGCTTGGAGCGCATGAGAAGAACGTGCCTCGGAACTGAATCTAACTCGCGTTTGTGCCGGTCAATTGAGGCGCGACTAATCGCCGGTTGATCTCCGCCTGAACGCGGCGCACCCGTTCCGTCTCTTCGTCGCGGAAACGGAAGCGGACACCGCCCCGGCCGTCACAAACGCCAATGATCCGGGTCGGATGCTGCGCGCTATCAACGATCACGTCGCCGGATTTTCCCATTGCTCCGCCGGCGACCACGGAAACACCATCGAGCGTTTCCCAGCCCAGAGCTTCGCGCGTCTCCATGAGTGACTCGTGCGCCGCCGAGAGACTTCCTGTCAGAGCCGGCCAGATGTTGACCCGCAACAACAGGCAGCCCTGGAGCTGCGCCTCGGCGATTCCTTCCGGCAGAAGTGTTCCAATGCCAGCGTCGATTACATACGTGTTGCGGGACAGACGCTGCGCTAATGCTTGGTCGAACCACGCCGCGCCGGCAGGCCAGGCGACAACCACGCTCGCTCGTGAGAGCGCGTCGAATGCATCCGCGGCGTCAGGCCTGAGGCAAGAGAGTTTCAACTCCTGTCCTGCGAGAGAGAGCGACCGCATCTGGTCAAGCGGCGCTGCCGTGGTGGTTGTCCCCGGATCCTGCAGCAGAGTGACGCGCGCGCCGCGCTCGGCAAACCGCAGTGCCAGAAAGCGGCTGCGGGGATGGTCGCCGGCAATCACAATTTCAGAATCGTTCAGTACTTCGTGCAACAGCCGTACGACCTGATCTTCCACCGCCTCGACCCACACGCGGCTGTCGAGGTAGGTGAGCAAGGCGGTTTTCTTTAGAATCGCACTCGCGCTTTCCGCAGCCTGCGCGGGACCAAATGGCTTCCGGTCTACGTCCAGCAGCACAACATCGGCCTTGCCATCGACGGCTCGCAGCACAGCCTCTAGGTGCACGTCGTTCGTCAGCGTTACCGATCCAACCACGTGCGACTGCGTCGAATGGATGTTGCCCGAGACCAGGAACTCCTCGAGTGGCTTCTCTCCCGTAACCACGTTCAGTGCGGAGAATTTCCCGGCCTTTACTGCGCGGGCACGGAGTTCCTTCAGCAATATGTCCAAAGATTCCGCCGAAGTTTTCTCTTTGCCCGATTCGATACGGAACGCCGGGATCGACAGCACGCGCGGCATCTTCAGGGTTGCCAGTTCGTGACTCAAGCGCTCCAGCAATTCGTCGGGCGCGGAGACTTGATCTTCCTGACAAAGCCGCACTATCAGGTCGCGCACATCGATGTCGTGCTTGCGCGCGTAGCGCTGGACTTTTCCAGTGAAGGAGGAATGAAACTTGGCGAGCCCGCCGGTGACGGCCATGGGGTCCACGCCGCGTTTGCCCAGCAGCGGCTGGATGAGTCCCTGGCCCACGTCCATGGCGGCTTTGAGATCGATGTGCGGCAAGGCTCCGCGCCGTTGCAGAATCGCGACCAACACTTCGGTGACCGCGTTGCCGGCGGAGCGTCCCATGCCCTGCAGCGAAGAATCAACCAGCACCGCGCCTTCTTCGATCGCCCGCAGCGTGTTGGCCATGGCCAGCGAAAGATTGTCGTGGCCGTGGTAGCCGAGCGGGCACGGGCTTTCCGCTTTTGCTGCACGGAGGTAAGCTGCAACTGAATCGGGATCCATGCTGCCCGCGGAATCCACAAGACACGCAATGTCGGCGCCCCACTGGTGCACCTGGGCCACGACCTCGCCAAACTCCGCTGGAGAAGCCGCGTAGGACTTCATCGCGTTATACGAGACGATCAGCCCCAGTTCCTTGGCCAGCGCGATGTAGGGTTCTGCTTGTGCGATCTCGGTCACGTTGGTGCCGATGCGGAGAAACGACATCCCATAGCGAGCGGCGAGGCGAATGTCTTCTTCCCGACCGATGCCGGGGATAAAGAACATGCCCCACTTCGCGTGCTGGAGCGCTTGGGCCGCGGCTTCCATGTATTCTTCATCGGTCGCTGCCGCCATTCCTTTTCCGGACTGCGAAGCGTTGAGGCCCAGGCCGTGCCCGACTTCGATCCAGCGAAATCCGATGCTTTCCAACGCGGCGGCAATCGTCGCCGTGTCTTCCGCAGTGAACTGGAAGTCGATGAGGTAAGACCCATCCCGCAGCGTGACTTCTAGAATGTCGGGAATTGTCTCGAATGTAGCCATGATCAGCCCTTGGCGCAGTTTCACTTCAGCGTGATACAGCGGTTGGCGTTCTGTTGGCAACTGCCCTCTTCACCGCCCCCGCAACTTCCGCGACCGCTTGGGATGAAAGTTCAGGATAAAGAGGGAGCGAGAGAACTTGCTCCGCCGCCCGTTCCGAGCGCAGAAATGCACCCCGTCCATAACCCAGATCAGCATACGCCGGCTGCAAATGCGCCGGCACCGGATAATGAATGCTGGTCTGAATTCCCTCCGCTTGCAGAAAGGCTTGCAGGCCATCGCGATCGTCGGTTCGCAGCGTGTAGACGTGATAGACGTGCCGGCCCCAGGGCATTTCGGTGGGCGTTTCTACGCCGGAGTCAGAGAGGAGTTCGTCGTATTGTCGTACGACCTCGCGGCGTGCCTCGGTCCAGCGATCGAGATGGCGCAGCTTCACGCGCAGGATCGCGCCTTGAAAACCCTCCATTCGGTAGTTGAATCCGCGCAGCACGTGATGATATTTGCGGTCTTGTCCCCAATCGCGCAGCATGCGAATCGTGTGCGCATACTCTGGATTGCTGGTCGTCACCGCGCCGCCTTCACCGTAGGCTCCCAGATTCTTTCCGGGATAAAAGCTGAAGCATCCGATATCGCCGATGCTGCCCAGGGGCCGCCCTTTATACTTCGCCCCATGCGCTTGCGCGGCATCTTCAATCACAACCAGTCCGTGCCGCTTGGCAATTTCCATGATCGGGGCCATGTCGGCGGATTGGCCGTAAAGATGTACGGGCAGGATCGCTTTGGTGCGCGGTGTGATTGCCGCCTCAATCGTGGCGGGATCCATGGTGAACGAACGGGGATCAATGTCGACTAGGACGGGCCGCGCTCCCGTGTAGGTGACGGCGGCGACGCTGGCCACAAAAGTGAACGGCACCGTGATGACTTCATCGCCCGGACCGACGCCTGCGGCCAGCAGGGCGAGATGCAAAGCGCTGGTACCGGAATTGAGCGCGATGCACTCCGCCGCGCCGCAATAGGCCGCGAATTCCTGTTCAAACGCGGCTACTTCGGGGCCGAGGACGAATTGGCCACTCTCCAGAACCCGGGCGATGGCCGCATCAATCTCAGGCTTGATGCTTTGGTACTGCGCTTTCAAATCGAGATACGGAACTTTAATGTTTGCCATTAATATTTGCCATGAATGTTTTGCCACGAATGTCTGCGTGCGAAATCTATTTTCTCATCCGCGGAGGCTAAGCAGTTGCCTCCAGCGTGGTCGGGCGCAAATCTACCGGCCGGCCGTGCTGGGCAATCGACTGCGATGCGGCCTGCAAAATCTCGACCACGCGAAGTCCCGCACCGCCGCCGGTTTCCGGTTCCTCCTGCTGCTCGATGCAGCGCAGGAAGTGGTCAATTTCGCGGCGCAGCGCCTCGGTGCCTTCGATCTGCGGCGCGAGCATGTCTCCCGTGCGGTAGCCCACCATCATCTGGTATAGCTTTTCGGGGTTCTGGTGATTGTTCAGAGTGATGCCTTTATCGTAGACCTTGATCTTCTCGCTCTGCTCCAGATCGTCGTAGACAATCATCTTTCGGCTCGCGCCAATCAGCGTGCGCCGCAGCTTTACCGGTGCCAGCCAGTTGGCGTGAATGTGCGCGATCTGGTTGCCCTCAAAGAACAGCGTCAGGTACGCGATATTTTCTGTTCCTCCCGGCACATGGCAGAGTCCGGTTGCTGATACTGCACAGGGCCGGAACGGCAGCACGTAGTCCATGATCGACAGATCGTGCACGGCGAGATCCCATAGCACGTTCACGTCGTGCTGAAACAGTCCCAGGTTCACGCGCACCGAATCGTAGTAATAAATCTCGCCCAGGCCACCACTATTGACGAGTTCGCGAATTTTGCGGACGGCTCCGGTGTAAACGAAGGTGTGATCGACCATGAGCACGCGGCTTCGTTTCTGCGCGACGACCATCAGATGTTGCACCTGGTCAGTATTCGAGGCCAGAGGCTTCTCGACCAGCACATGCTTACCTTCCTGCAGCGCGCGCAGAGCCAGATCGTAGTGGGTGGAGACGGGCGTCGCGATGGCGACAGCGTCGATGGAAGGGTCTTCGATCAACTCACGAAAATTCTGGGTGGTCCTGATGGTGGGATAGCGGCTGCTCACCAGCGCCAGCCGGTCCGCCCGCAAATCGCTGACACAGGCAACCTGCGCGCCCGTGGCCTCAAAACAATTCCGCACCAGGTTCGGACCCCAATAGCCGTAGCCGATCACGCCAATCCGAATCAAGATATCTCCTTGTGAACTTGCCGATCCGTCCGTGGTGAATTGCCGCGCGGGACGGCGCGCCCCAGTCGTGCAGGAATACCCTTTGCGATCTGGTGATCGGGCACGTCATGAGTTACAACCGCTCCAGCGCCGATCAGTGCGCCTTCTCCAATGGTAACGCCCGCCAGAATGACCGCTCCGCTCCCAATCGAGGCGCCGCGCTTCACTCGCGTGGGCACCACCTGCCAGTCGGCCTGGGTTTGCAGCCGGCCGTCTTCCGTTGCTCGCGGGTACAAGTCGTTGATGAACATGACTCCGTGCCCCACAAAGACGTCGTCGTCAATGGTGACGCCTTCGCAAATAAAAGTGTGCGAAGAGATCTTGCAACGGTTCCCGACGATTGCATTTTTCTGAACCTCGACGAAGGCGCCGATCTTAGTTTCGTCGCCCACCGTGCAGCCATAGAGATTGACCAGTTCAGGCTGGAATATCTTCACTCCGCGGCCCAGGACAACGTTGGCAGAAATTGGCATGCGAGACCGTTGTGTTCGGTTCATCCCTGCGGAACGGGAGGGATCGCCCGCGCGGACGGTGTTCCGCCGCGTCTCAACATGGAGCAAATCGCACGATACAATCGCACGATACAACAGATTGGTGCCGGCATCAACTGCCGTTCAAACGGTGCTACTCGCGCGCCCGACACGATTCCGCTAGGCGTTTGGCGAAATCGCGCCCTGCGCCTTAGAGTAACCGTGACACCCCGCAACGACAAACAACTCAGCCGCTGTGCAGATGAGGAGGCAGTATGTTGAATCCGGATCGTTTTCCCGGGAGCCTGTTCCGTTCCTGGCGAGCTTCTTCGTGGAGATCGTCCTTGCGAGCCGTGGGCGCTTCAGCCGGAGCCATGGTCCTGGCCTTGGCCATCTTCATCTCCGTTCACCACGCGCCCTACGCAGCCGCCTCCGATTCAGGACCGTTGGCCACGAACGTGGTTCGGTCGGCGACCGATCTCAACTGGCGGCAAAGTCCTGCGGCATCGCTCAATTTGCCGGGCCGAAACTCAGTTACCCTCGAGCCCTGTCCTCCAGGCGTGATCGCCGCAGAGCCCTGGTACTACGTTTATATCTCCGGGACGGGAACTCCTGAAGCCGTGCGGGTTACGGGCGGAACGTGCAAGGGAGACGGCCACCCCGGCACGCTGGATTTCACGACAGTCAATTCTCATGCGTCGGGCTATGTAGTCAGCAGTGCCTCAGGAGGAGTGCAAGAGGCTTCCATCGCCGCACGCTTCATTCCAACGAACCCCACAGGCGTATCACAGTCTGGCAAAGTCGTCGTTCCTCCGGGCGAGTATGACGTCTTCGCTCCCATCTCGATTCGTGCGTCGAACCAGACGATCGATTTCACAGGTTCCATCCTCAACTGCTACACGCCCGACGATGCCTGCCTTTTTGTCGGCGATCACGGGCCCTCCTCGTTCTTTGACAACGTCACTCTCATTACTCCTCGTGGGCGACCGATGGTGGTTGCCAGCACAAAGCCGTTTGTTGAAGTCAATGCACAACAGACGCGCATCTACAACCTCTCCACGCGCTGGCCCCCTAAGGGCGGAAGTTTTGGTTCCTATGTGCAGGTGGACGATGATCAGGCGTTCATGCTTGACGGCTTGGATTCGAGTCTCGGCGGCCGGGCTGTGACTTGTAATCCCAGCTACTGTGGCGCCTTTATTTCTGCTCCCGGCCCGTTCAATCGCTGGTCTGCCGTAGGCTGGCTTAAGCACCTCAACCTTTCTCTGCAGTGCGCGGGCAAGGGCGTCGAATGGCTTTCAGGCAACGGCCTGAAAATATCCGACAGCGTGATTCAGGGGTGGTCGGTTTTCGGTGTGCGCGTCAGCAATCAACGTGGCGGATTCGGTGGTTTTATCTCTGATAACGTCTACTACGAAGCCTCGCCATCCTGCACAGACGCCAGTCCTCTGGGAAATGTAGGGAGTGCTGGAATTCTGGCCGAAGGTATTCAAGTGAAGATCAGTGGAGTGGCCAACAATGGCGCCTCGGGAGTGTTTCCCAACTGGGGCGCGAATTCGGGTTCTCACACTTGGCTTTACTGGGTGGTGCCAGTTCACGCAACCTACGGTGACGGAGTTCCACTGCCTGCAGGGTATGCTCGGACGAATGGTTCGGGAAGCATTACCGGAACCTATCCCAGGATTGCGGGCGCATCGAGCTACAAGATCCTGAAGATTGACTGGGATGGACGATCCACTCCTCGTCCCTATCCCGAAGGCACAGGGAATTATCTCGTCACGACAGTCCAGCAGACTTCGTGTGCAACTTTGACGTGTCAATTCACCGATGCTGGGGCTGCGCTGAAGCCGTATACGAATATAGGGGGGGAACTCTCGACCAACGCGTACATGCCGCGATTGGACTTTTGGCCGGGAGCGATTGTGATTGGGCCCTCGGGGGACATGTCCACAGCGTCTTATTCCGATTTTGCGCCTCCCCTGCAAGCCGATGTCTTAGGTATTGGAGCCATCGTCAGCACAATCCCAGCCGGCGCCGTCACGGGGCAGGCGCATTCCTTGATCGGCACTTCGGCGACTCCGCCGGCGGCCGCAAACCTGGAGGCGCTGCACACAAACGGGGCGGGTCCCGTTCCCGGGGCAACGATTCTGAAGGCCGCGAATAGCCTGCAGACTGCAGAAAACGGCCTGAAAGGAAGGCTCAACTTCGGCCCTCACGGACGGACTGCCGGTTTTACTCCGTTGATCACATTAGCGGATAGCAATTGGGGAAAAACCTGGGCGACAGGCGATCATCGGCCCACAGCCGATGCGAACGATCTCGACATGGGATACGAAAATGGCCCCGAGGTCTTCTACAGCCGCGCTCAGAACGAGATTCGCCAATACGTGGGTAAGGTTCCCGACGGTTCCCCGCAAGAGCAGTTAACGGCCACGGCCAAGACTTTCAGCGTTCCAGTCAATATCAAAGGGGATTTGACCTTGACTGGCCGATGCGTCGGATGTGGCGCCAATGCCGGCGGAAACGTGGCGAGTGCGGCGGTTTCCCTAACGGATCAAAAAAAACCAATTGTCGTCACGAACCTCTGTGCGAATGCTACTTGCGGAGCCGGGCAGTACGACGTGAGCTATTACCTTGATTCTACGAGCGCGTGTTCATCCCCGGGGAACGGCGCAGCCACGCTCGCTATCAGTTGGACGGACGAGACGAGCACCAAGACGATCAACGTGCCACTCTTGGGAACTGGCATTTCCAGTGGAAGCACTCTCAATCTGGGCAAGCCGTCGAATTTTGGCGGCGGCAATATTTCCTTGTGGTCAAGTGGGAGCAAAGCGATCACGTACTCGACTTCCTATACTGCGTGCTCGACGGGAACCGGAACCTACGCCTTGCGCATTGCAATCGAGAAGCTGCAGTAATGAACGTCGCTCCAGAACTGCAATTCAGACTTGGGTATAGAATCGTTCCTGTTTCCGGGAACTCAAAACACAATTGCGACAGGCTTCGTGATTAAGAAACTGCTTACCGCCGCAGTGGGTGCGCTGCCAAGGTCCGCTCAAGAGCAAATCCGCAATCGGTACTGGCAAATCAAAAGCCGAGTACTCTACCAATCTTTGTACAAATCGCTGGGGCTGGAATGCACGCTCAGGTCTGGAATTACTCTGCAGGTTGCCAGTAAGGGGGAATGGTGGATATTCAACGATATCTTTGTGAACGGAGAATACGATGTGCCAATCCTCCATGTCCTGGAGAATAGGCCGCCTCTTCGGCCTCTAACCGTCCTGGACCTCGGGGCAAACCTGGGTTTCTTTATGCTGCGAGTGGTGGACCTGATCCGGCAAAAACATCCCGACTGTCGGGTTGACGCCACAATGGTAGAGGGCAGTCCGAGAGTGTTCGAGGAATTGGGAAAACGGATGCGGTCGCAAAACCTGCCCGAAGCCGAATTCCGGATGGTGCAAGGATTGGTGGGAAGTCGGACGGGAAGCGCTCGGCTGCAGGAATCGGCCCTTCACGTTAAGAACACGATCATGAGTGACGGGAATCGTGATGGCAATCGTGACGGTAAAAATATTCAATTCGTCGACCTTGGTGCTCTTATGGAACAGGTCGAGGAGATCGATCTTTTGAAATGCGACGTCGAAGGGGCGGAGTTGTTGTTCGTGGAGAACTACGAGAGTCTGCTTGGCAAGGTGAGGAACGCAGTGTTCGAACTTCATCATGAAATGTGCGACACGAAGAAGTGCCGGGAGGTTCTGCATGGGTGCGGCTTTCAGGAGACCGTACTCCACGCGACGCCGCAGTTTTGTGTGAGTTTTTTCACGAGGGACTAAAGACCCACCATCAAAAGACCTGATTCTGCTGCCTGTCCACCGGTTTCGCCTTTGCCCAAGGCGCTTGTAACCACTGCGGCCATGCTGCTATCTTGCGAACTGTGAACTCGAAGAGGATCCCCTCACTGGACGGACTGCGCGCCATATCGATTGCGACGGTCGTGGTGGGGCATGCGGCAAGGGCGCATCATTTTCCCAAAATCTGGAGCGCTTTCGGAAATACGGGAGTTAGGATCTTCTTTGTCATTTCCGGTTATCTGATCACGAGCATTTTGCTGAGTGAACACGCTCGAACTGGGACTATCAATCTGCGTGAGTTTTATATTCGCCGCGCCTACAGGATCTTTCCCGCGGCGCTTGTGTTTCTGATGTTCGCGGTGGTCATGGACTGGCATCAGATGACTTTCTTACACGTCGCTGTGGCATTCTTCTATCTGGCGAACTACGATTACGCTCGGCCTTGGATTTTTGGACACCTTTGGTCGCTCAGCGTTGAGGAGCAATTCTATATTCTGTGGCCGAGCGTGCTGAAACGCTGGCATCAGCACCGGCGCGCAATCCTGTTAGGCGTAATCGCATTTGCGCCGGTATTGCACGTCGTCCTGTATGCACTCAAGGTTCCCGCCGGAGGAGATTCGCTCTTTCCAGTCATCGCTGACAACCTGGCGATGGGATGTTTACTGGCGGTTCTGGCTCCGCGGATTCCCAGAATCAGCGGATATCTGGCTCTCGCGATGACAGCGGCGGTGATATTCATTCCCTACTACCCGGCAATCTCGCTGCCTCGCACTCTGTTTATGTTGTTTTTCCTTCGGCCGCTCTTTTATATGTCTATCGCGGGCGTAGTATTGCATGTCATTCAAGTGCCGTACCATTTTCTGAACTGGCCACCAATTGAATGGGTGGGAAAGATCAGCTACAGTCTTTATCTTTGGCAAGAGCCTTTCTGCCCGAATCCGTACTTCCGGCCAGTCTATGCGGTACTGCTAGCCCTTTTCGCGGCGATTCTCTCTTACTACCTCGTTGAGCAGCCAATGCTCAAGTTCCGCGAGAAGCGATCAAGGGAGCGCCGAGCGGTGATTGCGCAGGCTACCGTTAGTCCAGCGGCGTAGTTCTCCAAGTTGGGGCCTTCTCCTGATGGGCATAACTGCTTCGCGGTCTAGTCGGGGATTTCCGTAATAATCGATTGAGTCATGAAAAAACTTTCCGCCGCAGTGATGCTTTCCGGTCGCGAGCAATTCAGTGTCTATTATGGCGGCGCCCTGGCTCGCTGGACCTATGAAGTGTATAGCCGTCTGAAAGATCAGATGGACGTGACGGTATTCGGGTTTCCCACCTCACCGGCGGATGTCTACCCCCTTGCCCATGACTCGAGTGCTTGGCACCACGTCTGCCGGCTGATGGCCCAAGTTCCCTTTGTCCGACGATATGAAGAACATCTCTGGTTGCGAGTTCTGATGCCGCGGCTTCAGCATTTCGATGTAGTCCATGTGCACAATCGCCCACAATGGGCGCATTTGCTTCGCCAGTTCGGCTATCGTGGGTCCGTGGTGATTCATCTCCAGAATGACCATCTCGGACATTGGAGCAAATCGATGCTCGACCAATTGGCGCTGGACTTGGACGGATTGTTTGTTTGCAGTACTTACTTGCGGGATCAGTCCGCGGGAAAATCTCCGGCATTGGATGCCAAGACCAGAGTTATATTCAACGGCGTAGATACGCGAATGTTTTCTCCCCGCGAGGATGTACGCGAGCCGAAAACCATTTTTTTCGTGGGATGCTTTATTCCTGCGAAGGGCCCTCTTCACCTGGTGCAGGCATTCGCGCGGGTTCTCGATGATCACCCAGACGCGAAGTTGATTGTTGGCGGCAGCTCCAGCTTTGGCACACACGAGGTAACGGCTTACGTTAAGCAGGTAATCGAGGTCGCGGAGTCCATTCGGCGAGACCGCGGCGTCGAAATAAAGTTTCCTGGTTACATCCATCACGACCGCGACTTACCGTCCTTCTTTCAGAAAGCAACTCTCTTCACCAGTCCGTCGATATTCCAGGAGCCATTTGGCCTAGTAAATGTTGAAGCCATGGCCTGCGCAACTCCGGTTGTAGGCTCAAATCGAGGAGGGATTCCCGAAGTGATCGCCGACACCGGACGCTTGGTCGACCCGGAAAATATCTCGCAGTACGCCGCCACGCTTTCGGCACTTCTTTCCGACCGAGACGAGCGAACCCGTCTCAGTCGTTCGGCTTACGAGCGCAGCCGAAAGATGTTTGACTGGCAGATAATTGCCAACACCTGGGCGCAATTCTTGGAAGATCTTGGGAAAACTCAAGCCGCGTGATCCTTTCCGCTAAAATCCAAGTTATTGCCTTGCAGTTGAGACAGACAACATTCCTATGTGTGGAATCTTCGGCATCATTGCGCAGAACGCGCGTATCCCGGGCGGCGTGCTGGAACGTGGCACGCAGTCCCTGGCGCACCGCGGACCCGACGATTCGGGCACGATTCTTCTGCGCGATTCCATCCCCGAGCCGATTGAAATCGAGTTGGGCAATCGTCGATTAGCGATTCTCGATTTATCTCCTCTCGGCCATCAACCCATGCACGACGCCGAAACCGGCAACTGGATCGTCTACAACGGCGAGATATACAACTTCCTCGACATACGCAACGAACTTGAAAAATTCGGCACGAACTTCGTCAGTCACTCCGACACCGAAGTCATTCTGAAAGCCTATGCGCGTTGGGGTAAGGCGTGCCTGGCCAAATTTCGTGGCATGTTTGCCCTGGCGCTCTGGGATGCCCGCCGCCACGAGCTGTTCCTCGCCCGCGATCCCATGGGCATCAAGCCGCTTTACTATGCGCAGGCCGGTTCGTATTTTATTTTTGCCTCCGAAGTCCGCACACTGCTCGGGACGGGCCTGGTGCAGCCCCGCATTGATCCTGCCGGCCTTATCAACTATCTGACGTTCGGCTCAGCCTATGATCCGCTCACTTTGGTGGAGGGAGCTCACGCGCTTCCTCCCGGCCACACTCTGACGTGGGAAGGTGGAGTTCTGCGGCAGTCCTCCTATTGGGATCTTATCGACGAGTCGCCAGGCAATGGGCGAACTTTAGCGCCTCTTTCTGCCGAGAATGAAAAAAACGCTGCCGAGCACTTACGGCCGATTCTGGAAGAAGCCGTCCGTTTGCAGTTAGTCAGCGATGTGCCAGTGGGAGTATTTCTTTCCGGGGGTATCGATTCGAGTGCGCTGGTAAGTATTCTGAGCCGAAGCGGCGTAACCGCCAGCACGTTCTCCATCGTGTTTCGGGAAGCCGACTTTTCCGAAGCGCAACACTCGCGCGCCATCGCCGCGAGATTTCGCACCGATCATCACGAGATCAACGTTTCTCAGAGCGATGTCCTGGCCACGATTCCTGACGCCTTGGGTGCGATGGATCTGCCCACGATAGACGGAATCAATACCTACTTCGTCTCTCGGGAAACACGCCGGGCGGGCGTAAAGGTTGCCTTATCGGGCCTTGGCGGAGACGAGGTTTTCGCCGGATACTCCACATTCCGCACCGTTCCGCGCATGGAGCGTTTTGCGCAATTCTGGAAACATCTGCCCGGTGTGGTTCGCGGTCCGTTCGCCTCTGCGTTTGCCGCGCTTGCCCCGGCGAATGATCAGAATCGCAAACTGGGTTCGCTCGCTAGCGACAACGGCCGCCTTCTGCATCCTTATTTTCTCAGCCGGATGCTTTTCACGCCAGGCCAGCGCGATCTTCTTTTCCGCGCCCCCGATCGGTCCGCTGCTGAAACGGCCGCCGCCTCGCAGCGCGATCGACTGGAGTTCGCGCTCACGCTCGATGCGGTCAATCGTGTTTCCTATCTCGAGTCGCGCTGTTATATGCTGAATACGCTGTTGCGCGACGCCGATTTTATGAGCATGTCCCAGGGCCTGGAGGTCCGCGTTCCTCTGATCGATCACCAATTAGCCAAGGCTGTGCTGGCTTTGCCGGGCGCGTGGAAGCTGAACGGAACACCGAAGAAACTTCTGGTCGAAGCGTTGACCGGTTCGCTGCCTGACGAAATCGTGCATCGTCCGAAGCGCGGCTTTACGCTGCCCTTTGAGCACTGGATGCGCCAGGAGCTTCGATCTGAGATCGAGCCGGTACTCGGGAAACAGCGGATCAGCGACGGCCCCTTAGGCGGACTGCTGGACGCAAATCAGGTGCAACAGGTCTGGAAGAATTTTCTGAAAGGCGAAACTTCGTGGTCCCGTCCCTGGTCTCTTTACGTGCTGCAACGCTGGTGTGAACTGCATCTATAGCGCGTTTTTCGTGACGAACTTTTTGTGACGAACTTTTGACGAAGTTTGAGAATGCAAAAGGTCGAAGAAATTGCCAACTCGCAGCCGGTAACGCCGACGGGAAAGTTGCCGGTCAGCGTGATTGTGGCTGCCCGCAACGAGGAGAAGAATCTGCCGCGTTGTCTGCAAGCGCTGCGCGATGTCGGCGAAGTCTATGTCATCGACTCGGAGAGCACCGACGCGACGCCCGAAATCGCGCGTTCGTTCGGCGCGAAGGTTGTGCAGTTTCACTATCAGGGGGGATGGCCCAAGAAGCGGCAGTGGGCCATGGAGAATTTGGCTCTCCAGTTTGACTGGATTCTTCTAGTCGATGCTGACGAAGCTCTCACGCCCGAACTGGCAGAAGAAATTCGCCACCGCATCGAAAAACAGGACTTTAACGGCTATTACATTGCTTTGCGCATGCACTTTCTCGGCCGGGTGCTGCGCCACGGCGATGCGAACTTCTGGAAACTCGCACTCTTCCGACGAGGCAAAGGTCGTTATGAGTGCCGTCTTCATGATCAGGACGCATCGATGGCAGACATGGAAATCCACGAGCACATAATAGTCGAGGGTCGTGCGCGACGCCTCGATAATCCGCTGATTCACCACAACGTGGAATCGCTTTCCCGTTATATCCAGAAGCACGACGAGTACTCGAACTGGGAATCACGCATGCTGCTGCAGGGCGAGCAGAACAGCTCTGAATTGCCGCCTGCGTTCTTTGGCACGCAAGCCCAGCGCCGCCGCTGGCTCAAGAAAAAGCTCTACGCGGTGCCTGGTTCGCCGGTACTTCTTTTTTTCTACCGGTACTTTGTGCGACTGGGTTTTATGGATGGCGTTCCGGGTCTGATCTACTGTGGGTTTCAATCCGTCCAGATGTTTCACACCAAAGCCAAGATTTACGAACTGAAGACGAAGCAGCGCGAAGAAAATTCGCAAAAGGACGAACCGGGCAATGTGCGGCATTAGCGGCGTGGTCAACTTCGGAGATCGGGAGACGCTGGCGCGGATGACTCACGTGCAGGCGCATCGCGGCCCCGACGACTTCGGCCTCTGGGATCGCAAGTTCCCGGATGGCTCCTACATCGGCCTGGGCAGCCGCCGCCTCGCGATTCTCGATCTCTCTCCCGACGGCCATATGCCGATGTGCAATGAAGACCGCAACGTCTGGATCACCTACAACGGCGAGATTTATAACTTTGTCGAACTGCGTCATGAACTCGAAAGCAAGGGCCACCACTTCGCCTCCCACACCGATACCGAAGTGGTCATCCATCTTTACGAGCAAGAAGGTCCCGACTGCGTCAAGCGTCTGAACGGAATGTTCGCCTTCGCCATCTGCGACCTTCGCTCTGCGACGCCCACACTGTTCTTCGCTCGCGATCACTTCGGCGTGAAGCCCTTCTATTATTTCCACGCGGGTGAGCGCTTCGCGTTTGCCTCTGAGATCAAGGCGCTATTGCAGATTCCAGAGATCGAAGCGGAACTCGACCCCGAATCGCTCCACCAGTATTTGACTTTCCTTTGGGTGCCCGACCCTAAGACGATGTTCCGCCGCATCTTCAAGCTGCCCGCCGGGCACTACGCGACTTTGCGCAAGGGCGAATTTAAACTCACGCAGTACTGGGATTTAACCTTTCCTGCGGCGGAACAAACCTATGCGCGTTCGGAAGGCGAGCTGGCGGAAGAAGTTCGCGAACGCTTCCGCCGTTCTGTCGAAGCGCAAATGGTGAGCGACGTGCCCATCGGAGCCTTTCTCAGCGCAGGGCTGGATTCGTCCAGCATTGTTGCCATGATGTGCCGAACGACGGCGGCAAAAGCAACGATGACGCGGGCCACGAATCAGCCGATTCGAACCTACACCATTACCTTCCCGCCCAAGTACCGCGTCGGCGAAACCACGCTCGATGATCCTGAAGTCGCCACACGATTGGCCCGCCACCTGGGCTGCGAGAACCAGCGCATTGTGGTCGAGCCGGACGTGACCGATCTTTTGCCGCGACTGGTCTGGCACATGGACGAGCCGACCGCCGACCCCGCCATCATCACCGCGTATCTCGTTTGCCGCGAGGCGCGCAAGCAGGCGACCGTTCTGCTGTCGGGCGTGGGCGGGGACGAATTGTTCGCCGGATACCGCAAGCATGTAGCGCACTACTGGGCGCAGGCCTACCGGAGTGTCCCGTCCGCTGTACGCCGCGCGGCCGAGGCCGGTCTGGCCGCGCTGCCCAGCCTACGTGGGACAATGTTGGATGGGCTGAAGGGGAGACTGCGTCTGGCCAAGAAAATGGCGCGCAGCGCGTCGCTCAATCCGATCGACCGTTTCATAACGAACTGCACGTATCTCGATGCCGACCAGAAGTCAGGGCTCTACTGCGCTGCTTTGATGGACGAAGTGTCAGGATCAGATCCTGCCCGCGACCACCGTGCCGCATTCGACCGTGTCCGCGAGGCCGATTTCATACACCAGATGCTTTATCTCGATACCAAAATATTCATGACCAGCCTTAACCTCACCTACAACGACAAGATGAGCATGGCGTCTTCTGTCGAAGTACGAGTACCGTTTCTGGATCATGAATTAGCCGAATTCGTGGCCTGGAATATTCCGCCTAAGATGAAGCTGCGCGGTTTTCTGCAGCCGACGACGAAGTACATCTTCCGTAAAGCAATGCAAGACGTTCTGCCGCGCGAAGTGCTGCAGCAACCGAAAGCCGGCTTCGCCGCTCCGGTAGACTATTGGTTGGCGCACGATCTCAAAGAAATGCTGGATGACCTGCTCTCACCGGCGCAACTGCGCCACCGCGGCCTGTTTCAACCTGCAGTGGTACAGCGCTACATCGACGAGCACCGCAGCGGCCGGCAAGACTGGTCGATGCAGCTTTGGCAATTCCTGACGCTCGAATTGTGGATGCAAACATTTCTGGATGGAGGAGCGCGAAAGTTTGAAGCTGAGTCGCTCCCGCCGCAACAAGTGGCAACGGCATGAAACAGGTTCTCCAACACGCGCGCACGGGCGAGATCGCGGTGGAAGAAGTTCCCGCGCCGCAACTTCTGCCCGGCGGCGTGCTGGTGCGGGTCGCGGCGTCGGTGGTGTCTGCCGGAACCGAGCGCGCGTCCGCCGAGTTCGCCCGGAAGAGTCTATTGCAGAAAGCGCAATCGAGGCCCGACCTGGTGCGAGAAGTGATCAGCAAAGTGCAGCGCGACGGAATCTTTTCGGCGATTCAGTCCGTGCGCAACCGTCTCGACCAGCCGCAAAACCCCGGCTACAGCAGCGCGGGAACAATCATCGCCGTCGGCGACGGCGTCACCGACCTGCAGCCCGGCGACCGCGTCGCTTGTGCAGGCGCGGGATTTGCGGTTCATGCTGAAATCGCGTGCGTGCCGCGGCTGCTGGTAGCACGCATTCCCCCGCGAGCGATCGGTGGCAGTGAAGTTCCGTTCGACGAGGCCGCTTTCGCGACCTTGGGAGCGGTCGCTCTGCACGGCATACGGAACGCTGAGGCCAAACTAGGTGATCGGATCGCGGTCATCGGCCTGGGCCTGCTGGGCCAACTCACGGTGCAACTTTTGAAGGCCGCAGGCTGCCGCGTTTTCGGCATGGACTTGGACCCAGTGCGCGCTGATCTTGCTCAGCAGATGGGCGCAGATGGTGCGTCCACTTCAGCCGCAGCATTCCGGGAGCTTTGCATCGAGACATCGGGTGGCGCGGGCGTTGACTCTGTGCTGATCACGGCGGAAACCTCCAGCAGTGGTCCGGTCAATCTCGCCGGCACCATTGCACGCGACCGCGCGATTGTTGTTGCTGTAGGCACCGTTGGCTTGGACATCGAGCGCAAGGCTTATTACGAAAAAGAAATCGACTTCCGCGTCTCACGTTCCTACGGCCCGGGCCGTTACGATGCAGCTTATGAGCAGAAAGGGCGCGACTATCCCATCGGCTACGTGCGCTGGTCCGAGACTCGCAACATGGAAGCGTTTGTGCAATTCCTTGCCGACAAGAAAGTCGATGTCGGCGCCCTGATCACGCACCGTTTCTCCATCGAGCACGCTCAAAGTGCGTATGACTTGATTACCGGCAAGTCGCGCGAACCATTCCTGGGCGTGGTGATTCAGTATGCGGACGGCGGAAGCGATTTGCGAACACTTGCACTCGTCCCCGAGGCTAAGACTGCGGCTGTCCGGTCTGGCTCTGCCGATGGTGTCTCCGTCGGTTTGCTCGGTGCCGGAATTTTTGCCGCTGGCACGCTGGTTCCCGCAATAAAGGATTCAATCGGTACTACGTTGGTCGCGGTTTGCGCAGCAACTGGATCGCACGCGCAGCATGCGGGGCGCAAATTCAGTTTTCGCTACGCCACTACCGACGAAGCCCAAGTCATTCACAACCCTGCGGTCAATGCAGTGGTCATCGCCACTCGCCATCACCTGCATGCGAAGCAGGTTCTGGCCGCGCTCGCGGCAGGGAAGCATGTCTTCTGCGAGAAGCCACTCTGCCTGTCGGAGGACGAGTTAGGCTTGATTGCCGGCGCTTATCTCGGAATCCCGTCCGCCGAACGTCCGGTGCTGATGGTTGGTTTCAACCGTCGTTTCGCGCCCATGACGATGCGTATGAAGTCGTTCCTTACTCCGATTTCAGAGCCGCTGGCACTGCATTATCGCATCAACGCTGGGCACCTTCCACTCGACCACTGGGTCAACGATCGCGAGCAGGGAGGAGGCCGCATTCTCGGCGAAGTTTGCCATTTCGCGGATATACTGATGTTTCTTGCGGCTTCGCCAATCGTGGAGGTCGAGGCCAGAGCCGTCGGGAACTCAAGTCGCTATAGCGGCGACAATGTGCTCGTCTCACTTCGTTTTGCGAACGGCTCCGCGGGATCGATTAGTTATTTCGCCAACGGCGACCGGGCGTTCTCCAAGGAGCGGATCGAAGTATTCGGCGGGGGCAGCGCCGCGGTGCTCGAGGATTTTCGCCGTCTCGAACTAGTGCGCGATGGCCGCAAAGAAATCATCCATTCACGCTGGCGCCAGGATAAGGGACATCGCGGCGAGTGGGCGGCATTTGTGCGAGCCGTGCAGCGGCGGGAAGAAGCGCCGATCCGATTAGAGGATCTGGTGTGCACCACGCTTGCAACGCTCCGCATCGATGAATCGGTCGCCACCAGAAAGCGCCTCGCAGTGGACGCTGTCGCCTTCCTTGATGACGCTCAAAGAACCTTGACCGCGAACTCCAGCCGAAACACCAGCCTGAAGCAATGATCCGATCACACCTACAACGTCCGAGGAGACGAAGCTAGTTCATGCTCATCCTGGGCCTCAACATGTTTCACGCCGACGCGTCTGCGGCGATTATTGTCGACGGAGAAGTGAGGTTCGCCATAGCCGAGGAGCGGCTGAACCGCCATAAGCACTTCGCAGGTTTCCCTGCACTCTCGGTCAAAGCTTGCCTGGATGCAGTCGGTGCGAAGATTTCCGATGTCGAACACGTAGCCGTTGGCCAGGACAGCGACGCGAACCTCGCAAAGAAGGTGCAATATGCACTCGCCAATCCGGCCAAGATCCTGAATTTCATTCGTCTGCGCCAGCATAAAGAGTCGATGCGCGACGTGCGCTCGCTGCTGGTGAAGGCGCTCGACGCCGACTCCACGCAACTGCGTTTTCAGGAGCACCATCTCGAGCACCACATCGCCCACATCGCCAGCGCGTACTACTGCTCGCCCTGGGATAAGGCCGCGGGTTTCAGTTATGACGGCTCTGGAGATTTCGTTTCCACGATGATGGCTCGTTGCGAAGGCAACGAGATTGAAGTTCTCGACAGCGTCTTCCTGCCGCACTCGCTGGGCAGCCTCTACACCATGATCTGCGAATTTATCGGCTATGGCCAGTATGGCGATGAAGGCAAAGTCATGGGCCTGGCGCCCTACGGAAAAGATACTTACTGCAGCGAGATCGGCAAGATGGTAACACCCAGGAATGGCGGCTTTCAGCTTGACCTAAGCTATTTCAAACCGCTGGGCAGCAACCAGGGAATGCAGGTGCTGCCAGACGGTACTGTGAAACTGGCGCGCCACTTCTCGGACCGTATGGAGAAAGTATTCGGCGAGCCGCGCCGCCCGCATACCGAAATTTCCCAGCGCGACATGGACCTGGCATTTGCCGTCCAGGATCGCTTTGAAGAAATCTTCTTCCATCTGCTAAATGAGCTCCACGCCCGCGTCCCGGTCGAAGATCTCGCCATGGCAGGCGGATGCGCGCTCAACAGCGTGGCCAACGGCAAGATATTCGACCGTACACCGTTCCGCCGCACCTATATTCAGCCCGCGGCTGGCGACGAAGGTCTGGCCATCGGAGCTGCCCTGCACACGTACCACTCCGTGCTCAAGCAGCCGCACCGGCATGAATTGAAACATTCTTACCTTGGCCCGGAATTTTCCGATTCGCGCATTCAATCGGCTTTGCAGAGCGCCGGCCTGCCATACCGCAAGTTGGACCCCGGCGCATTACTCGATGAAGTTGCAGAGCGGATCGCAGTCGGAAATGTTATCGGCTGGTTTCAAGGACGCATGGAGTGGGGGCCGCGCGCGCTCGGCAATCGCTCGATCGTGGCCCACCCCGGCTTGCCGGACATGAAGGATGTTCTAAACGCCCGCATCAAGCACCGCGAATGGTTCCGGCCCTTTGCTCCGTCAATCATGGCCGACCATCAGCACGAGTACTTCGAGCATGATCATCCCTCGCCATTCATGCTGCACGTATACAAAATTCGTCCGGAGAAGCGCAAGGAACTATGCGCGGTGAACCATGTGGACGATACCGGCCGCCTGCAGAGCGTGACTCGCGAGGAAAATCCGATGTACTACGACCTGATCTCTGCCTTCCATCGCAAGACTGGGATCCCTGTAATCCTCAACACGAGCTTCAACGAAAACGAACCCATTGTATGTACTCCCGAAGAGGCCATCGATTGTTTCCAGCGCACACGCATGGATGTGCTGGCGATCGGCCCGTTCCTGGTCGTCAAGGCCCGGGAAAATCAAGCAACGTTGGCCGCTTCTTCCGTGCAAAGAAGCGGGCACGTTTAGCCGAGCCAATTGCGTTTCCTGACGCGATCTGCTCAGTGCACCAGGAATCCGGTAGTGGCAATCACGATACCCACGACACCCAGCAACATGCCCAGGGCCCAGAAGATTCTTTTTCCTGATAGCAGCGTGATTGACGTGATCACCAATCCCACTTCCAGGAAGACTTCGGCCAGATCAAATCGATCCGCGCGATTTCTCTCGTGAGCAACTTCCGCCTCCATCTCGTGGGCCGTGTCTTCGATTCCTTTTTGCTCGTCCTTGTAACGCGTCGCCTCCCCTGAATACTTCTCGCGCAGCTTGGCCAGGCCAGCAGCGTCCGTGGTTGCCTGTACGGAAGTGAGGTCGGTGAAAAGTTCGTCCGTATGCCGTCGTATGTTCTTCGCCTGATAGAACGCCCACTGATCGGAGGACTTGGCCTGAAGCACAACCTCTTCCGTGTGCGCACGATGACCGAGCAGGGTCACCACCGCCACCAGCACGGCCAGAACCGCCATGGTCACCGAGATCGGCGCTAGCGTAGGATCGTGTTTCGCATGCTCCGCATGTTCCTGCAATTCGTTGAGTTCTTCCGACATATCCTCACTCTCCCATGACTTTTACGATCACCCGCTTGTCCCGTTGTCCGTCGAACTCCGCGTAGAAAATTCGCTGCCACGTGCCCAGATCAAGCTTCCCCGCGGTAATCGGTACGATCACTTCGTGATGGATCAGCAGCGCTTTCAGGTGGGAGTCGCCGTTGTCCTCGCCCGTTTCATGATGTTTGTAATCTTTGCGAAACGGCGCCAGGTGTTCCAGCCACTGGTCGATGTCTTCGATCAAGCCGCTCTCATTATCGTTGACGTACACTCCCGCCGTGATGTGCATGGCGGAAACCAGCACCATGCCTTCCCGCACTCCACTCTTGCCAACAATCTGCTCGACCTGCGGAGTGATGTGCACGTAGGCTCGATGCGTCTTGGTATGAAATTTCAAATATTCCGTAAGGGTCTTCATCCAAAATGTCCGATCGAATCGCGGTCACCAATCAGCGCAGCGCTTCGGCCACTCGTCCACTCGCAATCAGCGCAGCAATGCGAGCGAAGTCAGCATACATGACCCGATCTTTTTCCATGGTGGGGCAGACCGAGCGGATCGCGGCGTGCGCCATCTGGCCGCGCTTCGACGTCTTCAGCGGTGCAAGGAAGTCAATCGCCTGCGCCACTGCCATGGCTTCGATCGCCAGCACATTGCGCGTGTTGTCCACGATGCGCTTCAGTTTAGTCGCGGCCGTCATACCCATCGACACGTAGTCTTCTTTATTGCCTGACGTAGTGATTGAGTCAACGGATGCGGGATGGGCCAGCACTTTGTTCTCGCTGACCAGCGCCGCCGCCGTAACCTGCGGCATCATGAAACCGGAATTAAGTCCGGCGCCAGCGGCAAGAAACGGCGGCAAGCCCTCGCTGAGCGCGGGATTCACCAGCCTTTCGATCCTCCGTTCGCTGATGCCGGCCAGCGCGCTTAATGCGATCGCAAGAAAATCCAGCGCAAACGCCAACGGCTCCCCGTGAAAGTTTCCGCCGGAGATCACGTCCCCCTCCGCATTTTTTGCGTCGGTGAGGAACACCAGCGGATTATCGACTGCGGAATTCGCCTCTATCTCAAACACCTCGCGGCAGTGTGCCAGCGTGTCACGCACGGCCCCGTGGACTTGCGGGATGCAGCGCAGCGAGTAAGCGTCCTGCACGCGGCCGCAGTCGCGGTGCGACTCGCGGATCTGGCTGCCTTCCAGCATACGGCGCAGGTTGGCCGCGGTTTTTACCTGTCCCGCGTGGGGCCGTGCCTTGTGGATGCGTTCGTCAAAAGCCGCATCGGTTCCCTTGAGCGCGTCGCAGCAGAGACCGCCGAGCACGTCGGCCGTATCGACCAATGTTTCCGCGGCCAGCAGCGCCAGAGTTCCCACCGCGAGCATGGCTTGCGTTCCATTGATCAGCGAGATGGTTTCCTTGGCCTCAAGTACGAGTGGCTTGATCTGCGCCCGCTTGAATGCCTCCGCGCTGGGAACGCGGACGGCTCTGTCATCGAAGCACTCGCCTTCGCCGATCAGAGCCAGCGCCAAATGCGCCAGCGGAGCCAGATCGCCGCTCGCACCAACGCTGCCCTGCGACGGCACATACGGTGTGACGCCGCGATTAAGCATCTCGCAAAGTGTGTCGATCACGATGGGGCGCACTCCGGAGTGGCCCTTGGCGAGCGAATTTGCCCGCAACAGCATCATGGCACGCGTCTCGGTAACGCCCAGCGGTTCGCCCACGCCGACCGCGTGTGAGCGCACCAGGTTCACCTGCAACTCACGAATCTGGTCGCCGGCAATCCGCACATCGCTCAGCTTGCCTACGCCCGTGGTGATGGCATAAGCGAGTTTGTTGCTGGCGACAATCTCGTCGACCACGGCGCGTGCCAGATTCACTGCTTGCCGTGCGTCCGGCGAGAGCAGAGCAGCGCGGCGAGCGTCAATACTTGCGACTTCGCCGACTGCTTCCAGTGTGAGATCGTTTCCGTTGATATGAAGTGCGTTCAAGAAGCTCCCCGTCAGCAAGTGCAGCGCTGCTCATCCATCTGGCCCATAATCCGCGAGATTACTTTCCCATGGCTGTGCGAAATGCCGTGAAATATTTCTCTGGCAATGCCGCAACGTTCATCTTCGAATCGGTGACGATGTGCGTGGTCTCACCTTCAGCCAGCAGCGTACGGTTGTCTGCCCGCACCAGTTCGTAGCTGAAAACAACCACCGACTCACGTACCGTCTTCAGCCGCGTCCGTATCAGGATTTCATCATCGTAAAATACCGGGGCGCGGTAGCGGCATGTGGCTTCAGCCACGGCGATGAAGCGCCCGTCGTCGCGCTCCATGTCACGATATGAGAATCCCATCTCCCGCATCATCTCCACGCGGCCCACCTCAAACCAGATCAGATGATTCGCATGGTAGACCACGCCCATCTGGTCGGTTTCGGCGTAGCGCACCCGCAGCCGCGTCTCATGGAACGCATGATTGTGTGAATTCATTTCCCCGTCCACACTGGTTTGCGCTTTTCGAGGAACGACGAAATCCCTTCGCGGAAATCGGCTGCCGTGCGGATCGCGGCATTCTCGCGCACCGCCGCTTCGATCTGGGCGTCGAGTTCGGCGCGAGCGTGATTGGTGAGCAGTTGCTTGGTCGCGCGCAACGATGCCGGACTGTTCTCCATCAGCAGCGTGGCCAGTTGGCGGGCCCTCGCCATCAAATTCTCTGCGGGCACGATTTCGCTGACCAGCCCCATGCGCGCCGCTTCCTCCGCTTCGAAAATTCTCCCCGTCAGCAGCAGATCGCGAGCCTGCTTTTCGCCCACCTGCCGCAACAGGAATGTCGAAACAATCGCGGGCACAAAACCGATGCGCACTTCGGTGTAGCCGAACTTCGCCTCCGGAACCGCCAGCGTAAAGTCGCACAGCAGCGCGAGTCCAGTCCCGCCGGCAATGGCCGCTCCATTCACTGCGGCAATCGTCACTTTGGGAAATTCATACAGCGAGCGGAACAACCGCACCATCGTTCTCGAATCCTGCAGGTTTTGTTCCGGAGAGCGGCCCAGCAAGGCTTTCAGGTTGTCCAGGTCCAGCCCGGAGCAGAATGCCTTGCCTGCTCCGGTCAAGATCAAGACGACGGCCTCCGACTTCGCCACCTCGTCCAGCGCTCGCAGCAGGTCGTCAATCAGTTCGAAGCTGATCGCGTTGCGCTTCTCAGGGCGGCTCAGAGTAATGGTGGCCACTCCGCCGTCATATCCGAGTTGGATCGTTTTGTAATCCATGTTGTTCAATGCGGCACGGATTAGCACGGATCGAACAATTCAATCCGTTTTCCGCGATAATCCGCGCACATTCGCGGACACTAGTCTGCCGCGTGCGAACTGGAAAACTTTGCGCCGATCCCCGCCGTCGCTTTCAGCAGGGAATCCAACGGTTTCAACGTCGGCAATTCTGCGCCGTGCTGCGCAAGTGCTTCGATTACTTTCTCAGTCGGGATGTTACCAACCAAAGCGTCCTGCGCAAAGGGACAACCACCCAAGCCTCCCAGGGCAGAATCAAAGCGCCGGCAACCCGCGTCGTAGGCCGCCAGAACCTTGTCGACCGCCTGCTCGGGACGGCTGTGCAGATGCACACCAATTTCCAGATAATCGAACTTAGCCATCACTGTGCCGACCAATTCGCTGACTTGTTGCGGGCTGGCCATACCCACCGTGTCGGCTAGCGAGATCATCCGCAAATTATCCACTTCCATCAGTGCGATCGCTTCGATCACTTCTTCGGGATTCCACAGGTCGCCATACGGATTCCCGAACGCCATCGATATATAAACGACAACGTCGAGTCCGGCGTCATCGGCCTTGTTCTGAATCTTCTCCAGCTCTTCGAGCGCCTCCTCGGGCGTCTGGTTCTGATTCTTGCGCAGAAACGTTTCCGAAATCGAATAGGGAAATCCCAGCGTCGATACCGCTTTCGTCTCAATCGCCCGCGCCGCGCCTTTTTCGTTGACGACGATGCCGATGATTTCCACATCATCCGGTGGATCAAGTTCCTTTAGCACCTCCTCCGAATCGGCCATCTGCGGCACCGCATTGGGCGACACAAACGAAACTGCGTCAATGTGCTTGAACCCCACGCTGATCAAGGCCTTGAGGTAATCGATTTTCAACTCGGCAGGAATCAACCCCTTCAGCCCTTGCCAGGCATCGCGCGGACATTCGATCAATTTGACGGGATCATCCATTAAGGTTGGCGATTAGCACTAAGGTAAAGTTTTCAATCAGAAATCATCAATCAACAATTGCCGCTGATGTCTTCGTGGTGAATCATGTCTGCAGCACTCCCACCTTAAACTCCCGCACATCCGGATTCAGTGCGGCCGCCTCCAGTGCCTGCGTAATCGCATCCCGAGTTTCAATGGGATCGATGATCTTGTCGATCCACAGCCTTGCCGCGCCGTAGCGCGGATCGGTCTGCTCATCGTAGGTGCGCTTTACCGAATCGTGCAGTTCTTTTCTTTCTTCGTCGCTCAACTTCTTGCCGCCGCGCTCGAGTTGTTTCACTTTAATCTCAACCAGCGTCCCGGCAGCCGAATCCCCGCTCATCACAGCGTATCGCGCCGTTGGCCAGGCAAACACAAAGCGCGGATCGAACGCCTTCCCGCACATCGCATAGTGCCCGGCTCCGAACGAACCGCCCACGATCACGGTAATCTTCGGCACAACAGAGTTCGAAACGGCATTGACCAACTTCGCGCCCGCCTTGATGATGCCGCTCCACTCCGCGTCCCGTCCCACCATGAACCCGTTCACGTCGTGAAAGAAAATCAGCGGAATCAGATTCTGATTGCAGTCCATGATGAAGCGCGCAGCCTTCTCGGCAGACTCCGTATAAATCACGCCTCCGAACTCGACTCGCTTGTGGCCCTCATGATCGGTCTGCTGCGCGTGCAGTTTCTGGTTGGCGACAATTCCCACCGCAAAGCCGCCGATGCGGCCGTATCCGCAAATAAGAGTCTTTCCGTATTCCGCCTTGTACTCGTCAAAGCTGCTGCCATCGAGCACGCGCGCCAGCACTTCCTTCATGTCATAGGGTCGCGCCGGCGAAGAATCGTAAATTCCGTAGATCTCTTCCGCCGCGAGCGCTGGTTCGACGGGCTTCTTCCGGTCCCAGGGAGAAAGCCGCCGGTATCCCCACTTCTCGACGATCGAGCGAATGCGCGCGATGCAAGCCGGGTCGTTCGCTTCGCGAAAGTCAACAGTGCCGCTGATAGCCGAGTGCATGGCTGCGCCGCCCAGTTCTTCCGCCGAAACTTTCTGTCCGATCGCAGCCTGCACCAGCGCTGGGCCCGCCAGAAATAATCCGCTGCCGTCGGTCATCAGCACGTGATCGCACATCACCGGCAGATATCCCCCGCCGGCCACACACATGCCCATGATGGCGGCGATCTGCGGAATGCCCATCGCCGACATGACTGCGTTGTTGCGAAACACGCGGCCGAAATCGTCAGTGTCGGGAAACACATCTTCTTGTAGCGGCAGGAACACGCCGGCGGAATCGACCAGATAAATCGTCGGAATGCGATTCTCAATGGCAATGTTCTGCGCCCGAATGACTTTTTTGGAAGTCATGGGGAAAAACGCGCCCGCTTTTACGGTGGCGTCGTTGGCGATGATCATCACCATCCGAGTCTCAACCCGCGCCATCCCGGTGATCACGCCCGCGGCCGGCGCGCCGCCCCACTCTTCGTACATCCCGTGAGCCGAGTACAGGCCCAGTTCGAAAAATGAATCCGGATCGGCCAGCAGAGCAATGCGCTCTCGCGCCGTCAATCGCCCTTTCGCATGTTGGTTCTCGATGGCCTTTGCGCCGCCGCCTTCGGAAATCTTTTCTTCCTCGTTGCGGACTTGCGACATCAAGTCCGCCAGAAAGCGCATGTTGGCTTCAAAGCGCGCGGAAGTAGCATCGATTTTCGTCGTCAGCACGTTGGCCGGCGCGGGCGAGTTCGAGATTGTAGATTCGTTACGCTCAGCCATGGGTCAAAGAATAATGGATCGAGAAATAATGGGTCGAGAAACGAAGACGCGAACTGCTTACGGTATACCACGCGGGCGGAACCGCGCAATGCGGCACGGCCTCTAGGCTTTCCGCTCAACCCACTCTGCTAGCCGGCACCCGTCTTCTTCCAGCAGAAACGTTCCCACGCCGAAGCATTCGCCGACGATGCGGTGCGACTCCGGATCGCGTGCGGCGCGCGGAATCCATTGCTGCCCCACGCGGTACTGCGCGGCGGTAAACCATTTCTGCGGCAATACTTCCACCAATCCTGCCTGCGGATAGAAAACAAAAAGCGCAAACGCCGGATCGTCGTTCGACAGCGCCGTGTAGCTGGTCGGAACGATCAACTCGTCCACAGTCGTGAATTCCGCGGGCGTTTCGATCTTGTGCATGCCCGGCCCCAGCGTGAGCGGCACTTCGAAATCCACAATCGGAGCAGTTGCCGAATAAATGCGGTCCGCGGACGGTTTGAACCAGCCCGCAACCTCGGCCAGATCAAATGCTTTCAGTTGATCCGGATCGAAGCACGCCAGCCGAATATTGCGCCCCTCCGGGCACCAGATGCCCACGAAGTGTGGCGGCACCAGGAACGGCCGGCAGTAAGTGTTGAGCGCCAGTCGAGCCTTGTCCGTTTCTTGCTCGAGACCAAGAGTCACCAGGTGGGCGATGGGGCCTTGTTCGCCATGATGAGTCCAGACAAAATGCTGTCCGGCGACAGAACGGAAAGCGGGAAAAGTTTTCCAGTACCACGGCACTGGTCCGACGGTTTGAGAGAGAATCTCGCGGGCGCGAGACGCGTTGATTCCGGCCATCAGCCGGCCGCCGGCACGCCGGGCCCCTTCACGTGTGTACGAATGAACTGAACGATGTCGTCCATCGCGGTTCCCGGCTGGAAAATCGCGGCCACGCCGATCTTCTTCATCCCCTCAATATCCTGGTTCGGGATAATCCCGCCCAGCACCACGATCACGTCGTCCATCTTGTTTTGCCGCAGCAGGTCCATCACGCGTGGCACGATGGCATTGTGCGCTCCAGATAAAATCGACAGCCCGATCACCTGCACATCTTCCTGCAGCGCCGCGCTGACGATCATCTCCGGCGTCTGCCGCAAGCCGGTGTAGATCACTTCCATCCCCGCATCGCGCAAGGCGCGGGCAATCACTTTCGCCCCTCGATCGTGCCCGTCCAGCCCGGGCTTCGCCACCAGCACGCGAATCTTCATGTCAGCCATCGCCAACCATTTAAACACAGAGGGCACCGAGGATCACAGAGGCGAGGAGAATGTGGAGGGATTATTGCATTCCTCTGTGAGCCCCCGTGTCCTCTGTGGTTAAACGGTCTTGATGTCCAGACTTCGCCACATATACCAGCAAGCCACGCTGCGGTAGGGTTCCCACGCCCGTGCAATTTTCTCCATATCTTTCGGCTTGGGCAGCTTGCGTTTCTTATAGTGTTTCTTGATCGCGACCTGCACCCCATAGTCTCCCGTCGGCAATACATTCGGACGCCGCAGAGAAAACATCAGAAACATATGCGCCGTCCACTCGCCGATGCCCTTCACCTGCGTCAAGTGCCGGATCACTTCTTCATCCGGCAGTTCGGGAAGCCGCGCAAAATCGAGCAACCCAGCCGCAGTCTTCGCCGCCAGATCCTTCAGATAAGCCGACTTCTGCTTCGACAATCCGACGCCCCGCAATTGCTCATCGCTCAGCTTGAGAATTCCTTCCGGAGTGAGGGGTTCGCCCGCTAGTGCCGCAAAGCGATTGAAGATCGTCGCTGCCGCGCTGCCGTTCAATTGCTGATAAACAATTGATTCCGCCAGACTGCAAAACTCCGGCTCTCCAAACTCCATGCGGCACGGCCCCACACGCGCAATAATGGCCCGCAGGATGGGATCTGATTTCTTGAGATGGTTGACGGCCTTTCGCATGGCCTATACATTTACCACAAAAATGACGCGATAGGCGAATAAAAAACGAATGGCGGCCGCGTGGAGCTTAGAAAAGCAGCCTAGCGAAAAGCAGCCAATGACAGCCCCACGATTCCCCCGCCGAGCACGATCCAAGCCGGATTCATTTTCCAGCGCAACAAGAGCAGCAGAGCCACCAGCGCAATCACCCAGGATGGCCATCCCCGCAAGGCATCGGCCGCCAGTCTGAACGTGACTCCACCCATCAGTGCCACCGCGCACACATTCACCGAATCCAGAAATGCCGCCATCCATGCCGACTGCCGCAGCCGAAACAACAACGGCGCCAGCAGCGCAACGTAGAAGAATGAGGGCAGAAAAATGGTCACGGTCGCCACTGCCGCTCCCGGCACCCCGCCCAGAATGTAGCCGATAAAGGTCGCGGTCGAAAGCACCGGCCCCGGCGTAAACTGCCCGATCGCTACTGCGTCCAGCAATTGCTGATGAGTCAGCCACGCATGTTGCTGAACTAATCCTTGCTCCAGGAAAGCCAGCAGCACGTACCCGCCGCCATAAAGCACTGCACCCACTTTGAGGAAGAACAAGCCGATCTGGTAAACCGATGGTCGGGCAACCGCGACCGAACCCACAGCGACGGCTCCCAGCAGAGGGAACCCGAGAAACCACGGGCCTCGTTCGACACTTACTGGGAACGGTCGCCGCGACAGCAGCGGGGAAACCAGCAGACCCGCAGCGCCTCGAAGGCTCGCAGCCTGTTGCGCGAGCATGCCGAGTAATCCTCCGCCAAAAAGAATCGCAATCGGATTCACCCCAAGAAAGAATGCCGCGAGCGACAGCCCACCCAGCGCGGCCAATTCCACGCTCTTCACTGCCGTTTTTCCCAGCCGCCAAATCGCGATCGCGATGACCGCAATCACCGCCGCCTTAATACCGGCGAGCGTCGACGCAGCCTGCGTCAAGGTCCCGAACCGCACGTAGACCCAGGCAAATGCTCCGGTGATCACGGCTGCCGGAAATATGAAACTCGCTCCCGCCACGCACAGTCCTGCCCAGCCCGCGCACACGAAGCCCACGTTGATCGCCATCTCCGTGGAAGTGGGGCCGGGGATCAGGTTGGCCGCCCCCAGCAAGTCGAGAAACTGTTGCCGGGTCATCCACTGGCGCTTGCGGACGACCTCGGTTTCCATCAACGCGATGTGCGCCGCGGGGCCGCCAAAGCTAATTGTGCCAAGCTTCAGGAAAAGCGCCGTCAGTTCTCGCAACCGGACTCGGTTCGTACCGGCGTGTGGCGGGAATTCCACGAAAGGTAGGTGCTTGTCGCTCACGCGCCCTGATGCTCGATTGGCGGACAATGATTTGGCGGACAGTCTCGATCAGATTTTCGGACGTGCTACGAAAGGAATATCGCCGTCTTCTCCACCAGTTCCGTCGTCGCCTTATAAGGATCGCCGGGCGCGTCGTATTCGATCGAACAATATCCTTTGAATCCATGCTTTTTCAGAATCGCAAAAGTTCGCGCAAGGTCCACAAGCGAAGCCTTGCCGTTGTCGTCGACCTCGCCATCTTTCACATGGCAGATCCCGTACGCATGCGCGAACATTGCATCAATCGCGCGATAGGCGAAGTCTTCGTCGTGCGCGGCCAGCGAGTTGCCAAAATCAGGCAGCGCCCTCAGCCACGGGCTGTTGACCTTTTCAATGACCTGCACGATAAAAAAAGGATCTTCGCTGACCGGATTATCGTTTTCCAGGTGAACGACAACATTCTTCTTCGCCGCGTAGTCGGCCACGCGCGCGAGCGTGTCCGCCGCCCTTCCTACATCTGGCTTTGAGTCCTTAGCGTCGTCAATGTGCGTGCGAATGCTGGGCGAACCGAGCGCCGCTCCAACGTCAATCCAGTGTTTGCTCCCAGTCACGGACTTCTCGCGCTCGTCTGCGTCCATCGCATACTGACTGTGACCGGCGTCTACGGCGATATCGACAACGGCGGAGTGAGCCTTCTCCACGGCGGTGCGGAGTTGCCTGAGATATTTCGGATCGGTCGAAGGAAAGATCGGGCTCCAGGGCTCAATCTTATGGACGTTGAACCTGTCGGCCACATGCGCCGCGAAGTCCGTCAGTTCGATTTGGCGCGACGCCGGCACGGAACTGGGAGTTTTGCCGTCCCACCCATTCCAGCCCACAATGAATTCACGAAAGGGATAAGCCGCCACCGCAATGCGATCCCTGGGAACAGTGGGAAACTTAACCGAGGGTTCAGAACTCCCCGCCGCACGCGCCAACTCCGGCAGAAGCCAAGCCCCCGCCACCGCACCCGCGCATTGTCCAAGAAATTGTCTTCGATTGCTGGCGTTCATGCGCGCCAGTGTACCAGAGAAAGTTCAACGAGCGTCGGGCACGGCGAACAAACACCGCCCGGAGCTTCAACATACTTAAAATGGTGGAGGCGGTTAGCCCCGGTGACCAGGAAGACCGTCGTCAAGAAATCCAAAGCAACAAATGCCGCACCGTTACCGTTAGCACCGAGACACTTTCTCGAGGTACTGGATGCTAGGAGACTCGCTTTCTAGTCGACGAAAGTGTGCTCCCAATGAGTCGATGCGATTGCGTATTATGTCGTCTGTCGCCATTCTGAGCGCGACTTCCCGTAGTTGTATTGTCGATATGTTCATGGCGTCCAGTGATACTCCAAGCCCGTGATACCGCACGCGTTGCGCGTTGTAGGGTTGGTCGGCAACAAATGGTAGAACGACCATTGGGACGCCAGTCACAATAGCCTCTTTGATGCTACCCAGTCCACCATGTGTAATGAACACATCGGCATGGGCAAGAATGTCCAATTGAGGAACTACTGCTTGAACGAGAACGTTAGGTGGTAGAGATCCCAATTGCAAAGAATGTGCATGAGCACCCGCTGCAACTACGATTTGGCAATCATTGAGATCAGCCATAGCGCGAAGAAGGCACAGGATAGTGGCATGCGTTCCATTGATATTTTGAGAACCAAACGCAGAGTAGATCAGTACGCGATCTGGGTCTATCCAACTCCATGGAAAGCTAATGTGCGGTCGGTTCCAAAAAACCGAGGGCTCAACGAATCGCCTCTCGTGCCGAACAGGCCTTGCCGAGGGTAGATCCAACTCTTGGGGGCAGAGAACCATTTCAGGGAGTTGATTAATGAAATCTGATACTGCAAATGGCCATGCTGCGAACTCGTCACCGAACGACATACTCATACGAACGATGGGGCAATGGAACTGAGCTAAGCTGCAGGGGATCTCTTTTCGCCAGATGGCACATGCAGCACTGTCAATGATTATCATGTCCGGCTTTGTAGCGGCTATCTGATTTACCAGGTCATTCTCGACCGTATCGAGTTTTGACAATCTGGCAAATATGGCCCGATACATTTGATGCGCGTAGTCATCCACCGGCAATACATCAGTTGAGTAAGGCGCGTCGGCAACTAGCTTTGGAAATAACTCAACAAACTGAATTCCCGTTTGCTCTACCACGGAGCGAAACTGTGGAATTGTCAGATATGCGATTGTATGTCCGCGCTGTTTGAGATTGCTGGCTACTTGAAGCGAGGGCCAAACATGACCAGCCTCGGGGAGCACGCAAAATGTAATCTTGGCCACATCGATTTCTCCTAAACCTTAATTCTGTCTCAATCCTGCTTCTATATTATTAAGCTAGATCGAGCGCATCTTGTCGAATGAAATGCTGATGTTGTAATCGGCTTCCTCTTGCAGGGGCATCGCCTGGGAACCGTTAATGGGCGGGGAACCTGAGATACGCGAATTATTCTTCGATTCGTTTTGCCTCTCTTCAGCACCCCTGTTCCTTCCGCTCCATATAACGGATGGGTGGCGGATGGCATCTAACGTACAACATCTAAAATTACAAGCGCAAGGACTCCTTAGTCTGATCGATTCAGCAACCACTTACGAAATTCGCGGCCGCGATATCTCTCTCAGGTTCTCGGATTCATGGAAACCGACAGAAGCCAGTGACGGTACTGCTGAGCCAATGTTACGACTGCGCTCGCGGTTCACGCCGACTCCGCCGCAGCTCTGTGCGTTTTATATCTCACCCATCATGCGCTGCATGAGGCTCGCTCCGTCTTTGAACGTAACGACTTCCACAGCGCCGGAATCCCGCAGGCGAGCCAATTCCCTCATCTGGGCAGCAAATTGTTCCACCGGAATCGGCGCCCACCCATCATTCAGAGTCCCAATTCCGTGGAACATTAGGATATGCCAGCATCTGGGCTGCACCCATTTTCTGACATCTGCCTTTGGCCACACCAAGCGACTGTCTACGTGAAACAAATCAACTGACTTCTGTCCGTTGTAATAAGAGCCTCCCACTCCCGCTCTCGCCTGTTTGTATCCCGCGTTGATTACAGTGCCCTTGATAGGATCAGTGACGTGGCAAAACGGGTAACAATAAGATGAAACTTGTAGCCCCAGCCAACTCTCGATCCGTTGTTTCGACCCTTCAACTTCAAGCTTCGGTTCGATGTCCAGTTCCGGTAGTCTGTGTGTCACACTATGAGCTCCAATTTCGTGTCCCTGGTGAGCAATGCCTTTGAGAAGTTGGACGTCCTCTGCACTCCAAGTTATCTTGCGCCAATGAGGATGCGAGTGCCCATCTGTGAGGATCGGATCGGTGTTGGCAACTAAGAAGAACGTGGCGGAGAGACCGTATTGACCGAGGATTGGGATGGCGCGCTCAAACTGACAGCGGAGTCCGTCATCGAAGGTGAGGGAAACGAGCCCCTTGTCCATATCTGTTCATCTCCATCAAGTAACAAAAACAAACGCTATCATCGTGTACGTTTCCATGAAACAACGAAAACTAATGTTCGTCAATTTTCGCCTATCAGTGGGTATCAGCCGGCGGTGCCCAGAATCGCTCCACGAGTGGAGAACACTTTTGCGCTCGATCGCTTGCCGCATCGTCATCGTCATCCCTCCTACACGGCTGTTTATGTGCACGGAATTTGACCGTGACAGCGTTTAGAATCACAGTCAAGCCCCACCAGCACTCGTGCTGAAAGCTCTGGGACTCAAGCAAAGATTCACTACCGCCGGAATCTTCTTGGGAAATGACTGTGCCGGCCGCGTCTGCCAGTCGCTGATGCAATAATGTCTGCCGTTTGCGACCGCGTGATCTTCTTGCCCAAGACCCTAAATACAATGTCTTGCACTTTGGTCGCATCGCAGCATCGCGGCAATTGAGTAGCTTTTCAGGCCGTAGTGCGGACTACCATTCTCGTCACACGCCAGCGGACGGTCTGTTGTATCCAACTGGACAGACCGGGTGCTAACGACACTGTTTGAAACCATCTTGACACGTGAGTGTAAATTTGGTATGAAAGAAAAACCGTTGACGTGTTCTTGGTGTCTGGATATACACAGTTGAGTTTGTTGACGGCAGTCTGCCTATTTTGGACTTCCTTTCGCTTCAAGTTCGCCGGTTCCTTCCATCCTCGTTAACTAGCCAAATAGCAGCTTGGGATATCGAGCGCCGAAAGAATGTGCTGCTTGCCCGAGCTTCGCTGCTGATACCCACGCCTCTTGCAAACATGATTGAGGAGCAAGAAGCTCAAACGTCACGCCCCCTGACATAACCGGAAGTGGAGTAGATGAACTTTGTCTTGATTCTTGGGTGAACAAAAACAGGAGGGCGCGTCAAGCTGGCTGGGACGCCGTCAAGATGGCAAACATAGTATTTGGAGTTCTACCATACGTTGGGCACTACAACCCCGTGATCAAAGTCGCGCAAGATTTGAGGGATAGAGGGCACCAGATTACATTCGTATCAACCGAGGGGTCTACCGGAGAATATGTAGGTCAATATGGGTTCGGATTCTATAAGTTGCAGTTACCTGAACAAGAGATGTCGCATTTTTCCTCGCTGCCATTGGTTGGTCGCATCCAGATGGCCCGCCGCATGATGCGAGCAATCGACCAAATGCTCGTGGAGGGCGATGTGCCCAAGGCAATGTTTAGGTATTTGTCTCCAAATCTCTTGGTGCTTGAGAATACGTTGGCTGCGTACGCGGTTTCCGCGGTTCCGTTCGGGAAACCCATCGTTCTTATTACGTCGGTGGTCTCGATGCACAAGAAACGAGGCCTACCTCCGATTGACTCCAACCTGTTGCCGGGCAAAGGTCCTGTAAAGCGAATGCAGATAGAGTTATCCTGGATGCGTCACTTTATGCGACGAAGAGTCGACAGACTACTAGCGGGCTCGCTTGATCGCACTGCTATTCGACTGATACGCAAGCAGAATGGGAACGTCAACGAAATAATCGACAGGGACCGATATCTGTGTTTTGCTCCGCGGCTTCCCGAGGTGGTCCTTTGCCCGGCGGCATTCGATTTCCCGAGTTATTCGATTCCTCATTGTCGCTGTTGTGGCCCGTCTATACTCGAGAAGCGCCCAGAGGTCGATTTTGACTGGAGTTGGCGAGATGAGCGAAAGCCGCTGATCTATTGCGCCCTAGGGAGCATTGTAACAGCTCAGTCCGAATCAAAAGCACGCGGGCTTCTAACACGAATTGTCGAAGCGTTTCGCAATGAGCCCGGATACGACGTGCTAGTCGCTACTGGAGCCGTAAGTCTAACATCCACTTTGCCCGGCCATATTCGAACTGTATCTCAAGCTCCGCAACTTGAAGCTTTGAGGCGCGCATCCCTTTTTATTTGTCATGCGGGAACAGGCTCGATAAAAGAAAGCATCTGGTGCGGCGTCCCACTGCTGGTATTTCCGTTCTTTGGAGATACTTGTGGGAATGCTGCTCGAGTCCAATATCATGGCCTGGGAGAAAGAGCCAACTATAAGCGGACTAACGCGCAAGATATTTTGACCCTTTCAAAACAAATTCTGAGTGGAAAGCAGTACCGAGAAAAAGTGAGAACATTTCAATTGTTATTTACCAAGGCCGAAAAACAGCAGAACGCAGCCGACTACCTTGAGTCGCTCTTGAATTAACCGACATTGTCGCCACAACGAAGTGGGTTCTCAGAAGCAGAGACGAACGCAACATCTGCACCTATCGAACGCCGTAGGGAGTCTTAATGTCTGCGGCTTCGCGATACCTCACATACAATTAAGCAGCGGCACCAAGAATGAGCATCTTGTCGCTCTCATTATAAAGATCTTCAATTAGCAGCCCGAGTTTGAGGTTGGCTGAAACTCGTCACGTGAACACCATGGCTAGCTGCCTCTTTTCTTAGCGCCCGCACAGCATCATCACGAAGGAACACACGTTGAGCATGCGACACAACGGAGGCATTGTTTCTTTCCCGCGCTGTCTTGAATGCCTCCATCCAAACGCGCAACAGGTGCCTCTACTTCTCTGCCTCCCGCATGCGGGAGGAAGTGCGCAAGCATTTGTGAACTGGCAAACTCGTGTTCACGACATTGCAATTTGCGGTCTACACTTGCCGGGTCACGGCAAGCGGTTCAGTGAACCTGCGATTCGAAATCTTCATTGGATTGTGACTACTCTTGCCGATGAGTTGGGCTCAGAAATCCATGAGCCATTTGCTGTATTTGGCCACAGCATGGGAGCATTTGTAGGTGTCGAGTTAGCCCGAGAGCTCAAAAAGCGACATGGCATTGAACCTGTTCATCTTGTCGTAGCCGGAGTCTGCGCACCACATCTGTATCAGTGTAAGGCACTTACTTATAACCTGCCCGACGACAAATTGATTGAGGAGGTACGGCGTCTGAATGGAACTCCGGTGGAAGTTCTGGAGAATGCTGACGCTATGAAAGTCTTCTTGCCTTTGCTACGGGCAGATCTGGAGGCAATTCAGACTTATCAATATAAAACCGGTGAGTTACTCAGTTGTCCGATTACTGCGTACGGTGGAGTACTCGATGAAAGTGTCTCCCTTAGTGACATGGAGGCGTGGTCCGCATACACGCGAGGGACAGTGAAGGTTCGGATGTTCCCAGGGGACCATTTCTTTGTGGATAGCCAGAGGCAACAAGTGCTCAATGCTTTGAAAGAGGACTTGAAAGAAGGGTTGACCGACTGCGTTCTCAGAGGTCTAACGAGCAAAACTTAGAAAGTTTAAGGCCATGCCGCTGAACTCCGTGATGTGTGGGACAGTGCTGGGGGATTGTAGTGATCGCTATCGTCTATCGTTACCCCAAGAGAGGATGTGGTTTCTATTCAAACTTAATCCGCTTGATCCTGCGTACAACCTGACGATGGCCCTGCAGTGTCGTGGCGATCTTAATGTTGAGGCGGTGCGATGGAGCGTAAACGAAGTAATTCGGCGGCAAGACATTCTGCGGACGCTCGTCGTTGAGGAGAATGGAGTGCCGTATCAGTGTCTAATGGACGGTTTTGAGCTTGATATTCCACTTGTACAGGTCGATGAGGGAGATGTAGTAAAGCGATGTCACGACGAGGCGATCCAATCATTCGAATTGGAACGAAGCCCAGCAATCCGGGCAGTGTTATTTCGCGTACATGAAGATCTGCACATTCTTCAGCTCACATTGCATCACATTCTTGCGGACGGATGGTCACTTGGCATTTTGTTTAAGGATACTGCCGAGTATTATCGCGGGTTCGTTCAGGGCGAACCTATCAGGAAAGAGAAGCCTAAGTTTCAATACAAGGACTTTGCCGCCGAGCAGAGAGAGCGGGTCAGGCAAACTGAAGTTAACACATCCATCGAGTATTGGAAGAAGACCATCGAAAGCCCCGAACCTGGTTTGTCAGTTATTGGCAATCGAGTTCGCGCTACCGCGGAAACTCACCGCGGTGAGCAGTTGAGTGTACGAGTGTCCTCCGATCAGTTAGCACGGCTGAAAGACCTTGGCCAAAGTCAGGGGGCAACTCTTTTCATGGTTCTATTAGCGCCATTTGTGGCGTTGCTGTCCAGATGGACGGGATGCTCGAGCGTCGCGGTGGGGACACCCACTGCCAATCGACAGCAAAGTCGCGATGAAGATCTGATCGGATGTTTTGTTAATACGTTGCTTCTCCAGGTGAATCTAAGCGGCAATCCGACAGCCCGGGAATTGCTGGATCGAGTGCGTAAAATCTGCTTAGGGGCGTATGCCCACGAGATCCCATTTGAGCAGTTAGTAACGGAGTTGAATCCCAAGAGGAGTCTTGGCAGCAATCCCTTATTTCAGACGATGTTTGCTCTTCACAATGAGCCTATGCCACCGACTCACTTGCGCGGTCTCACCCTAGAGTTGCTACCGATCGAAACGGGAGTGCTGCAGTTTGAACTATGTCTTTCCCTTTGGGAGAGCGGGAATGGAATGGATGGGACATTCCAGTACGACCCGGAAGTTCTCGATCGAACATTGGCCGTACGCTTCGTTGAGCACTGGAGCCGGATGTTGCAGGAGTTCACTCTATTTCCGGATGAGGCGGTGGCGGGAATTGACTCAACGGGCGAGACGGAACGAAGAAAGGTTCTACTTGAGTGGAGCGGCGCTACTCGAGAGTATGGCACAGTGGATAACGTTAACCAAGCGATAGAAGCCCAGGCCAAGGAGACTCCCCATGCGATTGCCGTTCAATGCGGTACACAGAGACTAAGTTTTACGGAGCTGAACGCGAAGGCCAATCAGCTAGCACGGTATTTAATCGAACTGGGGATCGAACGGGAGTCGCGAGTAGCTATTTACATGGAAAGAAGTATCGGGACTATAGTCGCACTAATAGCTACCCTGAAAGCTGGAGGGGCATTTGTTCCCCTGGATGCCGATTACCCGGTGGAACGAATTGCTTTTATGATCGAAGACGCCGATCCGAAAGTCGTACTCACCACTCGAGGCTTGGCGGAGAAGCTATTATTCCATCCCGGTCGAATTGTTGCTATCGATTGGGAGGGCACGATTAAAGACTATAGCATTGAGCCGCTGGATGTGCGGACGGAAAGGTCCAACGCTGCCTACATCCTTTACACCTCAGGTTCGAGTGGAACACCGAAAGGCGTTGTAATCACACACGACGCGCTCAGTAATCATATGGCGTGGATGCAATCCACATATGGATTGAAACGATCTGACCGTGTTCTGCAGAAAACGCCAATGTGCTTCGACGCGTCAGTTTGGGAACTGTTTTGGCCTATGATGACCGGTGCTCTTCTGGTGCTTCCACCTCCCGGCATACACCGCGATCCCGATGCCTTAATCCGGGAAGTCTGTGCGCAGAACATCACTATACTTCAGGTTGTTCCTACGCTCCTCAATAGTCTTGCCACGAACGGCGGGATCGGTAGTTGCGAGTGCCTGCGGCGAATATTTGTGGGCGGAGAAGCATTTCCGGAAAGTCTTGCCGCGAAAATCAGATCTCAATGTTCTGCTGATTTAACCAATCTGTACGGCCCAACCGAGACCACGATTGAGTCAACGGCCTGGGACTGGAGCCCTTGCGACACCGCTTCTGGACTGACAGTGGGGATCGGGAAGCCGATCCGGAACACAAAGGTGTATGTGCTGGATGAGAGGATGAAGGCGGTGCCGGTGGGAGTGGTGGGAGAGTTGTATATAGGAGGGGCGGGAGTGGCGCGGGGATATTGGA